>Ga0209367_1005576_pt1 | contig 17448 bp, 10 predicted proteins | sample WorMetLIZISLAND2_FD_187412 | JGI IMG/M metagenome (GOLD analysis project Ga0209367, IMG submission 187412) | Marine gutless worms symbiont microbial communities from Max Planck institute for Marine Microbiology, Germany - Olavius geniculatus... ... | reverse complement strand
CTTCAGTCCAGTTACTGTACGCTGCCGACGTTATCTCGGGACTCGGCGTCGTTGTTAGCGACGTCGCCGTTCCTTCGTCACACACACAACGTACAGTCTCATCTTTGATACAAACGCCGCCGATAAGTAAGTACGTATGATTTAAAGAGATGCTGATTTAACGGATAGTCAAAATGCCAGCAATCTCAATGTTTGAAGAGAAAATAATGTTTTCAGCGGTTGCTTAAAATGATCAACGGTAATGTCGGTTTGTCGCAGATTTAGTCACTGGCTCTTCCACAGCTTCAGACCTGCAACATCGAAACATTGCCAATGTAATTCTTAGTGTTCAGTCTTTTACACGTAATCATTATCACCATTGTCACTGTTGCCAGTATCATCGTCACAATAATGAAATGTCGTTATAGTCATAATATTTTATTATCATATCCTAAAAGTTTTGTTTTATTACATCAACGAAAGTGTATCGAAGCTGCTCGATGTTGTCACGTCTTGCAAAATAACCGGAAATAAAATCGCTACTGTTTCTACCATAGTTGTTGATAATTAGGCATTTTATCAATAGACAGAAGGCGCTCTTTTTCGAATCACAGTGCAGATCTGGACGTTGTTGTTTTTTTGTAATATTATGAAGTTGAAATCAACTGACTGTTTTCACAGACGAACGGTAGGCGGCGCTCACATCGTTCGCTCGACCAGCCATAACGTCCGTCGTTGCCGCCGATAGACATGCAGTCCATTCGCTCCTTGTTCGGTTGATCCGGCTCCAACCAGTCGCTGTAGTAGATCGGCGCGCTCAGAGTCGCCTTGCCGCTTGCTACAAACCAAACAAAATATTTGTTATGAAAATCTGTGAGACTTGCGGTTGATTCTAAACTGCGTTAAGTCCCCAACAAATCACTCGAAAGCTCACAGAATATGGCAATGTCCTAAGTGTTGTAAATAACAAATCGGGGGGAGGCTGAACATGCAAGTAATGGAAAATTGGAGTACGTTCCTTACGAAAAACAGAACATTTCGCACTGATGAAAAATGCAAGTACTGAAAAAAATTGTAGTTACATTTTCCGTAAATGCTTGCGTTGTCAGTCGCCACAAATAAATTCTGTGCAGTTACAGGCCTAACATCGAGCAAAAATATGCACCACCCATAATATTTTAGCTGTCGACGATAACATAAAAAGAGAGCGAAAACTGTGCTAACAAGTTAGTGATGCAAGTATGTCAGCTGCAGTAGCAACTTTATAGTGTAACTGACAAACTTAAAAACAGTTGGGTGACGTGTCATACAGTCTATAGAATGATGCTATAATAAAAGCGGACGCACGGACTGAAGATCGTGACTGGCACTGGGCATCAGTGGGGCGTGTGACAGGGTAATGTTCTGTTGTCAAGAAAACGAGAGTTTGGAATCAGTCGTTGCTGTGATTAGCAACAAATACCGCCAGATCTACGTTCAGTCTCGTTATCTTACCGTTGTCATACTCTTCGACCCAGACCCACGGATTTCTCGACAGGCCGACCCAGAACGGGTCCGTTGCCGAGACGCCGACGAGGTAGTCGATGAACGCTTGGGTGGTGCTGGTGACGGTCAGGGTGGAGTTCAGCGTTGCCAGCACGCCGCCGACGGAGTAACAGAAACCGTTTGCCTTAAACCAGGAGGCAAAGCCCGACGACCAGGCGTTACGTGAAGGAACCACACTGGCAGCGAACGCAGCATAGCAGAACTGATCGATGCGAATTCCCGCCGTTCCGTTCAGCTGGCACTCGACACTCGTCTCGTTCTCTGCCGACGCTGCCGTCGGTGTCTCTAATATGCAACATATTTATCCGCAAATAAACCATCACTGCGAAAATTGGTTTAAAATAAAAGTAAAATGTCAGCAAACACATTACAAAAGTAAGCTTACACAAAACAGTCTCAGATAATTTAAACAGCATTACTGATAACTTAAACACTTAGCTCATATGATGGACTGTATCTTGGCTAATCAATACTATTGCAACATCCTAAATATTGAGCTGCTGCTATGATGTCGCTGACGATAAATCCGATGAGAAAAAACAACGAAATAAATTTTTAAAATGTTTAAAACGTAGGAAAACACAAGAACAAAAAAACGGAATAAAAAGTATACGACAACATTATCCGAGAAGGACAAACTAAGAAAAAAAACTGAGAAAAAAGTACGTAACGTTCGGTGAAACTGAAATGCTAGTCAGCATCGTTTGCAAGTTCGTAACAATGCAGCTAATTTTAGATTGAAATGACAAACACATACCGATGGCGATCTGACAGATGAAAAACTTGTTCATCGTGCGACACATGCTACTAGTCAGCGTCATCGTCGTCGTCGCCTCGTCGATGTCAAGTTGCACGCAGTTCTCAAATTTTGTCTCCTCGTCGTTCAACTTCACATTCACCGAAGCTGCTTCCAACTGATCACCTACATGTACCGCACGCCAAAATGCACTGGCATACAACGACTACATCATACAAGAAAAAAAGTAGGTAAAACTAACGTTCAACAGAATACAAATGCTAGTCAGCATCGTTTGTTTGCAAGTTCGTAACAATGCAGCAAGCTGCCTTCTGTTTTTTTCTGAGTTATGTTTAAACTCACGTTTATTTCGATTTATTATCGACAACAACCAATCGAACGCTAACACCAAATCTGTAAAACTTAATTAAGCTAAATGCGTTTTAAAAATTTAGACAATATCTCACATCAACAACATCGGACTGGAGTTGAAAAGCGATACGATATAGTTCGGCAAACAAACACACTCGTATATACAGTAGCGTCGGAATCGGGGCACAAAGGCTGCATGTGCCCCACTGACGTTAACTCTTGCCTAAGTTAGGTCTATACTACTAACGTACAAATGTTTTTTTTCTAAATTATTCGTTACATAGCATGCTACAGCCTAGATCTAGACGATATGATCGTCGGACTGACGTTGGAAAGAGGATCCATCGCTCCACGTCCAGACGCGGTCGTTGACCTCGTGACCTCCGATCCAGGCGCTGTATCCGTTGTCCGCGTCCAGTTCATCGTTCATCCACACCATGAAGTCCCCGAGTGTCTTCTCCACGTCCTGGTTGTCCGCCAGAGCCAGACCGTTCCAGCCGTCGCTCTGACACCGGTCGATGGCCTGGTCCCAGGTCCGCTCCAGCGTGTACAGTCCGTGACAGCGTTCCAACTCGACGCCGTGCTCGACCGACTTGTGACAGCCGATCGGCATGTAGTGCGGACTGTTCACCTGACCGTGCACGGTCCACCCAGCGCCGGATATCAGCAAGATTAACACCGTGCAAACTGCACACAACATTAATACCCCGTTTACACGAGGAAGCATGCATGAAGCATACAATGAAGCAGACATGAAGCAAACGTATTCAATATACGCGTGCACGACGTGTGCTCTAAGTTTGCTTCATGTATGCTTCCTCGTGTAAACGGGGTATAATTGTGGTCCACTGTCAACTTCTGCAATATTGTGACATGCGTGCTTGCGGCGTTTTTGTGCTGTTTTCTGTGGCGTATACGTTGTTAGCAGCTCAGTAAACTCAAACGAAAATGTGATTCGACAAAAACTACGTGCAGTCACGATTATCACTGTACCACTATTGCAGTTATTGTCATTGCAATAAACTCGTACTGCACCTGTTGCAATAGCTAAATTTATTTGAAATGCTCGTCGAAAGCAATTGATAAATACCATTTAGCCTATCACAATTCTAACTTTCTAAGTATAGCGCATTACAATTCTGCAATGTGACATGGTAAGCCTAACGAAAACTTTAGTATTTCATCAGAAGAAGTTGGCGTCTGTCAACAAATTTTATGTGGGTTTAATTATTTAATCAATCAATGAAGTTATTAAAATAAACTCATGTAAAAAGTCGAACAACAGAAGTAGAAGCGTACAAAGGTAGGTAACTAAAATATGGCAGTAAAACGTCATATTTGGACAAATGGTTTAAAGGGGCTAAAAATAACAGACGTGAAAACTGACACTAAACAGTGACAATCGAGACATACGCGTATAGCTTTAGCAACAAGCTAACGACGCAATAGCATAATACTTACAAACGAGAAACGTTTGCGTGATACGACCATATCTTAGCGTCGTCATTGTTTTGTTCCCAAGACGACCGTCAAATTTACAGCATTCTATGACCACATCGGCATCACGTTACGTGCCGTTTGATGACAAACGGCACAGCGTTGCAAACAGACGACATATATTGCTGGTTAAAAGCGAAGAAACTGCGTGATGACATTAGCTGCGAACTTCTGAAAAAGTCGGCACAGATGTTGCACTCTGCCAGTTGCTGCGGTACATCGATTTTAACGACTAGCAATTATTATTCCTTCGTTTTCTTCACTTTGTCGCCTGCTCTTGCCTCCCTGCGAAAAACAGCGAACATCATAACGAAAAAAAATTATTTGTTTCATATCAATAGTGCTCGCATATTTTGTGAGGTGCGATCAATCCGACAGGTTCTCGAGAGCAGCACGTTGTTGTTTGCACATAAAGACGTTTTGCCAAAGTTTCTGCCGACAATGATGTTGAACTTGATTCCGAACTTTCAAAGTCAACTTGAGCCTGATCTTACTGAACTTAACTTCCGAAAGTTTTGAGACAATGTCAAATAACAGTTACACAACCGTGTCCCCAAAATTGAAAGTTTGCGAATAAACGTGGCATAGGCCTATACACTGCGCATGCTAAAAGCACATTGTATGGGCATAATCATTACATCCTATTTGTAATATTTTATTCCTATTTTTTATTTGACCTTCGTTGGTTGTGAACATAAACAGTCATTTAAATGACAAATTAAGACATCGCTGGTATCGTTAACCAACAGTTAGTTCAAGTCAAAGGTCACAAAAAGTCAAACTGTTCGACATGCATGTATTTTTCGACATCAACTCGGACCCTAACTGATCAAAACTAAACTTGGAGGGAGGATACTCGTAGTAAAATGTTATAGCCAAGAATATTTCTCAAAGGTGAAACTGAAAGATCTTATAAAGCGCGGATACATGGGCTACCGCTAAGTCCCCACCCACAACACGACCTTCAAACTGAGGTGAAAAATGAAAATATAGCGGGGACACTAAAATTGCGAAACCTACCATTGCCAATTTGCCAAACCTTAACGTGGCACCAGATAGCAGGAATGAACAAAGCAAAACCTGACAACAAAACGAAAAAAAACAAGAACGAAAAAGTGCAAGACGCTGAGCGACAAACAGATCGTGTCCTGCTTGTCAAGGTTTGACAGCAACGCTTACAGTCGAATGCAACTTTCTGCTCGCTGTCAGCCATTCTGTCGGCGCTCATACGGAGTCCCTACAGCCGCGTGTCGACAGCAGCAGCAGCAGCAGCGAGGACGAGGACATGGCTATTGGCCAGTCAGGCGCCCGTGCCAGCAGCGACGACGTCAGCGGCGTCGGAATCAGCAACAGCGGCAGCTGCATCAACCTCTGACGACTGCTCTGAAGCGTGGCACCAAGTGAGGGTTTTGCACAGTGTTGTGTGGAGTGCGGATACGCACGCTTCTGTTTAAAGTAGTAAAAGTAGAATATAACCAGATGGAACTGACAAAGAAACTTTCAAGAACGTCGATGGCAATAACTTACTGCGAGCATCTTCGATAGTCTCGCGATATCAGGTCTCACGTTTTCAGTCACCCCATTGCCCCAATATCGTTTTAATGCTTACAAAACATTCACTACGAAAACTTGCGTTAGTAAACGGCCAATAACCAGGTACAAAATCAATATAGCTTAATATCGGTGTCCATATCTAAGTGCGGTTTGAGTTCGACTGTGGAAGGACGCATAGGCACGAAGTTTCAATTGACTTTCTCTTGCGCGTAGGTTACAGAAGATCGTGTGACTCGTGTCGGTCTAGCTGACGTAAAGGTGGAAGTTTGCTGCAGTTTATCTTGTCTCGCCTTCGTCACAAACTGTGTCCGCTCAGTAATTACTGCACTGGAAGATCGATACAGAATGATCGATTGGAAAGACAAAGAGCACACGGTTGGTGAATGTCACGGAATATCGTATCTCATCAGTGAATTGTAGGCCTATCGTTTCAAAGCACCCAGTGTCTCCAAAACTTAACAACTGCGTTATAGGCCTAATGTTTCATAATACTGGCCACTAATATTCCGACAACAGTCTTGTCAACATTAATAATGCGCATTTTTCGTTCATGGATGTTGAATTTGCAGATGTATCCGTGCTGGGAATTTCAGGCTACTTGTGAAAATTTTTGCTTCACGATATTAACGGTAAACTAAGAATGCACCTAAGAAAGTGCTTGAATTCTGAAACTGAATGTAAAATTCGTTTATTTATTTCACGCGTGACAGCAACTACTGCTATAGCGCGTCTTAGCCATTGCAATTATGTCCGACAGTCTGTCTGTCCGTCCGTCCGTTACACGGGTGAGTCAAAAACCGTGAAAGCTAGAATCACCAAATCTTCACCGTCAGCTGACTGGAAGACTCTAGTTTCAGGATCCGTAAAGCTTTACCCTAAATTCCACAAGGGTCACCCCAAGCGAGGGCGGTAAATGAAAGGGGGTAGAGAAAATTTGCAAATTCTAATCAGTAAGTCGCCGTATCTCAGAAACGGTACGAGATACGGCCAAGGTTATGAATGACCTTAGATGACCTTGAACGCCAAAATAGGAGTTTTGTTGACTTTTTGGCGATTTCGGGCTGCGACACACATTGCAACAGCGAATTGCGCCAAAATCACTAAAGTTAGGCCCCTAGATCAAAACAACCTGCTTATGAAATTTTCGACATTAAAAGTAGTTTACACTAGTTTCAATTTTGGACCCTGTGTTCAAAGAATCCTCCATACCGGGGCGTCAAACTTAGGTATCCCTTCAAAATGTGCGCTTTCTGCCGCTCAAACAGCAGCGGCCACGCGAGACCGATTGCGCCATCTAGCGTAGTGAATGAATGAATATCATTGTGTCCAATGTCAATTACTGATATCGGCGAGTCGTGAGCAAACGTTGTGACGCCGGGTGACGGGATTCGCTTCGAACGGGGGTGCCAAAGAGGGGTACTCGCCTATAGTCGTTATTTTACCGCTATTGGCTCGTTTAGCGTGAAAACGTTTGCAGATAGGCATATATTTGCTGCTTATCATAACAAGCACCGCTGACGATCGAGCTTTCCGGAATTTTGGTCGAAATTACTGGAGATAGACCAAGACAACGTGCGTCGGGTCGCGCGTCTCACGAACATTAGTTCAGATTTCTTGTTCCTTCTCTTAACAGTGATTGATACCCGTCTCTGTTAAGTTTGATATAAAACTTGCATTACTCATTAGACCTACTTACTATCTGCAAATGTTATCAACATAAATATCCATTAGGCCTACACAAGTCGCCATATAATATTCATCAGTTAGGGAAGAAATTGCCAAGTGATAGAGTTGCTGACAGAATGCAACGTTGGTTTTGAATCCGCATGATGGCAGTGGTGCAATATGTAAATATCTGCAATATCCGTTTTAACTGACTCATGCCGTTAATGGTAGTGCTAGCACCTAGGCCTATATGATGGCTAAGCAGAGATAGCAGACTAATCCACTTCATGATTCCTGAGTGTTAACGATGCGCTGACTGCTGTGCAAAGGCCTGAATGACTTAGTTCTGTGTTCTGCTGCATAAGGCCTAAACACCTGTGCTCCGAAAAAAACTCTGGAAGCGGTGGCATGTATTTATTTTTATATCATGACGTGTCATGTACAAGGGTTGATCAATAAGTAAAGAGAATCAATGCATTAGATTTGAATTTTTTTACAATCTATATAAATTATCAGTAAAAAGTATGTTTTCCACGAACACGTATGGGTTTCTTGTGGAAGTGACGTCATTGTAATTTATGACGTAACAGCGAGTTAAACAGAAACGATTTGGAGTGCTAACGCGAACAGCGTAGAATTAGGCTCATTGTTGCATGACAATTCTCCAGTCTGCAGCCGAATTTAACAATATGGTGCCCGAGGCATCTGATTCTCTGCCTTCATACAATAAGATCACTCTGCACACAGTAACGACCAAATCCACTGTAACTATCATCGGTTTTGTTATCTGAAATTTAGTTTTCGTGTTGTCCGCTATGCAGGATTCAATGTCGTTTGCACTGATGCTGCAAATCATTTCTATTAAATGGTCTATGACGTCATAAATTACAATGATTTCACATCCACAACAAACTCATGTGTGTTCGTAAAAATGTACTTTTTGCTGATATATAGACGGTGAAAAAAATTTACGTCTAATACATTGATTTTCATTACTGATTGATCATCTCTCGTAGATTTGCCCAACAACTGATAAAAACAAACTGGTACACTAAATAGTATTCACGAGATCTTAAAGCAAGTTCCTGCTACATTTCAAACTAGACGTAAATAGTATCTTTCAGTAAAACTTTGAAAAAAAAAACATACTAAAAACTGCACAGATATTACCGAAAAATACAATAATAATTTTAGGGATGCAAGTTTTTTTTCTAGGAACAGATGGAAACCAAAGTACAGGTTTTTTTACGCCTAAATGTGTTATAGTGATCGATCTACAACTGTTTTAAAACATGTTATTATTACTAGCAGTAGTACCTACCAGTAGCAATAATCTAATAACAATTGATAACAATTCTGCAAATACCACTCTAATTTACTGTGATCAAAGTATCTAATATAAAAACTCGTTGACCAATTATAACCAAGTAATGCCGCAAACTGATCACTGGAAATAAAAACGATATACAGACGATACCTTTTAACAGTGTCACAAGTTATCACTATGAATTGAAATATGTATCATTCATAAATTAGTGACGTACAAAATATAACTGCCATAGCGACAACAACAACAGCTGTAGTTAAAATAACACTGTGCGTTCACGGAGCAGTTTATACACACAACACACTAGGCCTACAACGCCATCAATAGTCTTAGAGTCTAAGTCAGATGTTATATAAATGCTGCATTATAGCAGTCAAAACAAGCAAGAATGTTGCCACATTTCCAACATAAGACGTGGCCGCCCGTCCGCTTAGATACAGCGCTCCTGGTTATTTTAAATCTCAATCAGGAGTCTACTTTTACACTGCTTAGCGTCCTAAGTTCAGTGACCCTAAGCATTTACTGTAAAAGAGATCACCGGCAAGCAATGTTCACGTGAGATCATGCGTCATTTTCTCGATTCTTGTGAGGTCCAAGACTTCATCATTTTCAGCTAAATACTGGTACCTTGGCTATTCCTTCTGACGTAAAAGTTCACATGAATTCTGGCTTTTTCTATGCCCTTCTTTGAGTCAGATGCCGCTATGGGACAGAGACATATATGAACAGAGAGATGTCATGCATGTCATGCAGCTTAATACTTCAGACGAACACATAACAAGACGACGGCTCAAGTGGTGCTGCACATTCATATCGTCTGCATAGTAAAGCTGATCCGATGTCATCAGTTCTCACTGAAAATTAGTGCAGCGGTTCTGTTTACAAAACACAGCAGAAACCAAATTAATACCAAATACCAAAATTCAATGCAATTTAATTCAATCTATGCACAGGGGCGTGCTGAGAATTTCAAACAGGACTATCATCCATTAAATAATATGGAAAAGCGGGTATGCAGAAAAGGTGCCCCCTCCAACTGGGGAAGGATTTTGAGACTAAGAAGGAGCCACTTGCCAGAATATTTTTTTTGTAATTTTTGGGTTGTGAAATGCATATCTTGGTGAATCCTGGGCCCTTTCTAACTTCTAAGTGCTAAAATGTTCAGTATAAATATAATTCTTCTGATGAGTGTACAACAAAACAATAACTATAAGTAAAAAACTTATTTTTTAACTTATCCTGGTCAGCCAGTGGTGGACCTACCTGAGCTAACAAAATTTTTAAAAAGCAGTTAGTGGGAATATCTAATAAAAAGTCCAATAAAGTAATCCAAAAAAGCAGTTCGTTAGATAAGAAGTATATGACTGCCACTAGTTGGAAGGATTTTTAATGTGAAAAAGTACACCTTAAGTCAAAGATTAAAGAACTTATTTGATGGACGATAATGCTGGTAAAAAATGAAGAAAGTGAGCTAAAGTTAAAGTTGAGTAAAATGTAACAAAAAATCACTCAAGCATAACATGAGCACATGCCTATGGATGTACTGGGAAACAGATGAATGACTGAAGACTTTGGTAACTTGCGGCGCCCATGAGCATGAGGCAGTCGAAAAACCTTTATTTCCCGCCGTAGTTCACAAATATCAATCCACTGCGTACAGTCTACAATGGCATAGGATCAACGTTTGACATCAAAACACCAAAATAACTTACACACAAGTTACGTCATACGTCAATACCGCAACTCTGTGACAGAAAGATATCTGGCCTATATCGTAAAGGCAGCATCACAAAAATTCCCAAAATTTTACTTCCGGAGGCCGACCTAGCCTGCAGTGATTATGCAAAAATGGGCCAGTTAACTTATCACATGCATCTGTGCACATAAAGGTTAATGAGAACGTAGAGCTCTTCACAAGAAACCCATTTCAGAGGTACAGAGTGTCACCTGCCATACGGGATCACACAGTTTGACCTGCCACCCGACACAGGTGAATGACCCCTACCTAGCCAAAGAGACCAATACCTAATTTACCTAGTATAGAGGGATGGAAGGCTGAGTTGACCTTGATGGTTAATGAGACAGTATATATACATATATATCTGTTTGAAAAGACTCGCCTATCAGGGTACTAAGTTGTGTTTGCAATCCCGGGATCCTGAATCCTAGCCATTTTCGCCAATCCTGAATCCCGGGATTTGTAGCATCCCAATCCCAGGATTACAAAAAATTGTTCAAATAGTACTGTTTGGAAGCTAATGGTACAAATAACAATTCTAACTGTCTAAAGAATAAAATACTTTGTAGGCACTTTGCTCTGCCGTGTAAGTTTGACAGTCACAGTCATGATCCTTCATCCTGTACATATTATAAGTCTATAAAAGATACTAAAATAACAACTAACCTGTAAGCCTGATCCCGAAATGGGATCCTGCGATCCCAGGATTGAGAATTAAACCCCAGATTACAATCGCTAGTATTAACCAAAAACATAATTCATCGTATTTGTATTATTAATTTTTAGCATACATATGAACTAAAGGCACCTGAAGCTGCAGCTGGCAAACTGTCAGGCAGTTCACGTTGTGAATCGGACTGAAGATCGGTCACTCGAGAACACAGCCATGACACTGATGACTGGTGTCTGTCGTCAGCCAGAGTGACCTGACATTGAGCTAATGCATCACCACTGAGTGCTATATTAAATTCACTGCAAACAGCGCATCCAACACAACACATGTCGCACTGCTTAACACCAACCATCTATTCAACAGTTTGCTCCGCTTGCTGCTAAGTATTAATATCACATCATCAAAGAAACCAGATACTCAAATCGCAAAGAAAAAAATGGATAAAACAGCAATGGACTAAACATGTCCACACCTTACATCTACACCTTACATCTCACATCTAACTTGTTACACATAAATTATCAGCACACACTACACAATACACATCATTGGCTTTATTACCAAGATCTGGCGCGCTTGTATTGTTCCTGTGTACCAGGATCAACATCTTGTGAAACCACGCGGCCAGCAACTGTTCCAGTGGATTCAATCTCGTCCTTGACATTACATGTATCTCCATTTGTCTGCATGCTATAAAATAAAAAATGCCGTAAATGGTAATTTATTAACAACATATTGACAGACATCTGTCCAGATGTGTAGAACAGACAGCTAATGATTTCAGTAGACTATGAGGTAAAGAACCTTATACAGGTTGGCCACAATATAAGAGGAAAAAAGTTTAGAGTTTTCCAGGCTTTTTCAGAGCCATCAACTCAGCGGGATCCGGAATGAAGCCAAATGGATTGTAGAGCACTTTTGCACCCTGGAAACTGCATCTGGTGACACTACAGTGTATTTTCTTTATTACAATTTTCCCCTGAGATTGCAGAGAATTCTCTGAGAGCGCACCAAGTTTTCCAGGTTTTCCAAGTTTGTGGCCAACATCAGCATCAGCATGTTTGACTTGTGGCAGTAAAACCTGGTCAATAAATGTGGCACATTAGAACAATTTATACAGAAATGAAATAAGCATGATCAAATGACAGTGTCATAATACTGCTACACTGGCATGACCCAAAATGATACTCACTGCTGAGGTTAGGAGCCAATGTAAAACAAGATTCAAGAGGGCAAATGGCTAACCCACCATACCTGCAAAAGTAGAAAAGTATGTGTCAGCCCAGTTCCGACATATCACAACCTCCATCTAGAACTGTACAATCTAACCCTAGCCCTGACCTCTGACCTTCTGAGCAAAAACAGATAACTGGTTACTCTTGCTCTGGGGCACGTTCACACCAACTTTGGCATTCTACGTCTTTTAATTTCCAAGACAAAAGACAGACAGACAAGCGAGACCCCTAATGTGGCCTATCTTAACTACCGCACTATAAACCATAGAACAGTGTGATGATCTGTGGGTGTATTGTCTGCAACCTTACAGTGTCAGTGACTCGGAGCGTTTCCTCGACGTACGATGTTGAGACATGAGTTCATTGTAGCGGCGTCCACGGTTACATCTCTGCGACTTGCGCACGGCTGCTGCATCACGGCCGGCTGCGGTGTTACCGCTGAGCTTCTCAGAACTGACACAACCACGCCGACAATTGTTATTAATCTCGTCCGACGACAAGCGATTCTTGCACAGTCCCGCGAGTGTTGCAGCCGATTTCATCAGAATCTCCGTACTGCCACCGGCCAGCAAACTGGAACTTGCCATGAAATGCACGGACGGTCTAACGTCACCTTGGGCAGAAACATCATCACCATCATCAGACTTCTTGATGTTCATAGTTGGATCAAGTTTGGAACATAACTGCTGTTCTTCACCCACATATGATTGCCTTTCAGTGCTGAATTTCTCACCATGTTTGGTCTGTAGGTTACCGGGCACACTCCAAGAGTTCTTTCCATCACAACTGTCTGAAACTAAAACTTGGTCAACAACTCTGCCGGATACTGCTACTGACTGCTGGCATTCATCAGTGACGGACTTCAGGGCAGCACTGACTCCGTCATTTACACTGCTTGCTGACACCTTCGAATTGCCAATGCTGGTAGCTTTGGCTGCAACAGACGTAGACTCGTTTGTCTTCATCAGTTCACGTTCTATAATCATGTTTACATCCTGTGCAGAAATCACTGGCAGCAGCAGGCGTGCAGCCGTTGACAGCACAGCTGCTGATGGTATGCCAGAGGCATCTGAAACAAAGAACAGCAGCCAACTGTTAATAGAAAATTTACAGACATATAGCATTAAAACATCAAACAAACAAGCTAAACAACAGACTGTCGACTGTGACCTATGGCTCTGAAGAAGATTTCACACAGGACATCTATGACAGGCTTAAAACTGAACACATGGGCTTAGGCTATCATAAATAGCAAAAAATTTTAATCATTTTATAATTATATATGCTATCGACAGTTGAATGATCACTAACAGTTTAACATTTAACACTTTTACCAATCAGTGTTCAGTGTTTGTGAATCAGTTTTTACTGAAGTGCAATTTCAATGCTTCTGGATCATTAGTTACAGTTCACATAAACTTCACAATCTACAGAAATTCAGAAACAACAAATAAATCACAAAGTGACAAACCCTGACTATATGATGTGACTAGCTTCTGATTCGTGGAAAATAATGAGGACGACGTCATCGGCAAACTGCTAACTTTCTGCAAGTTACAGCGTTCAGCTGGAGTCATCTCCTGGGCTAGAAATGGCCTGTTTGGGGAAGCCTCACATTGAGAATACTGTCCAGGTGGCAAGTTTCCCAGCACATGAGGTTTATTTGGACTCATAACATGTTGTCGGTCATCCCGCAGCACTCCCGCCAGCGATCCACTCTCGACTACTTTCGTTATCAGTCGCTCTTGTATCTCGCCGAAGGTCAGCGCTCCGTACTCCGAGACTTTACCATCCACCGTCGGCGCCAACATTAAATTTGTCGCTTTACCGTCGACGGCTTTCTGTTTCTTAGTTTTGGGATACTGCAGAGTACGGTCACTTTCCGAGTCGGAGTTTCCAGTGGAATTCCTTTCACTGAATGAGTCCAGTGAGTGGGCTGAAGAGTTGGACTTCACAGCGGAGTGGAAATTCATCAGAGAAGCTGCAGTAGAATGCTGAATGTCAGCAGAAACACTGTCACAGCTAGCACCACCGTACGGAACTGGGAATACTTTGAACGTTGAGCTAAGTGGCAGGCTGGTCACACCCGACAAACGTCCATCCACATTGCCGGCCCACACCATCGGCAACATCGAGGGATCACGCGGAGCAGAAGCAGAAACAGGATTCGTGGGACAAGCAATGGAATCACCACATCCACTGGCAGCTGGCTGAACACTCAACTGGCAACCCTGTGAGACATCTCCAACAGCCGTGTTGGGCAAAGTCCTGAAGTTAGCAGCAGACTGCGACAGATCCATCGGACTTTCTCCTACATCCACTAAACGATGACCATTTTCAGACATAATTACACCTGAAGCAGCCTGTTAAACAATCAGCAAACAACAACAACAACAACAAATGTCAACAGAAAATTTTATTTAAAGAATGCATACATTGCAAAATGACATTTTGCATACAAAAATCAACAGCAGCCATTTGATATGTACATATTTGATATGAACAAATTGATTGATTGATTGATTGATACATCTGGTGGTGAACATTGCGAATTTTCTAATTATCACCCATGCACATGCACACACCATTTGTGATAGCAGACTGTTTTAGTGTGCCCAATAAGTCACTGTACCACCACGGAGACACGATCTTAACCGGTACCTTAGAGCACGCTAAGGCAGTAAGGCCACCCAAAATGGATGCCAGATAAATAGCCGGGCCAGCCAGGACTGGCTATTTATTGGACAATGCGGCTATTTATCCGGCTGCCAAATATATATCCTGTGCCATAATAGAATGATGCAGATATTAATGAAAAAAAAATTTTTTTCCATGCAAATGCTCTGTATAAGTATATCATTCATACACAAGCATGATGTTATGCTTCATGTTATATTACAGCTTCAAGCATATTGCCTAGTAGAATGTAATTTAAACACACCGACGAATAAATATCAAAAATATCGAAAATATTATGATATTTTCAATATTTTCGAAAATATTGCAATATTTTCCAACCCTGCAAAAAATGCTTGTGACGCACGTATGAGCCAGCATTATCAATGTAATAAAGTTACATCAATAAAGTGACATACAACAGTCCATAGGCCTATCTATTCAATGGATACAGTTCTAATCTAGACTCTTGAAGCTGTAATATAACATCAATTTATGTAAAAAAAAAACTGTTCAGTTTATATACAGCACAAATCACAATTTAAAAATTCAAACTTTACCATTACACAGTCAGCAAAGTTCTTCCGACATTGTATAATGGTGATGTTTGAATTTTTAAATTGTGATTTGTGCTGTTTTATATCTACAACCACGATGTCACCCTTACACTGTATATAAACTGAACAGTTTTTTACATAAATATTTGCAGTTTTATTGCCGTAGGAAGTAATCTGGATTAGTTAATTATAGCAATGTTAGAAAATGTAGAAATGTTTTTTGTTGCTAAATAATAATGATTTTTTGTATACTTAACGTATGATTTTTGCGGGGATGCATATGTGCGGTTTTGAATAATTGCGCACTGCCCATACCAAAATAAACCGATCTTGAAAACACCCCGTCTGATGCAAAGATCTTCGATATATCTCTTACGTAAGCCGAGTTCTAACCCATTATGTCCCAAATTTTGCTGCCATGGCAAATGAGGGTCGCTCGGGAAAAAATTCGGTTGGCAGCATTCACTGGCCCATCCCCGAAAACCCCACTATAGATGCAAAAATCTTGCAAATATCCCTTACACAGACAGAGTTATAGTGAATTTTATCCCAAAATTCGTTGCCATGGCAACGAGGGTTGGCAGGGAAAAAATTTTAATGACACCATCGGATAGCGTGGGCCCAAAAATAGGGGGTAGGTGCAAACAGCGCGCAATTATCTTTTACGGGGGCCGAGTTATAGCCAATTTTGTCCCAAAATTCGTTGCATAGCAATGGGGGTTGGCAGGGTAAAAATTTAAATGACACCATCGGAGAGCGCGGGCCCAAAAATAGGGGGTTGGTGCAAACAGCATGCAATTTTCTTTTAAGGGGGCCGAGTTATCGCCCATTTTGTCCCAAATTTTGTTGCCATAGCAATGGGGGTCGATCAGGGGTAAATATAAATGACACTGTTAAATTGGCCGACCCCAAAAACCATACCCTAGAACCAAAAATTACGACTTTATTTTATACATAGCCGAAGTTATGACAGTTTAAAGCATTGTCTAATTTTCCCCATAGGCGCCATTGTAATTTTTTTTGGTGAAAAAATAGGTGAAAATGTTGAATTTAAATTTTGTAAGCCACAAAAGGCACTTCCTTGCACGAAACCGCGTCATATGAGCCATCGTGCATTAAAATCAGTTCAGTCGTTTTTCCTGTAGAGAACGATAAGAAAAAAAGGAAAGGAAAGGGAAGGAAAGGCACAAATTTTTACACGTGTTAGAGCAAGCGTTATATTTCAACTATTCACGGGGAAGCCCCCCGTAAACGGATTTTCACCAAATTTTGCACATCAGAAGATATGCTGGACGTAATCATCTGTGCAAATTTTGGTGTGGAAAAATTAAGGGGTTTGGGAAATACGACGGGTCAAATTTTGGAGTTTCCCATTGAAATGGCTGGTCACCCTTACAACAGTGCTGCGCTACCGCGCAGCCTGTGATGACAAACAATGGTTGCAAGCGACCCTATCATCCCGTCCTCAGTGTTCAGAAATTGTCATAACAACGAGAAACAGCTGGACTGTCGCGGCAACAACAGCAATGCGGAACTCACGGTACTCACAAGAGAAGGCGGCGACGCTTCTAATCGACTAATAGTAGCCGAATTCCGTAGCAAATTATCAGATTTTGTAACATCAGCAGCAGCAGCCGGAGCAGTAAAGACTGAAGATGCAGTGATGTGCTGGCCTGCCATCAGCAGCAGACTCAGACCTCCAAGAACCGATTCATCTGATACAGCACACATATAACCAACTCAGACAATGCATTCATTCATAAGGCACATACACTCAGCTCTAAACAAATGCTGTTTTCGTCGGTAACATTTCTTTTAATTTACTACTGAGAAAAATATTCAACTAGAAATTTGGGGCAAAGCCCAACGTGAGTCCACCCGGCGCCCTAAGTCC
>Ga0209367_1005575_pt1 | contig 17448 bp, 11 predicted proteins | sample WorMetLIZISLAND2_FD_187412 | JGI IMG/M metagenome (GOLD analysis project Ga0209367, IMG submission 187412) | Marine gutless worms symbiont microbial communities from Max Planck institute for Marine Microbiology, Germany - Olavius geniculatus... ... | reverse complement strand
GACACAAAGACTATCGGCTGTTTACTTACTGTATGAGATGTATGCTACAGAGCCTGTTGCAATCAATCCTTTTGCGTCAGTTTTTGTTCACTTACTGGTAAATTTCTTTTTTAAAAATTTTTTTTTGCTGTCTCAAGTGTTAGTATTTTTCTGTCATGTTGGGTTTGGTTACGTACGTTGATTTTACGGCCTGATGCCAAACCTGTCACTCAACCAAGCTGTGCAAACAATAAATCTATTTCCCTATGAGCAGATCTATTTGGTGTCATTATCTCGTGTATGTTTAATTACACTGTGTCTCAAAATAAAACATCCCCAACATTTTCGACTGTAACTTGAAAACCAATTACCAGATTTTGATAGTTTTTGGTACGAATATTTCTGACACAACTTGCCATCAAGTGACTATTCAGTTTCCCATTTCACCTAACGTTTGTTTCTGCACTACCTGGAGAAAACACAACCAGCGAAATATCACTTTTTTATCCAATGCGATATGATTTATACTTAATTAACATAACGCATAAAAACACATTTTGTTTACATTTCTGACACTTTGGCTGACACTTCATCCAGTTGTCCATTTTTCAACTACTTGCAGTAAAATTGCTTGAAATGTTGGCCCACTACATGTATGTGAACACAGGCAAGGAGATGCTTTCTCCATTCATTGACAGCAGTATCAATAATGTTCTGCTCCAGACCAATCCAAGCTGTACCATTCACTTCTCGACTTCACAAACATTCCTAAACTTCATCTGGTAGACACGCTGCTGCATGACAGTCAAACCTTGTAATAAACCAGCTGTTGGGATCCACAGATGAGGATAGATGGAATTTGTTGACGTTTTTTCATTCATTTTAACACGTATTATGCTTGGTCTGATTTCTTGAGAAGTGCAAAAGCAGACGATGGTTGAGGTGGAAACTAAACCACTTATTTAATAGCCAGTGGTGTCAGAAATATTGCTGCCAAAAATTATTAAAATGTGCTAATCTTTCTTCAAGTTACGATCGATAATGTCGGGGATGTTTTTTCAGGTTTTCTGTTTATTTCAACACATATTTTGCTTGATCTGATTTCCCTCAGTAGTGCAGAAGCATACATTGGGTGAGGTGGTAAACTGAACGGTAATTTGACAGCAAGTTGTGCCAGGAATATTTGTAGCAAAAATTATCGAAATTTGATAATTTGTTTTAAAGTTACAGTCAAAAATGTCGGGGATGTTTTTTTGAGACACAGTGTATAATGGAAGGACGGCAAGCAGCTTACTTAAGCCGTGAGTTATGTGAGTAGAGTCTGGAGTTGGTGTACTTATTCTCTGTGTCTTTCTTATCATCATCGTCATGGTACAGTTCGCGATGAATTGAAGCAGTAAAGCAGCAGGAATAACTGCTTTTTCGGAAATAATAAAAACGAAAATAGCATGATATTGGGCACAGAACAGCGCAGAAACAGCGAATGAAATCAATGCATGGGAGAATAGAGGTGGATTAATTTTGTAGAATGTTTGAATTTTGGAAAAGAACTGGTAGAGAACAAATATAGAAATATACAGTTTTTTTAGCTTTTTAGTGTGAAATTAAAATATCTACATTATACAATTAACATTCTGCGTGGCTGTGTACAGAATCCACCGTCAGATGGTGACGCATCTGTTACTCAGCCAACAGATTTCCACTGGGCAATTCCGAAGATATCCACTGTCGAAAAATATTTCCTTTCTCAGCTAATTGCCACTCCGTCGAAAGATGTGAGTATGTTGATGTATGTTGCTGGCTTACCAGATGCAGTAATGCAATGGTATTACGCATGCAGTAATACCATGTATTACTTTGTTGATATAAAATATTTATTAGGACTGTTGGCAGTTTAGTCAAATGCCTATATGGCCAGCCTGTATGGCTGAAATAGTTGGTCCTGCGGCTTGGCGATGCAGTGCCCTTAGATTGTGTTTTTTTACTTCTGGCCATTTTCTAAAAGGCAATTGCTTGCAAGTGCATTCGTCACCATACAATATAATTTGGTACTAGCCATGAGTTGGTGATGCTGTGCAGATAAAAATTTAACTGTGGGCTCGGTAGAAAGTAGTGGTAGTCTAAAGTCATATTGTCACTGTTACGGTCTGTATTCTGTCTCTTTGTGGGATAATTCTTGCTGCATGTATAAAGTATGTTTTTCTGCCATCAACATAATGCTTACTTTATGCTACTTCTTGTGTATTTCTGCTGTTCGAATTATCACATAATACTGAAATGTTTGACTTTTGTGTCATAAATTTATGCTATCCCTGGTATTTAACAGTCGTCTGTCATACTGTGTCAGTAGAAGTATATATAAACTGTAATTTTTTGGCTTTTTTCACATTTTCTCTATTTTTATCATTAATGCGTGTTGTTCTAGCTCATCAAGAAGACACCAAACCAAATCCTACAAATGGACATTTCTAAGCTGCCGGTATATTATAATATGCTTTTGGTTCTGTGCTCAGAATGTAATAAACATTGCCAGTGTAAAATGCCGAGTATTATATCACATGGCCAGTTGACGCACTGCTTTGATCCTGAAAAGTCTGTCTAACAGAATGCTAAATTTGACTTCGTTCTACGCGGTCGTAGTTCCGGACTGTATGTGTAGCTCTGAAGCAGTTTTGATCAGATGCCATTATTGATTACACCAATGAATAGCTGTTGTAATGTAGAAGTGAGATTATGCTATCACAGCGGCTCACTTTCATTCAGATCCAGGCTCGGTAGTCTAATGTTAGTGTGTCAGACTGGTGATTGTGAGGTTGCTGGTTCGACTCTCGCCTGGTGCACTGCCAGTAACGGCTGTCGGCAAATTGTTTGTACAAATGTTCCTCTGTCACCAAGCAGTATAATCTTATATTTGCCTAACTGTTGGAAACATAATGTCAATATATAGGTGATATATTGGCCTACCACCTATGTATCTGATGCAGCATGTGAACATTATGGGGCAAGTAGTAATCTAGTTAGGTTAGGTCAGATCAGGTATTCATTTTCCAGTTGCTTTCAGCTATAGACGCCAGTGCTACCAACTCCCCGTGCTGTTATCTGTGCTCTGCAATGTCACTCGGTGTGATTATTGTCTTTTTGGTATTTTTTCAATTTTTTATCCATCTCTCTCCAGCACAGGTGATTTACGGCCTTTCTGCCTTTTTTACTTCACTGTTCTGACAAACTGTTAAGCCGATGTCGTGTGATCAGTACCATTGACTGATTTAATTATTTAAAATCTGTCATCTGATGTACAAAATTGGGCAATTTTTTTCATCAGCTAGTTTTATTGTCTAAAATAGAATGTGCTGTATTTCAAACAATAAAATCTGATGATACTTTTACTATTCACTGAGCTAGATTTGGTCTGTCTTGAACATGATGTTCTATGAAACTGACATTTGTTTGCAAATTGGATTGATCTAGAGAAGTGTTTCTTTCAGTTATTTTTTTTCATTTATTTGATGAATTGTTTTTTAAGTAAGTTATTCTGTAATATCTAGTAGGACAGTAATGTACAGAGTGTGCCAAAAAATAGCCCGACTTGTTTTTGTCAGAACTTCGTAAAATCTCTATCAAATTTTATAATTCTTGGCACACGGATAGCTAAGATGATAGAATAATGTGAGGTATACTCATTGTCCACCTCACCTACTTTATGTCAATGCACTACCGTGTAAAACGCAGATGCTCCAAATTGTTGCATAATGTTAGTTGTTGTCGCTGTAAAAGTTTTAAGAACTTAATTAAGCACATGATAAACTAAAATGTGATTTATTTTGTAGAATTATAAGTTTGTGTAACAACATGTTTACATTTTTTAGAATTTATGCCCAAAATGTACACAATGGCTTATGTGTGATGCTATGGCTGATAGCGGCATTAACGATCAACTGATCAGTATCACAGCGTTCATTCATGGATTAGATGTGTTTTGAGCTCATATGTCTGCCATTTTGTTGTCTGCTATTTTCAGCATAAAATATTTAATACCACAAAATTATTTAGTCACGTGACACTCACTGTTGAATTGATAATGAAAAAGTGAGCAATCTGATACTGATAATCACTGCGTCGTGTAACAATTTGGAGCATCTGTTTTTACACGGTAGTGCATTGACATAAATTCATATGAGGTGGACATTGAGTGCACCTCACATAATTCTATTGTCTTGGTTATCTCTGTGTTAAAAACTATCAAACTTGGGGGAGATTTGACGAAGTTCTGACAAAGACAAGTTTGGTCATTTTTTGGCCCACCCTGTAGAGTCAGTTGTTGATCTGGTGTGTATATGTTGCGGTGGTGATACAGTCTGTGGATGTGAGCGGACTTCACTTGGCGCTGGTCGAACGTCAGTCCGAAATGCCGGCGCAGAGCAAGGCTGCCATACCGTGTGTCATATCAGACCCCGACCTACGCCCAACCAGGTCAGTTTCTATCTCTGCTCAATACTGTACTGCTTTATGTTACACTTTTTATCCGGCCCTTTTAGTCAGGTTTTCAATTCTCTATAATTTCTTCATTTAGCAGTTTTACGACAGTCTTGTCTTAACATTTGACAAATACTCCTATCTTCAGCTGTTTTCTTATCTTGATCGACATAAATGGTGTTTTATCACTATGCCATCTGCCATCCCATATACTATGCTGTTACACGTGTCATGATATGTATTATTTACTTAGTGATGGAATGGCAACAACAGTTTAATTACTCATATTTATTCGATCGTCAAATGGCCTCAGTTTAACAGAATATCGGAACTAATGCTACACAGAATTTAATAAATGTAGTTATTGTTATGTATGTGCATTAATTTTAATGTGCGAGAGCTAGCATAGCTAGCTATAGCGCGTATTAGCTATATGGTGGTTCTGTCCTGGTGTCTTGGTGTCTGTCATGTCCCGCTACCGTTCCAAGACCAGATGAGATAGAGACTTCGGGTTTTCACCATATGGTAGCTTAGGGTCTCTAGTATTTTGTGACAAAATTTCACACTGCTTGGTTTAGAGGGTTCCCATGAACGAGGAGCCGAAAGAGGGGCACCCACCTTAAAAAATGTTATTTTGCTGCTATTGGCTCGTCTGCCGTAAAAATGGTTGCAGATAGGCACAGACATGCTGCTCATCATAACAAACACTGGTGACGAGCTTCTTAGAAATGTCAAGATCGATGACCTTGAATCCCCAAAGTAAGGAGTTTTAGTGAATTTCTCACGATTTTGGACTGTGACCCACATTTCAAGAGTGAAGTGCATCGAAATGGCGAGAGATAGACCAAGACAACCTGCATATGAAATTTTCAGCACTGAACGTAGATTTTAGCGGTCTGGGTCCCAATTTTTTTGCGTTCAATGAGGCTGGTGCACGCGGATGTCAAAGACGGGTACCCCTTAAAATCTGGTGATTTTTGCGCTATTCGCTTGTCTAGCGTGAAAACACACACATAGGCACAGACATGCTACTTATCGTAACAAGCACTGGTAACGTGCTTTTAGTGCTATTAACATTAGTAATCTTGGATGACATTCAACCCAAAAATAGGGGGGTTTTGGTGAATTTTTGTGATTTTTGGCTGCTGACTAGTGAACTGCGACAAAATGGATGGACATATACCAAAATTACCTGCCAACAGAAACTGCTGTTTGCATTTCATGAGCATTATCTCAGATTTCTTGTTTTTAATGCACTGAGTTAACGCATTAATTTGACAGCTCTAATGATTACCTTTTCTGAAGATAGGGCAAATTATATTTTTAGTGTCAACAAAGGTTTCTGCTGTCGCTGCATATATTGCTAGTGAATGGTAGTTGACATGTAATAGTGTAGTTGTGTCAGTTTTGAGGGGTTCAGCAAACCGGGATGCATTAATCCGGACATACAGCGTCAGACTATTGAAGCTCTGCTGGCCTCGACTGACGTGCCTTCAAGTCGGTTTCTGCGTCCAGAGTTCATCAGACTCGCACCACCGCTGCATACCTCTGACGACGAGGCAAGTCCATTGCATTGTCATTAGAACAACACATACATGTGTGTGCTTCGTGCATGAGACACACGTGTGCTGTTGTCTGTTTAAATTTACTGTTTTTTTCGCGGTTCTGTTTATAAAAAGTTGCTCATGTTGCGACAATCATGTGTGTAACAGTTCAGGGATTGCGTATGATTGCTCTGGTGTACTTTCTGACTCTGATTAGCCATGTTCTGTGGTGAATTGAAACATTTTCGAAGATGTATCGATGTAGGTGGCCAGATTGGACTTTGACTTGCCAGCCATATTTCAGCCGGTCAAGGCTATTGACGTTCAGTGCCAATGACCCAGTGACGAGCTGTTGGCAGATCGTCGATATGCCATCCAGTGTGGTCGAAGAAGGTTATTTTTAACCTGCCTGTAAATGACGGCCGGTTCGTCGGCGACGCTATAGTACTGGTGGCAGAAGAGTGCATCCTCTTGCGCTGGGCCCATCTGCACCAAACAGTCTTCCTGCACATTAATGAACTAAAACGATTGTGATGCTTATATTGGACTTCTTAGCATTCGTCGTCATTTCCTGTTTTATCCACGGACACAGCGCACCGAGCGCATTAGAGATTACTTTGTCTGCTATGATAGTGCACTATATAAATGTTCAATTAATAATAATAATAATAACACAAATGTCAATGCTTGGGATGTTTTTGAGACACAGTGTAGTACTTTATATCCAGGTTAGGCTGGATTATTGCAGAAAATGTTTAGTAGAATTTTTACACTCTGGTGCTTTTTTCCGATACCTGTTTGTGTTAAACATGTCAACTCTACTGCGTGTTGTGCAATTGGTATAACATGGGCCTGCTGAGGTAGAATACCCCTTTGCTGTGAGACACAAGCCCATTGGCTGATGATGAGTTAGTAGTGTTAGGCAGAATTGGTCTTTCAACACACGGTGTTCTATTTTTTCCTGCAGTGTGGTCTGTTTGTTGTCTGACATATTTGTGCACCCTGCTTAAATCACCTGCTTCAAGGTCCATGGCCACGGTCAAACTCACTCGCGCAATCTATGTAGATCTAAATTAGATATCTAAGCTTGCATATATAATATGTTGATTTGAGCTTCATAAATATACAAAATTAATGTGCAATTTCAAGCGAAATGCGGCATTATGTTATGTCAGGCGAAAAATTCTAATTTACCATCAGTTTCCCTGGTGACATCATGAGCCTAACTCAGAGACATCATGAATATTAATGGCCTAGCTGGTAACATCATCAGTCTAGGCTAGGCCATTAATATTCATGATGTCTATTGGCTAGCATGATGACGTCACTGGGGGCACCTATGTGCCAATATGGCGGCACATTTTTCTATGTCATTTTGGTGGAACGTTGATTTCAAAGGTAAATTTCTCCGTGTTGACAATACGCTAGGCGCCGACATTACTTTGAAAGTTATCACAACATTGTGCACTTTTAGCAAAATGGATAAAATATATATACGTTAATTTTGGTGTCCGTGGACCTTTAAATTAATGGATTCAGATGCCAGCATGCAAGTACACTTGCTGGTTCAAACAATGCGTTGTGTTAGTAGGGGAAAAGAGATTTGGAGTGTCATGCTTTCAGTCAAATCACCAAACTGTCAGTTTATGCTGCCATCTATCGAATACATGAGGAGTTGTGTGGACTAGCAACATTGATTCTGCATTTTGCCAAATTACTCTGGTGCTTTATGTTGTTAGCCAACCGTACTAATCGTTGTGTTGATGGTACAAGATTCCGTCTCTCAGTTGTCTGTAACATTCGTTTTGTAGCTAAATGGTGCATCCTGCCAAAGCACTGTCTGAATAAGTAAATAAACTTCCCAACCACTGTGCTACCCTGTGGTACAAAGTAGAACCCCTTACAGACCCAATTTCTGCAAATGGGGGTAATGACTGCACCCAGATACTAGCATTACAATTTGTCCATCAGTATGTTTGATTATGTGGCCGGAAGTTTACATTCGCAAGTAGTGTAAGTAAGCTTGTAAGTTTACATTGCTTTCCTTCGAGTGCAGGCAGGTACAGTCAGCTACCGTAGCAACAACTGGGCTTCTTGTAATTATTGTTGTTATTTTGTGCAGTTGGTGTGGCTTGGGCCAGTAGAACCCGAGTACCCGGTGCTGTGGGACCCCAGTGCCTGCACCGGCAACTCCGTGGGTACGGAGGCGAGGCGACTCATGGTGAAAGCTTTCAAAGGTCCACTTGTACTGCAGCAGCAGCAGCAGCTTTCAGCAGAACTGGAAAAGGACTCGAAACTAGTTTATCACGTTGGACTCACTCCGGCAAAGGCATGACTCACTATTATTGCTGATTTTATTATTTATATGTATATTATTTTATTATTTATTTATATGTTGTTTTACTGAAAATGAACATTGGCACTCTGCGTATTGCAGCCATTTGGAACGTTTGCACTAATTATGGTTTATTTCTGCCCTTTCTATATTGTTTTTGTACCACTTTCTTATGTTTCTTTCGTTCACAACAAATCAGCATAAATATTTATATTCAATATTTAGAGGTAGTTAGTTTACTTTGGATGAAATTCAACATTGGCAGTTGGGCACCCTCTGCATACATAACCATCGTCAGTGTTTTTGGCAACTGATCAATTGCTGGAGTCAACGTGTTCAGAATCAGCGGAGCCCAGCATTCGATTAGCACACGTTTTAGCTGGTCAGTTACTGAAATTTTGTGACCATGCCATCTGCTGCAATGCCGCCACAGCGCATAATCCACAGAATTAAAATCTGGACTATTGGGCAGCGAGTTTTTGAGTTTAATGAACTCGGGCACATGGGAGTGCAGGCAAATGCCTAATTTCAGGGGTAATAATGATTTACGCAAATCAGGCAAAGAATATTTAAATGGTCGGCTATGCAAGTTAGGCGCTTTATCTCTAGAGTATTCTGAAACTTCTGACATATCACACGCCTTTATACCACTCATCATCATAAAGTTATCAACGCTCAAACAGATTTGGTTCTTTGGACCACTCTGTACACGTTATTACTCAGGCAGGCAGGTGCAAAATTTTTGGAGAATTTTTTGTGATTTGTGAACCATTTTTGTCAAGAATTGCTGCTAATTTATTTTTGCTCTGCATTCACTGTTTTGTTTTGTTACGCGCGACAGCGTGAAATGCTTCGCGCGTCTTAGCCAACTTCGAGGTGTCTGTCCATCCATCCGTCTGTCTGTCTGTTTGTCACACCCTTGAGCCCTATCAAAATGGTGCAAGCTAGGATCACAAAATCTTCACTGTGTGCTGCCACAAGGACTCTAGTTTGTCGTGACAAAATTTCGTGTTTCTGGGTAAGGGGTTTCCCCTCGAACTAGGGTGTCAAACAGCGGTACCCCCTAAAAAGACGTTATTTTGCTGCTATTGGCTCTTATAGTGTGAAAACGGTTGCAGATAGGTACAGACTTGCTGCATATCATAACTAGCATCGGTGATGGCCTTTTTAGATTTGTCAACATCGACGACCTTGAACTCCCAAAAGAGAGGTTTTGGTTAATTTTCTTGCAATTTTTGGCTGCAGCACACATTTCAACAGTGAATTGCATCAAAATGGCTGAAGATAGACCAAGACAACCTGCATACGAATTTTCAGCATCGAACATTGATTTTAGCAGTTTAAGTCCGGACCCTCTAGGTTTAAAGAGGCCTGCACAGGTGGGCGTCAAAGACAGCTACCCCCTAATAAGTGGTTATTTTACTGCTATTGGCTCATGTAGCATGAAAACGGTTGCAGATAGGCACAGACATGCTGCTTATCTTTGCAAGCAATAGTGACGAGCTTCTTAGTGGTGGGAACATTAATGACCTTAAACCCTCTGAATAGGGGATTTTAGCATTTTATTGCAATTTGTGGCTGCACTGTAGCGCAGATTTTAAGAGTAATTTGTGACAAAATGAACGGAGATAGATCAAGACAACTTGCAAACAGGAACTGCTAGGCTGTCACGTGTCTCATGAGCTTTGCTCAAATTACTTGTAATAGTTACTGCCTATGTCATCATCGTACTATACAATACCTGGCTTCAGCAAGTTTTATAACATTGATCAAATGCCTTCAAGAAGCCAACACTATGCATGTAAATGTGTTCCACTGTTGCGCTATCGGTTGCTCTGATTGTTAGGACTGAATGCTGATACATGACAGTATGTTCAAAACGTTGTGAAATATGTTTTGTAGCTTCCTGACTTGGTGGAGAATAACCCACTAGTTGCAATTGAAGTTTTGCTAAAGCTGATGCAGTCAAACCAGATTACGGAGTCAGTCTCTTCACATGTTTGGCATATTTGGAAAAATTTGGTAGAAAACAGCCGACAAATTTGCCTTTTTTGCTGTGTTGAATTTGCTGTGTGTAAACTGTCACAGGCTGAACGGTAGTTCAAGCCATGTGTTAACGGTGACTTATCTTTCCTATGGGAAAGCCAAAAATTTAACCCCCCACAGAATCAAAACCCCTGATCGGATTGAGATAAAATTTGGCACGGTTGATTATGTTAGCTAGGTGACCCATCATGCAAAATTTCGTGTAAATCTGCCCAAGAGGGGCTTCTCAGCAAATCACAGGCTGAACAGTAGTCAGTGTAATGTGGGCAATATCACCTTTTGTAATTTTTGCTGTTTTCGATGTGCAAGTCCTTAAATGTTGCCGTTAACAAGTGTATAAACTGATGTTTTGTACATTTATTAAGTCTCACTTTTAAGCACTTATTTAATTTGTGCTGTCTATAGGAATCATAATATTGAATGCAAGATATATATAAAACATAAATAAAAATTACCAAATAAAGAATTGGTGATCTAGGTAAAGAAATAAGTTACATTTTTACCTATGTTTATCAGTCTGTCTGTTCATGAGAATACACAAATGGCTTTGATCAGATTTGAGATAAAGTTTTGGAGGAGTGGGTCATGGTCATTTGCCAGTCGATTAGATTGTTTTTTAGTAATCTGGATCATGTTCTTCATCAAGAAATTTTGTTGGATGATTTTTTGTATACTATTTTAATTTATTGTGACTCTGTTAATTATGCACAATAATAATATGCAGTCATTTGCTGTGTTTTACAATTCTGGTGATTTCAATGCAGGTATTTTTCGGTACTTGTCAACATGGAAATGTCTCTACATTCTATGGAGGTCGTCAACAGACTAACAACGGTCAGTATTCAAACATAAGTTCTTGCAAATTTTTTGTTAAATTAATTTTGTTTTATGCTAGTGCTCCGTTCTTTAAAAAAATAATGACTACATTTTTTCCGATTGTTGATTGAATTTAGTTCCTTAGGCCATGATTCCAGAAAGTTTGCTTTTGGAAGGACGTTCTAAGTTAGAATATCTCTGTGAAAGTGACTGTGTAGTTAGAATTGAAGACTACTGTTAATATTTGTTTGAAGTTTGTGTTTGTACACCGATATATGGACTTGGGCTAGTTCTGGAAAAGTGGCTAATTGGAGAAAAATTGAAAAAAAATTTAATATGTTAAGAGTATTTTTTGTTTTATTTGGAATGTTTTCTGTTTGTGCTCGTTGACTGGCTATGTGTGTATCTAGTCAGCTTTTGGCTTGATCTGTAGTAAGTTGCTGGAAAGTGGCTATTTATGCAGAAAAATAATGTCGAATTAATGCATTAACTTATTTTGTTTATGCATTAAAGAATTAACCTGGGTTAAAAAATTAATGCACATATGTAAGTTTACCAAATTCTGTGAAGCACGAGTTTAAATATTCCATTAAACTGTGGTTATTTGACAAACGAGTTATATTCAAGTGATGAAAAATTTTTTTGCTATCGTTTCGTCGCTACTGTCACAGTCCTGCAATACAGCCACGAGTTCATCAGTCGTCATTCCTGTCACCCTTTCAATGTAGTCCGCCTACAACATCAGCAATATACAATGATGCGTTAATTATCTCATTAACGCATGCGTTGAAAAAATTAACACGTGCATTAACGCTGTTAAAAAATCAACGCCGTGACAGCATTAGTATATTATTTGTTTCATTTCAGAAGTCTGTTGTGTATGCTTGTGCGTCTATAGTCAGTGGACTTGCCGTCGGAGTTCATTCACCTGTACATCTCGAACTGCATCTCGACGTGTGAGACCATCAAAGACCGATACATGCAGAACCGGCTTGTACGACTTGTCTGCGTCTTCCTGCAGTCTCTTATTCGTAACAAGATCATTGACGTTAAGGTCTGCCATGATGAGTGGTTTTCTTTTTTTGCTTTTTGTTTATTTGCTGCATTACTGTTGTGTCATAGGAGGACGATCCATCAATCTGAATGTTTCTTTGTGTAGAATGCCTATAGCACGTGGACAAACATGCTCACGACATTTGACGTTTGTAAATTGTCAGTGCTGTATCTGTATCTTTATGTCACAGTCACACTTCACACCAGCACATACCTGCTGCCACCTGGCGAATATAGTGGACTACATTATAATCTGCTACATAGTGTCCTGATCGAAACCAGAATCTAATCACTAGGGCCCACAGTTTTCTGCGGTAAATTTTGCCAAATTCCGCGGGCCGGTTCGCAAAATTTCGCGGCTCACCATGGCAGAATTGTCCAAATTTTGCGGCTTACCGCGGCCTTCCATTTGTGCATAAGCTAAGCTTTATTCTGTTTAAAAGAACTTCGGTTTTTGAATGCTAGCATGGCGTTCAGTTATGTTAGCAACATACAAAGGAAATTATCGTTTTTTTTCTTTTCAAAAGTGCAATTTGTCAATTAATTGCATTGTGTTAATTTATGATTGTGCCGTATGCGATAGTAATTATTAGTAGTCACACAGTTTTAGGCAGTTTAGTTTGTTTTTTTTGTGACATACTTAGTCTAAAGCTGACGATCGTACTAATCATCGGTCATTTCTTAACTTTTGTAAAATTCAAAAAAAATTCTGCAGCAATATCAAAATTCTGAGGAAAAGGGCAAATTCCACGGCTCAGCTTGAAATTTTGCGGCCTGGGAAAAACTGGGCCCTAAAACACTCACTTTGTCCTTGGGCATGCCCCATTCCTTTACAGAATGCATCTTGGTTATTTTGTAAGTTGGTAAGTAATTACAAACAGACAGATAGGTCTGTGAAAATATAACTTGCATTTATTGGCAGCTTGGCAGAGGTGGTTATTAGCTACATATTTATGTGATATTTTGTTGTGTAGTTCTTTTTATTGTTAGTAGTTGTCTTTTGTTGACTGTATATTCTGATAGTAATTTTTTTTCTGACATTATATTGTGATTATGATATCGAATATATTGAGCAGTAGGAGATGCCAGGGTGGCCAGCCCCCCTTCCCCCTCTCCCTATTTTTGGACATGTCCTGCTGTGTAGCCAAGGCAGCCGGGATGAATGAGTCCATCCTTTCACTGTGAATCATATCAGGGAAAATCAGAAAAAAGCCCGAAATTTCTCACTTGTTATTTAACTATGCTATTATTCCGCCGGAAGTGCTCTATGTGGTTGTTTTGGAGTTTGCTAGGGGAGTTTATGATGCTCCCTCGGTAGCCGGCTTAGCTAGTGACATTGTTGGTTGCACGAACGATGTTGCTCGACGTTGGACTGTGTTAGTACTTAGGCAAAATCAGTAGTGGTGATGGTCACGGCCACCGCTAAGGAAGAAATGGCAGTTCGGCATGACAGTAGGCCCTCTAGCAAGGACTGCTGGTATACTGACTCAGTTGGTTGAAGTTGCTGCTGACTGTTAATAGAGCTGACCATTTGGCCGACTTGCATTACAGGGTGGGCCAAAAGAAAGTAAGCTATTGCACTTTGTCCATATCTTGCTAAATATTAATCAATTTTCACAATTTTTTTACTAGTGGACTCTGTAAGAAATTTGCTACTCAGGTGCATGCATACCACACTTATTATGTTGCTACACTACCTTGTAAAATATAAATATCCAAATTTTTGAACTATTTAACTTAACTGCTAAAATATGAGTTACAGTAAGAGTCAAAAACATTGGAGGACATGTTAAACATTTTTTTTCAAGAAAGATTTTACTGCACACTAATTTCTAATGTACATTAATGCTGGTTGATGGCTGCAATTTTTGCTCAGTTAACTGCATGAGCATACAGAGCAATGTATTTCAGTTTTGCGACCCTACAAGTTGTGCACTATTTTTTGAAAAAGGAAAACTTTTTACATGGTGGTGTAGCTACATAATAAGTGTGATGTACATGCCACTGAGTAGCAAATTTCTTCCAGAGTATACTGCTGAAAAAACTGTGAACATTAGTCAGTATTTAGCGAAGATATGGAAAAAGTACAATAGCTTACTTTTTAGCCCACCCTGGTGGGTTTAACCTGCACCAGCTCAAAGTGTCGAAATGGGATGCATGCGGTGAGATATGCGATATCTTCTTCTTCTTCCGAGACTTTAGTTGATCCATTTCTCGCCCCACTCAATGCCTACAGCACCTTGATCTCATTATTGATGGTGCCGTGTATGTGTTATTTGCTGCATGGCAGGACATCTTCATTGAAGTGCAGGCGTTCTGCATCGAGTTCAGTCGGATCCGTGAAGCGGCCGGTCTGTTCCGACTACTGCGGACCCTCGACAGTGGCGAGGCCGCACCCGAGTCTAAGCCAACTGCTCAGGGGTCTTCCCGGTGATGTGTTGAGATGGGAATTGACTGAACTGATAGTGAAGGCACAAACTGAACTGAACGGTGGCGTATTCAAGGGCAGGGGGGAATCTGTCCCCTCGGCACTAAAAATTTGTGCAGATTTGCTTTCTCTTTTACTCACTCACTGGAGCGCTTTACCAGCGACGGGTCATTGCACCCTAGCTCCAGACGTCACGACCACCGACTGTGTCCCAGCCAGCATCGGCACTGAGCTCGACATCGACCTCCAGCTGCACGCCAGATTCACGTATGTCAAGGATGACCTCGCAGACGCTTCCAGTTTGGCTTGTCATCGGGTCGGTCACCTGCACGGGTGTTTACTGCCAGACCAAGTGCTTTTTGAAACATTCAAATTGCTGTATCAGTTAACAAAAAGGCTTCAGCTCTCAGACTTTACCTCCCTCCTTTTTCTTAAGTTCTACGTTGTGGTTTATAAAAAAACGTACAACTTTTATTTTTTGAATAGCTTTGTGAAACATTGGCCGATTTTAACAATTTTTGGCATGCGACACAAGCAAAGAAATTGATGCAAATGGTTTTAGTTTTGGCCACCTCACTTTGATACTGTCACTACACTACCCTGTGAAATGCAGAAGTTGTAGTTTGGCCATTTACAACAATGAATTCATACTGGATAGTGCACGCATCAGCTCAGAAATGATTAACTGAAAAGCAACAAACACGATTGGCAACTACTATATCTGAAAGAGTCACACGTGTCACATCGCATCCTCTCTACTACAGCATGTTCTCAAAATGTCCTCACCCAGCACGAACGCAAGCGACAAGCGTTGACACCTCTCGCGAACAGCAGGCTCAATAACCTGCATTTCATAAGGTAATGTAGTGACAGTATTAAAGTGAGGTGGCCAAAACTAAAGTCATTTGCATCAAGTTCTTTCCTGATGTCGCGTGCCAAAAATTGTCAAAATCGGCCAATGTTTCGTGAAGCTATTCAAAAAATAAAAGTGGTACGTTTTTTATGGACCACGGTGTACATATGCTACTGTTTGTTTTGCACACTTGCAGAATGAACTCAACTAAACTGAATTGCCAGCTTAATGCACCATTCGAGTAGCATTTCATTTCGGTTTAGTTCTGTTGCTTTGTACATACTTCTAGGCTGAGTTTGGTTTACAGGTTGAAAGACGTTGGTCTCTCTTGTTTTTTGTTTAATAGCAACTGTTTTTTGTGAAATAAAATGAGCATGCAGAGAAAGGTCTGCAGTTTTTATATTCGAAAGTAAGATTAATTTTCTGTAGGCTGAGTTTGATATGTGGATTGAGCCTAGAGAATTATTTGGGACTGGAAGCAAACAGTTTGATGATTAGGGCGGGGGAGATTGTAATAATTTGGACCAGTGGTGTCGTGGACTTGCGGGTTAAAAAGGTCGGGGAGGGGGCGAGAAATTGTAATTTTCTGATGGACAGCTGTGAATTTCCAACAAAAGACATAATGCGTGTTCAGAATTTCAATTTTGCCCCCCCCCCCTGAATTTGAACAAATGCGGAACTTGGAACCTCATATTTTGTATTTCTGGAAAAAAGTTTTGGCATGCTAGTTTTTTTAGGGGGGAGGCTGCTCCCTGCCACATTGACCGCAATGCCACTGAGTTTCACATTACACGTTGAATCATGAATGTAAATATGCTGCACAGTTGGTCAAACAGTACAGATTTTAAGAAGTTAAACATTTAAAAGATGTTTTCAAACATAGGCCGAATTTTATTCCGTTTTTGTGACTGAGCTCTGACACGTCATGGCGTTGCATTTTTTACAAGGTGTATACAAAAACTTTGGCAGTTTCCTGATCATCATTTAGGAGCTAATTTAGGCGTTATGTGGGCTATCAGCAGTCATAGCACCTACGTTTAAAGTCCTAAGTTCACATGAACTCAAGCAGTTAGGCGTCAGTCAGTCGCAACACTCGCAACTATCAATGTTATAAGTCGAACAAGGCTAGCCAGTTGGCAGCAATAGCGTAGCCGTGGGTGGTGCCCACCCTGCTGCTGCCTGGGTGCATGGATCGGATTCGCGCAGATCCGGGGATTATTTTTGGGCAGAAGAGGGTTGGAGGAAGATGAGAATCATTTTGGCAGCTGTAAATTCGCCCCCAGACCTACTGCAGGGGGGCGCGGGCTCCCCCACTGGACCTTGACGAGACCTGTGCAGTGGTGTATTTGGGCATGACATGGTGCCCTCTTTGGCGAGACAGCACGAATATCTGTGAATTTTAGCGAATATTACGACCGAAAGTCACGGTTTCTAGAACTATGTGTTATGCCCAAAAAATCACAGCATGTGATACTCCCACTATTCACCGATGCCTGATGTAAGCCTATGGACGCCAATCACCAAAAAAATTTAAGGTCAACAGAAATGTAGACCTATTTGTCACCGCTCAGCCTCATGCTGCACCTAGTTTATACGCAGATGATCGTGAGATAACTGCGCTGCATGTTGTGATAGGCCTAATTTCCAGAGTCGGTGACGTCATTAAGGTGTCATTAGGGCCTATTCATTAAATCTCTGCCCGGCAGTATATACAAGCTGTACATAATCTGAACATGGGTATGATTGTGTGGGGCTGCTCTGCGACACTGGCGAAGTGGCGGAACCAGGGCGGGGTGTGAGGGTAGGTCTAGCTATGATTGACAGTCGGTAGGCGGGGCTAGCGTAGCTGACTGCTCGCCAGTCAGTTAGTCAGTCAGTCTGGTATGAGTCTGTGTGACTACATGGTGTCAGAAGCGAACGC
>Ga0209367_1005572_pt1 | contig 17452 bp, 7 predicted proteins | sample WorMetLIZISLAND2_FD_187412 | JGI IMG/M metagenome (GOLD analysis project Ga0209367, IMG submission 187412) | Marine gutless worms symbiont microbial communities from Max Planck institute for Marine Microbiology, Germany - Olavius geniculatus... ... | reverse complement strand
CTGCAGGAGTTAAGCCACGCTGCCCTAGATAGGCAGCGGTGGGCAGCGATAGTAAGAATGGCGTCAGACACCAACGGGCATTGAGCCCACGGTTGTCGATGATGATGATGATGATAACATTATCGATCGTACCTTGAATAAAGATTAGCAGATTTTAATAATATTTGTTTTTACACTAAATGGGGAAAGCAGTCCAGGCGTAATACGTGTTAAAATGAACAGAAAAACGTCAATAAATTCCATCTGTCGTAATTTGTGGGCCCCAACAGCCAGTCTATTACAAGGTTTGACTGCCTTGCAGCAGTGTGTCAACCAGAAGAAGTTTAGGAATGTTTGTAAAGTCAAGAAGTGACTGGTAGAGCCTGTATTCGTCTGGAGCAGAACATTATCAATACTGCTGTCAAGTGAATGGAGAAAGCGTCTCCTTGCCTATATATGCATAGTGGGCCAACACTTCAAGCAATTTTACCATAGGCAGTTGACAAATGGACAACTAAATGAAATGTCAGCCACAGTGTCAGAAATGTGAACAAAATGTGTTTTTATGTGTTATGTTAATAAAGCAATCATATCGCATTGGATAAAAAAGTGATATTTTGCTGGGTGCTTTCTCCAGGTAGTGCAGAAACAAACGTTGGGTGAGGTGAGAAACTCAACGGTCATTTCATGGCAAATTGTGTCAGAAATATTTGTACCAAAAATTATCAACATCTGATAATTATTTTTCAAGTTACAGTCAAAAATGTCGAGATGTTTTTTTTGGAGGCACAGTGTAGATAATTAGCCACCAGTTGTCTGGCGCCCTCTGGCGACTGGGCTTTCAAACATGCACCGCTGTTGCGTGTTCCTCTTTGCATTAGCTGGACTTTTCTTGTTTGTGCCTATTGTCTGATTTCCATAATAGTCAAAGCTGATTTATTTACCCAGTCCGTAAATATGTCTCCAGATGCACTACCAAATATCTGGACTTCCTTATATTTTTCGTTTCAGTTATTTTTCTAGCTTCAGTTACCTTCCTTCTTAGTTTTTCTATCTCTCCAATAACCTTCTGATTCTAGATTTTTTAATGTTTTACACAACAATACTTTCCGTTTAATTTTCACTCATTTCAGTTCTTCTAGTGCAAACTGTTTATCATGTGATCAATGCACAACACAGACATTGTGGAAATAGATGAACACAACATAATAATCCTATGTAATTGTCACTAAAGTATGAATATTACAGAGCATTTGATGCATTTGCTGTGCATTAAATATCTAAATCAAGTCCAGAAGCTAAATGTGATAAAAAAATAAAGAAATCAAAACACAACTCACAAATGCAGAGATCAATGAGAAAAGTGAGATAAATAAGCAATTCACGAAGTGTGACTTTAAACTGCAATTCTCTGTTTTCCACTGTGTTTTCAATCTGCCGAGTTGACCATAATGCTGAAATATGCAATCATAGCAAACTTAAAGGTCCATGGCCAAGTCAAACTCACTCGCACAATTTATGTAAACTTAAATTAGACATTTAACCTCGAATATATATAACACGTCGATCTGAGCTTCATAAATATATGAAATTAATGTGTGATTTCAAACGAAATGTGGTATTATGTTATATTATGCAAAAAATTCTAGTCTATCAATGCCCCAGGTGATGTCATGAGTCTAGCCCATAGACATCATGAATATTAATGTGCTAGCCGGTGACGTCCTTAGTTTAGGCTAGGCCATTAATATTCATGATGTCTATGGTCTGAACTCATGACGTCACCGGAGGCAAATGCCCAGTCATCATGGCGGCGTGTTTTCTACGTCATTTTCGTAGATCGTCGATTTTCAATGTAAGTTTTTCCATGCTGGCAAAACGCTGGGCACTGATATTACTCTCAAAGTTGTCAGAAAATTCTGCATTTTTAGGACAATGGATGAAATGTATATGTTAATTTTGGTGTCCATGGACCATTAAGCTCAAAGAATCAAACAAATTTATCCACTGACATTTATTGTCTTCAAGTTTCTAATGCCTGAAATAAATTTTCACTGCAAAAATGATGAAAACATTCCATAAAAACTTCATGCTAGCACTAGTGTACAAAACAGCTCTATTACAATAATTGAAAATTCTGTACCAGTTATTTATTGTTTAAATGACAATTACTATCATTAATCACTTTTCACTAACAGCTGATGTTTACGATATCACACAGATTCAAGACTGTACTCTTATTATTAGCTGTTTTACACCATCAAACAAACAGAACTTTCATAAATGTATTCAAAGACCATTAAAAGTGTATATCACGATACGTCACAATCAAAAACACATTATATCTGAGCAAAAACACCAAAACTGACCACGTAAGCCACGGAGAAACATGCTGCAAGAAGTGAGACAGCTGAAACGTGGTGGCGAATATGCTGCAGCTGCAGTGGCAGAATTGAGTACAGATGCTGAGATTGCCGATGGAAGATTAGCATCCCCAGCTGTTGCTCTGAGCTCAGCGTCATCACTGTCCTCCGCAGCAGGTTCATGACTCACAGCCTCTGTATCCAGACTGGAGTCCAGCACTCCAACAGGGTTTATAACACCACCGTCAGCATACTTGTATCGACCAAGCACGTGGATTGGAATATCAGCTGCTTCAGCTCCGGCCGACCCCGCCTCCATAGTATCGTAACGGACACTCCACTACAGGTGGTCGTTCTCCTAACTGCAACAAACAAATGCTTGAAAATCTGAAATCAGCTGCAACAACACTTCAGATTCAAATCGATTTCAAGAAGCATTGCACCAATCACACCAGCTGCATTGACTGCACCGGCTCTAAATATATGACCAGATCAGATAGCTAAATCTAATTCTAATCCTGAGGTGTGTTCAGTAGCCAAGCCGCTTGGTTACAGTTGCCAAGCAGCAACAAGCACCTCACGTACATGCACTGCTCACGCTTGCTTATAAACAATTGATGACACAACATTACATAATAATGCAAATTGCTGTACATTTTCATTTTGTCTGTGCAGCATTTTTTGATTAGCCTTACTAGCATCTCGTTGTTTTGTTTTTGATAGATCGCAGAGGAAATAAATAACAAACATTTCCACCTTTTGCAAATTTACGTTATGTTTTTACGCAGCAAGCTGTCAAGCTCATAGACATCATGAATATTCATTGACATCTATGAGCAAGCCAAGCAGCCCGTTCAGTAGACAGCTTGGAACGCGGTAACAAGCTGCTTGACTACTGAACATGCCTCTGAAGCGCAGAGTTTTGTGACACCAGATTCAAATCCAAAGGAAAAGAGCCAACGAAAAGCAGACCAGCTTTATATGAACAGTTACTGTACACTTTACCAGTGGTTATGTACATCAAAAAAAGCTTCGGCTTTAATGCTAATTTCAGCTTCACAGCCATCTACGGCTTCACAGCTGTTTACGTGACCTTCGGTTACTGTAACTTTCTAGGGATGCGTATAGGGCTAAGCTGATACAGCCTCAGCACTGGGCAGGTGTAACAGTGTGTGAGTAGTTTCTTAACAGCACATCAGCACAAAATAGGCCATTCAGTGCCATATGTGGTTAAAATTAATTAAAAGCATTTAATATATGTATTAAAAGCAAAATTAAAATACTTGTTAAGAACAAGGCTATTAAGCTAATGTAAAAACAACATTATATACGATTGTAAAAGTTGATATCTTTAACATAAGCGATGATGTTGCAAGATGCAACATTTTCAAAAACGTCCTTGAGTGTGTCCACTCCAAAACGTCTCTGATGAGCTGCACTGTAATGGGTGCAGTCTACCAAGATGTGCTTGACTGTGAGTGGAGAATGGCAAGCCTCACATACCGGTTGACTCTCTCCCTTTAGAAGATAAGAGTCTGTAAGTCTTGTATGACCAATTCGAAGATGGTTGATAAGGACTGAGTCATAGCGGCTTAGTGATCAACTGATATTGTGACCAATGGCCGGTTGCACACTGTAAAGTTTATTTGATGTACACCATTTCCACAGTTGTTGCCATTCTTTAGCACACAATTGGTTGACACAAGTTAACAAATCGCTAACTGGAAATCTCATGTTGGTGATGGCGACATCCAGTCCTGCCTTAGGAGTGATGTCAGCATCTTTGTTTCCTTGGATACCCACGTGGCTGTGAATCTAGCAAAAAGTTATAGATTTACCGCTGTTAATTAGTTGGTTGTAATCCTTTAAAATCTTTAAGATCAGTGGATTTTCGACTTTGCAGCTCTCAAATGCTTGTAAGCTGGACAAAGAGTCAGAGAAAACCACATAATCTTTGCTTCTTGTATGGCGGATGATGTCTAGCGCCATGCCCAGCGCATAAATTTAAGCAGCAAAAATAACATTGTTAGGTAAGCGAACTGTTTTGACAGACTAGGGCGCAACAGCGGTAGCTGTTCTAATTCGAACCTGCCCACCCTGAAGGCAAAGTGAGATAAGCATACTATGCAACTGAATATGCTATCTTACTAAGTACACAACCATGCCATATTCTATACAACAACTAATTTAATACCACACCCATTAGGCGTATGCACAGAACTGCATAATTAGCTGTCATTACTAACGCTTAATGACCATATAAACCTACAACGCACTCACTGTGAGCATGGACAGCCCTGTATCTAAATACCAACGTTTATTTTACGGATACTGGACTGTGGAAATTCGACAGTTATTATTCGTAGAATTTGACACCTTAACTGTCACTATAGACGTACAAATATCACCCCAACTGCACTACCAAGCTCACTACACGTACATATTCAGTAAAATATATTTCGTGACCACACAATTAAGACAAAAGATCATTAATAACCAAAGTAACACGATATACACCTAATTAGTTGCAGATGATATGTTTACAATTTCGTCCATAGAGCAAAGCAAAACAAAACCATAGATATCATGGTAAATTATAATTCACCCAATTCACCGAAGCCACACAGGCACAGGCAATTAAAAGCCATATAACGCTCACTATTCTAATAACTGAGGTTAACTATGTGTTTCCGGTTGCAGTTCCCGTTTCAAACAATTTTTAAATTGATTTATTGTATTACTGGTTACACACACGTCAGACAGTGCATTCCAGTGATCAATTAGGCCTACTCTGTTGCTACTTTCTCAAATCTAATCTACTGCGTTTTCATATAGTTTCTTTGAATGATCTCTTCTTTAACCTTCATCATGTATAAAAAATAAATCTGATTGCAAATTATAACAACCATCAATAATTTTAAATGTTTCTATTAAATCACTCTTTTTTATGTCATTAAATTTAACTTTTTAATACGTTCTTCGTAATGTAAATTTCTTACACCGTCAATCAATTTAGTTGCACGACGTTGAACTCCCTCAACTAATTCAATATCCTTTCTATAATACGGGCTACAAATTGGCACACAATACTCTAAATGCGGTCTTACAAGACTTTTATACAAAGGCATAATAGTTTCCTTAGATCTATCGGTAAAATTCCTTTTTATTACCCCAAGCATCCTATTAGCTTTTTTCACTGCCTGACAACACTGTTAGAAAACAAGAAAAACAAGCAATCGCCAGCACAGCGCGCGATGCATTTCGCTGTTTGTTTCCTTCGCGCTTTAATTTCTCCAGATATTGCGAGACTTCCGAATTTGCCAACTATTTTCTACAGAACTAAAGAACAAAAACGAAAATTTCAAAATCACCGGGTAGATAGATTGATATGAAAACTACGTAGTACATATAGGCCTATAGGGCCTAGCCTTTGCATCATCTGCAGTGGCTACTACATTTACATAGTTTGGCAGCAGTTGCGTAAGTAACGGGTGCACTCAGCTGCGCTGGGATCGCGGGTCCACGTTGCATGCCCAAAATTACAAAATCGGTACTGGGTCGTGATCAGTGGGTAGGCCTAATTCTGTCTCTGTCTGCCTGTCTGTCGATCACGACCCAGTACCGATTCAAAACGTACAAGTAGGATATAGACTATAGAGACTTCTGGGGTTTTTACGCTATGATAGTCTAGAGTGTCTAGTATTTTGTGACAAAATTTCATGCCGCTGAGTAAAAGGGATCCCCTCGAACAAGGGGCGGAAAGAGAGGCACCCCCTGAAAAGAACGTTATTTTGCCGCTATTGGGGGTCTAGCGTAGAAACGGTTGCAGATAGGCGCAGACACGTTGCTTATCACAACAAGCAATAGCGACGAGCTTCTTAGAAGTGTCAGCATCGATGACCTTAAATGAACCTTCAACTCTCAAATGCCAGAATGGAAGGTTTTAGTGAATTTTTCGCGATTTCGGGCTGCGACACACATTTCAAGAGTCAACTGCGCCGAAATGGCTGAAGATAGACCAAGACAACAAGCATATGAAATGTTGCCATTGAATGTAGATTTTAGCAGTGTAAGTCCCGACTCTCTAAATTTAAGGCCGGCGCGCGCGGGTGTCAAAAAAGGTACCCCTTAAAATGGTTATTTTACCGCTATTGGCTTGTGTAGCGTAAAAACGGTTGCAGACAGGCACAGATGCCGCTTATCATAACACGCACTGGCAATGAGCTTCTTAGGAATGTCAACATCAATAATTTTAAATGACCTTGAGCTTCCAATATAGGGGGTTTTAGTGATTTTTTGTCGATTTTCGGTTGCAGAAAAATGAATTGCGACGAGATGGATGAAGATAGACCAAGATGCTGACCGTTAGGTCGAGTCTTTGGCAAGATTATGTCTACTTACTTACTTGCGTTCGATTTCCTTAGACGAGGCTTTCAAACCTATATATGATGTCTCGGCAACGTCGACAAGACCTCGGACGAGAAAATCCATCCGTGTAGCCACGGCATTAAACGTCGTTATTCATATCGTTCTATTTTAGCCGACTGTATTTACCTACTTAAGTAACAATCGTTCTTGTGGCACGGTTGTCGTCTGTCGTCGTCTGTCTGTTTGTCCGTCTGTCTGTCTGTAACGGATGTATTGCGCTAAGCGTTAGATCGTAAGAAAAAAAAACTTTTTACACGAATAATTAGCCACGCGTCTTAAACTTAGGCACGCAAAATTTTAGCGATCTAGTGCAAGGGAAACATTTTTAAATTAAAGGTTAAATGGAGGTAAATGGAAAAAAGTAAGTAAGTAAATAAGTAAGTAAGAAAAAGTGCTTTTTGTTAACGGAAAATTGGCCATATCTCGGAAACGTGAGGAATAGGGCCAAGGTTACTATAGGTCACTACGATCGGCTATCCTAGCGACCGCTGGGCTTTTTGTTAAACCTCGGAAGGCTCGACGACGTCGGACAACACCCCGACCGAGGAAATCGGTGCGTGAAGCCTCGTCGTCAAATGCCGTTATTCATATCGTTCTTATTTTATATCGTTACCCTCATGTAATAGTTGATGACAAAGATAGGCTATTTATTTTACTGTGCTGTATAGGCCCAATAGGCCTATGGAGCAATTACTACAGTATGGCGTACACAAGCAGAGATAGCGTGTCATCAGTCAGTTCGTCTGGTGGAGTGCGAACGGAGCACGAACGCCGTTTCTGATTAAACGTAAGCCTAGCCTATAGTTACGCAGTTTTTAAGACGAGATCGAATTCGAATGCTGCTGCAGAGTGCACAGGCGCCAGCCAGGAATCGCCGTCAGTTCGCATGCGGGGCCCTGTGAGCCTAGCGCCAATTCCTCTCAGTCCAGCATCTCTCCATGCTTCGCTGCTGCTGCTGAGGTGCTCTTGAAACACGGTTTCTATAAATAATCGCGATTGCTCAGACTTCACTGGCAGCGCCGGTGTCGCATTAATATGTCTCCCTCATGAAAAATCCGCCCGGGGAGAGATAATCACGGATTTGATATGTTTCTCTTTTATTAGAATATCGCCGGCCACATAAAAAGTCTCCCCATTATAGGATCGCCTCTCAGAAAAGCCTCCCCCCGGCCGATAAGGTACCCGTCAAAAATCCGTCCCGCTCGGGCGGGAGCCGGGAGGGGCGGATTTTTGCCGGTAAATTGTCGGCTGGGGAGACTTTTCTGGGGGGCGATCTTACAATGGGACACCGGCACCGCCTCAAGCCGTGTGTGTGCATACAGCGTGTACACGCCAATAACTTCGACTTCAAGTCCGATGGGCGGCTGATTCGGTACCTGCGGCGCCCGACCTACATAGGCCACGTGTATGGCTTATCGAATGACTTCACCTACGTTCCTTGCTGGCAGTAGTCGCTCCACGGGCCGGCGTCGCTGTAGCCTATAGAAAAGTTTCCCCGTTCTGTTAACAAATTAACAAAGTTACACGGTATTTTATTAATAAATTGTTAATAAATGTTGCAAACGCACATTAGCAGCTAGTTTCATTAGCAGCTAGCAGTACAAGAAATAACCTAAGAAAATTTTTAAAAAAATATTTTGGGCAGTGAAAAAAACATCTAACTGAAAGCGGTTGCTTTAATATGAAGATTACCGCCGCAACACAAACTCCTGCCCACGTGCACGTAGACGATCAGAACGCAACCGTTTAACAACGCTTTTCTCTGATGGTGCAGAAACAGATGTTGGGTGAAGTGGAAACTTAATTGAACAGTCATTTCATTTTCATAGCCGGTTGTGACAGGAATATATACATACGAAAAAATGTTAAAGTCAGTCTTATAGTTACAATTATTGATAATGTTGGGGATCCTTGACACTGCAATGTACATATGCATCTTTAATATAGTAAAAAACGGTACACGATGCGATAGATCGACTCCTGTATTCACCATCACATTATTATACCATTATCTTAGTGTGGACGCGAGAAAATCTGACGCCGGTAGACGCGATAAAACATGAGTGTATTGGGCCACCGGACGGTTGCATTGAGCGATGAGCAATCGTAAGCCAGCGAGAAAGAGATGAAGAGTACTGTATAGGGCTTACTCGTGAAGTTGCGCATGGTATATGGCCTACGGCGCCTTGCAGCAGCAGCAGCTAGTCAGCGATTGCGAACGCTGCCACAAGTCCGAGAACCGACGTTGCTGCTTCTGCAGTGCAGAGGCGTAGGCTACGTGCACATACCCACACTGCCGTAGCATCGTGTTGTAGGTTTATCTGCCGTAAGTTCAGTTCGTCTACAAAGCCAATACTGATCGGAGATACAGTTTACGATGAGTACCAAGACGACTAAAGGTGCGTACGAAGCGACGGAAATGAACTGCACTGGAATGGAATAAAATAAAAGCCGCGGAGCGCGCGGCTTTCCTTTCATTTCTTTCCAGTTCAGTTTGGGCCTATTTGATTATGCTGCCTGTAGGCTACGTAGCTTAGTAACGGGACTGAAGACCGTGTTTTTGCTTCTTCTTTTTCTTATTTCTTTTTCCACTTTTCCTCCGAGACCAAACAGCAAGCCAAAACTACAATCGTGTGGAAAATCGACACTTACCTGGAAGGAATTGAATTATTGAAGCCAAATTTCTGCGACATACTTTGAGGGGTTTTGAAAGACAGAACATTTTACCACATTTGTAATCGACGGCTTGACAAATCAGAAGCCGTGGATGAAAACAATCGAACCTAGTCTTACGGCGTCGGGCGGCTTCACGCTGGGTCATGGCGCTAATTTTTAGTTTCGTTTTATTTTAATTCGTTACGTTTCTGTCGCTGTGTCTCCAGACGCGGCTGCGAAGAATGTGGAAGTTTCGTTTTCGTCGGACAGCGACGACGATGAGGACAGTTCTTCGTCGTCTTCATCTTCGTCTTCGTCGTCCGAATCCTCGTCAGAGTCGGAGGGCGTCGACACAAAGAAGAACATCATCAGCAAAGATGAGACGCCGCCGCCACTGACGCTGACGACCGCCGCCACCACAGCCGACCAAGATGATGACGAGGTCAGAAAATATGATTGCTGCTAGGTTCATCTATTCAGTGGATTCGTGATGTAAAGGTGATAAAAACGGGGGGACGATATTGCCCCTCCCGTTAAATTTTTGGCTGTCGGAAAAGTGTCGGAAAACTTATTGACGGAAAATTGTCATACAAAAATGCAACATTCGGCACTGAAACTCTCGATTTTCGAAAAATTTAGGGCCAAATCGAAATTATTTTCAGCACCCGTAATCGTCTCTGCCGGACATTTGCAGTGCCTAGCTGTCGGAAGATTGCAACTCGACCGCCGGATCTGTTTCATGATCTACATAGTCGTCCTATCTCTCTGTGGTATGCAAATAAGGACTCACCTCACTCTACTTAGGCCTACTATGTGACGACTAATAACGTCTCGCGTTTGTAGCTGCATAACACAAGTGCGTCCAGGCATAACACGCCGTTGATCACAGTCATGACTAAAGTACGTTTCAACACAGTCCGCGGTGTATTTTGCCTCATTACACTTGCATAATAGGCCTATACTGTAGCGTATAGACCGTGATAAAACTTGTACATGTTATAAATACTAGCAAAGTACCCGCCCTATGGGCAGGTTACTTTCCTAGTAAAATGAATGCACGCAAGAGTTTTGGAGGGATTGTATGCAGTAGGCCTACGTGGTGTGCGGTCGTAATAACGTGTAGAGAGCGCCACTGATCCAATTGTTAGCGTGAGCCAGCACACGCCACAGAGACTATGAAATTCATGGCCGGCCTTAAGGCCTTAGGTTGGGACCTTTAAGTGGCCGTCATTCACCAGATGTCGTCACGAAGGTGAGCACTATAAGCCTACTGACGAACTTGACAGAATCAACGGGGAAAGAAGACCCGGCAACTGAACCCCCGCCCCTCAAACTGCCCGTCGGAGCAGATGGGGGTCAAGGTGGGGGGGTACGTACCTAAGGCCCAAGGACTCAAACGTTGCGGTCGGGGTTCGCGACCGTGCAACAGGGAAGGCGCAAGAGGGGGCTGACAGACAGACAGACAAACAGACAGACAAACAGACTTTCAGCGCATTATAGTAAGAAATCCTACCGCTGCTTCCACAAATTGAAGTGTCTGCTTACATTCAGCTTTCTGACAGGGCATAGTCTACTTGCAAGCAGAGCCTGTGATTTTGTCTTATCGGCATGTTCCAGCAATTTACATAAGAAATCATTTGTAGTCAGATGCGTTTTTGATTTGACATAGTTAGTTAGTTTCCAGTTTTTTATGTGCTTTTGTTTGTCACATATTATTAATAAAATACTGTGTTACTGTCTTAGGTCGAAACGGTTTCGTTCACTCTGTCACTTTCATCCGTCACGATCGACGAACCGTCACCACCGGCGGCCGAACACCTGCCGCAGACGGAATCGAAAGTCGACGTAAAAACGACGACGGAATTACAGGAAACAAAGACTGGAACAGCAGCAAAAACGACAGCAGCCGATGAAAAGAAGTCGCTTCGTCAGAACAGTCCGAGAAACTCCCCCGATGCAGTGATCAAACTGTCGGCTGCAGACAGCGAGGCCGCCGGTGAAACAAAGAAAACAACGAAAACAGCGACGACGTCGGCGACGGAAGCGTCGAAAGCCGAAGCCGAAAACGTCAGCAGCGAAGCGCCAAATGCTGCGTCACCACCGACGAGCAAGAAGACGGGAAAAGCAGCAGCCCCAGCGACCGAAGGCAAGGTTGCTGTCGTGCTGGACGAAGAATCGGCAAAGAAGGCGACGAGTGTCAGTGAAACTTTGTCAGCGAAGCCTGTGTCGCCCCCGGCGGCGGTGTTAAGCGCACAGCCAGTGCAGGACGAAGACACGGAGACCGTTTCATTTACTCTGGCTCTGTCATCTGTTTCGACCGACCAGGAGCCGTCGAAGAATGAACCGAAAGTCGAAGCGAAAACGACGACAGGCGAGAAAACGAAGACCAGAACCACCGCCGCCGCAGCAGCATCAGCTGCCGAAGAGAGTACAGAAAAGAAAAAACAGCTTCAAGAAAGTCCGAGAAATTCACCGGATGCAGTGTTAAAACGGACCGAAAGCGAACCTCCCGCGGAGACGAAGAAGAAAGCGGCGACCAAGAAGACGACTAAAACGGCAGCGAAGGGCTTGAAGTCGGAAGCGATAAACGGCGAAGAAAAATTGGATTCTGTACCGGATAAAATGGAAAAACCAGCAGCACCCGCAATGGACGAAAAGAAAGTCGTCGTCACTTCGACTGAACCGCTGAAAACACCCGAAGCGCTCGACGAAGTGGCAGCAAACGCAGTGAATGGAGAAGCAGCAAAATCGGCTACGAAAATCGTTAAGAAGAAAACGAAGAAAATCTCGAGTGACACCAGCAAAGATGCTGCTGTGGACGAAATGTTGGCTAGCAAAAAGGAAATCGTAGCACAGAATCAAACAGTTACCAAGACGGAGCCGCCAAAAGCAGCCAACATTATGGACGAAGCCGTCAGCGTGGTGAATGGCGAAGTAAAGTCCACCGCGAAAACAACGAAAAAGAAAACGGTCAAGAAAATGGAAACCGAAAAAGAGACACTTCAGGTGACAGAACAAAAAGAAATTAGTCTTGTGGAAGTCAAGCCTGCAGCGAAAGAAAAAGTTGAGGACGACCTTCCAACCAATAAGTCTAAAGCTAACGAAACAAAAACAGGAGCAGCCGAAACAACAACCGTCAAAAAGAAAAGCAAAAAAGTTACAAACGACGTAAGCGTTAAAGGTGTTGCCACACAAGAAGATGCTACGGTTCTCGTGGAAAAACGAACCGCCGACGAACCGTCCGAAAAACAGACAGACGAGATTGTAGCAGCGAAAATTTTGCCAGAAACAGAAACAGCAAAACCATCCTATTTGGAAGCTACGACAACTGCAGTAGAAACGACGAGCGTTAGCGCTAAGAAGGAAGCAACAGTTTCGGAATCCCCGATCAGCTTGGATAAAATGGCAGTGAAAAAGAAGAAGCCGAAGAAAGCCGTAACGGCGATGCCAGCGCCGGAATCAGAGGAAACGAAACTCAACAGCGAAATGGAATTTAGCGTCACTTCTAGTGTCGACGTTACACCATCCACAGCTGTCGCAGAAGCTGATTCGTCGGAGAAAGCCCCACCAGAGGTCACTGACATCACTGAAGACGCAAACGTTGCCCCGGACGATCCGTCGAAAGAGGGGAGTGTTGTCGCCGTCACGGACGTCAAGAATTCTGCGTCACCGTCGGTTGTGCCTGTGATTGCAACGACAGCAGACGAAGCCGAAATGCCCAACGTCGTGACCGTCGTACAACTGGATATGGAAGATTCGATGCAGAAAACGACAGTAGAAGTCTCATCTTCGTCGGTCGAAGCTGGTGCGACAACAAAACGTAATGCGTAATTTGTTTCATTTTTAGACACTACACTTTATTCTGTTATATTACGTTATCGGTTTCAAGTGCGGTGGCCTAATACTGTGTAATGTTGGCATGATTTTATGAAACTGTAGGTCTATAGGCCCCTATTATCGTCTTTGTCAATCATTTATGTTTAATAGGCCTACCGGTACTGAATTTGTACCTGATTATTGACGAGTCCCCGTATATAAGTTATTTTAGCTTTTGATTCGTTCAATCGTTCCCGTTGCATTTGCTATTGTTGTTGCCGATATCAATTGTGCAATAATAATAATAATAATAATGATTGTGATGATGATTGTAGCTGACAGCCTTGCGCCGACAGCGGCTGAGAACAGTTCTAAGAACGAGGAGTCGGACTACACGTATCGTCGCAAGTCAATGGACGAGTTTATCAAGCGCATCTTGGCGGAGGCGCGCGAGGAACAGCAGAAACGAATGCAGTCTGCTGGAACAAGCAACAACTCGGATGCTGCTGCGACCAATCACTTCGATCAGGAACAGACAACGACCAATGACTCCTACCAGGTATCAGTCATAGGGTGTTTATACGTTCAGCAAACGTTCAGCAAACGTCCAGCATTAGCACGTGTATTTTGAATACATTTGCTGGAAGTTTGCTGGATCGTGTAAACACCCCATCAGTCTATCTATTCAGTGGCGTCGAGTCCACGAGGCAACGGGAACAGGTGCCCCTTGAATGTTGGGCTGTCGGAAAATTGTCGGAGAATTTTTTACTTGTCATAAATGTTTCGTCCAAAAATGCAACATTTGAAGCTGAAAACCTTTGTACTTACTTACTTACTTATGTACAAGTTCTGTCATCGCCGACATTGTTCAGCATACCGTGCATGGCGTTTGCTACGTATGTTGCATAAATGTAAAAAACGTTCTAGAAAAAATGTTTTTAAAAACGTTAAAAACGTAAACAAACATGGCAGCAATAAAAAATGTCTAAAAACGTTGAATTAAAAACGCTGGCCATAACTTGTTTAACATAACCTCTTGCCTAATGCCTAATGCTGTAGGTGCAGTATACCTAAAACTTTTGTCTAGATAAAGAGAACTTTATTTAATTGTAATTTAACCGCGTGGTCATAAAATCATGGCACTAAAGTAACCAAATATACTACACAAAATCTTTTTATTTAGTAATATTATTTAGACTAACTAAGTAAACTACCATCACTATGACTTATTTATTCGTTTCTGTGGTCCCAAAAGTGCTTTTCAAACTTCTTGATAGGACTTTCAATGCACGTGTTTTAAAAAATAAAAAAAACGTTGTAAAAAATAAAAATAACGTTAAAAACATAAAAAAACGTGGCAAAAAACGTAAAAAAACGTTTTTACATGTATGGTATGTTGAGGTTGTGAATTGTTTTTCAACAGCTAGGAGGCGGCGGCACCTTGAATCATACGAGCAAAGAATCGTCCTCCTCTTCCATGTTGGACCGGCGCCTGGCTTCCACCGACCGCAAGCGCACACAGAAAGACGAACTGATGGCGGCGGGGGGAGACTGGAAGAGCGGCTCTTCCGCTGGGGCAGAGGTGGATCTGGATCAAGACCTGGCCGAGATAGGACGCTACTTCGCCCGGCGCAACCCAACCGGGGTCAGCAAGTACGACGTCGAGGTCAGACAGTGCAACTTTTTTTAGTAAGATAGACGATACCCATTTTCCTTCCCCCTTTTGTTGTTTCTTTTTATCTTTTCCTTTTCGGATTTTTTTCTTCTTTCTTTCTTCCAACTGTTTTTCTTTGCCCTTGCAGCGGGTCTGGGGTATCGCCACCGGGGAGATTTTTAGAACTTATCATCGCTATAGACTAGTTTCAACGCATTTTGCGGCATGTACTTGAAATTGATTCTTGTTAACATTTTCAAACTACCTTTATTGGCCAGCAAATATCGAAAAAAATAATCGACTAATACGTTTGGGTGATGCTTGGAGCGCGTAGATGAGCGATTTGCCTGAGTAAGTGACTGGATTTTTGATCACAAGTTGTTCTGGTCGAGATGCCGAAAATCAATAGTGGACAGTAGAAACATGGCTTGGTGCCGTAACGGTAGGATGTCGGAGTTGCGATTGACAGACCAAAGGTTTGACTCCCGGTCGGGTCGTTATCAAGTGGCTACTACTTGGATGGGTGACTGTCTGCGGACAGGTAAACCACTGCAGGTACATAACCAACATATGGTCAACTCAGCCTTCCATCCCCCGGGGGTAAGTAAATCGAGTCTGGCTATCTGGCTGCATGGGATTAAGGAGGAACGCGTTCACCTGTGTCGGGTGGCAGGTGATCCCATACGGCACGTGATGCTCCGTGGCTCTGAGATGGGTTTTTCCATCAAAACTCAAGAGCTGCTGTGTGTGTGCACCCACCACTTTTAACCTTTTAACAGCTGGACGACGTCGGCGTCGGCGGTGATCTGAAAGAGGGTCGAGCTGTTCAGAACGGAGGACTAGTGCCTGAGGAATCTTTCGTGCCGAAAGCGCGCGAAGAGACCGCCGAACTGGTGCGAAATAGTTCGCGTCCAGTGCGTGCCATCATTGACCAGCAGTCGGATGTCAGCCAACTGCTCAAGACAACCGCACGCAGCATTGATGACCTGGAGTCAGAAATACGACAGGTAAGAGAAAAAAAGAGAGAGTTTAAGCTTATTTTTGTGACCACAATTAACACAATAACAGCACAACTGTTGAGAATGCAGGAGGGTGACCAGGAAGGCATTCACCCATCAAATACTAGCCACCCATTGTCACAATCAGCAATTCTGCATATTACTATTACATAATTAACAAAAAAAGACAAAAAGAAAAAAAGGAAAAATCGGTGCGTTGGCAGATGTGGAAAAAAATTAACTACGCTTAATTAATTTACACTGTGTCCGGAAAAAAGCAACCCCCTAGACATCATACAATAGAAATCTCAAATCCGAAATAATCTAAACAAAATTTTGTACACATAAGCCTTAGTAAATTGTTAAAGCGATAACTAAATTTTATTGGAAAATGCTGTTTTTGAGCGAAATTATTAATTGTTGAATATCGATGATAAATAACGTTTGTTTAATATTGGACACTTCACATTTTGGAGTGATCTTACAAAAGCCGTCGTAACTACTGTTTGCGTTGGCAGATTTAACTGAAATTTGGTATTTCAATTGACAATGAACGATGCATTGTTCCTGTTTATTTTTGAAGAGATCAAATGGCGACGTCGGCGGACTCGGCGCGTCATATCAGATGCAATCTCACATGGTGATTTTAATCGCATAGGCCTACTGTATTGGTATAAAAGAAGACCATTAAACATTGTTTAATTTTGCAGTTCTTGCTGGAAAATGGCAAAAAACGGACCGTTTTATATAAAGTCGCCTGTAAAAGATTTTCATGGTCGGGCCAGGAGGCATCGCACCGTGCTCCCCCCCCCCTTAAATACGCCACTGGATAGGCCTACTGAGAATAGAAATAGTTATAATAATGTGAGACTTAAAAACCGGGAAATGACTGAAATAAGAAAAAAAAATAAATAGAGAAAAAACTGAAAAGAAAAGAAATAATAGTTAACTATAATGCGATAGGAGTTGCTAACTAATAGTTAGATTAATTATTTTTAGCTGAAATTTAGTCATAGTTTAATTGGTTTTTTCGGCAGGTGCGAGCGAGTTTCCTGGACCGTCAGGCTCGCATAGAGACCCTGCGTAGTGCGGTGGACGCGGAGGTACGAGCTTATCAGGCCGACCTACAAGCAGCCAATGAACGAATCAGACAACAGCAGATACCAGGCGGTCACTTCGTACGAGATGAGTTCATGAGAGCTAACAACATTGCACCGGCCAACAGGTCATAATTCGTCTTTCTTTTTTGAGTAATGTACAGATCCTCTTAAAATCATAGATATATACCAAACTCTTACTATTTCGTTCAAAAGATTTGCACTCGAACGATTTACATAAGTGGACCTTGATATTCAGTGGAGAAAAGTTGCCGTATTTCTAAAAAAATTGTTTATGCTGGCAATACCATTGATATGGAGCTCGGTGGCCGAGTGGTTAGAGTGTTGGACTCAGGTCAACTTCACCAGAGCGAGAGGTCCTGGGTTCGATTCCTGGACGGACCCCTCAAAAATTGCCAGGCCTCAGGACAGTCACGTGGTCACGTGGCCAGCGGGTGACCA
>Ga0209367_1005570_pt1 | contig 17453 bp, 10 predicted proteins | sample WorMetLIZISLAND2_FD_187412 | JGI IMG/M metagenome (GOLD analysis project Ga0209367, IMG submission 187412) | Marine gutless worms symbiont microbial communities from Max Planck institute for Marine Microbiology, Germany - Olavius geniculatus... ... | reverse complement strand
TACATAGGCCTACTATGTTAGACGGTACATAGGGCCTATACGTTTGTGGCAGAACGAATATCGACGTTAAACGCAGTTATAGTTTTAATGCATAGGTTTGTAGAATGATCGACAACGTAGCCCTATAACGTGGGCAGTGGAGTCAGTATCCAACATTGCCAGTGGGGGCGAAGAGCGACGACGAAGATGTCATTGTGATGCTTACTCCCCGCCGACTGGAAGTCTGGGAGCGTCGTAATTTTAACTCTTCACCAGAGTCTGGGGCGCAGCACTTGCCGCAAACGATTACAGTGCATTCTTGACTTTAAAAACAACTATTCTGACGCTAAAATACATTTTCGTTTATCTATAAGCAGGCAACAATTCACCAATCTCTAAATCTGGGTCGGTGCAGTTTTATTTTCACTTGTTTCTGTCGCAACAGCTGCTGCTGTTTGCATGACACTATATTAGGTGCATTTTTCATTAAGACAGCCGCATGCATGGTTGTCTAGTTTTCAACCACTAAAGTTTTACAAGGTAATGTAGCGATACGCCTGCAACGTGATGAAATCTTTAGCGGTTGTTTTTTTTTAAAATTTCCTGCATAGCGCAGCAGTGAAAGAATGTGTGAATATCTGTCAATATTTGGCGAAGACATGGCAAGAGTGTAATATCGTGTTTGCTGATTCAGAGCGTGGGTAGAAGGAAGAAACCTGACATCAGTTCTTGAGTGACACTATGATGCTATATCTGCCCGTGACTCGACAGTTCATCGGAGTTGGCAGAGTGATAGGCGCTTCACGTTCAGGTTTTGTCCGAAGGTTACCTGCTATGTTCTGCAATGCAGTAACCGTCAACAAACCACCAGAATGTGTCGCGCATTACACGCCATTCTTAGGCTTTTTTGCAACTCATCTGCAAACGATCGATCGTATAATAGCCGCTACACGAAATGGCAAACACAGAGTTGTTTGAAAGAAGTTGAGCAACAGTGAGTAACAGGCCTGCACAATGTAATGCAGTTATCAACGCGAGAACAATGTTTTGTTCAGTGCCTTGTGCCTTTGCCGTATCTGACTTCCGGTTCCGGTCTGCCATCGCAAAGGGTCGCCATCGCGGGTTAACTTACCTTTAACTCTAGCCCTTTGCGGCGGGCCGTTCGCGTGAAGCCGAGGTTATTTGTCAACAGTGCCGTTGTTAAAAGTTTAATGCTAAATAGAATATTGGCATTCTGTAGGCGCTTTGCTGTTGTAGAGCCTACCACTTTATAGCCTGTTACGGACACTACGAAACCTGTTTTATGTCGATCGCGTTAGCAAATGTGACTGCAACAACTGTGCACAAAAAGTTGCGTCTCATCAACATATCGTCACAATATTGTTGATTCTTTTGAGCAGAGTATCGTCCAAACTTGTTAGCTGCTGATCTTTGCTTTAATCACGTCCAACAACACTGTTATTACAATAACGTTTTAAGAACCTGGGCCAGAATTATTACTGAGACAGAGTGACAGACAGTCCGTGAATTGCGCGGAATGACAGGAAATGATAAGCCTATAGCGCGTACATGCGTACGGTTTCTTGTTTGTCGATGACGTGTGCATCTCGGCGAAAACTAACCGCGATAGCCTTTTCAAGATTATCTCGTATCTGATTGTTTGTGGCCTCGTTATTTTGACGCGATATCCAACTCTCTTTCTAGAACAGGACAAAAATATTAGGGCTTTTATTAAAGTTAAACATTTAGACATTTATAAAATAGAAACAGTCTTGCTAAAAACAACAAAGTGGAACTGAAATGGACGCTGACATTTTGAAAGCGCGTACAGAGCGACGTAACTAAACTGAACAAGCACATTGGTCGATTCGTCAAAAACTAAACCGTGTCAGTTTACTGAGATTCATGCAGTACTGTTGTTTAGTTCAGTTCAGTTCAGTTACGTCGTTCTGTACGCGCCTTAAAACTGAAGTAAAGTCAGAACGTGTATTGTTTTAAAAACGTGCCTATAGCAGTACTGACATGTGTAGCTGCTGCTTTTGTGCAGATTATGGATGTAACTTTTCGACGTCTTAGAGTAGAAGGAATGAAACTGGCTCAATTCTCTGTAGCTTTACAGTGTTTGAGTATTAGCCGTCGATCAGAATGTGACTGACAGAAGTGCTGTGGATTGGTGTACATTGAAAGGTTCAGTTGCATTTTCGTTAATCTGAACTCAATATACACCTTGCCGTGTCTACTTCTGTCGCTGTTTAGGCATATGCCAACACATGACATGATACATCATCAGTTCTGCTATTTTGGCTACACTGTCGCTATATAGGCTACGATTGCAACAACCTGCAGTTAACGCAAAATTAGAGTCAATAGATAGAGAAGTCTCTAAGGTTAGCGATAGGCTTATAGGTCTATCATAAATTTTCAAAAAGTGATCTAACGTTGCAGATTACATGCACATAGGCAGCATAATTATTCAGTCACCGGTAGGCTTACAGAAATGCGACAAAATAATACTTCAATTTAAACCATGTTGACTGCAAATGCACAACGCGGAACTCAATGATATGATTCCGCGGAGTGTAAAAAATCAGCAAACAACCTACTGTATATCGGGTAAAAAGCAGACCAGGCCAGCCTATAGCAGGTAGGCCTAAACTAACTTCATCAAAATATCAGCCGATTAACAATTTTTTGGTTGACCTTTAGGTCGTGTCTTTGGCCCGATGTAGACGTTTGTTTAGCTGTCGTCGTCTGTAACGCATGTATTGTGGTAATCTGTACGTCAGACTTAAAAACTGTCTAAACAAGTAGGCTACAGTTGCCCAACAGAGCTACCCTCTCAGGCCGCCTACAATCTCCTTTCTTTTCCCCACTTACGGGAATGCAACTGGCGTACAGTAGGCCTAACTGAAACAACGACTGCTTCTGTTAGTGCGTTTTGGTCGTTGCAATGATTTTTGGATTTGGATTTGGATATTTAGTCGGCAGGGCCGCCAAACTAGGGCATCGCACCGACGGGCTGTGGTGTGTGAACAACTTGCCCAAGGTTGTTACTTGAGAGTGCAGTGGTCAGGGATCGAACCCCCGACCTCGCGGAGTCGCGTTCATTGGGTCCGACACGCTAACCACTAGACTACCAAGCCACACCACATATGATTGATCTGTCAAGTTCACGGTCATGAGTTGGCCCAGCCCTTTGTTGATCCTATGTAAATTAGTCATGGCGTGAGGGCGTGGCAGTTGTGTAAATCATAAATAAGTGGTAAATAGAGGGTAAATGCGGTAGATTCTGTTATGCTGTTAGTACTAGTCAGTGTACAGTGTTAAAAAGAATTACAGATGCACAGTGTCGGCTTGCAATGGCAGCCGTTGAGCGTATATCGTTCTTGTACGGGTTCGGGGTTGCTGTCGTGTCATTATGTGCGTTCGTCTGCTGCAGTAAGATTGCAGGCTTGCTAAGCTCGTTGTGCAACGTCTCGTTCAAAGTCAGATGGAAATGGAACAATCTGCTCGTTTCGTGGATTCACTCCGTCGTCATCGGTTCATCTTGTATTTATGTGTAGGTGGTCAGTTTATTGCCGTAATTATTGCCATAACATGCCATGTAGTAACAAAGCTACCTTGCACGCACCAGAGATGTGTGGATCCTGACATTTTGAGTTCACGTATTTTGATCAAGGATCCGCGTCTACGTCCGCAACAGGAGATAATTTATTGGATCTGCTGTCAGTCCGCGTCCGCACTGAATATGTAGGCCACTAGGCTTATAACAGAATTACAATTAAGCTAACAAAATAATAGCTGCTAAGGGCTCGGTGATGCATTTTGCTAAAGAGGACAGAAATTAAACATGCTTTTAAAATTCCCTTACCAGTTATTGGTAAAAATACACTGGTCATGGTACATGATTTGCGTCAGTTTGCATCCGCAAAAAAATTCTGTGGATATGCATCTGTAGACGGATGCATTCGCAGTCCGCACATCTCTGGCATGCACTTGTCAGGATAAAAATTGGAAGTGCTCTTTGTGATGTTCAGCTAAATGCTTTTTAATTGCAAAGGCATCTGCTACAACGGTCACAGTGATGGTGTGGCCACAGCTTTCTTGTAATTAATGCTGAACAAATCTGACACAACACTGCAGTGTCAAAGTTTGCTGACCATGTGCAGTTTTGGACAGAGATTGGGACGCGCGTGCACAAGCATTCTACAGACGTAGATGCAATTTTTGATGTCCTTGCAGATGCGAATGCGGATGCTTCCTGAAAAAAACTAATTTTTTTACCACAATGTTTCTACATTTTGGTAACAATTAGAGCTGTTAAAACGTTGATTTTTGATGCATTAATTAACGCATTATTAACGTGCCCAGGCCCGTCAAGAGGGAGAGTAGGGGGGTAAGTTACCCCAGGTCTCATGATGTTTTGGGGGCCCACCTGTGGAATATAGAAAGTTGCCGTCATAGCTATTACCTGTCATCAAAATAATTATTCATTTACTTAGTGATAGAACGGCAACTACAGTTTAGTTACTTGAATTTGTTCAATTGTTAAATAATTGCAGTTCAACCTAATATTGGAACTTTTGCTTCATGGAATTTTGTAAATTAACACAAATTTACGTATGTGCGTTAATTATTTTAATGCATGTTAATTTTTTTGACATGCGTTAATTTATTAACGCATTAATGCATTAATTAATGCGTCAATTTGACAGCTCTGGTAACAATAATACTACAAAATTCCAGTTGCATTTGCAGTTTTATGCACATGCCACATTGTTAAAGACTGTTTCTGGGTATTAGTACATTATCACTAACATTAACATTATCACTGTTACTGGCAGTGCGGATGCGGACATTTACGCGGACCCAAAATTTCAGGATCCACACATCTCTGGTCTTCCGCTTACCTAGTTCGTCATTTGTTGCTGTTGACTGACTTGTTTGTGAAAAAAAATTAATCAGTTTGTTAGCTGTCAGACTCAGTACATCTGACCTCGCTGTTGATTCATATAATAAGTATACTATGTTTTCAGCCTAGTAAATTGTGACACATTTGATTTGAAACATGTTTATATTATTGTCCAGCCAATCGGCCATTGTGAATCCTAATAGGCCACACTATGCATCTTGTAAGTCTAGCCATCCATCTCGTACATTCTTCTATCACTCATAAGCTAAAAGCTGCAGAAAAACAAAAATTGGTGCGAATCTTCCTCAGGGCAGTAGAAACTAGTATTCCAGTTTTCTGCTCACAAGGTCAAAGGTCAGGTGGATGTCCATATAATATGTTGGCACTGAGCTAAAATAGTTTTCTAGTTAGTGATGTTACGTAAAGACTGTTGTCTGTTGTGTTTTGACTGCAGGTTATATATGTATCCAGAGATGATGCGAGACTTGATTGATTTCCACAATGTTGCCACATACACCGTTGTTGCTGTATCAGCAGGTATCATAGTTTGCTAAAACTGCAGACCAGTTGTGTCTTAAGTCGAGTTTCTGGTTACTGACCAGTCATTTAGGTTAGCCAATAACTAACAAATTTGCATAACTTATGTTTCTGGTTCCGTTAACCATGTGTTGAATGTTTACTAATTTTAACTGGCCGATTGCTGCCAGTTGGCTAACTACTAATTGGTTATCTGCTTGCAAAATGGCATAACGGTTGCATTTTATATTATTATTATTATTAAGTATGTACTGTAATACTATACTACAAATCTTTATTTCAGGCTCCATTCATGAAAATGACAAAATTGCCTCGGCCGCAATAGCCAGAGCCAGGTGGCTGACCTGTGCTTGTGCTTACTAATAAGCTTATTCATGACGTCTGCTTGCATTAGCCTGTTTGCATAAATGCATAACCACATGATTAGTGTCATGTGCTGGTTGTTTCTTTTTGGCCACATGATGATGACTAAGCTGGCTCGGCATAAGTTTCAGCATAAGTTATGCAATGCATCATCCTGTGTAATCTTGTGAAATTGAAATGCATAGGCCTGTGTTGACTGATTTATGTTAGGATAATTGATGCTAGTCATTATTTGTGTGAGAATTGCTGGCCTTCAGTGATTTTTTGGCCTGGCCATTAAGCTGTAAGCTTAAAGGTCTGGCCCTTTGCTTCGAGGTGTCCGTTTGTCGTCCTTTGTCTGACATGCACGTATTGTGGCTAATCAGTAAGTTTTACTAGAAAGCTTTTATAAACTTAGGCATGAAAAATTTGGGTGATGCAGTGCAAGGGGAACATTTTCAACTTTAGAGGGGGTAGGAAAATTGCATTTCCACCAAAACTGGCCGTATCTCAGAAACAGTGAGAGATGGGGCTAAGGGTGCTTTAAAGCACTAATAGAAAGTCGCATAAGCCCTTTTAGATGACACAAAAATCATTGACCTTGGATGACCTTGAGGGGTCATTATGTACTCTGCTATGCCAATCATGCATTGTGGCTGAATGGTAAGTCCTAGGTTACATTTGGTGGCCTTCCAACACCTGCGTACGGTTGACCCTCTCCAGCAACAGCTGGGCTTCTTGTACTCAGTTTCTGGTGCAACAAGCAGAGCATAAGGTCTGCGAGGAGTACTGGCACAACAGTTCCAAAAAGTTACCTTTAGTAACTGCCAAAAATTCACCAGTTAAACAGAAACAAGAAATATTATTAGATTGTGACCAATCTAATGTACTCCTTGCGCGCATCATTTTCTTTTGTAGATTAGAGACCGAGCGTCTAATTAAGACCTGTATAAATATTATACTGATAGTGACTGGTGTCGAGGTCGTTATTCGAAATTGACGCTAGTTGCCATTTGTCTCATTATACCTTAACGCATGCGTCTATCTGGCACCATTACAGAGATATGGTGCCTCAAAGATAATGGGGTCACGACCTTGACCTTTTAGGGTCACGTGACGTCATCGGTCACGTGACCATTCGACTCCCGGGGTTTGACTTCATATGGGTGGTCCATAGTGACCACCTATCTAGCACCATTATGGAGATATGGCCGTTTGAAGTTCTTCCAGGAAGGCTCTTCCAGGAAGAGTTCGGTCGTCGGTCAGTCCTCAATATTACACTGATCTCATATACTCATAACGTAGCGCGAAAGAAGTAAAAAATGTGTGGTGTGTGTGCATACTGTGGCTTCTAGAACTATGTGTCTATTGATTGTATGTGTAGGTTACTTCATAAGTGACTCTGTTGATATAATTGCCTGTGGACAGTTAGGCACTATGAGGGATGTTCTTATTCATCATATTTCGGTACGTTGTGTTGACTGCTAAATTTTCTGCATCTACAGTGAGCTCCTCTGACCATTTTAAAAGTAATGTTTCATTCTGAGACCAAAAGTCTTAAGTCTCAATGACTCTCAAGTTAGTTTTGAAGGTCTTGCTCTTTGTCTAGAGGTCTTGGTCAGTGTTTTGGATGGAAGATAGTAGATACCAGTCTTTGGTTCAAGATCCACCGTCATTCAAGGATTCAAGAGGTCTTAAGTCTCATTGTTGTTTAATTCTTCAAAAACATGCATGAAAACCTGCATTAAAAATCTTACTATACACCTAAGAAAACTGTAAACATTTTGCTGACAGCATGAGTTCACTAGATTTAATACATTTACTGCTTCACATTGAATTTTGTACGTCCGGTAGATCTGCAAACTTTCTGAGTATTATAATGATCATCTTGTCGGTGTATGTACTGTGTAGGTGTTGTGTTGCCTGGCGTACAGTATTGCAAACTGTCAGTTCGTAGGACACACTGTAGTGGGACTTGTAGTAGAAGTAAACAGCGTCTTCCTTCACCTGCGCAAGTTGATGCAGATAATGCACGTCGGCTTCCATCATCCGTTGTACCGGCTTGTCTGTATAATGAACCTAGTCTCATTCGTCGTGTGCCGCTTTGCGTTCAGCCTAATACTCATCACCCATGGACTGTTTGTCTACCGATACCGTATGTCAACATTCTACTTCAGCATTCTGGTGCCCACCGTAGTCATTATGTGGATTATCAACATCGTGCTGTTCTGGCGACTTTTTACCAATGATGTGCTCCGACAGCAACGACTGGTGCTGCAGCGAACGCACAATGATAACATGTTAAAAGATGTGGGTACGGAGCCAGTCACTGCTGTCGTAAATAACAACCACGCCTCAGCCAGCCGTAACAAGACTGACTAACATTTGTATTTATTATCTATTCTCTCTCTACGTGTTTTAGTGTTGTCATACCAGTGTTACTGAATATCTTATTTTTAATTATGTTGTCAAGCTTGTCACTTTTTACTTTCATGTTATGGACCATTTCAGCATTTTAGTGAAATGTGTACTTTATTTTGCCAACGAAGTTGTACATTCAGTCATTGATTACTTGAAACAAAGTATGTTATTGATTATTTGTTTTACTATTTTGTCAAACTGTCACTGTAATTAAGTTCTTTATTGAGGGCTTAGATCATGTTGTCCATGACTGTGTGCATTAGTAGGATAATTAAGTTGTTGACGTTAGTCATAATTTATTTTGCTCTGTATTGCCTTGTGATGTTTTGATACCAGTCAGCTGATGTGTCTATGTACATGTACAGTTAAAGGTCCGTGGATACCAAAATTAACATATACATTTTATCCATTTTCTTAAAAGTGCAGAACTTTCTTATAACTTTGACAGTAATGTCAGCGCCCAGCGTTTTGTCAGCATGGAAAAATTTACCTTTGAAATTGACGATCTACGAAAATGACGTAGAAAACGCGCCGCCATGATGGCGCCCGTTGACGTCATGAGTTTAGCCTATAGACATCATGAATATTAATGGCCTAGCCTAGAATGACGACGTTGATGGCTAGGCCATTAATATTCACGATGTATCAACGCCGCCCAATGGCCCTTAAGGCTCGGGAAGGACTTTACGTTTTTATATCGGCAAGGGTCATGACGTCACCGGGGGCGCTGATAGACTAGAATATTTCGCATAGTGTAACGTAATGCTGCGTTTCAGTTGAAATCGCACATTAATTTCATATATTTATTAAGCTCAAATCAACATATTATTTATGTTGTGCTAGAAATTAATAAAGGGAGCCAGTACTTGCTCACAGAATCTGCTAAGAAGTATGTCTTCTGTTACATTCAGTTTATGTAACATCTAAGTCTAACTAACTGTATTAATGGAATAATGGTGTATTATGCTGTGTGTGTATTTATTATTCAGTATACTACAAACTGGTGAAATTGTTGTTCTGATGGTGCATTTTAGTATTTGCAGAACTGTCATATAAACATCATGCAACATGTGTTGTATTTTAGCCAACAAATATCCAGTTCTGTCAGTGAAACGGTGAAACGATGCTGTACTTCTATTCAGAAAAGACCTTCATTATGAATCTTTACTGTAAATATACAGAAAGTACCAGTTATATCGTAAAATGTAACTCAAATAGCCACTTGGCTTGGATATTCAGTTATTCCAGCTACATACATTAATGGACGATTGATACACATGCACAGCAATAAATCAATGAGAGCAGGCTTGCATTGAAAGGGGTTTATAGCTTTGATTGAACCCACCATTAGTCTAACGTAGGAAATGTAGCATAAAAATAATGGAAAATGACCACTAGCAATTTTGTGCTTGAAAATGCATAGAAATGCGTTTGCAGCCAGTGCTTTACCCTAGACCCAACCAGTGGCCCCTAACTTTTTGGCTGTTGGAAAACTGTTGGAAAATCTTATCAGAAAATTGAAAATTATCACCCAACAAGAAATATTATTAGATTGTGACCAATCTAATGTACTCCTTGCACGTGTTATTTTCTCCTGTATTCTTCTAAGTGCTTTTTTGTTCCTTGCGGCTTGTACTAGAGACCCGGCGTCTATTCGAGACTCGTCTAACACTATACTAATAGTGACTGGCGTCAAGGTCGTTATTGGAAACTGTCTCCCGAAATTCGTAAAATATTGCCCGATTTCATGAACTGAGGGAAAAAATTTCCAGTAATGGTCAAGACACAAGTTGCCATTTGTTCTGTTATACCTCAACGCATGCATCTATCTGGTACCATTATCGAGATATGATGCCTCAAAGATAACGGGCTCACGACCTTGACCTTTTGGGGTCACATGACGTCATTGGTCACGTGACCATTCAACTCACGGTGGGTGACTTCCTATGGGTGGTCCATTGTGACCATCCATCTTGCACCATTATGGAGATATGGCACTTCAAATATAATGGGGTCACGTCATGCAACACTACGATGTACTGTTTAGCCACAATACAGGTGTCCACACTACATGCATCACACAACACTGCGACGTACAGTTTAGCCATAGTCACGCAACACCGGAAGTGGATCGGATGATCGATTGCATGGAGCTATAAATAGAATGATGTCATTGCCAGGGAATTTCCAACTGAATGACGGTCGGTCGCGACGGACGTTGCGGTCGGTCGTCAATATTACACTTATGTCATATACTCCTCTTTGCTACGTTAGGAACGTAGTGCACGAGGAGTAAAAAATGCAATATCTGGAGAAATCTCTGATCAAAATAGAAATTTTGAGCAACCATAATCTCTTCTTGCCCTGCCTACTTTTTTAACCCACGACACTGCCAAACCCAACTGCTGGGGGAGTTTACGGTGCTCCCCAGATCCTCTTAGCTACGTTAATCACGAGCTGCTTTGCAACCTGGGGATTAGCTTACCCCCTCGGGGAAAATTGGCATACAGGTCTAGATAGTATACTGTATACACTAACAACAGTAACTGTCCAATACACAACAGTGTCCACAGGAACGCTCTACAGCTACAAGTGTGCAAGAACTGGCTGTGCACACTCTGCAACTAAAGCCTTGCTATTACTCCTTAGGCATCTTGCAGAGATAGTTCATCTGGAACAGGTTTAGGTTTCCGCGGTCCAGCTTGACAACGCCCTCCTCACCGTCAATGCTTAGCAGGTGTCCTGTGAACTCACGGTCTTCACCAACGATAATTTTTACCTGCGTGACACAACAACCGAGTGACATGGTGGTTTATTAAAGCCCAAATTCCATTACAACAACTTTCACGGAAACTTCCCCACAGTCTGTGTCAATACATGCTGAAAGTTCGCAATAAGGTCTGGGGAAGTTTCGGTGAAAGTCACGGACGCTGACCATAAAAGTTCGTGGAATTTGCTGCAAAGTCGGCGTAATGGAATTTAGGTGTAACAGCAGACAAGCACACAAAAAACGTGTCATAACAATGTTAACAGTAATTAATTAGTAATTACACAAGCAATAAAATCAACACTGCCAACAATGGCAAAGAATAAAATGTATCAGCACTGCCATACAGCAGCAAAAGCTGGACACTACATAATCACAGAGAAAGATGACAACCAAAGGAACAGCGGGGAAAAATTGCAAAAAAAGAACTAATATAAACAGCTGGTGGAAGACAGAGCCAACAGCAGACAAACCTATGTTAGATTTTTCGAAAACAGTGACAAAACATCCGTGTAAAACACTAACAGGAGTAAAGTTGGCCATGCCTGCCTGATATGGAGCATAGACAAGATGCTCATCTCCCAGTCACTAACGAAAGTACCTTGCATTATTTATGACTAAAGTAATTTTACACAAATTTCACTCTATAACAGTGCTGGCTGCATGCAGCCCACGAGAAGTCCTGGTCAAACCAATGCCGAAAGTTCACTTTCCAAAACCAGGCCTAATGCAGAAGAAGTCAAAAAATCAAAAGTAGTACCAACAGCAGCATTCGCTCATCATTTCTGCCCTGAAGAACTATTATGTAGTTGTTTTTAATATCATCAGCACAATAAAACAGTGTTAATGCCACTCACCCTGTCTCCCTTTTCTGGACAGATTGGTTCGAGGTGCTCACTGGCAACACTAATGACTTTATCCTGGTCTGGTACGTACAGTGTACACATGCCACCCTGCAAGCAATTTATCATGCAGAAACTTAACAATAGAACTGTTAAGCCGATGCCACATACAATCAAGCAACTTTTGTCGGCTAACAAAAACTTGTCACATGACCCAAAAATCAGCCAATTTTTCTTACTGGCCAATTACACTGACCAAAGCATAACATATCGTTGTCCTGTTCCCAATCAAACCCCCTCCACAAAACTGCCAGACAGTATTTTGCATGTGACATCAGCTTTAGCTGGTCGTCACTAACAAATCGACAAATCAGCACGTAACACATGCAACACACACCTTTTATGCAAGAAAAATAGTATAAAATATGAATGCAAGCAAAAATGACAGGATGCGGTGAATGTGTTCTGGTTGATTAAAACGACAGTAAACAGGCACAGGAAACGTACTGATATGCTGCGTATGACACCAGTTTGATTAATGAAATCATCATCTCCATGCGACTCACGAATTCTCACTTCAATCTCCGTTGTTATCCAATCAGCCCCTCCGTGCTCCATACCTGTCACACAGCCGATAACCACTGTACACATTACGGTAGCTGAAAGCATCCAATGACACATCAAAATGTTCCAGTTATTACAAAGGCTGCAACTGCTGAAAGAACAATGCAGTTTAAGAAAGCAAGTTCCTAATCAGAAATAATACATATGACAATACGTTTCATACCAGTACTGATACGCTTTTCATGCACAAGAAATACAACTCGCATCTGACAATGCAGTGCATGCAACATTGCACATACATTATGTGAGTAGTTTCTTCACAGCACATCAGACACAATAGGCCAACAGAAACGAATTACATAAACAGAGCTAATGTATAAAATTAAGTCCACTTAGCTACAATAAAACACACTATGCATGCAAAAAGCTGAAGAAAGGTAGTGCTATGCTGAAAGACTGCAGTAGTGACTGACCAGCTCCAGGAGTCTGCGGTGTGAATGGCACTCCGGGCGTCATCGGACTGAATGCAACTGGCGATGGAGTTCCTCCGTAACCAGTTGGAGATGGGGTTGTTTGGAAGCTGCCTCCTGAACTTGGTGAAAATGTGCCTGGACTCAGTGCTACGCCACACAAAAAAACAATGTTGTTCATGAAAGAGCTTACAAGTGTCAACATAATCTTCCAGAAAAGAAACAGACAATACACACAATTTTACTGTACAGCTGTAGAAAAAGTTCGCAATATGCATCTAGCCCCTCCATCTGCCTGCCTGTTCTCTAGACTCTTAACAAGAAATATGAGCTAATGCTCACGAGACACGCGAAAGTCTACAGCAGTTCCTGTTCGCAAACTGTCTATCTCCAGCCATTTCATCGCAGTTCATTCTTGGAGTGTGCGCTGCAGCCAAAGATCGAAAAATCAATAAAAACCACTTATTCTGGAAGTTCAGGGTCTTTCATAGTCATTGATGTTGATACAACTAAAAAGCTCATCAATAGTGCTTGTTGCGATAGGCAGCATGCTTGTGCCTATCTGCAACTGTTTTTATGAAAGACTGGCCAACAATGGTAAAATAACGACTTTTACGGGGTACCGCTATTTGATGGCCTCATGCGCAGGTTTCCTTGAACTTAGAGAATCGAGACTTGGACCATCAAAATCCACATTTAATGCTTCTCCATGTCTATCTCAATTGATTTCGGTGCAATTCGCTCGAAATGTGTTTCGCAGCTCGAAATCGCAAAAAAAAAAATCCATAAAAACGCCTATTTTGGCGTTCAAGGTCATCCAAGATCATTGAATTCAGTGGCAATTGAGAGCCAGTGTATGACTTCCTATTAGTGATTAATAGTAACCTAGGCCCTATCTCGCACCGCCAGTGAGATACAGCGACTTATTGGCTAAAAATTGCAAATTTTTCCTACCCCCTCTCATTTAGCACCCTCATTTGGAGTGACCCCCTCCAAATTTATGGAAAAGCTTTACGGTTCCTGAAAATAGAGTCTTCCAGGCATCCAACGGTGAAGATTTGGTGATCCTAACTTGCACCGTTTTTGACTGATCCACCTGTGTAATGGACAGATGGACTGACAGAATTAGATGTCTAAGAGACATGCTGAAGCAGTCTAGCTGCTTTCGCATGTAAAAACAGAAAAGCACAGAACCAAAATTGGTTTCGATGTCTACATGGTGTTCAGAAAAAAACACCCACTCACGTTTCCTTTTGTATCTCCATGGAAAATGTTCTGATTTCCATAAAATTTTCAGTGAATGTCTAGAAGGAAACTAGTATTGCATCAGTGGGAAAGTTAAATGTTCTTTGCTGGTGACATCATGCCGACTTCATGTTTCCGTGTTTGTAAATTATGGGTTTTAACGTTGAAGACAGACATCTGATAAAATGCTTGTGAGTCAACAAGGGTTATGTAGCAGCAAGTTTGTGCTACATGTTTCTGGAGAATGGACAAACAATGGAATATTGACGGAATAAAACTTCTAAATAAAATAATTGACATGACCAGCAGTTTCAAGCCGTCTAACTGATAGCAGGCAAGTGGTCATCCACGCAGTGATGCAGTGTTACACCTGTCAACATCAACAAAGTTGATGATCTCGCACTCAGCCAAGAAGATAAACCACAGAAACAGTTCACAACGAAAATTTGCATGACATTAGCGTTTTTTGGGGCCAGTTGACATAATGACCAATTGATGTGCTTTAACGTTTCATCAAATGTCTGTTTTCAGCGGTAAAACCCATAATTTACAAACATGAAAATATGACGTCATCATGACATCACCGGTAGGAAAGAATATCTACTTTTCCATTTTTGGAATACTTGCCTCATAATAAACATTTCCTGAAAGTTTTGTGCAAATCTATGCATTTTCCACAGAGATATTTAAACAGAAAACGTGAGTGGGTGTTTTTTTCTAAACACAGTGTAGTTATAAAAAATGTAACTACAGTGGAAACTGATAAAAAAAACAGCAAAATACAGCATGTGACACAATCGGAATAAAAATAAAATGTAACATGCAAAACAGAATTTAAATTAGAATTAAAAAACAGAATTACTCTGGTAGGAAACCGGCGAGGGACTGGGATTGCTCTGGTAAGGGGAGTAAGCACTGCCAGGAGTCTGAGGATTGTATGATCCCTGTGGTGACAGAGTGTCCGCATGATAGCCAGGAGTGGCGGGATTCGGAGTGTAACCGGATGATGGAGGACCCTCATCAAAGTTGTAGTCAAAGTCATTTGGCCTTCAAAACAAACACACACACAGCACAACGTTCAATGCATTAAGTATATACAACAAACAAATTAACTAGTTCACTTATAAATATGAGCAAATGGCCAAATCAGCCTACAAATGAATAATAATTGCAAAGTTATCACAATTATTCAACAATAATCATGTGAATAAGAAGGTAAAGCAATCAAGTTTTTCAGATATTGATGATTAAGGAGACCATAAAATACAATAACAACAATGCTAGATAAGACAGAGCAAAAATGCAAAACTGCGAAAGTATTTAAATAAATTATTCAACACAAAATGCAACAAACCTACAATATACTGCGATTAATTACATAAACAATAAGCAAAAAATGCTGTGTGTTGGCTAAGGTCAGTATTTTCATCTTTAGAGAAGCAACAACGCAGTGAGCAAGTACTAGTTTTCCAACAGCATGACAGCACAAAATGACATAACAACGTATTGATAGTAACTAATTCGAAAAGCAAAATGAGTGTGAAAAATCAAGGTTATTAAGTAAGACAAGATAAAAACACAGATGGCAAAGACTACGAATGTAAAAAGCAATCATATCATCATCATAATAACATTCATCTGAAAACAGTTGACGAATTGCAGCCAATCACAACGATATAGTGAAGTACGATAAAAAAGAGTAAAACAGCAGCAGCAGAGTCAACATCACAATAATGCTGACAATCTAGTGACATAAGCAGATTCCATATCGCAACAACTGCAGCATCTATCACCAGCAGCGATGCAGAGAAATACAGACCGTGACGGTGTGTTGGTATTGGCGGGATCCCAGGCGCTGGAACGTCCCGGAGTAGATGAGCCATCATGTGACGGTGTTGCTGCACCGTAGTGCGGCGTACGCGAGCCGTCATAGAGTGGGGTCTGCGAGCCGTACATCGGTGTACGACCACCATATGATGGCGTCATGCCTGTCATTGGTGTACGATCATAGCGCGATGAAGCTCCGCCCACACGACCACCACTACACAACACACAACCAGTCACCTAGTAGCTCTCACACACTAGCAGACAGAGCATAGTGTAACACTTAGCCACCATTACACAATTTTAGTCATCTAGTGCCAAAAAATGTCCGTTGGCTACCACTACACAGTACACAATATTAGTCACCTCAGCACTTAGCAAAGTCTGAGAGGCAGAAAAAGTACTTTAAGGCATAAGACAAATGATACGGAATATGGCTGATTCCTGCTAATGGTTATATATAAATTTACATGCATCAATATTAACAAGTATTAATGAGCAAATAACAGCATTTATTGTCCTTTTACTATACAGGAGTGCATTGCATTTCAGACTTCATGTATTCAAACTCTTAACCGCAAACCTACTGGGAACTAAACCAGAAAAATGTCAGCCCAGTGAGAAAATCTTATGCGACTATCCACACACTGCACTGCTCAACTCTAACACTAACCCGACAAAGTATGCGGTTGATCTATTTGCTTGTTGATTATTTTGCCAACAGTTGTAATTAAGTTTCATTCAAGCTGAAAACTCACACACTGGTTAGTGGTTACTCCTGTCCTGGGACAAATTTATGCCATTTCGGTTTTTTCACAGCTTCTCATTTTTGACACATAATGAACTATGTGGCGATTTAGCACAGCCACAGAAAAAAAGAAGAACAGAGAATGTACTGACGATATAGTGCTGAGACGTGAAATGTCGACGGAAATAGTCCTGCAGTTGGTGTGCAGTTCAACACGAGCTGTGGTGTTTGTAGCGTCCTTCACAATGCCAATGTATCCTTCACACACACCGCAAAACTCAATTAAATATCATGACTACACACAGAAAGAACAGATCAAACCAACAAAATTCAACTTCCATTTTGGGCTTCATGTAAGAGCAAAGTACAATAAAAGTTGCAGTAAAAGACTGCAGTTCATTCTTCCATCTAAAAAAATCTGCTTGTCAATGGTTGTTAAACATTAACAGATTTCACATGAACATGTGGAACATTAAGTCAATGGTGAACAAAAAAGCAAAGCAAAGCAGGAGCCTAATTCTTTAAGGTTAGTATAATAAACCTAAGAAAATCTCAGAAAGAAATAAAACATACAAAAATGTTACAACTAAATGCAATTCTGCAAAAAATCTTAACAAACTAGAAATTTGGGGCAAAGCCCAACTTGAGTCCGCCCGGCGCCCTAAGTCCGACTGGGGGGAAATTAGGGGTGTGGTAAAATTTCCTCGGCACCAAAGTCACGTGCCCCGAACTCAAATGCATTGGCATACGCCGAACGCGTATTGCCGATTTAGGGTAGGTCAACATGAGCGCTTATAACTTT
>Ga0209367_1005568_pt1 | contig 17454 bp, 13 predicted proteins | sample WorMetLIZISLAND2_FD_187412 | JGI IMG/M metagenome (GOLD analysis project Ga0209367, IMG submission 187412) | Marine gutless worms symbiont microbial communities from Max Planck institute for Marine Microbiology, Germany - Olavius geniculatus... ... | reverse complement strand
CTTCGAATTTATGAAAAAGCTTTACGGTTCCTGAAACTAGAGTCTTCCAGGCAGCCGATGGTGAAGATTTGGAGATCCTAGCTTGGACGGTTTTTGCCTGATCCACCCGTGTGACAGACGGACGGACGGACAGTCGGACGGACAGAATTGCGATGGCTAAGACGCGCTGAAAGCATAGCTGCTTTCGCGCGTAATAAAAGTAGCACCGTTTTATGGCTCACAGCGTACATCTATATGAACTAATATCAAGTAAAGCGCCTTAAGCTACAAGCTGAGAGTGGACTCAACAGGGCCTTAAATGGCAATAATTGCAGACACTTCATCTGCCACACAATGCACACTTCAGTAAGGAGTATAAAATCAACAAATGATGCCGCTATATGTTACGAATTGCATTCCTGTGCATGTGCAAATTTAGACTCAACTCATCTGCAAAGAATATTCAGATATAGGCTATACCGCTGAATAAAATCGCACATCACGGCCATGGCTGATGTCAATATATGCATGAGGTTTAGGTTTTGAACATCAAAGCCAATGCCAACTAGATGGGCAAGCCTTGCTCAAGGCTAAGTACTGTCCACAGGCCATGCCTGTGCAACATTTCGTGAATCCCGGGTGGATTATGTCCTGGGGGTTTGGCAAATGTAACTTTTCTTGAAAATTTCAAGCAAACCCGTCCGTAACTTTTATTAGAATCCCACTAAAAACTTTTGTCATATTTCGCATTGGTGAAAAATCAGAAAATCATGTGACCTTGACCGTTGATTTATGACCTTGAAATCAATACGGTTCTAGAGGTTGTTGAGGTACACGTTCGTGAATTTTATAAAAGTTAAGTGCTGCGGTTCACGAGTTATCGTGTAACAGAGAAACAAAAAAAACTTAGCAACGATGCTCAAAACAATACTGTTGTCGCTACTGCGGACAGCAAAAGTGTTGGCCATCGTGAACATTATGCCTGAATTCAGTACTCTACAAAAGGCCATGCGTAGTTACGACGCGATGCAGTAACAATGTCGTATACACTTTTACTTTTAAAAAACTGAGGCCAAAACAAGGGCTGGAAAATAGGTTTTAAAAAACTGGGTTTACAAAACCTACAAGACCTCATACGTCCAAATTTTAAAGGTTTGTAGTTTTTGGTCTATTTGTTTTGTGAAATTTAAAAAAAACATCCCGGACATTTTCGATTCTAACGAGAACAAAAATTATCAGATTCTCATAATTTTTGGTGTGAATATTCCTAACACAACTTTCCATCAAATGACGAGGTTCAGTTTTTTACCTCGCCCAATATCTGCTTCTACACTACCTAGGGAAAGAAAAACAAGTAAAATATGCGTTAAAATATACAAAAAAAACGTGAAAAAACACCCTCCAACATTACTGACCGTAACTTGAAGTATGATTATCAGATTTCAATAATTTTTGGCACAAATATTTGCGACACAATTGGCTATCATATTACTGTTTAAGTTCCCACCTCACCCAATGTCTGTTTCTGCACTACCTGGGGAAACAGATCAAGCAAAATACGCGTTGCGATGAATGAAAAAAACGTCAATAAATTTCGTCTATCCAGATCTGTGGCCCCCAAGAGCAAGTCGATTACAAGGTTTGACTGTCGTGCAGCAGTGTGTCTACCAAATAACTTTCAGGAATGTTTAGAAATTCAAGAAGCAACTGGTGAAGTCTGGATAAGTTTGGAGCATAACGTTATCGACACTGCTGCAATGAATGGAGAAATTGTCTCCATGCCTGTGCTTGCACAGTGGACCAACATTTCGATCAATTTTACTGCAGACAGTTGAAAAATGAGACAAGTGGATAAAGTGTCAGCCAAAGTGTCAAAAATGTGAACAAAATGTGTTTCTGTGCGTTATTTAAATTAAGTAGTAATACCACTTTAGGTAAAAATGTAGTATTTCTTTGGTGCTGATTTCCCCAAGTAGTGCAGAAACAGACGTTGGGTGAGATGGGAAACTACATAGTAATTTGATGTCCAGTTGTCTCGGGAATATTCTTACAAAAATTATTAAAATCCGATAATTCTTCCAGTTGTAATCGATAATGTTCGGGATGTTTTTTGAGACACAGTGTATATAATAGGAATCAGATTTGATTTGATATTTTAATGGCGACGTTTGAGTTCTGACGTGACGTCATTCCTCAACAAAAACGATGTGGTGTGACACAGAGTCTTAAGATTTGTGTCCCGTCTTCTTTGTATACTAAAGCTCACAAACCTGAGAAAAAGTTTTTTAAAAACTTTTTCTAAAAACCTAGATTTTTCCAGCCCTTGCCAAAACGGACAAAATTAACGAACAAAGATAAAAACGAACTCGAACTAGTCCGGCACGTCAGTCGGCCATCATTATAACGGCAGTCAACAAAACATGATTTACACCGAGTCCAAAAAATGTGCAAAATCGTTTTTGTCAAAACCATTATCGATAATTTTTGGCATAAATGTGACGTTCGACACGGTACTGCGTTGGTGCGAATTAAGTAAGGTGGAAAACGTGTGCGCGTACCGCACATAATTTTATCTTTTCGCCATCTTTGTGCCAAATATTATTGAAATTGGTGGTAATGATGTTCAGACAAAAACAATTTTGCACAGTTTTTTGGAGACACGGTGTACAGGGAGTTACGCAGAAATATTCATTTGAGGGCCTCAGATCAAAGCTGTGGTGTGAGTTTTAGGGGTAGGGAATGGGGGTGTGGGGCTGTGCCTCCAGCGGAGTCCAGGGGCAGAGCCCCTGGTCAGGGGTCAAAGAGGTGAAGCCCCCCCGAAGCTGAAACACTTTTGGCTTTTGGATATTTAGTGGATACCGCAAATTTGCTATGTTTTCTAAAATTTGAAAACTTAAAAAATCAGATTTTGCGGTTGTTTTGCCAAAAAAGTTTTTAAAAAGTTTAATAGGCCACAGTTTGTTACAGTTTGCTGTGAATTAATGAGAAGTAATAAAAGCAACATGCAGAAATAACATAGGTTTCGCAAAATGCATTTGGTTTTAACCACAACACCCCCTGGTATCTTTTTCGTTGGGAGAGTGTCAAGATTTTAATGGAGGGGTATACACCCCTCCACAGGGGGCTGGATAATTAATTCCCTGACGGTGTATATGTAGCTACTTTTGGCACGTCATGACTTAATGGATATGTACTAGAGCCTATATACGTATATAAGTGTGACCTACGTACAAACGCTATCGTCAAACGGAACTGGTGAGCGTTTAACACGATGTGCATACCACGTAAACATCCGTATTGTGATTTGTTTCAGACACTGTCTCTATAACCGCAGTTGCACTTCTTTGGATTTTTTTGCATCACTGTATGTATAGGTCAAGCAAAGATGTTGCTTCACTGCCGACATGAGACGCGGCCGTCCGCATACACTTACTTATTTTCGATTTTAATTGAAAGTCGACTTTTACATCGGCTAGTATCGTAATACATGCGGCAATCTTTTCCTTTGACCTTCAAAGCTGAAAAGTTGTGCTTGTACTTGTACTTTTAAATTAATGTACAGGCACACTGGTTACTTCTGCCGTGGGAAACGTCCACACCAGTTCTGGGTTTTCTACACCTTTTTGTTTCCGACTTTTGAGACCGCACGGGACAGACAGACAGACAAACAGACGGACGGGCAATACCCATAATGCGGCCTATTGGACACATATGCAGTAGCCTATGTATTGAACCGTGGCAAGACGTGGATTGCAACAATTCAAAAGCGCCCAGCCGTGTTATGAAAGCAGCGAATCGGCATGCAGCTAGCTAAACGGTGCTGAGGCTTTTGACTTGTCCGGTGACGTCCTCGGTGGTGACGGAACAGCGATAGTGCGGCTGGTGCGTGTCCTTGAGAAATATCTCGACGCGAAGGATGCCGTCTGGACGCAGGTTGTAGGCGACGTCGTCGACCTCGATGTCTTCTGGCAGGGTGAATTTCTTGCGCAGTTCACGCCGTGTCACCTGGTCGCCGTGGACGCCGAGCTGCGCCTCGTAATGAGCGGCCACTTCCAGCAACTTACCGTCCACGTTCACCTACCGACGCCAATGACATAAAAATATCATCGCACACATGCAGGCTCACGATGAAGACAGATTGAAATCTGCCGTAACATCGCCTTGACTCTGCTGCCCGCAATATGTTGCAAAATTTGCATGTCCACCCGTCCAACTGCTGCAAAATCGAAAATACCGCATTAAAGTCAAATGATGTCAGCAATAAATGATAAATAGCAAACTGAGTACAAAATATATCTTCAAGTGCAATTTTCCGACAGAGAAGATTATGTTTGCCTAAAATATGAATTCTGCCCCGAAATTTCGCCCCAAACTGGTTTTAGACGCAAATATTTCATGTTTTTCCAACAATTTTCCGACAGCCCAAAATTTATTGGAGGGCAATTACTTTTTCTTGTCCCTTGCCATGACGCCACTGGGAGCAAGCAAGGCTAACTGGAGGTTTGTATACGGGAGACGGGTAAGGCAAGACCGAATACACGTATTCGCACCGCTGGACGTACGTAGCACGCTGACGTAAGGCCTATCTAGTATCTATAGACGTAGGCCTACCTTGACGTCGTCCATGGTGAAGTCTGATCCGATGCGGAACTGGAGTCGAATGCTGCGTCGGCCGTTGTTGACGACGATCGGCACGACGCCTGGCGGAGGTTCCGACTTCTGCGGCAGGTGCAGCGGCATCCAGGCCGTCAGAATGCCGTCGTCGGCGATGTTGTACTTGAGCGCGTCGACGTCAGCGAACTCGGGCAGGTCGATCGTTCGCAGCATCGTCTTGCGATAGAGCGCAGACTCGCAGTCGTCTAAGCACTGGGCGATCAGCTTCAGCTGTCTGTTCTCCGTCTGAAGCCGGTGACACAAAATAATACTACACGACGTCGGCGCGATAACGAACACGACGAGGTGCTGTATAAGTACTGATCACCTGTACTGGTACAACTTATACAACGTGACTGTTGTTACGACATCTGCAAAAAGTCATGACAACAATAATTATACAGCACAATGACTTAAGGACCACGACGTATAGGCATAGGCCTAATGCAAACGCAAAAATAAGTAGGGCAACAACATTGTAACCTACCTTGAGGGTGACCTCTTCTGATTTAAAATGGTGTACGTCGAAGACGGCTTTGAGGACGAGCTCTCCATCGTGTTCTTCCACAAACGCTGTATCCACAGGATGTTCGACGCCTTCCTTCTTTTGCTGCTCGGTCGACTTTATCGTCAGAAATTCGTTCGCATTCACGTCGTCCATTGTCACCTGCACAGCCACAAATTTCCACCGTTCAGTCTTGTTCAGATTTGTCTTTGTGTACACTATAAACGCACGTTCCTTAGGCCTATTTGTACCGTTGATAAATTATTATTTTTCTACTTTGCTTGTTTCTGAAAAGCGTCATGCGGTGGCGTTTTCTCTGACGCGCACGGATTGCAACTTTGTTCAAATCACACGCGGTTGTCGTTGAAGAGATTCAATTTGCACGCTTTCTTTCCGTGTACTGTTCCTCAAGTTATGCCCTAATTGTTTTCGTTAATCGTCGCGATAAAGTAACTATTTGCTACATTGTGCATAAATAAAATTCGATTATCAGTTCTCTGACAAGATTACGCTATTCGCCAACGCGCCGCTGTAAAAAAATACGAATAGGCCTACGTGTGCCGCATTATAGCCTGCAGCTCTGCTACTGTAAATACAGCAAGTGAGTCGTAGGTAGAAGCAGGCTCGATCCAAGCTCCATTGCCCCCTGCTAGGCGTACTCGCTGCAAGCCATATGGGATTCTCAAATATCGTTTCACGCGAAATAGTGACTGCGTCTATACGTATAGCCGTGATTTATATTAATAGGCTACTGCATGACGATAACGCAAGCTGTAACGTAATCCGATCTTCAGGGTCGCTGGCGTCAATGTAACTTTACTACAGTAAGCAGTCCATATCGAAACAAGTCACGTAGCACTGCATTATGATTTTAGCGAATGGTGCAGCCACGAACCAACTATCAACGAGTTGCATTCTCACTGTTCTCACACGCGCTCACTTTTCTGCATTAGGCCTATGTCGTATCTCGAAGCCCTGCTGCTCCTTCGTGCTGTCGATGTCGACTGTTCGTGACCTCGGAGTCTATATACATCGACGCCGAGCATAATCCAGTTCAGGCAAGGAGTCTTGGCTCTCCGCTGTGTGCACGGCACGGCGCCAGCTTACCTTGCTGAAGTTGCTGACAGTCTCCAGCTGACTTCCGACGCCCCTGCACGTCGTCGTCTGCGCTTTACCGACACACTGACGCTGCGAGTGCCGTCGACGCAACAAACGTTCCACTCTCGCAGACTGAATGTTTCCGATCAGCGACTCGAGTCTGGAACGGTCCGCCACCACACTGAGGCCAACTCGAGCCATGTTGTAGTTAAATTCATTAAATACTAAGGCATAGGTGTTGCGGTTGTCCCATCCCCTGAGCTTAAGGCTGAAAAGCCTGGAGCTCGGTTTGTTTTATAAAAAAAATCAGTGCAGAATTGGTGCACTGAGTCGTTTTATGATGGCCATTCCTGACTATGAATTGATTAAGCCCATACAATTAACATGCAACGGTCGCCAATGGTAGAACGCACAGTGCGTGGAGCGACCAGCGCTGATGTAGTCGAAGAGCGCAGTCGTCGACGTGCGTTGAGGTGTGACACGCGCTGAAGATCTGAAGCCAGGTAGCCAGGTGCAGAGCCGTGGAGGCAGCGATACACTAGCACTGCCAGCCGGAACGAAACGCGTTCTGGCATCCGAAGCCAGTGTAATCTGCGCAGTAACGGCTGAATGTGATCCTGACGCAAGCTTTGAAGATCAGCCGTGTGTCGTTTCATTTTTGTCGCTCTGTACGTACATTTAAGATTAACGTACCAAACTTACAGCAAGAAGATGCTTAATGACTAAGTTGTTACTGGACAACAGTTTTTGCTCAAAACGAAAAGCAATGTCTTGTACAATATCACGCCGATTCGTGAGTCATATATACTGTCCAACAGCTGTATCTCTGATAATGTCAAGGATCCAAAGATTCTTTTTAGAGACGCATTGTATACAGTTACAGCATCAGATGTGTAGGCTTAGTCGGACACAGAACGAGCAATATCCGGTGGTCACGTGACCATCAGATCAGGTAATCACGTGACCTCGTCATCGTCCAGTGTTGATGGTTGGTTACTATGACAACAGCTGCAGCTGTTGCAGCAACAGGTTTACCGCTTGCTTGCCCAGTCCTATTCACTGCGTCGGTGAGCGGAGCTGACAAATGGCGATCCGCCGGCCGCCGGCGGATCATCGTTTATTACGCCAGCAAGGCAGCACATCACGCATACACAGGCCTATAAAACACGCAAAAACATGGAAAGATAAAATACACGCAAGACAAATTACACAATTAACTAAAATATGCATGTAACCAAAATTACGTCTCTCACGTATCACGAATTGAATTTGTGATATGTACATATCATGAATTCTGGATTAAATAGTAAAACGGCGTTCCATACGGGCGCCAATCGGACAATGCCTCGTACAGCAACGTTACCGGTTATCTTCTTTGAGAAACGTTGAGCTCTCAAAAGGACTGTGAGCCATTTTTTTGTATTTTTTGTACTTTGACTAATCCCAATAAGTAATCTGATCAAAGCTCACATACCGCGCGACAGCATCGGTGTTACCACCTGGAGAATAAATGTACAACGTGCAATAAAATAATACAGTGTTTGAAAAGCATACCCAAATTTTGACGCTTCCGTACGGATAACGCTTCAAACATAGGATATCGAAGCTTAAACGGTTTAAATGTACGTTTTATGCTGAAAATATCATACGCATGTTGTCCTGGTCTATCTACAGTAATTTCGGCGCAATTACCGTTGAAATAGACGTTGCGGCCTAAAATCGTCAAAAATCACTAAAACCTGTTTTTTGGATTTTAAGGTCGTTCAAGGTTATCCATGTTCGTACCCTGGAAAGCTCGTTAGGAGTACTCGTTATGATTACTTCTGCTGCGGACCGAATTCTGCTGCAAATATATCTGTTCCCGTCGATCTTGCAGTGCTGGTAATATCAGCTAGAGTAACAATAATATTGACGGGGCCCTCTAGCATGTGACGTTGGATTGTAATCCGGCTGGTCTGTAGCAAACAGCAAGGCGCCGACAATGCAGCGGAACGCAAGCGGAAAATCGATTTGATACATGAGACGCTATAACGCTGCAAGGCCTGTAATTTGACAGCCGCCCATGCAGACACCGAGCCATTGCGAATGAATATAGTACGCGTAGATATTAACCCTTTCTGCAGTCACATATAAAGTAATAATACACAACTCTGTCAATTTCATAACCTACATCGTCCTCCTATTTTTCACCAGAGTGTTTATAGCGTTTTTAACGTCAGTCTTAACTCCAGTCCAGCATGATGAGTTAATGAGAAACTTGTTTCGGGTGTCTTCTTGTGTTTCATAGAAGCTTAACGCACCAGAAGTTAATTTTAACGTAATGCGCTATATAAATTAACGTTTTACTTACTTAGGCCTACTTAACTTAACAAACACGTCCAACGCAGAACACGCCGTCAATCACAAGTCATAAAGTAAGCACGAAAAAGTTTTACGTAAGTGATATATCAACACTCAAGTATTTAAATCTGCATTCTCTACATAGGAGCTAAAGGGTTAAACAAACTTGGCTATTTTGATTATTGTCAGCTCGAGCGGAGCGGAGACAAAAAACCTCCCAATATTGACCCAAACGGCGCACATTGCTACCGCAGCTGTACACTGTTGGACTTACAGTACACCTCAACGATAGCTGAGAACAGTGGCGGAGAACCAGCAAGTTCGATAAACTGTGACGATTAGGCAGACAGAAAACATCGCAGCAAAAGCGGATGGGCAGACAATAATATAAGCTTATATAATAGTCACAAACGTAAAAGTAAAATATAAAGTCTGGTACTTGCTATAGCGCTTATTACGTGAGTCAGACTCACGACCAGAAGTGCTTTACAATCTCGGAAGAGGCAGCTGATTGGCACGAGCTAATAATACCGCAGCGCACTCTGCGGCCATCTATTGTCAACGTCAGCGAACAATTGGACCCATGGGTTTATCGTATGAACGGTAATCTTTATTAACTTGAAATAACCATCGAACTTTTAGCTGTCTCACTCCCATTACCATTCTGGACCTAGTGATGATATCAAATTTTGCCAGATTCAAAAAGTCTAATTTGTTTAAGACTAAGCTCCGATGTATTATTCTTTCACATGGTCCCAGGCACGTACTTGTCGCTTTGCGTCGTTGCAAATTAAATTACTTCTAATTCTAGTGAGTGGAAAAAGTATACATTCAGGTGGCCGTTATAGCCTAAAGGCAAGCACACTGAATTTTACAAATCATTAAGTTTTTTTATCGCGTCACGCTGTTTTTAACACCCATCAAACTGTTTTCAATTTTTGGTCGTCGCAGTTCTCGATATTTTTGACCGCAAGTTTTAACTTTAGTCGCTGCGGTGGTTATCTTATATTCTTGATAATATTGGGTAAAACAATAAACCTGGCAGCTTAGCAGATGTAGTCGCTCGTTTGTTTAATGAACTTAGTTGCTATGTCGATGCTATTATGCCTAAGTCAGGCTCATGTCAGGAAACGCTATAAGATGTGTACAAAGCGACAGAAATAAAATGAAACAAAAAATATTATTAGATTGTGACCAATCTTATGTACTCCTAGCGCGCATCATTTTCTTTTGTATTTTTAAAAGCTTTTTTTGTTTTTTTCGACTTGTATTAAAGACCCGGCGTCTAATTGCGACCCGTTAAATAATATACTAATAGTATCTGGCGTCAAGGTCGTTATTAAAAATTGTCTTACCGAAGTTCATAAAATATTGCCCGATTTTAGGAACTGAAAGAAAAATAATTTTCAGTAATGTTCGATGACGCTAGTTGCCATTTGTCTTGTTATACCTCAAGTCAACGCATGCGTCTATCTGGCCCGTTACGGACCAGTAATAAAAGCCGCAGCGCGCACTTTACAGCGGAACTACAGCGTCATTTTAGTTTATGGTAGTTCATTTGAATCATTTCATTTCAATTTACTTCATTTCGGTTCACTTCATTCTTTGTTGCTTTGAACACACCTTTAGAATTTCGAAGACGGCAGCTGACTGGCATGAGCTAAAAACTGCAACGAAGAGAGGGGAGACGTCGTTTACTTGTCATCCTTCAACCGCCGTCTAGCCATGGGGCTTCAACGAAACGAAATTCTCCAGATCTGTCGGATATTGATCACAGGCTACAGAGCTGACACACTGTGTCCCCTGGGCATCGCTGACTATCGACCTCGCCGCTTTCGGAGCATGGCGCTGCAGACAGTATTACTGATGGTCGATAAAACACAACACACAAGGACAATGGAGCTTTGCACCAGAATTCCACTCAGCCTACGATACGACGCAATAAATGATTTGCCTTCGAATACTGACAGACAAAATGCAAGTTTAATCTAGCTGTTAAAAGAAAATAAATAAAACTGGAAAAGTAAAACAAAAAATTGAGCAACAGACTATTGTAGAAAGGACAATAAGCCTGATATAAAAAACTAAAAAATAACGAAACTGAAACCAAAAAAAACTGAAACGATAAAGACACAGTAAGGCAGTAAGGATATCCGTGAAATCACACGCTGCGATTTGTTGCTGCTTTTGGTGTGCAACAAGTTGTACCGACCTGCTGTGACTAATATCAACAAAAAACAAAAGTTTTCAGCAAATTTATATTTTTATTTACATGTAAATATTTTACAGCTTTGTGGGCGGCGACGTGTTGGGCTACAAATTTTGAAGTAGTGGAGCTTCAGATTTATTCTGCATCCAGAGTCCGCAAACATCAGATTGATACCACTTTCAGATAACCGCTAAATGGCTGCAAATAGTCTGCCGTTGCGATATACACACTGTGTCTCAAAAACAGCCCCGACATTTTTGATTGCAACGTGAAAAAATATCGAATTTTAATAATTTTTGGTACGAACATTTTTCAGACAACGGGCCATAAAAACCATTTAGTTTCCCACCTTACCCAATGTATGCTTTTGCACTACCTAAAAACAGAACCAACGAAATATTACATTTTTGTCCAATGCGGTATTATTACTTAATCAAAATAATGCGCATAAACATATTTTGTTCACATTTCTGACGCTTTAGTTGACATTTTATCGAATTGTCTATTGCTTTCAACTGCCTAATAAAAATTGCTTGAAATGTGCCCATTAGGCATACATAGACACAAAGACGCTTTCTTTATTCACTGATAGCAGTGTCGTTAATATCCTGTTCCAAACCAATCCAGACTTCACCAGTCGCTTTTTGAATTCGTAAACATTTCTGAACGTCATCTGGTAGACACACTTCTGCATGATAGTCAAACCTTGTAATAGATTGTACCGACCTCATAATTATGCATTTAACACGGTAGTGCGTCGACATAAATTAGATTAGGTGGAAAATGATCACATTTTACATAATTTTATTGCCTTGATTCGTCGTCGTCGTTCAGTGCCTTCTTCCATAAGAAGGGTTGGCGGCGCGTAGTATCCCTCTCCAACAATCACGATCTTCTGCTGCTGCAGCCACTTCATTGATCTTCATCCCAGTCCAGTCCGTGATGTCATCAGTCCAACGTCGGTGTTGTCGACCACTATTTCTGTAACCTGGTACACATCCTTGAACCATTTGCTTCTCCAGACGTTCGTATTTCCGTGTAGTATGGCCTTAAAATCCCAATTTCAATGACTTCACACGGTTCAAAAGTTCTCTGTCAACTTTTAATTCGCACAGAATCCATTCATTCGTCTTGTGTTGCGCCTTGATTATCTTTGTGCAAACAATTATCAAATTTGGTAAAAAAAATTACAAATTAAGCTATGACGAAGTTATTTGACGACTGTACGTTTTTACATTATTAGTATTATTAGTATTATAAACGTCTACTATTATTATATTTTACCTCTCGGTGGAAAAAATCCCGGGGCTAAAAACAAAAGTTAAAACTTAGAAACGAACTCCAGAGTGACTAAAGGTTTGGTGCATAGTCGGGAACAGCAAATATTTCGTTGATCAAAATGGCGTTAAAAAGCTGCAATAAGACGGAAATAAATGCGTTGCCACACGAAAGACGTGTCTTGTGTTTTGTCCGTGACGGCAGTTGACCGACCACCCACAACATTCAAAAAGTCTGTTGCTGATGAGTGGGTTGAGCCCTGAGTTTTAAACGAATTATTATTATTATTACTAGGCCAAACAATCCTGTGCTTTCGGTTTCCATCTGTCCCTAGAAAAAACCTGCGTTTCTAAAATTTTTGTTGAACCTTCAAAATATCAGCGCATTTTTTAGAATGCTTAATAAATTTTAAAGAAAAATACTGTTTGCATCTAGTCTAAAATGTTGCAGTAACTTTGCTCAAGGTTCAGTAAGCATTATTTAGTGTGTCAGTTTTTTATGAGTAGTTTGGTAATATTACAGAACACGTCGTAATATACAAATCAATAATTAAAAAAGTTTTTCACAGCTTTCCGTCTCTAGTTTTTTTGCCGGCTGCAATTGAAAGCACATAAATTTTTTTAGTCTTATCATTTCAAAAAAACCCTGCGAGTTTATGGTGACACAGACAACACACTACTGAGCGTTTCACATCTTTATTTTCGTCAGGCGACAACGGGACCATACAGAGTCTGGCAGTGTCTGCGCCAATCATTCGTAGTCTTCTCCGGTCAGTAGCTGTTGGTATCTGATTGAGACCGAATTGTATGACCAGCCGCTGGACACGAGTCGTACTACCGTGTAAGGCTGTGGAACCTCGACAACCCTGTCGACCACGTCGCCTGCAGCAAGCAAAAACATGCCATACCCATGAGTTGTTTGGCACTCGATGATGTGAGTCTTTACATGGAGACTGGCATCACCGAAAGTTGTAGTTAACTTAAGCAGCGGCGCTTTGTCCACACCGCACATACTACAAATACTGCAGCACGTCGGCAAGTGCTCCATCATAAGATTAGGAAAAGATTTTTCAGCTGTTTGAGAACGGAGCCGGTGTAATTTACGATCAAAAGTATTTGCAAACATCTTTCTCTCCAAATTGCCACGAAAACTACTTTCAAGCCCTGAATGTCCCAAAATCAACGGCCGGACCTCATTTTAGAAGCTTACAATGCTTTCAAAACCTCGTGGCTAAATTTGAACGTAAAGCCTCCCATCAAAAAAGCTAGAAAAAAAATTTTACAAAGAAAAAAAATGTCAGAAAAAACGGAGGGAGGAAAGGACAGAGAAATTGGTGAAAGTGGCTCACGAGAAAATAAACGCCACTGATTTCAAGACGTTCGTGCTACATACACGCTGCTTAGCCGTATTTCGCAATTAGCTGGCCCCAATAGACATTCCGCTATTGTAGAGTTACAGACGCAATCATGTAAAACAGCCTATAGCTGTAATGCTGGTGTTGCTTCCACCAAACCCCTACGAGTCCACGACTTTCCGCGTGCAGTTGCTTTACTTCAAAACATCATGAAATGGCGACTACGCGTAGACCAGACTGCTGCTCTAGCCAACATTGCTATTGTCTATTGCTCGAAATCAGAGGGAAAATGTGAAAATAACTTGTAGGACTAAAAATAATGTCCGACAAAAGTTCCAAGCTTTCGGCAACGGCAACAAATGTCATACAAAAACTTAGTAGAGCGAGACAGCTCCAACAGCATTGGAAACAATAATTTAATAACTTATATGCATTAAAAATCAAATTTAACCAGAATCAAGCTACGAGTAGGTATATCGGGTATAACTAATATGGCGTGCAAAATTTAGTTAGACATTTAGTAGTACATTAGACTCGTGTGCTAGATTAAACTGACAGCTTCTCTGCCATTTTGGCAGTGCAAATCATTCTTCATATCATATCATACGCGCGAACATAGGAAACTTCATGGGCTACCAAACTATCTAAGGTCGCAAGTCGGAAATCAATATTGTAACAAAAATCGGCACTTGCTGTGTAGCGCAATAATATTGATAGCTGGTATTAAATATATGTCACAATTCTCTTCTGCAGGCATCATAAATAGTAATAAACTACGTCGCTTCTTTAGAATCTGCACCGCGTCCGGAAAAAAGGAGTCTACATTTTTTCTGAATAACTTTAACAAATTACATATTTTTACAATTTTTGGTACACATTATACCAAAAATTATGACCGCGTTTCCGTATTTCATGTTCATGTTCATTCTCAGCAGGTCGTATACCAAATAGACAATGGTAGGCTTCTTGCATATTGCAGAAAAGATCTTTACTAGCATTATCGAGTGGACTAGTTACCTCCATAATTTTAGCAGTAAAGCCGTATCGATATGCTCTTTTGAACAAGGCATTAATTCTTCTTGTAAGTTCTTTATTTTCTATGTTTTTTGTTTCAATTTTGTGTAAAATTGAGTAGGTGAAGTGTTTTATTTTTCTCGGTAAAGTGGCATAACTAATTAAGCGATGTGGAATATCGGTACACTGTCAGTTGTACATTACTTTTGTAATGTTATCTACCAAAAATTATAAACGTTTTTTTTGAATTTGTTGAAGTTATTAACCGGAACATTGCTATCTTTTTTACACCTAAAATACAGTAAAAACGGCATATTCGATGACGTCATAATTACGTCAACACTACACAGTGATATCGCAATGTGAGGAAAAATTTACTAATGTTTTAATATAATAAATTTTTAGACAACTCGTGCCAAAAATTATGAAAATGTGTTTAAGTATGGCAAAAACATATCGAATATATCATAGACATTTTTATTCGGACACGGGGTGTATATTATAACTTTCTATTGATTAGTGTGGAACGACACATCTGACCAACAGTGCTGGTAAAAACTGCAGCGTCCAACGTGTTTTGTTGCACGGGAAAAGCTGCGTCGGTCGGAGTACTAAGTAGATGTATTGATTGTCCGGGCTATCTTGTATTGCGTGCAATCCGCGGTCTTGCAGGTGGCAGATGTAACTGCGATGCAATTAAACTATTGTAGGCAGCTATCCTCTCTTCTTCCTCGTGCCGCATCCATTTACGCGCATTACTCAGCAAGGAAATGTCACAAGCAACAACACATACCGCTGCTCCGAGTAATAGTTTTTGAACAGCAGCATGTTCAAATATAGCCAATGCAATACCGGGGCTTTCTAAAAAGAATTATCTAGAACTGTGGAAAGACCGAGGTTCGAAGCACGGAACACCGAGGCCAGAAGCCGATAGTGAAAGTAAGTCTCGGGTCTGAAAGCGCAGTAAGCTCCACAGTTGGGTCCCGGCAAAGCTCAGGTTGTACAGGCATTTTTGAACATGGAAAAACCTGAAAATACATGTAGGCCTAATTGGTATAATTGTACTACACAAACTTTCATTTACACCTGCACAACTCTGCTTAAAACTGCAATTTTGTGTAAAACTGCTCACTAAAAATCCCCGTGCTATAGCACGAATCCGAAATTCTTAAGTTCGTGATTAGAAGAGACACTAAAGCACTAGATTTATCTTTGTTTCGCGGGTCATAATCACGACTCCCGGAGTCCGACGACGAAATGCTGCGTGCTATCGATTTGTCAGCACAGAAGCAACTCGAAGCCACAATCACCTTGACGCATCTGACATTAGTTGTACAGAGTTAATGCGTCCATCAATCGTCGTTGTTTGGCAGCGCTGGCGTCTGTGACATTATCACCACGTGTGCTGCTGACGCTGCAGAGCAACCTGATGTAAACTCGCGCTGAGTTGCGCAGAAGCAGGCAAAGTCACACTTGTCATCCGAATATCAGCTCAATATAATTATTTCCGCTGCGGTTCCGAGAAAGGACATTGTTCCTATTGGCTGATTTGCCACTAAGTCCATTGTATCTGCTTTCCATTAGTGTTAAACCTAAATTTGAAATCTATCGAATTTGAAGCATTTTAAGGCGATAAATTGCGACAATGTTCATAATATAGTCTCATAATATAAACAGTTTTGATGACAGGCTGCAACATATAAAGCAAGTTTTTTTAAAAGTTTAACGCGGGTCCTATGGCCCTTCCATGCCTGAGAGTTGTAATATCGCAGCCTGCAGTGTTTCATTTATATGTGCTGTGTGGGCAAGAAGATAATCTATTTTTTCTTTCTTTCTCCATTCCTCGCCTACTTTTTTGTTCCTCATTGAATAAAATCAAAGGGTTTGAAAAATGCGGAATAGAGTCTCATGTATGCTCAGAAACACACTACTTTTTCACGTAAACCCAGTAGGCTACATTAGGTCCACTCCTTATCTCGTAGGACCTATAAATAACAGCGTATATTTTGGGACGTGCCGATCAATCAATTAATGATAACAAGTTGACAGTGCAGCGCCCCAAGCGCAGCTTTAGTGTTTCTTGTTAGGAGGCTTGCTGTCCGGCTCACCGGTACTGATATACACGTTTATTCGCTAAACAAGTCAGTCACAAGAAATAACATAAAGATTGATACAGAGACAGACAGACGCACAGGGAAACAAACAGGCAGACATACTGCATCTGCTGTCTGCAACTGCAATTCTTACTTCGGAGCAGATAAATGATTGATATGTTTTAAGCGAATCAAAGTAAGTAAGCAAATAAAACGTAGGCGTGTATAAGCCAAGCAAGGAAATAACGGCCAACTGCTGTTTCACAAATTAATGACATCAAGAGAAAACCGAAAATATGGACTCGTTAGTAGTTACCCTGCTCGACTTGAAGGCCACACATGGCGACGAAGCGAGTCATGACACTTGTATCCAGCCCAGATCCACCGAGCACCTCCACGAAGTCACGACCACCCGGAATACACTGTACACGGTGGGTAATCACAGCACATGCAAGTTCCAGCAGTACTACTGTTAGAAATTTAAATAACTACTATATATGAGTATATTTTGCAAAAACTGCAGACAATTAAAAACGATAAAAACGAACATCATACAATCAGTAGCCTAAGAACAATACATGCAGTTAGGCCTACACATATACTGAAATAAATTTCAAGTTAACACGATGTCTTATACATGTCAGTTTTTTTTCTACAGATAAAATGCAACGTGTATTTTTTGCCGCAGCTGCCATGTTTTTTTATTGATGACGACAACGACGACGACGCCGATGACGACGATGATGATCATAATGCAAAATACGAGTACAGTGCCCAGTTAACTGCTTAGGTACTACTAAGTAAAGTGCTAACAAGTATAGTATCTACGACTGTACTTGAGAAGTTGGCAATGCTTTATTCACCTTTTATTTGAAAGATTTTTATTTTTATATATATATATATATATATATATATATTTTCATCAGCTCTG
>Ga0209367_1005567_pt1 | contig 17455 bp, 13 predicted proteins | sample WorMetLIZISLAND2_FD_187412 | JGI IMG/M metagenome (GOLD analysis project Ga0209367, IMG submission 187412) | Marine gutless worms symbiont microbial communities from Max Planck institute for Marine Microbiology, Germany - Olavius geniculatus... ... | reverse complement strand
GCACAGCCGGGATTCTTGGGGAGTTTTGATATGTTATTCACGGTGCTACAGGCTAACTATTTTGAAAAAATCAGCTTGATAGTAATTTTTTCCTTAGTCAACCCTAATGCTCCTGGACTATAAACACACACGCGAAAATGTGACAATAAACTGTAGGTGCAAATCTGTGAAATTTCGTGCAATCTAATAATGTCACGAAGTTTGTTTTGGGACTGTATAAAATTAACTTTTATAAGCTTAACTGTTCAGTCGTCATTGTTATTGCACAAAAAGTTTATTTTGCCTGATTTGGGCTTTTTCGCCCCACTGCCAAAAGTGGCGCAGAACTCGTCGTTCCTGCTAATAGTCCTATAGATTTTACGGCGCCTGAATTAACAAGATAGTAAGAGACTGAATTTTTGTGAATAAAACAACAAGCGTTAATTTCGAGTAGGCTACATTATTTTGTGTCACAAGTATTGTGCCACAAGTGTATTCACTGAAGTTTGGATTTCGTTTAGCCAATAATGTGGAGGTAATCTGGCAAGTGCTCGTCACATCTATGAGATTCAACCTGTGGTGGATTATCGTCAGGATCATCTGCAACAAGACGAAGATAATCCGGCCCGAGATCATAATCATTGCCGGGGCATGCAACCTGCGAATTATCAGCTGCCAGCGGCTCGTAGAAATCAGGTTTGTCATAGTCCGTATCGTCGACGAAATCGTAGACTTCGTCAGCCAGTTCTGGGATGTCGTAAGCCGGATTTCTGCTGCTAATTGCAACACTGGCAGACAGTTTGTTACGGGAGTCGGTCACAGCCACTTCTTTGCGTGTCTGGGGATTTGCTTTTCTCTTCCTACACAACGACATAATTCATCCACAGGCTAACGCACAAAAGTGGAAAGTATGCTTGATGGGCGGCGCTAGGAATCTGAAGCTAGGGGGCAATTGGGGGCAAAAGCTAAGACACATAAGGGCAGTAATTTTTTTGTGTGTGGGCCAAATGTCGACCTTATTGAGTTGTGTGCATCGAAAAAGGTCCAGAAGCAGAAGCCCTGGACAGAGGGTCAAAGAAACGAAACCCCTCGAAAGCTGAAACACTTAGCTTTTGGACGTGCAATAGAAGCCGCAAATTTGCCTGCTTTTTAATATTTGGAAACGCAATAAAACTCGCAGTCATCTGTGTTGTCTTGCAAAAATGGCGGCACATCTTGGCGTGAACCATCAAAATTTTTGCTGGGGGACATCTGGAGTGGGCAAAGGCACGGGAGCATGTGGTCATGTTAAAAACTGTATTCATTATGTTCGGCATAGCCGCCCGTCCTTTCAATGCAGTGATCGAAGCTAATCGTTTATGCATTCCAGCAACTGTACAACGACGTTTCAGATACCTGTAATATCTGCAGGCGACTACGACGGTGACGCAGATGATAATAACTACAAGTGCGCCGACTACCTCGCCGACTATTAACGCCATGTCTGCACACACACAGGGAATCACACGTGTGCACAAAGGTAAAAAATGGCCGAAGTAATTCGGTAAAACGCGAAATTGCTGATCGGTGCAGCCACCTAGTGAATAATAATTAGGTAATTGCAGTTTTGGCTGGGAGAGGGATGCAACCTTCTCTAAGTCTTCCCTGGGGGACCTCACCTAACAATGAGTTATTGGACCCCGCAAGTGTACCTACCAAGTGGCATGCAAATCTGTCAACAGGGCGCACGAGTGTGACAGACAGACGACAAATAAAAAGAAATAAGCAGTTATAGGCGAAATCGTTTGTGCTGGAGTGATTTCGCCGCCTTTAAAGGTTAAAAGTTTTTTGTAAGAACAAACAACCCTTCTCAGAACTACGGAGCGTTAGGGCCTACCTTCCACGTGGGATCAGGGTGCTACATGCCACCTGACACGGGTGAGGGCGCTCCGCATTAACCCCAGCCAGTTAGGCCGGTACTCGATTTATCTATCCCGGAGGGATAGAAGGCTGAGCTAACCTTGGTGGTTGGTTATAATATCGAGATGGTTTACCGGTACGCAGACAGTCACCCGTCCAAGTAAGCAGTAGAAAGCGAAGCACCAAAGTCGTCGAGATGAACACGCTTAAATTTTGCGTGTTCCCGCAGTGTTGTTGTGGCTGGGCGAGGCAGAGCGCAATTGCCCCCGCCCCCTTCCGCTAAATTTTTGGCCGTCCAAAAATTGTCGAAAAAAAATTTTTTTGGACTGAACGAATACCAAGATATGGAGCAGCTGAAAATATATTTGTAATCATTGTTGCACCTCAAAAACTTATTTGTTCTCATGGAAGTACATATCCTATAAAGGCGGTTATTATGGAAACTATAAAGATGGTAATACCAGTATTTCATACTTTTTTGATAAAAGGATGAGTAATACAAATTTCGAGCTATATGAAGATACATTAATATAAGGAAAATTGCGAAATTCGAGGCCGAAATCCCCCAATTCTGGGAAAATTTAGGAGCAAAACTGCAATCTTGAGGACCCATAATCTCAATCTCTGTCGGAAATTTGCAGCGTCTGTCGGACAAATGTAACTTCCTGCCCGAGGCTGGGTCAGAAAACCGAATCTGGTGATCTGTTCTGTTAGGCCTACATACGAGGTGCACATACCTGAAACAGCTGCAGCAGCAGCTTCATCGTGCGCGCTCGGGCGTGGAGAGATATTTGTGTTCACATCACCGCCATTATCATCCGTGTCGCTAATCTGATGTGGATTTGCACCTGCAACAAACGTCGGATGTTTTGTCATCTTGCGGCAACGCATATGTCTATTCACTGACTATGCACTATGACTATGGACTGACTATGCACTGACTACTATTACGTGACTTCACTGTTTTAGCTTATTGTTACGTGTCCTTGTACTCTTAGCGCTTAACGCCACGCTAAAGTTTATTCATCCTTCATCATCATCATCATCACTGGCGCAGCTAAAAAGTGTGATGAGACCGTTGTTCGTTTTCTTAGCGGGGTCTGAAGTGAAGCCCCAACCACTAACTGGACCTAGTGACAGCATAGTTTGTTACCCGATAAAGTATGGGGCAAAGAGCACAATGTTCCCAAAATACGTCTCTGGCTGGGGCTTCGAAAACATATTTCCTGCAGTATTTCCAGTAGTAGCGGGTCTACCGGCAGCGACTTATCAACAGCTCTTCCGGCCAGTGACCGCACTAGTGCAGCGGGTGAAGGTTATCGGATCCAGAAACTCTAGCTTCACAACCCTCCGCTCAGTTCGAAGCACGCCGTACAGGCGTCGAGCCGGCGATCCAAATTGAGATAGAGAACCCATGCTCGGAAATTCAACCGGATAGTGCAGCCAGAGAAATACAGTTCCAGTCCAGTACGAGTAAAGTCAGTCAAGGTCATTCGTTCGTAGCAGACCAATCACCGGCAAGTCGGGCAGAAGAGAAAACCGTAGTGGGTTTACAAAACTAAAAAATGTATGCCAAAGGATAAACAATTTTTCGTCAGTAACCAGCGGTGTCGTACGTGGGTTATAAAAGTAAGCGGGGTAGGAATTTCTAACGAAATTCCGCTAGACAGCTGCAAATTTCCGACAGAGAAGATTATGGGTGCTCGAAATTTTAATTTGCCCCTACATCTCTCCATAATAGGGGCTTCAGCTTCAAATTTTGCATTTCTAGACAAAAAATCCTACAAAATAAAGATTTTCCGACAGGATGAAGATTTCTCCACAATTTTCCAACAACCCAAAAGTTAAGGGGGAAAAGAGCAATTTCCCTCCTGCCTCCCTTGGTCAGTATACGACGCCGCTGTTATTGACCGTAGAGGTGGCGAATGGCATCGATGTCGTCCTGATGGAGAGCGAAGTCTGGGTTGTATTCTCGGTAGTTGAACCTCGACATGACGGCGTCTTTGACGTCGGAATGTCCCAGGCCGAGCGAGTGACCCAACTTATGCACCGCTACCTGCAGCAGATTCGTACCTGTACACAACAACCGAGGGTTGATTGTGTAAACTCGTGGATATAGATGAGTGAAATGTTATTTTTGTTAGAACATTTACGTTTATGTTACTTTAATTTACACATTTTGCTCCCTGCAGCTCGTACGATTACGCCTATTACATTCCATTTGAGTGGTAGACTTGTGGGGTCCAACGACACGTGTTAGATGTTGGCCCTGGGGGAAGAAAAGAATTGAGGGTTGAACTCCTGCCAGAACATGCAATAATTGCAAATTGCAGCCGTCACCTGGTGCATACAAACGAGCGATTCCGCTTTTTACAAAATTACTTTAATTCCTGTTTATGCAGGTAAAAGTTGAAGGTAGTGTCAAAGCTCTTAATGAAAGCTCATTCCAGAGCTACGGAGCGTCACCTGCCATATATGATCACATAGTTTTTATCTGCCACCCGACCTAGGTAAACCTCCCCGTCTTAATCCCAGCCAGAGAGTCCGGTAGCCCAGTACTCGATTTACCTACCCCAGAAGGATAGAAGGCTAAGTTGACCTAAGCGGCTGGTTACATGCCGAGATAGTTTACCTGCCGCCAGGCAGTCACCCATCCAAGTACTAACCCGGCCCGGCGTAGAGTAACTTCGTTGATCGGATCGAACGCGTTACCGTCACGCCACGGCAGCAACTCGGCTTTTCGATCACATGTTACATTTAAACACACACACAGTGTACACAATATACTAACCAGAGTTTGAGTCAACGGTCCACGTTTCATCTTCGTCAAAGTGTAGATCGCCGCCGATGCCCGTGCCGGGATGGAACGAATGCGCGAGCGAGTTTCCGGGTCCGTCGAATGGCATGCCGTCGCCGTGTGAAGCTGCCGCGAAACTGATCTCAATGTCCGAGAAAGAGGTCGTCTCCTCGAACGTCAGAGCTGACACATCACTCCACATCTATATACGACACCGCTGACAGCCAGCTACATTATGTTTAGTTCAGGATCATGCAAAGAACTGCGAATGCAATGAAACTGAATGAATGAAACTGTGCAATGAATGAAACTGTGTCACGAAAAGTGGTACAGTACACCAAACTCAATCGATAACTTTGTCAATTCTCAACGGATTTTCGCAAGTTTTTGCTGGCAGAATCTGTGGAAAATTTGCGATAAAACTGTCATTTAAAATTCCACCATACCAAAAAAACGTGTCGCTACACTACCTCGTAAAACAAAAATCGATCAAGTTTGGTGTACCATTTTTAGGGCACAGTATAGATAAGCTGGTAACAAGCCAATAAGGCCAACCGCAAAATCATAAGTTTGTCTTATTACGGATCTTTTTGTCGCGTGCTCATGGCTTGCGATGTTAAAAAAACAAATAGTATTGAAATTGTATTAAAAGGTTTCGGTTGTTTTTGGTATATTTTTGCCAAGCGTTCTGTTGTGTAATACGTTACCAAACCAATGAGAACAATTAAACACGATCTTTTAGCATGCATGTTGCAATTTTTATGCGCCACCGTTTATAGATAGGCCTGCGATGATTTACCTGGAAAGCTCTGCGAATAACCTCGCGCACTGTATTGCGTGGTAAGTCAGGCGTATAGCTGAGGAATCTGTACGTCAAATGTAGTTTATCCCATTTGTCACCTGTCACAAAAACCGCAATCAGAAAAAAGTTAAATTATCTGTGAAAGCAGTTGTCTAAGTAAACGTAGATTGGATGGTGGCAAATAGTTTAATTTAAAAAAATATGCATTCGTTTATTCGCACTCACAGTATACAAAAACAATCCGACAATCAGTCAATTCATTAAACTATTGGAAAAAAAGACTTCTAAAAAAAGAAATAGTAAAGTACAGATTACAAATTGTCTGTCTGTATCGACTGTAGGCTATCAATACAGTCATAAATTTGCACAAAACAAAACAGTAATAAGCTTAAGCAACGATGGCAGCAGATTTATCTTCAGAGCGAACCGAATGCCGTTTATTGGTAATCTACCATTTTTGCAAAAAAACGCAAACAGTTTTATCTCTACATAATGATTTTTCGATGAGTTTTTACGCGCGATAGTAGAATGCTTCGCGCGTCTTAGCCATCGTCTAGGCGTATGTCCGTCTGTCCATCCGTCCGTCACACCCTGGCACTGTATAAAAACAGTGCAAGCTAGGATCACGAAATTTTCACTGTGGGCTGCCCCAAGAACTCTAGTATTTCGTGACAAAATTTCTTTTCTCTGGGTGCTGGGGTTCACCTCGAATGAGGGCGTCAAAGAAGGAAAAAAGACGTTATTTTGCCGTTATTGGCTTATATAGTGTGAAAACGGTTGCAGATAGGTACAGACAACAGACATGCTGCTTATCATAACAAGCACTGGTGACAGGCCTTTTAGATTTATCAACATCGATGACCTTGAACGACCTTGAACCTTCAAAAAAGAGTTTTATGTAAAATTTTTCGCAATTTTTGGCTGCAGCGCACATTTCAAGAGTAAATTGCGACGAAATGCCTAAAGACAGACAAAGAAAATCAGCATATAAAATTTTCAGCATTAAACGCAGGTTTTAGCAGTCCATGTGCCGACTTCCTACGTTCAAGAAAGCCTGTGCACGCGAGTGTCAAAGAAAGGTATCCCTCTACAAAATGGTTATTTTACTGATATCGGCTCGTCTGGCATGAAAACATAGGCATCGCACTGGTGACGAGCTTCTTAGGGGTGTCAACATCGATGACCTTGAATGACGGTGAACCTTTAAAATAAGTGTTTTATTAAGAGTACATTGCGCCGAAATGGCTGGAGATGAACCTGGAAAAACCTGCGTATAAATTTTTTAGTATAAAACGTACATTTTTAACAATGTAAGTTTCGATCTCTTAAATTCAACGAGTCTTTCATACAGATGTCTCAAATTTGAGTACTTTTTCAAAACGTATTATTATTTTATTGCTGTATACTAATTGCCAAGGTAGCAGGACCACTGCTATTGCGCGTCACATGAGCTTTGCTCAAAATGCTTGTTTTACTATTTGTATTATTCTTCAAGATAATCACCTCAAATGTGTTTGTCTAATTTTTCTCTTGCCAAAATTAAAATCAATCTGGGATTTTGGGGGTTCATTGGCGTAATAGTGAAAAACGAAGACAATCTTACTTACCAGACACACCAATGCCTGGTGATTACGTCGCATAACATGCTACAGCAATGGAACAGAGACGACCGTTTGTGGCTACCGTTTGGTTTATGAGCTTAGACAGTAATTAACTGAACGTCATAATAATCCGGTTTATACCCGAGCCAACCTGGGTCACTAAACGGCTGTGTATGCTGCTCTTTACAGTTTATTCATACTTTTCACCTAAAAATCATTTTATACTTCAAATAGTTAGGGCCTGAATAATATTGTATAACAATTTTGTGGCCTGAATTTTCAGGCGTAAATTTGTAAACCATAGTAAATCAAGTGAAAAATTGTTACTGTTTCAGAGATAGGTCACACAGAATTTTTCCAGGGGATTGTTTTTGGTGTACCTGAATAAAAATTATGCGGGAAATCCGGTTTCCGAAAGCAAACATCGTCCCATGTGACGTCACAAACGGTCACATATAGCCCCACTATATGATGTTGATTGCATACTGAGATAGCGTTATTCTCACTTTAATCGAGTAGCCTACGTGCACACACAGACTACATCCGGTGCGCAAAACGACAAAAACACGAAATATAGGCCTTTATGATAAAGTCACGGAATGCTTCATTTCCACTGGACATTTCAACGTCCACGCTGGCATTCGTACTGCCTATACATCTGTGCCAGCTGTTTATGGTAGGACAGTACTCACACGACCGCCGTCGAACAACGTGATATAAGTATCGGTTAAACCAGTGTCTGGACTCTGGAATGTCTAAGCTCAAGTCAATTATCCCATTCCAGACCGTGGTTTAACATACACAACTAACACATAACTAGACATTCGAAAAAGAGTCTAGCGTGAAGCTGCCCGACATTTTACACCTCACTGAAAAGACAATTTAGAATATTGAAATTCAATAACCAGCACCAAGGTTAACTCAGCCTTCCATCCCTCCAGGTGTACGAAAATTGAGTAGCGACTGTAGCGGTCCGTCTGGCTGGGGTTAAGGCGGGGCGCGTCCACCTGTGTCAGGTGGCAAGTAACACTGTGTGATCCCACATAGGGCAGGTGACGCTCTGTAGCTCTGCTTTGGGTTTCCCATAGAGGGCTATACACACCTTTCAACTTTTAACGGTTTAACCTTTAATCAGTCTCTTCGAAAGAAATGTGTAGCGTTGTCTTGCTGACGTAAAAAAGTGTTTAAAAAACTGTGCTACATACAAAGCTCGAATGTATTGGTAGTCGATGTCAATGTCAATATTCAATTTATATAGCGCAATATCATGAAGCATCTCTAATCTCTATTGCGCTGTGAAGTCTACAGCCGATACACACAGTCTATATACACACAAAGCAGGATATACCACAAAGATAGCATAGACTCCGTGAAGTTGACAACAAACAGTAAGAATCAAGTTGCGCATTTAAAGTTACTATACAATGTCATGTAGTACTAAAAACTCCTCAATATGTGTCATAGAGTGACTAATTCCCATGCTTCTGAACTGCCTAAATAAGAATTTTTTTGGAGAAACTACAGACTACCGAATATACGTAGGTATTATCTTGGATTGACTCACAACGTGTCTCTAAACATCTCTCTTTTAGGTTTGGAAGTAAACGCTGCGGTTCGCAGTTTTTTTGCTCGCAGGAAATTTGTTTCGACTGCGCAACCGAGTACAGGACTATGATACCCCGTTTACACGATGAAGCAAACATCAAGCAAACGTCAAGCAATTAGAGCACGTTTATTTTGAATACATTTGGTTGACGTTGACGTTGGCTTGATCGTGTAAACGGGGTATGACATTTCGATGGCTGTACACACCTGCAGTAACGTATCGCTTTCGTCTATGTACGACGCCGCCGCCCTGCGCTGACGGTATGTCGGGCACTCCACAGCGTGGCATGCGCATCATCCGAACTGTCGTTTTATCCACTATCCCTGCGACAAAAATTTGTAGCAATTTCGTGTGAAGGGCTCTAATGCGTTAAGGCCTGTACAAAGCAAGCTCGTCGAGAGGGTGGGGTATGGGGTAAGCTACCCCGGGCCCCGCGACGTTTGGGGTCTCGCCGTCGCTCAGTAATACAAAAATACACCAGAATGCACCATTTTGCAAGAAAGATTCCAAAAATTTTTCCCAGAGGGGCCAGGCGAACATGTTTTAAGGGCCCCGCGAGAATGTTTCCCTTGGCCCTGCCGTGGCTCTCGACGGGCCTGGTAGGCCTACAAAGCGACAGAATTGTGCGAAACTAACGAACTAACAATAATTATTCAGCTCACTTCAGTTGAATTTAATTTGCGAACTGCACCAAGCGAGTTCAGTGCATTTCAGTTCCGTTCGTTCGTTCGTTCGTTATGCACTCGCTTTTGCGCAACTTACGTTGATGCAAACAGCACTTTATCTTACACACTGCACGCCGTTCGGCGTAGTAATGTCACGATTAAAAAAGTGGGGGTAAAAACAAAAAAGCTACATGTACATGTACTAAAAAGTAACTAAATGTTAGCTAATTTTTATATAGGCCTGGTTCATCAAAACAAATTAAACTATGTGGATAAGCCTAGTCTAACACGATACAATGCGGTAAAGTCGGGTGAACTTATAGCTCTTAAAAAAACAAAAGGCTGCGCACCAATTTAGTTTTTACGCGCGAGAGCTACCATAGCTATAGCGCGTATTAGCTATGGCAATTTTGTCTGTCCGTCTGTCTAACAAAACCCGGTACCTATTGGAGGCCATGTGAGAAAGAGACTTTGAATGAGGGGGATCCCCTCGAACAAGAGGCGGAAAGAGGGGCACCACCTAAAAAAACGTTATTTTGCCGCTATTGCCTGCTTTATACTGACCCCCTAGATTCAAGAAGGCCTGCGCACGCGGTTGTCAAAGAGGGGTACCGGGCTAAAGAGTGGTTATTTTAACGCTATTGGATAGTCTAGCCTAACGTAAAAACGGTTGCAGATAGGCACAGACATGCTGCTTATCAAAGCAAGCACTGGCAATGAGCTTCTTAGCAATGTCAACATCGATGACCTTGAATAACCTTGAACCTCAAAAATAGAAGGTTCTAGAAATTTCTTGCACTTTTTGGCTGCAGGAAAGTGAATTGCGACGAGATGGATGTAGATAAACCAAGATTACCTCGCGCGTCTCATGAGCATTAGCTCAGATCTCTTGTACTGCTAAAAAGAACGTTACAAGGACGAGTATATCCTTTACAGTTACACTAAAATTTAGGCTTTACTATAAAACGTAGTTGGCCTATACTGCGACATTTTGTAGCCTATAAGAGTGGCTGGATCATTTCTGCTATTTTTGGCCTAACACTTCAGAGCCAATTTGATAACATCACAGCTTACTGGCATTTTTGGAGAGTGCCAAAAATGTTATTGGCTTTCTAAAACTAAAAGCATGCAATATAGCCTGACCAAAACGCACAGCAGTAATACACCTAAACTAATAACCGTTTTTACTAAAATTCGCTTTAGAAAAGCATTTTGCTGCAACTGATTTGAGGTGATTTCGCACCGGGCGTCAGAGCACTCACCGGTGACGTTAAGTCCGACAGATCGCTGGAATCTCATCACAGCCAGTTGGAAATGTCGCTCCCGATCACCGTTCAGTTCTTGTTCACGCGAAACCGGGTTCCGCTCATCGAGATAAGCAAACTGTCGGAGATATTCCTGGTAATACATTGCACTATCTTAGCTCACGATCATAGGCAAATTCCAGATCCTATAACGCTTATAACGCACTAACGCAGCTAAGAAGGACCAATCGGGAGAAAAAAACACAAATAGGCCTAATATTCCTATTAATATTAACACTGCGGATAAGACCATTTAGACTGCAAAAGATGAACAAAAATGTGCAATTTCAACGTTTATTTTTAAAAGAAAATTTGCGGCATAGCCATCAAATCGTAACTATGCTTACATAACAAAATTGCGATCACTTAAGTATAAAATTTTGCTAAGTATCGTTGCTGTGAGTCCGTTTTCTGCACGTTATCGTGTATTAAAACATGCCAAAATATAAGACGCTGGCATGATCGTGCTACCTATGTGCTATGCTGTTTAGCTACAGTCGTTGATAAACCACGTGTGCGGTCGTCCGTCGCCAACCGCGCACGACAGTAGACCACACGACCAACTGCCGCTTAGCGTAGGATAAGACTAATGTCGGTTGACACCACTGTTTGAAGTGCACAAGTTTGTTTAACACTCACTTATTCTACAGTTTTTTAAACTCCAGACTGTGTTTCAACGTACATGTAAACTTACCTCTTGCTCCTGTTTTGTCATTCCTCGTGTCGCGCGAGTAGCGATGAGAACGAATCCAGTCAAAAGAATCATCGCTCTGGTCCAGCAGTCGAGGCGTACTCGTAACGCCATCTCACAGCAGTATTTCGACCTATCGTCGTACAATGTGATGCTTCTCTCTGTGGTGGTACAAGTAGGCTAAGTTACGTTTCATCCATTCTTACTCCAAGATCTACGAATATCATAGTGACTGACGTCGCCAACCGTCACCAGCCAATCATCACCTACCGCTAGAATTATCGTCATTTTGTTGTCGCTCGGCAGATTAATTTTAGTGCAACGGAAGTGTGCTATAGGCCTACGTCCGGGTCTGCGCTCAGTGACATCTGTCTGATGATTTAACAACTAGGCCTAGTGGAGCGAACACTCAAAAGCTGAACCGGAACGGCGGGGCTCGGAGACTCGAAGAAACCGTGTCGAAACAAAGAAAAACATCTGCTTACACAAACGTAACTTTCCCGTTTAGTTTTTTTTTGGACTTTGAGTTTTGGTTCCACTCAGAACTTCTGGAATCAACAATGACAACCATAGAGTTAAAAGAAACTTAATCTTAAATTTATATTAAAAACAATGTTGACAAGCCAGAGCTGGGCAGTAACAAAATTACTTGTAATTCAATTACATAATTTAATTACAATTATAATTGTAATTTGTAATTTAATTACATTCGGTTTTTAATGTAATTGTTGATTAATAATTCAATTGAATGGTCATGTAATTTGTAATTTTAAATTCCATTACAGTTTTAAATTACATTTGAAAGTTTTAAATGGTAACATCTATTAGTTTTATATTAAGCACCATGTCGATCTCTCTTATTTACTTAACTACACTTTTCCATGTGACTTACATTTTCAGTTATAACTGTTTTTTGCGCAAGTTGTTTTTGTAACTAGTGTAAACTGTAGATAGCAGACCTTCCATTTCGCTAATCGTGGGATGAACACTAAACAGTCTAAACAGTCTGCATCGCCGATCGTTGTCAAATCATAAAACATTTCTACAATTGCTCCTTTCCCAGGCCTTCAAAGTGACAGACCTTTATGTGATTTACACGATGTAACTTACATTACTAAATATAAGTTGTGTTTATTAATACAAATGTAGTGTAGACAGTAGTTGACATTAACATGTAATTGGTGTGTTGCTGCTTGCTCCTGGTGTTTTTTTGATAATAAATAGTGACCGCATTACTAGTGTACTGCTGCTAGTTTGTTAAACATATGAATGTATTTATCATTTATAATAACAAGAAATTTGAGCTGATGCTCACGGGGCGCACGAAAGCCTATAGCAGTTCCTGCCCGCAGGCAGTCACCCATCGTAGTACTAACCGGGCCCGGCGTAGAGTAACTTCGTTTCAGCCGAAACGCGTTACCAACTACGCCACGCCACCAACGCCAGTACCGTGGTGCCTCCTTGTGAATGATTTTGTGTCGCAGCCGCCAAAAAAATCCATAAAACCCTTTATTTTGGCGTTCAAGGTCATTCAAAGTTATTGAATTCGGCGCCAATCGAAAGCCAGTATACGATTTCCTATTAGTGATTAATAGTAACCTAAGCCTTACCTCGCACCGTTACTGAGATACAGCGACTTATTGGCCAAAAATCGCAAATTTTGCCTACCCTCCTCTTATATAGCGCCCTCGTTCGGGGTGATTCCCTTCGAATTTATGGAAAAGCTTTACGGTTCCTGAAACTAGAGTCTTCCAGGCAGCCGATGGTGAAGATTTGGTAATTCTACCTTGTACCGTTTTTGACTGATCCACCCGTGTGACGGACAGACGGACAGACAGACGGACAGAATTGCGATGGCTAAGACGCGCTGAAAGCAATAGCTGCTTTCGCGCGTAATAATACTTATTGGAAAACAAGATTAGCAATTCCATGTAATTTGTAATTGAATTACATTAGCCCAGCTCTAAACGAGGTGCCTTGCGACGGCTAGCGCTCTGGTTCTGGTTCTGGAACATAGTTGGCAAACTCCCGGTGGTATATCGCGCCAACGTGAAATACACATAGATGGGCTATGGCTGCAAACGATCTTGGAAGCAGCTCAGAGTTGGTGCTTCAGCAATATCTTTGTGTACTGTAGACTGTTCCATTGTGGAATTGTTCGAGGAAAGAATAAATTCTTGTAGGCTGATGAAGATGCTGAAATGTTTCTGAACTTGTACATATGATTTGCTCCGGTGCGGAAATCTCTGGTGTGAGATGTGAAGATGGTATACTGCCACTAGTCCCTGACTTATCTTGAACATGGTCGTCAGTCTCTGGTTTTTCCGTCGATGTTCCAAGGAAGGCCACTCCAGTTTGTCTAGCATTTTAGTTACACTGCTTTGTAGCTTGTCGTCAATGTTGAAAAGGCTTGTTCAAAAGCTGGAGCACTTTGCTGGGACGAACGACAGGCAGAATAAACGGTGGCGACGCGGTGCCAAACGGGGACCGGCGAGTGGCAGTCTTCTGAGGTGATGTAGACTCTCCAGACCGTGGAGGACACAAAGGAAGACGAAGAACAGTCGTGGGCGAGTTGGGGCACTTGGCATGACCGAATAACGGAGCCAGACGAGGACCAGCAAGTGGGCAGTCCACATCACCTTTTGATGTGATGTGTGCTGTCTATAGACAGCCGCAGACACGAAGAAAGACGGAGAACAGTCTTGGGCGAGTTGGGGCACCGGACACTTGGTTTGCTATTGATGATCAACGATGGCCACGCGCCTATCTTGCACGGTTATAGAGATACGAGGCTTTAGTCATATTTTGGCCACAGCCTTGACCTTTTAGGGTCACTTGACGTCACTTTTGTTCGCCCATTAGGCGCGAATTTTGGTTTTCGTCGACTATAGAAATTATTAGGTTTGGCACGACCTGCTTGTGATTGTTTGGCCGCTGAGACCATTCTTGTTACCATTTGTCTCCGCAATATTTGTCGAATGCATTTGTTCTAGATTCAGATCATTCAGTTAGCACTGCTTGCTAAATATCAGTGTCACGTAGGCCTAACCCGGACATTAAGCTTACATCGTAGCAGTTGTAGTTAGCAAACGTCCGTTGCACAACAATGCACAGAAGCAGCCCGCAGGCAACAAGCAGAATAACGATAACAGCCATAGAAGGATGATATAATGCTGGTTGTAAGCCAGTGTTGTATTTGTGAATCCTGGAGTAAAATAGGTGAAAGCTTACTTTTCCGGCCACCAAACCGAACTTTGCTTCTCGCCAGCGCCATCATCACTGTACGACGATAGGTCGAGACATTGCTGTAAGATGGCACCACGAGTGTGCTGCGACCGCTGGACCAGTGTGATGATTTTTGTGACTGGATTCGTATTGATATCCAATCGCATGACACATGGAATGACGAAACAGGAACAGAAAGTAAGTTTACACAAATTTAATATTTTGGCATTGTTTAGACCTATATGATCACAGTTTTCACAGGCTCTCCAAAAATTGCTGAATATCAAAACTCGAAATTGTGTATATGAATACACTCTCAAGTTGTCAACAGTTGAAGTAATTCTACTGTTACTTACATACATTTAGCAGTATTTCATTTGAGCTTATCGACTGTCCGACTTAGACATTTTTGTGCGTAGTGCTGTTGGGCTGATTTGACAATAATTGTGACTGAAAATTTAACCAATTGCTTCGTCCTTTTTTTACGCGCGAAAGCAGAATGTTTCGCGCGTCTTTGCCATCGTCTGGGGGTCTGTCTGTCTGTCTGTCCGTCCATCTGTCCGTCTGTCTGTCACACTCGTGATCTGGATCAAAACGGTGCAAGCTAGGATCACGAAATCTTCACTGTGGTCTGCTCTAAGGTCTCTAGTTTATCGTGACAAAATTTCGTGCCACTGGGTGCAGAGGTTCCCCTCGAACTAGGGCGTCAAAGAGGGGTACCCCCTAAAAAAGACGTCATTTTGCCGTTATTGGCTCGAATAATGTGAAAACGGATGCAGATAGGTACATACATGCTGTTTATCATAACAAGCACTGGTGACAGGCTTTTTTGGATTTATCAACATTGATGACCTTGAACGACCTTGAACCCCTCAAAAAGAGGTTTTTATTAAATTTTTCGCAATTTTTGGATGCAGCGCACATTTCAACACTAAATTGCGACGAAATGGCTGGAGATAGACCAAGACAACCTGCATATGAAATTTTCAGCATTCAACGCAGATTTTAGCAGTCCAAGTCCCGACCCCCTAGGTTCAAGGAGGCCGGCGCAGGCGGGCGTCAAAGACAGCTACCCCCCTAAAAAGTGGTTATTTTACCGCAATTATCTCGTGTAGCGTGAACACGGTTGCAGATAGGCACAGACATGCTGCTTATCATAACAAGCACTGGTGACAGGCTTTTTGGATTTATCAACATCGATAACCTTAAATGACCTTGAACCCTAAAAATATTGATTTAACGTGATTTTTGGCGATTTTTGGCTGCAAAATAGTGAATTACGACGAAATGGATGGAGATGGAGATAGACTAAGATTACCTGCGAACAGGAACTGCTATAGGCTTTCGCGCATCTCGTGAGCTTTGCTCAAATTACTTGTTGATAAACGGATTGGTTACACTCGTTTTCCGTTGCGTAGATTTTGTTTGATCTTACCGACATTACCTTTACCCGGTGTATGCTAGTTTGGCATTTTGTGACTGTAAAGGTTGGACATTGCGTATTTAAGTAGTGCCATGTGTATTATCAGGAACATCTCAAACGTTGTGCTTATCTCGGCAAAAGGAGCCCGGATCCACGTAGGGCTATGCAAGAACTGAACGGTGATCGGGAGCGACATTTCCAACTGGCTCTGATGAGATTCCAGCGATCTGCCGGACTTAACGTCACCGGTGAGTGCACTAACGCCCGATAAATGTGCACGATCAAAATTCCCAGCAAAAAATGTTTTTTTCCAAAAACAGTTGTATCACAACAGAGAATTTTAGATAAAAACTGTTAATGTGTTCGGTGTTTCAGGCTATAGGCCTACTGCTTCCCTGTAAAAAGCATTATGATACCCACATGTTTTTTTGGCAGACATTCTCCAATAGGCTACCGGTAACAGAAGATTTGATTAAATCGGCTCAGAAAAGTTGGATCGAAAATAGCAGATCTGATTCAGTCGGTATCGCGAAATAGATCCGCCGGCCTAAAAATCGCCCCCCCCAGCGGGTAATTGGATAAAATAAGATCGCACGCGGAGACTATTTCGTACGATATCCGCCGTGGGGGCAATACATTTATCGCCCCCTCTGTATATAAATCGCCCCCCCCTGTTTTTGAACTTTAGATTTTACTAACCATTACGTCACTACTTTTGCGGCAACTAAAGATGATCTTTAATTCAACTGCAACTTTCGTAGCAGTGTGAGTAAAATGTTAACGTTTTGTATAAGCTACGAATACAAGATAGATACCTATAATCACACACAGTCAAACAGTAGACATTATTAGCACATAGCCTAGGCTTACTACTGTCAGATTATCGTACCATTTAGGCCTAGGCCTACATGCAACGCAATCCGTCATACAATCAGTATAATTTTGGTTTCATTTATACTTCGATCTTAGAAGCAACATGTATAGTTTTTACGCGCGAAAGCAGCTACTGCTTTCAGCGCGTCTTAGCCATCGCGATTCTGTCCGTCCGTCCGTCCGTCCGTCCGTCCGTCCGTCTGTCTGTCTGTCTGTCACACGAGTGGATCAGGCAAAAACGGTCCAAGCTAGGATCACTAAATCTTCACCGTCGGCTGCCTGGAAGGCTTTAGTTTCAGGAACCGTGAAGCTTTTTCATAAATTCGAAGGGGGTCACCCCGAATGAGGACGAAATGGCTGGAGATAGTCTGACAGTTTGGGAACAGGAACTGCTATAGGCTTTCCCGCGTCCCGTGAGCATTAGCTCAAATTTCTTGTATTTTCTGTTAGCTGTTACAAATATAACTGTGAAAGGCTAAGTGCTAGATGACAGTAACTACAAGACATGCTCATACATTGAATTATTAACATTAACGTGTTCTATGCTTCTGGCAATGACGAAGGACTGCGATTAACCTACAGCCTAAAAT
>Ga0209367_1005565_pt1 | contig 17462 bp, 6 predicted proteins | sample WorMetLIZISLAND2_FD_187412 | JGI IMG/M metagenome (GOLD analysis project Ga0209367, IMG submission 187412) | Marine gutless worms symbiont microbial communities from Max Planck institute for Marine Microbiology, Germany - Olavius geniculatus... ... | reverse complement strand
CAAAACAAAAATATCTACATCAATAAATACCATGACTGTTGCATATCCAACAAAAACAATAACACTGCAGCGTGCATATACTGTATGTATTGCTGTTATTGTTGTTATTGTTGTTAACTTTGTCATTTTTCAAGAGAATCAAATTTTGTTTTACAGTTGGACGTAGAATGTTTCAATAAATTAATGTGTAAAATTTCAAAATAAAATTCCAAACAGTTGCTGATAAAACAGCGAAAAAACTTTAGGGGTCTTCTTTTTTGCCGCACCCTGTACATTAGTTAGATGAACCAGGTGAACATTCACAGTGGCAGTGCCATGATGTGTGAGTGACAGCAACACTGTAAACATTGTGTAGATTGAATACAATAAAGGCATCGGTGTGTGGGTGTTTGGCAGGTGTGGCAGCTGACAGATGCTAAGCTTTTAAAACACCAACAGTACAACAATCTGTGTATCAGCAGTGTCCAGCATTCATCCGTTGGACTGACAGCTCAGCAATGTGATGTTAACTCGCTCTCACAGTTTTGGACTTTTGTGCTGAATACAGGCTTCAGATAGCACAGTCCTTGCAGTTGCAGATGCACCAATCAGTGACTGATAATCGCCTGATTTGCTGGTTGTCAGTATTGGCTCATTGTCCGTTTATATAATCAGCATCAGCTAGTTGTTGTCGGATGCTGATTATCAGCTATTACACTGCATTTATCTGTCCCATTTGCAGTGTCATTTTTAAAGAACGTCCAATCGTTTTTGCAGAATTTTTATTTAGACTCCTGGCCACGATAAATACTAAACAGCATAACTGGTAAAAAATGTCTGCTGTGCTTCAATTTCTACTAGAAATGGGTGCATTTTTAGCTTTGTATATGGGCAGTCAGCCAAAATGTTAATCAGCTACCCAGTGTTTTTCAACCTTTTTGCTGCAGTGGAACCTTACACAAGCATGACCATCACTCACAGAACCCCATGCATAGATTAGAACCAGTGGCGATCTGGGGGTAAAGCCCTCTTGAACTGACCATTAAGCAGCAGGCAAAGACTTGTTTAATTTGACCGTATAAGATAATATTATTTAGCAGTTTCATTTCACATGTAGACAGCAAATCGTTATTGTATTTAACCAAAAACACCTTATGAGGCAGTCGCCAATGGCGGTTTAGTTCCCTTTCACTCCCAAGCTGTGCTTCGCTGCTGTGTGAGATTTTTTTGTAAGCAGAACACTTCAGGAAGCTAATTTTTTTTTAAATAAATGGACGAATGATTACTTAACACCAACAGTCTAATACGTTAGTGTTTATTGTTCAATGCAAATGTGTTAAGACTGTCAACATCAAGAAAAATATTCAACACTATGCGAAAGTAAATGGATAAAAGTGCTAATTTCAAACTAAGTACTTGGTGCTTAGTACTTCTATGACCTGGTCTGATGTAATTTTGCATGCTAGGTTATTTTTTATCTTTTTTACTGAGCAGCCGCGGAACCCTTGACAGATGCTGGCGGAATCCTTGTGTTCCGCGGAAACCCAGTTGAAAATTACTGGGCTAACCGATAATCAGCCAATGCTTTGTCTGTGCATCTTGATTCACAGCTGATGCAGAGGCCAGCATCTACAGTGTTACTACTACGTCCAGGATATGTTGTTGTTGGTGCCGGCTTCATTTCAGTACCAGTTGCCGGGAATATTGTCACTGTATCGTGCTATTTTTATGCAAAGCTATGAGATGTGATGCGGTTGTGACGTACGTGTAACTGTTGTGCCCCTGGTTACTTGTGCCTGTTTAGCTCTGATTTGTACATTAGGCATAATGGCTGAGTGAGCTATGATCCAAAACTTCTGTGCCAAATCAGTTTAATAGTGCCAGTTAAATGTTAAAATTTGCTTGCAGTGTATTGTGCCAAAGTCTGTGCATCTGTAGACAAAACTGCTAGAAGTAACTATGACTATATGAGTGTTATTTTGTTGTGCAAATTTTCAACACTAAAAGTTTATGGAATGATAACTTTCCTGTTGCAGAAACTGGTAGAAATAATTTAAGCAAAAGTTATGGTTGAAGCTGCCAGACAAATTGAGATGTATTTTGTTGACATGTTACCTCACAGTGCTAGTAGATTTTTTGCTCCTAGATTTAATTGTGCTTTTGTATATTGTAATACATTTTAGTAGCTGCTATGTCATGCGGTGATGTTTAGGGCCCACAGTTTTCCATGGAAAATTTTGCAGGCCATTTTACAAAACATGGCTTACTACGGCAACATCGTCCAAATTCCGTGGCTCACATCGGCCTTCCATTTTTGAGTAAACTGAACTATATCCTGTTCAGAAACTTTAGTTATTGAAGGTTGGCATTGTGCTGAGTTAGCCTATTTTAGCAACATATGAAGAAATTGTCCATTTTTTTCAGAAGTGTAATCTGTCAAGTTGCATTCTGTGTATTTACCATTGTGCTGTATTGCAATAGCTATTAGTAGGGCCCACAGTTTTAGGCAGTTTGGTTTGATTTTTTCATGATAAATTTATGTCATCATGCCAACGATCATACTAATTGCTGCTTGTTTCCCAACTTCTGCAAAATTACGCGAAATTTTGCGGAAATATACAGATTCCGCGGCTCAGCTCGAAATTCTGCAGCCTGCGGAAAACTGGGCCCTAGTGTGTTGGCCTGGTCAGTGGAATTGACATAGTTTATATTGATGTACTGTATGTAACATTCGTTGTTTAATTTGTTGTGAAGTCAATGGTCGCATCTGTAGTCATGTGCTTCAGTGCATGTAATCTGCCTTCACTGTATCTGTGTGAACAATGTTTGATGGGCATCGGGAAAAGAATATTGCCTGTACTTGACATCAGTTCCATCTGCAACTTACAGGGTTTCTACAGGTCAAAGAAAACTGGTTAAAGTCAGAGAATTTGTGTGGTCAGGGAAATGTCTGGGAAAAATATCATTTTTGAAAAGTCAGGGAAAATGATCTTGGATCATGCAGACTGCAGATATCTGTGATTTTTTGCATCTCTGAATGTTGAAAAGCATGCAAATTTGCAGCTTCCATTGAATGTACAAAAGCTAGAAGTGTTTCAGCTTTGCCCCCTGCCCCTCTGTCCAGGGCTTTTGTTGTTAGCATATTGCTCCATTAATACTATTTCGTTACCTTGTGATATAGTGTACCATTTTTGACATTTGTCCGATAGGGTTATTGTTTCGATAAGGTCAGAGAAATTGTCATTCCATGACTGTAAAGGACAGCCCTGAATTTTGCTACAAAAGACCTGTGGGAACCCTGATCTTAAATGATCTCAGAATTTGTTAATTGATGCATGTGTAAAACAGCCTCGTGTGCTGTATGCCGTGAGTCAAAAACAACTTAAAACAAGTCATCGTGCACTTGTTTATAATTTCACCAAATATCGACTTTATTTCTTAATTCTTTTTGAGGCACAATTATGCAAAAAATGCTTATTTTGACATTTCTGTCACAACAGTTGCTGCATAACACACATCAGTCTTTAAACACTGTTTTTTTCTGAAAAACATTACGTCTTTTTCTGGCATTATTATTGCAGAAGTTATTGCAGTGATACGATTAATTGTTTACATTATAGTGAAATCATTAACGGCTGCTTTTTTTGCAAATATTTAATGAATTTTGAGAATTGGGTGACATCTAGTAAAAATATGGACAAGTGCATAGCAACTTGTTTTGCTGAATTTTGTTATATATTTAGATATTTTGCTTTCGTGATATTGCAAAATTTAATAATGTAATCTGTGGAGTATGAATATGGACTATTGGTATTCCAATTCAGTTCAGTATGTTAGTGATGCATACATATATTGTTGTCATACATTGCAACGTATGTTTATTGAGTTTATTTGAGATTATCCCACCCTCTAGCAGTGTTATTTTGCCATTTATACTCTTACTGAAGCTTATATTTGTATGAAGTCTTTCTCCAACCTTTCACAAAGTTCACATTTTGGGTCTTGGCCTAACCTTCAAATAACTCGGGAAAAGTTTCTTAGTTTAAGAAAAGTTTAGTAGTATGTTACACAGTGATGCAAAACAAAGTTGCAGTGGCAGTGTCACAATGACTGAAGCATTATAAAGATTGTTGTGGCTATTACTATTACTGTTGTCAAAGAATTTAAGATCGGTTGAGATATTAGTGACTGTTTTATAACAGCAATACATACAGTATATGCACGCTGCAGTGTTATTGTTTTTGTTGGATATGCAACAGTCATGGTATTTATTGATGTAGATATTTTTGTTTTGTGTGTTATGTGTTCTAGCTGCATTTATGCATTGTGTGTATGTGTGTGTTTTACCGTTGTCTATTTGGTGCTGTTAATGCTGCCAAATGTTGCATTTTTATAGGTTGCTTTTAGTTACCATTTGCTGATCTTCCGCAAAGCCAGCCAACTGACTTTATGCATTCGCTTAAATGATGAATCCATGTTGTGATGTGGGTTATGTGCATTTTTGTTAAAATTACCTTATGTTGAGATAACTATGCAAGTTTTGTATGTTTTACATTGGCAGAAAACTGTTGCTTAATTTTCAGTATCTGTCATGTGCAGTCTCTGGTACAGCAGATATTTCAGTAATTTATCGATATACATTACTATTCGTTGCCAAAAGTTTCACGACCCATTTAATCACTTTTACCATTTTTGACGATTTTGTGGTTGAAAAGAAACGCTAAAGCTTAAAGTACTCTTGTTTACATAGGACCACTACTGTTACTTATCTTATGGAGAGTGATTTATGCACAGCAGAGTTCCTATGGTAAAAAAGCATGCTATTACAGTTTAATCATTTGCCATGTTTTTTTTGTGTGGCCAATCTGTCGCATGTATGGTTTCAATACCAATGCACTGGTCATGCAGTTTTTATATTGTTATAAGATAATTACAGGGTGTGGCAAAAAAGTGGACCCCTGAAGTTTTTTGCTGTTTTTTCAGCAACCGTTGGGAATTTTAAATTGAAATTTTACAGATTTATTTACTGAAACCTTCTACATCTAACTGCCAAATAAAATGTGATTCTGTTGAAAAACGACAAAGTTACAGACTTTTTAACATGACCGCCTACCGATTTTTCAGCATTCAAAAATGTTCCAGCTACAACACCAATTTAATAACATCGTTGAAACAACACAGTTAACTACTGATCAAATGCTAGAATTCCATTGTCACTGAAAATGTTCTAAGTGTCCACTGCCAGGTCCAACAAAGCCTTCCGTCACTTTGAGAAGTCTTTCACAGCCTTGTCGATCAGTCCCTGTGGCAGGTTGCCCCAGATAACCTGAAGTGCTTGCTTTAGTTCGGCGATTGTCTTCGGCTTTGTTTTAAGCTGCAATAAGCCTCCTACATTGCACCCCACACAATAGTCCATTGGGTTCATATCTGGCAAATTAGGAGGCCACTGATCTTTGGTGATGAAATCTGGACAGCTGGCCTGCAGGCAGTCATATGCGCTGCGCAATGTTGCGCGCTGTGTGTGCTGACGTGCCATCCTGCTGGAAGATGAATCCGGTGGGCAGCCGGCGATTGCTTTAAATGAACGATAATTTAATGATAATTTCTAAACAAAACAAATTACTGTTTATTAAAACGTTAGTGTTACGTCATCAGCAGTAACATGGTAACTGGTTTTTTAAAAATTAAATAGCATTCTAGCTTAAACATTTTTAATACTGAAAAATCAGTAGGTGGTCATGTTAAAAGGTCTATAACTTCATGGTTTTTCAACAGAATCACATTACATTTAGCAGTTAGACGTAGGACGTTTCAATAAATAATCCTGTAAAATTTCGAATTAAAATTTCAAACAGTTGCTAAGAAAACAGTGAAAAACTTTAGGGTTCTACTTTTCTTGCCACATTCTGTAATGCAAGCAGCAGGCAGCCACTGACCTTTAAACCAAAATGACTGACTTGAGCTGCAGATCTGGCAAAACTGGCAGCTACAGTACTACATTCACCATCTCCATTTATATTATGACTCAGCCTGAAAGCTGACATTCAATTCACCAGATTCCATCCACAGCTGTATGCCAAATGCTCATTAGAAGCAAAATGCATAAAAGCAATGAAACAAGAAAGTAAGCAACACAAACACATAACTGCATCTTGCTGCATTAAACTGTAATGCTCACATACAGCAAATTAACTGGAAACTCAATAGATCCTTTGACCAGTTTTCGCCCTGTATTATAAAAACCAAGAATGCAGTCTATGAAACAAACTAATATCATACAAAATCGATAAACACAAGGGGACTAAACATTCCTGCACTAAGCTGTAAGTCTGTCATTTCGACAAATTAACCAAAAAGAAATCTGAGCTAATGCTCACGAGATGCGTGAGAGCCCATAGCAGTTCCTTTTCGCAGGTAATTTGGGTCTATGTTCATCCATTTTCTCAGTTCACTATTCTGCAGCCGAAAATCGCAAAAATTCACTAAAAACCCCTATTTTGGGGTTGAAGGTCATTCAAGGTTATTGATGTCAATAGCACTAAAAAGCACGTTACCAGTGCTTGTTAAGATAAGTAGCACGTCTGTGCCTATCTGCAAGCATTTTCCTGCTAGACAAGCGAATAGTGCAAAAATCACAATTTTTTAAAGGGGTACCCATCTTTGACACCCGCGTGCGTCGGCCTCGTTGAACACAGAAGACTGGGATCTAGACCGCTAAATTTACATTCAATGCTAAAAATTTCATTTGCAGGTTGTCTTGGTCTCTCTCGCCATTTCAGCGCAATTCACTCTTGAAATGTGCGTTACAGTCCAAAAATCGCGATATAAATTCACCAAAACTCTTCATTTTAGGGGTTCAAGGTCATTCAAGGTCATCTATCTTGACATTTCCAAGAAGCTCATCACCAGTGCTTGTTATGATAAGCAGCATGTTTGTGCCTAGCTGCAACCATTTTCGCGGCAAGCGAGCCAGTACCGGCAAAATAACGTGTTTTTAGGGTGGGTGCCCCTCTTTTGTCTACTCGTTTGTGGGGACCCCCTAAATACAGCAGCGTGAAATTTTGTCCCAAAATACTAGAAATCCTATGCCATCACATGATGAAAACCTGAAGTCTCTATCTCATCTGGTCTTGGAATGGTACTGGGATGTGACAGACACAAGACACAAGACACAAAGACAGAATTACCATAGCTAATATGCACTCTTGTGTGTAAAAACACACTCCATCCTACGACATAATCCTTGTCTTGCCTTATCCTCACTGAATTAATACCAGCTTGATTTCCATTACCATTTTTACCCAAAGCTTGTTAGACTGTGCTCTTTGAACACCATTTCATGGTACACCTGCACATCTAAACGTATATAATATTAAAATCATGAATAGATTAGAAATTTGGGGCAGAGCACAACATGAAGTTGCCCGGTGCTGTAAGTCCGATTGGGTGATTCTTGGTCCACAGGTGCTGATTCGTAAAGCCGTCAATTACAAATGTGGTAAAATGACACTTCGTCCAAAACCTCACAACAAAACACGCTAAAATTTGGCCTCAATTACTTCTAGCTAAAAATCATCCCTTTTCCAAATTTTAATCTTCCTCTGCTGTCAGGTTTCAAACAAAAAAAGAGAAAAATATAGAAAAAATAAGGCCTCAAAGCACTACGTAGAGACGGCCTAACAAGAACTAGAAACTGCAGTGAAGAAACCAGCCTGCTGAGAGTTACGTGGAGTGCATCGCTGCAAGTGGATGACGCTGCCCTCTGCTGAGTCGGACAATCCTAGGCACATTTCTCCGTGTTTTACTTTACCATCTTCAGTCACCAACCATTCCTGTAACACGAAGTGCTCCATTTCTTCATTCAGTCCTCACAACATTTTCAACCAAAGCAATTTGGCTGAAGGTGCAATCACTGTGGCAAGTCCACGCAACTACTCGTATGTATTCATCAGATGGCAGCACAGGACTGGCAGTAATTCAAGTCTCCGCTTCCGCTGGGGTTCAGAAACTGACCCCATCTAACACAATGTGTCACTGGTAATAGCTTGCACCTGAATAACAGCATCTAAATCTGTCTGATGGTTCAAGCAGGGGGCACAAACGTGACAGACAACAAACAGATCATACTAAGGAAAAATGTGTAGCAACAGGCAAAACCGCTTAAGCTGCAACAACAATTCCGTTTAATGAATACAAGTCAACAACCAAAGCATTAACTTCAAACTCACCACACACTAACTAATAACGTTCTCAACTCCTCTCAGCTCGTGTACCTTCATTGTCTTCTTAGCGGTTACCACATCACTAGATGTTCTTTACGCTCTTCCAACAAAAATCTGTTGTCAGTTCCTTGGGTCCATACAGCCTATGCTTCCTGAGGTTTCCATGTTGCTGCCTTCTAGCATTCATGCTTGTTCATTATCGCACACCTTCTGTGATCCTTTTAATATCTACTGTTTCAGGCAGGCCTTCAGTTCCTCTTAGCAGCTTACACCAGTGCCTCAGATTCAACCACTGGCTAAATACTGCAAAATATAAAAGACTTCATTTATTTACTTACTTATTTAATTACTAAACCATTCATTCAATGAAACGTGCAATATTCGGCATTTATTGCTACCAAGTTAGAATATAGTGCAGTTACACACACCTACTATGAGGGCTAACAACACATTTGTTTGTTACAAATTTCATGCAGTACCATATACTAGTAAAAATTATTAACAGTATTTGACAGTTCACAAAGTTATAGAAAAAAACAGAAAAATACCATTTCGGACATGCAATGCAGACCATGCTGTGTTAGCTAATAGGCTAGTCTAACCATACTGAAATATCACAATTGCAGGGATGTCATATCATTTGCTACTGCAAGACTCGATCAAAATGTACAAAAACAGCCAAAGTAACAGGAACTCTCACTATTTCTAGACACTGTGCAATGTTTTATGCTTAAAACAACAGAGATACAAAGCACACCTGATTTCCGCCGGCATTGTGGCATGGGTACATGCCAACAGAGCCACCAGCTAAGCTGCCGGTATGACCAAGCGTGTCCATACAGAGATTGTTCTGTTGCAGCATGCCGAATGATATGTCCTTCCTACTGGGAACTCTGTGTTGGAGACATCACAGCAACAGTCATTCACATCGAGTGGTTAAAGGTAATATTTCAAACACTAAGGGCGCGTTGCACCAACGTCATTCATGATCTCGGTTCAGCTGAACCTAGATGAAAAGTTGAATCAAGTTCGCGCAGTATTATATTGCACCAAGTTGAACTCAAATCAGATGATCCCATTCAGTTGAACGACCATGGTTATACTGTGGTCGTCGCTGATTGGTCAACCACGCTCAGCCTATGTGCCAACTACAGTGACGTCACAGTCACACGCAATGCTTTTGAAACAATCCAGTACTGACTGGCAGTAATTTGTTCAAATTTTAAGTTTCCCTGAAAATATCACACAATTTTCGCATCAACAGTTGCATGATAAAGTTCCGAAAATACACATTTTAGCTGCGTTTTGGATGGCCTAACAAAAATGAACAAGTTTAGTGCACCACGGATAATTAGATACTCTATGCCGAAGAACAAAAAACTAATTTACCAGTATATTGCATCAATACAACAAAACAAAACTCTTTTGAATTTTCCATCTGCCGTGCCGTCAAACAGAAATTAAAACTAGTAGCTAAAAGTATTAAAACTATTAAAAGTATTATTATCATTAGCATATACGTAATATATTTATCTGTGGTGCACTAAACTTGTTCATGGTTGTTAGGCCATCCAAAATGCAGCTTTTGTGTTCCAATAGTTACTCATTAATTATTCTATGTCAGTTGTCAAAATATATGTTTACCATAGCTATGGCATAGCAACGATGCATTGGCACTCTAGAATGCTGTTTATTTATCCATTAATTAATTTATCCATCAAAAATGCCTCAGAAAACTTATATAGCACTAATCTAGAATATCAAGATCACAAGTATAATTGAATCAGAGGTCTTGTAAATCGATACGAATAAACTTTTGTTGCTGTGGTTAGGGTTCGTTCGTATGTTTACTGTAGCAAAAAAATATCGCCACCAAAACAATGCAATTTATTTATCTATTTGTTAATTTATCGAGCACAAAGAGAAAATAAAACAAATACAATAGAAATCTAACATATCCAGATCATCAGCATAATTACATTAGAAGTCGTATAATTTAATACGAAAAAGTTTTTTGGACAGGATAAGATTCGAATCGGACAATTTTTTGCAGCAACAGTATCCCGGCATTCATCACTTGAACTGAGATCAAAATTTGATCAGTGGTCAGACGGCAGTTTAGAATTGAATGGAGATCAATGCTTGAACCACTTTGGTGCAACGCAAATTATGGCTGAACTAGGATCAAATTCAAATTTGACCTGAGTTCAAAGTTGAACGATGTTGGTGCAATGTGCCCTAAACTTTTACCTGAAAACCAACAATGAAATTTTACACAAGATTCAAGAAGTTGGGAAAAAAAATTGAACACATTAGGAAACGGTTGGACACCTGATGATAGCAAAGGCGCAAAAGGCAATGCATACTACAAACAACAAAATATGTCAAAATAAACGCTCACTTCTCCACTGTGGTGTGCCACCTTGTCGTGGGAGTGGAGCTTAAAGCTCCGACGACCAACAAGATTTCTAAACTCAATAAGCAAGGAACCAACTGAAAGCACACCAGCCTCATATGAACAGTTACTGTACACTTTACAAATGCTTATGTACTTGTTAAATTTCAGCTTTATTGCTGATTTCGGCTTCACAGCTGTATGCAACTTCACAGCCATTATTTATGGCCTTACAGCCATTTACATAATATTTGGTTACTTTAACTTTCTGGGGATGAGCATTGGGCTAAACTGATATGACCTCAGCGCTGAGCAGGCATAACAACTTGCCCACCCCGAAGATAAGGCAAAGTAAGGTAGGAACACTTACTTCAATTCTGGATAGATGTTTTCGAGGTACCACTTAAAAGAGTGGCACTGCAGCCTTTCACGCAGCTCAAGTCTACTCCGCAGGCTGCCGGTCTGGACAGCTTTAGATGATGGCACGGCAGCATAGTAGAAGTGCTTATACTCGTCCATCCACACCTCAGCTGCTCTCTTCGTATTTCTGCACAATGGATAACTTTTATCCACCGTGTCCAGAAAAAGAACATCCCTAACATTATCGATTGTCACTTGAAGTAGGGATATCCAATTTTAATAATTTTCAGTACGATTATATCTGGCACAACCGGCCATCAGTTGACTGTTCAATATTCCGCCTCACCCAATGTCTGCTTCTGCACTACCTTGGGAAAACAGAACCAGCGAAATATGCATTGAAATGAACAGAAATACGTCAAAAAGCATCTCCAACAATATCGACTGTGACTTGAAAAAAGATTGACAGATTTCAATAATTTTTGGTGCAAACATTATTTTACACTACTTGCCATCAAATGACCACTTTAGTTCCCATCTCACCAAATGTCTGCTTCTGAACTATCTGGAAAAACCTTAACAGGCAAAATAGGATAAAAACGCAATATTTCATTGGTTTCCCCAGGTAGTGCAGAAACAAACAATGGATGCGGTGAAAAATTAGACAGTCATTTGATCGCCAGTTGTGTCAAAAATATTAATGTCAAAAATTATTAAAATCTGATAATACGTCTTTAAGTTACAATCGAAAATGTCCGGGATGTTTTTTTCGAACACCATGTATAATGTTTACAACTACAGTGTCTCAAAAAAAGTATCCCCGACATTTTTTGACTGTAACTTGAAAACCAATTATCAGATTTTAATATTTTTTAGTACAAATATTCCTGACACAACTTGCCATCAAATAACCGTTCAGTTTCCCACCTCACCTAATGGATGCTTCTGCACTACCTAGAGAAAGCAGATCCAGCAAAATATGTGTTAAAAAAAGAAAACCTGAAAAAAACATCCCCAACATTATCAATCATGCCTTGAATAAAAACTAGCAGATTTTAATAATATTTGGCGTAAATATTTCCAACACAACTGGCTATTAAATAAATGTTTTAGTTTCCACCTAACCCTACGTCTGCTTTTGCGCTACCTGGGGAAAGCAGAGCAAGCATAATACGTGTTAAAATGAATGAAAAAATGTCAATAAATTCCATTCATCCTAATTTATCGACGGCCCCAGCAGCAGGTCTTGCAGCACTGTGTCTACCAGATAGTTTAGGAATGTTTGCAAAGTCAAGAAGCAACTGGTAAAGCCTGGATTTGTCTGGAGCAGAACATTATTGATACTGTCAACGAATGGAGAAAGCATCTCCTTGCCTGTGTTTGCATAGTGGGCCAACAGTAACACTTTAAGCAATTTCACTGCAGGCAGTAGAAAAATGGACAACTGAATAAAATGTCAGCCACAGTGTCAGAAATGTGAACAAAAATGTGTTTTTACGCGTTATGTTAATTAAGCAATCACATCACATTGGATAAAAAGTGATATTTCGCTGGTTGTGCTCTCCCCAGGTAGTGTAGAAACAGACGCTGGGTGAGGTGGGAAACTGAATGGTTATTTGAGAGCAAGTTGAGTCAGGAATATTTGTACCAAAAATTATCAAAATCTGCTAATTGGTTCTCAAGTTACAGTCGAAAATGTCGGGGATGTTTTTTTTGAGACACAGCGTGCTACCACCAGTTCACTACTACTAATATTGTCGCCACCATCACTTCCATTTCACATTTTTATTCAACTAGATAATTCTTTTAGTTGCTCCAGTCTACTCTGGTTTTATCAAAGTAGAAAAAATAAAAAAATCAGGAAATAAAAATATAACTTTAAAAAATTAACAAAGTAACTGATTTCAAGATGTAACAAACACCACAGTAATTTGGTAAGATGTGGAATAGCTGATCAATGCTGCCACCTGGGGTAGTGGTAGCTGTTGTAACAACGTCAAATGGTTTAAGCAGGGTGCAAGAATGTGATAGACCGTGGAGAAATGTTAGAATTGCTAGTGCTGCATGAAGCAATTTCGCCTAAAAATAAACCAAATTTGGCAAAAACAACATAATAACTGAAATAAAAATTTATCAAGATTTTCTGCTCCACACAAATTATATCATACTGAATGGCCTATTCAAAACCAAGACTTATTAATGGACAATTATTTTAAAAAGTGAATACTTTACATCAGACTGTGTCAAAGCCATGAAAAGTATCTAACAGCTATAAAGAACGACAAACTGCCCAGCCCACCCAACAGTGCTATAATGGTGCTGTAGTACAACTGCAGCAAGCATCAGACCTCACCTGGCAAACACATTTCCGCTGCCACCAGGAAATGTGTACGGATGCTGACGACGAAAGACATGTCCGACCCGACTGCATGGAATGATCTCCAGAGATCCATGACACTGCCACACTCGGAATGAGATCTCTGCATTACAACCAAATAATGCTGCAATACACATGCAGTCAGCTTCCGTTTAACCAAACCATTTTGACTCCTCGCATGCTACGTTCCTAACGTAGCGAAGAAGAGTATATGAAATCAGTGTATTATTGAGGACCGACTGACAACCAACCGACCTCCGTTCCTCAAAGAGCCTTCCTAAAAACTTCAAATGACCATATCTCGATAACGGTGCTAGATAGACGTATGGTCACAATGGACGACCCATAGGAAGTCATCCATCGAGAGTCGAATGGTCACGTGACTGATGATGTCACGTGACCGCGAAAGGTCAAGGTCGTAACCACACCATGTTTAAGGTGCCTTATCTCCATAACGGTGCAAGATAGACGCATGCGTTGAGGTAAAACAAAACAAATGGCAACTTGCATCATCGACCATTATTGGGAATTTTTCCCCCTCAGTTCGTAAAATCCAGCAATATTTTACTAACTTTGGGGAGACAATTTGTAGTCACTACTAGTATTATATTGGATGGGTATCAAATAGACGCCGCATCTCTAATACAAGCCAAAAAGAACGAAAAACAGTTAAAAAGAATACAGGAGAAAATAACGTGCATGAGGAGTACATTAGATTGGTCACAATCTAATAATATCTCTTGTTTCAGAATTATTTCAGGTTAGTTCTGGCCCAGAAGTTAAATGTCAGGAAACTGCTGTGACAGAACTTTTACGAACCATACTCTAAATAAGATCCATACAGAAATACACAATATTCTGTACATAGGTCGTTTCCGTTTTCTAACTGGCACATTTTTCAGAATTACTGTAGATTAGGCTCACCCTTACAAGTAAACATCTAGGAATTCTACCGCACAAAAACATGGCAAAGAAAACCTAAAACAATAAAAAAATGCAAAAAATTCAAACTGGAATAAATCCATAAGCATATCAGTTGCAAAAGTAGCCTAAAACTGCTAATGTAAATGAAATTGTATCAACTAGGCTGTTGCAGAGCTAATACCAGCCAAAAGCCTAACCAATCGTACTGAATGATTGTTAACAAACACAAAATCCTATAGTAAGACTCTATCCATGCAGTCCACTGTGACACTGAGCTTCAACCTCTTGATCCTAAATGTTTACTAGTTCATCTTTGTCCCAAGCTGCAAAGTTTGGCGAAAAGACTATCAATGATAGACATCACAGAAACTTCAAGCACATTGGGCAACATGAAAATATGCCCCCACCAATGCTCAACAGTGGCAAAAGCGCAGCAAACTAGACTGAACCGAGTGTAATCGCAAACAACGTAAACAGGTAAAGACAGGATTTACCGAGATTCTCGCCACCCCACACGTCCATCATCATGTCATATTTGCCGACTTCTTCAAACCAGGACTTGTCGATCACAAACAGTCCACCGGCAATCATCGGCGTCCTGTCAGCAACACACATTCACAGACTCACATGCTGACAGTGTTGTAAAGTATTTAAATACTTCAAATATTTAAAAACTATTTAAATACCTAGACAGTATTTAACAGCAAGTATTTAAATACTTTCAAATGGCTGGTATTTGAAGTGGTATTTCAGTACTTTTAAAGAGTATTTAGTATTTAAAAATTATAAATTACTTACGCCAGCACATTTTGGCAGTGTTTGCCTGTTTGACAGTTCTGAATACTCACTGCAGCACTGTTTGAATGACAGAACACTCGCACAACAACTATTATGCATTGTATAGGCCATACCGATGTTTAGCATTATCAAAGATTTATTTCAGCATCACGAACAGCATGATGACATTGTACTGCCAGAGCACGAGGTGCTGCTTGCATACCCTGAACCTGGTTGCTGTAACCGACGCTGGTATTTGTCTGGTATTTAAATACGAAGCAGGTATTTAAAAATTTTGGGTATTTAAATAGTATTTAAAGACTTTGAAAGTTTCAAGTATTTGCATTGTATTTAAATACTTTTATTTAGTATTTGTTACAACACTACTGCATGCTGATGCAGTAACTAATCAGCTTTAAAATTCGTTAAGTTACAGCAAAAGAGTTAACATATCAATAAATGGTTTTAAAAGTCTTAAAATTTTAGAAATTTGATAAAGAACGGTGCTAATGTGCACCTAGCATTTCTAAACCACTCAGCAAATACATACATTAAGTATGCATGTTCAGTGCCTACTACTACTCTTACCACTTCAATTTTTTTGGTTCAAGCTGTTCTGAAGTTATGTCAAAATACAGAGATGACTAACGTAATCGCTGTGAAAAAACTACAAGCAACCTGATTGGCGCGATCATATTACTGCTTCGCTGAGCTATTTCTTCAGATGTCATAAAATCCCATTTAAATACCAAATTCCAGTCAAAGCCTGCAAAATCATATCTCAGGTACAGACACCTTGAAAGATATACTGCCTACTGCATAAATGCTCTCAAACGACTGCATCATCTGCCTATACACGGTGTTTTATAAAAAAGGGACCCCTTTTTGTTTTTCTCATAATTCACTCAAATGATTATCAATTCACACAAAATTTTATCAATTGTAGCTGAAGAAATACTAATTCAAAATATTGCTACAAAATATGGCAGTTGATTAAATATCCTTTGTTAGTCGTGACGTAATGCTAACGTCATAATGTGTCACAGGTACAAGCTTGATAGTTTCAACTGGTGCTGTCAATTGCTACCCAGCTTCGATGGTGAACGTAATCTGGTTCACTAATGAAAAATGTTTATCGTGTCAGCACTAAGCAACATGGGGACATGAAATCAAGTGTCTTGTGATCCAAAAAACGCAACCATTTTGCAAGCTCAATGTGCTAGTGCACTGTCTTGCTCAAACATATGAAATTCCAACAGTTGTGACTATCAAGTTTGTACCCGTGACACATTATGATGTCAGCATTACGTCACGACTAGCAAAAAATATTTAATCATCTGCCATATTCTGTTGCAATATTTTGAATTAGAATTTCTTCAGCTACAACTGGTAAAAATTTTGTTTAAATTGATCATCATTTGAGTGAGTTATGAGAAAAACAAAAAAGGTCACATTTTTATGAAATGCCATCTAGATACCAGTATGCTCTTAAGTAAGAAAGTAACAAAACCTGAAAGATGCTAATTTAAGTTAGCCATGATGTGCCACAATTGCAACACCAAAACAAAAACACAAAATGTCTTTAGCAGCCAGCAGAACTATTCAAAGTTAACGACAGTTCATCTCAGATAAACTGGAAAACCGTTGCACAGTTTCAGGCATGCAGCTACAAAACATCTGTCTCAGCAGCTGCTGCAGTTTAATCAATGATGTTAGAAAAGCAATTCAGCCACAACAGCAAAAAGCTAGTAAAACATGCTATTCAAAGTAATGTTCTCCAGTTGGATTACAAGTAATGGCCATGGTGTAATCTCTCCTAGTGACAATAACTTATTAGCAGGGCCCACAGTTTTCCGCGGTAAATTTTGCTAGATTCCGCAGGACAGTTCGCAAAATTCCGCAGCCCACCGCGGCAAAATTGTCCACATTCTGCGGCTTACCACGGCCTTCCATTTGTGCATAAACTAAGCTTTATTCTGTTAAAAAACTTCACTTTTTGAATGCTGGTATAGCACTCAGTTATGCTAGCAACATACAAAGAAAATTATCAATCTTTTTTTCTTTTCAAAAGTGCAATTTGTCAATTAGTTGCATTGTGTTTTTTTACAATTAGGCCATATACGATGGTAATTATTAGTAGGGACACTGTTTTAGGCACTTTAGTTTGATTTTTTTCCGTGATATAGTTAGTCTAATTACGTTATCAAGCCGACAATCGTATTAATCATCGGTCACTTCTTAACTTCTGCAAAATTCCACGAAATTCTGCAGCAATATCAAAATTAAACGAAAACTAGAAATTTGGGGCAAAGCCCAACGTGAGTCCACCTGGCGCCCTAAGTCCGATTGGGGGAAATTATAGGGGGGCGGGTAAAATTTTCCCGGCATCAAAGTCACGTGGCCTGAACTCAAATGCATTGGCATACGC
>Ga0209367_1005564_pt1 | contig 17462 bp, 14 predicted proteins | sample WorMetLIZISLAND2_FD_187412 | JGI IMG/M metagenome (GOLD analysis project Ga0209367, IMG submission 187412) | Marine gutless worms symbiont microbial communities from Max Planck institute for Marine Microbiology, Germany - Olavius geniculatus... ... | reverse complement strand
TCAAAAACAATATATTTTTAAGTCTGTGTTACAAAGAAACAGATATGGCTTGAGATGGACTCTGATATAATACTGAATAAGCCTGATTTAAATACATGAGTGTCGTGGCATGGTCCTATGACTACCAGGAACATAAGTTCTACCACGTACCTAATAATGTGCCTACCCAATCTACCTCTAGGAATTTTCCAGTGCTAACAGCAAGATCGCCGATCTACCGCTAGAATTATTGTTTAGTAAATTCTGATTCTTTTGACTCAGTTCGGCGAACTGACGATAGTAATTTTGGTCACCAATCTTTCAGTTCGCCGAACTTACCGTAGCACTGAACATTATTATAGTGTTATTAGACCTACATAAAATTTGATTTGGATATTTAGTCGGCAAGGCCCCCAAACTGGGGCATCGAACATACCGGCTCTGCAAAGATGTGTCGATTCTGCATGGCATTATTACGCATCAAAATAAACACTTCTGTTAAGCTTCTGAAAGCCATGGCAAAATATAATATATTATTTCGAATCTTACTGTAAATTTATCATAAAACGATAATTACATTAACTACGTAAACAAATCACCAATGTTTACATTGCTATCTATGTTGTTAACCATAAAGTGGGGTTAGCTGCTTTACTTTAAAGGCTGTGCCATGCGATTAATTTTAGTAACTCGAATAACCGAATACTCGGCTAGTAACTCATCGAATACTCGTTTAGCAATTAAGTATTTGAGTAAAATATTACAAATTTCTGATACTACATTGCGCAGAAAATTATGTGTTTCTTAATTTTTTCTTGGATTTATTAACTTCAACAAAAATGATTGAATACCACACGCACGAGTATACCAGTAATTTCTGAACGTTAATCGTGTCTCAACGTCGTTTGGGCAGCTCTGCACTGTTACACCACGAGACTTTAATTGCTCGGCTTAAATGTACAGACCTTCTTTTTACACGACTTTTAGTAAATCACTGGGGCACGTGCCTCCATCGTGGAAAAGTATACGTGGGGTACAACATCCCTACTCTCAATTACAGCCCTGGTCAGACATCGTTTATGTTAAGCAGGGCAGACACTTGAACTCACTGATTGCTTTCTGATACTAGAAAAGCAGTCAAAGACTGCAGACCTCCGCCAACGCCATTGTCGTTCAGCATTATCATATATGGCATATTGGCAGTGGTATCCCTTATCTGCAAGAACCACGCGTCTCGTGAGCACTAGCTCAAATTTTCGGATCATCCCCAAAATTGAATCACTTGTAGTTTTGGCCATTCCCGACTTTCCCACAAAATTTCAGAAAGATCCTTAAATAACTTTTTGAGTTATCTTGCTAACACACAGACAAACGAACAAATTCCGGCAAAAACAACCTCCTTGGCGGAGGTAAATATATTATCTATTGACAACTAGGTCAACCAATATTATCAGCTGACCATGGTATCATACAAAGCCAACGCATGCAACTGATATGTGAAGCAAGAATAAATTGCATCTGCAATGCAGAATGTAAGCAGAACTGCAACCATCATCATCATCATCATCATAAATTTGCCAGAACACAACACAGTTAACACAACATAAATGTTTCTTTGTATTTTGCAGTCAATAATATGATACAAAACCACTGACTTGGTTTTATAACATGCAAACATTCAACCAAAGCTCGACGTGTTTGTCTTATTCATTGACTACAGTCTACAGAGCAAGTTTAGCTGTCAGAAAGACCACTGCTCATGCAAGAACATAAAAATATGTCAGCACAGTGTCAACATAATAAGCGACCATCCACCTGGCTATATGTACTTGCACACTGCACTATGTAACCCTTAGCTGGCAGGCTACTGAAAATTGGCTACCAGTTACTCAAGGAATTAAATAACGCTCACATCAATTTTGGTTCTCTATGCCTTTTTGCTTTTGACTTAAACAAAAACAGCCCGTATTGGACAGAGACGGCCAGACAGAAGGACATGCAATATGAGGCTCATCCGGCAACGTAACGACTAAGAGATTTAAGCTGTGATACACTGCGAGCCGCTACAATTTTTTTCGTCAGACAACAATCTACATTAGTGACTAGCGCAGACAAACGTGACGTCGTATTTGTCCACTAAAGATGGCTGTTGGTGGTTGTAACTGCTGAATTTCGAATAAAAATAGTAATTACTCAAACGATTTTGCATTAATGTTATGTTATACTGTATGGTGACATATTTAGAGTGATTTTCAACTGTCATCCAAAAACTAATAGGTTCAGATGCCCCGGATGTTGGACTAAACTATAACGTAGTGCAAAAAATTTTTAGGCTACAATATGCTCGTAGCGGCTGGTAGCTGTCTTGCCGTAGCCGAGTGTCTAGTAGCATAGCAGCAATGAGCCACTCGTAGCCGCTACGTTACTGGACGTGCCTATGGCTTATAAGAACGGCAGCACAAAAAACTAAAACAGTTAACAACGAACAGAGCATAGCTCTCAAATGACTATTGTACAATGCTACTGATCGCATTGTACGTAAAATAATGCGTAAAAATCCTTAATTTACTGACAAAAAAAGACAAATACAACATAACGCAACAATGTAACAGAGCCTACAAGCACAGCACAAATCAGTTTATCTGATCGATAATTCTTATCGTGTTTATTGTGCAATCGCACAATAATCATATGTATAACGTGCATCTGGTTTGCGTTGCAGGCGGGTGTTATCTACTCCATGAATATGAAAATAGCGCAAGCTAGATCTTGTATCTGTTTGGTATTTCTGTTGGCTTCTCGCCCTTTTTTCTTTTCAATGCCTAAGCACGATACAAGATAAAAACATGAGTAACAAAGCCGAAGAGCAATGCAACAGCAAGGTGCTACAAAATAATTTTCATCACTGCATTAAAACTAATTATCTCCACCAAGTAAACATTGGAGGAGATTTAAGAGATTAGTCATTCGGTCCGTCGCTCTGTGTCTGTGTACACTACACGATGACTAATAATAGCAATGACGTCATTGCACCAACAGCACAAGCAGCAACACCGGCTATTACATCTCCCTTCCTCCCCTGCAGCAAAGCGGCTCTTCCTTCTCCCTCCCCTTGTGTTTAAATCACTTCACTTGGCGGAGATAAGCACTTTCACGAGTGCCTTCCAGTTACAAGTTCATTAACTTGTTAACTGGACAGCTCTAATGCATTTATTTCCTAACACGTCACGTGAAAAGAAAATATGAGCATATGCAGAAGGTCTGACTCAGTAGTTGTTGCTTCTTAAATGTGGTTTAAGTTAACTGCAAAGATGCATACAGATTGGCAGATATGAAATGCAATAAAAAGACACATGCTCCGGCTTTCACTTTGTCATTCTGTACAAATCAGAAAATGTCATGGCTCCACGCATCTACAACCGTGTAAGATAGATGGTTGATGTTTACAGTTATGACTTGAATTTCTAGTCACAAACTATCAGTTCAACTGGTCCCCGATCATGCAGGTAAACTTTGTTTCTTCATATGTAACTTTTTATGTCCCATTATATCCTAACTTCTGTCATTAAAAAAACTTCCACAAGCGTATCTATACAATTCCAAATGTGCATGCACATTGACACTGCAACATATTTATCTGTACAGCAACCAGGTAGCTGAAACATCCCACAATTCATAGCATGTAATGACTGAAAGTACCAAAACCTACTTTGAGTTACTGAATAACTGAAGAAAAAAATCAGGTGCGGCAAATACTGCAAAAAAAACCTGCAAAAAGTTAAAAAGAAACAGTCTCATAACTAAGGTTCTGAAAGATCTCAGGATAGTCAGAAATAAATTTCTAGAGAATTTACCAATAGTAAATTAAGCCCTGGACTCCAACACATACTCGCAAAAATAAAAGGTGTGATAGACAGTGATGTACACAGCAAAAGACGCTTCACAACAACAGAACAGTTCATTAAAAAACAGTCGGAAAACAACGCAGCGAATGAAGAACAACAATTTATCACAAAGAGAACTTCAGTCATCTCAAACTATCGCAACCCAACAATGCACCAATCAATACATCGTCAAACCCGTGGACACTTGAAAGACTGGCAACATATGCATACAAATGGTGGTGACTGTTCGATGAATGAAAGACACTGCAGATCACGGTAAATTACGAAGCTGACTAAACCACATCGGACCGGTGGTTACAGTTCACTGTGGTCGCTGCAGTAGTGTGCAATGTCCGGGAGAATGGAGATGACGACGCCAGCGATGCGCCGGACACAAAAGAATTCGACGCACATGCGGACGAATGTCGCGTCGGCTGCGACAACTTCCGCTGGAGAAAATGTCGCAGTTTGTTCGCCAATAACTGGCGTTTGAAACGCTCTGCCTCGTGTATCACAGTCCGTATGCAAGCGCAGCACTCATCAGTACTTCCTTCCAGGCTGCCCAGCACCCGAAATAACTGTGCAAAATCTGTCAAACACATACCAGTTACACTCTACACATTATGACTGGAAACCAGTGCACTTCTGCTAATCCGCTGCTCATATACAACAAATTCAAATACACATAGCTCAACTATAGGATAAAACAACAAAGAGATTCAAAATACAACACTTAAAAAACTACAAAAAGCGAAATACAAATCACAATTAATAAAAAGGTATAGGTCATTACGTAAATGGTAATTGCGGTAAGTAAACGGGTGAGTAAATGACAAAATCTCAAAGTTTTGGAGATGATAGCTGTATATCGAAACATTCGAGTCGAATAGATTCACAGATGTGTAACATGTTACCTTTCCCAGGCTTCTTCACTTCAACAATTGCCATCCTCTGCAGGATGATATTGTGCTCGTGTGTCCGGATGCCATTAACAGGGCCGACACTCGCTGCGCCAACAGATGACTGACGTCTCATGGCAACGCTGCCAACAACTGCTGCATTCTGTTTCACTGGCTTGATGTCGGTAGCTTCAAGGTCATTCTCAAGGTCACCGTTGACTTCGTTATTAAAAACATGATTCAGCTGTGGCAAGGCTTCAGATGGCAGTTCCTCTGTAGGGTTCTCATCAATGTCAACCACCATCTCCTCATCATCACTGTACAGCTCGTTGTCATATTCTGCCAATCGCACATACACATGCCAACATACAACAACCTGCGACCAGCCTAACATACTAAACTCCACCAAAACATCTTATAACTTTTCTAAGTCAACAACATAGTTATGCATAATTGTATTTCTAAGCATGACTTACGTATTTCTGTACGCTGGGCCAGTGTTTGAAATTAGCATCACACTAGTGCTGTAATTTGCGCTAACAGTTCATCATAGAATAATTAGATCTTTGGGGGTATTCAAAGGACTGCAGTCCCAGGTGTACTGCCTGCATATGCATGAACGTTGTCTAATGATTTCACAACTTACGCTAAAAATTCTGCAAACATACAAATTCTGGCACAGAACAAAATTTTTGCCATAACAATTTAGCAATAATAAACACAATGCCTAATCTATGCAGTTACTTAATACGACGTAACAATAGCGGAGTTATTTACGACATGCCAATTACAATACAACTAAATTACTGTCCATAACATATTACAGAAGTCCATAATAATCTGTGATATACGAGGGTTGTTTGATAAATAAGTTACAAAACAGCGTTATTCTGTTAGTTTTCCAACTATTACAAATCCAAAATATACATTTTGTAGGCAATTTAATTCTGAGTAGCACCAGTGAGTTTTATGAAAATGACATCACTGTGACGTCATTTATAACCATTAAATACGACAACGTTGCCACTAAAATCCTCCCGTAACGAACAGTGTAGCGTTATTGTATTTTTGTGGGTAAAAAAATAAATGCAAATCAGATTCACTTTGAGATGCATCCAGTATATGGCAACAAGTGCTTTACGAACTGAACAGTTGATGTTTGGTGTAACAAAATGCTAGATGGGCAGAAATTTGTATCACAATATCACGATGCAATCACTGGCATGGACAGCAGCCAGCCAGCCAGCCAGCCAGCATCATTCAAAAGTTCAACAAGCATTCAACAAGCACTCAGAAGTTTGCTAACAGATGGGACAAACGTTTAAGCGAACTCGGTTGACATGTTGAAAAATTAAAAACTAATCTTTAGCATTTAAAGCGTGGACATTAACTTGTCAAGTTTATTCATTTTTTTCCTTTCTATGCTTTTGGGCAATTGTGAGTTATAACAGATTGCTGGTGGGAAAAATAATAAACGTGTAGACGGTGTTCTGTGAACAGATAACGTCACAATAATGATGTCGACGTCGGCATCAAAAAATTTCAACATGTGTTCAAAATAAAATTCCCCACAGAACGGATATTTCGGATTCTTTTAGATTTGGAAAATCAATAAAATGACGCTGTTTTGTAAGTTCTTTATCAAACGACCGTTGTAATTAGAACAAAGTTACCAGATAATGATGCCGTTTCATCGAAAGCGCTGTATGCCGGTGATGGTGGAGGTGTGGACACTTCACGTACGGGTGACAGAAGCGTTCGTACTGGAACTCCCTTCGGCAACGGCCCTGTACAACCGACAACAACATAACTGTCAGAGCAACTCATGCAATGATTCAATTTCCTCCACCGCAAATGTAGTCTTTGGATTCATCCATTTGTATGCAACATGAATAAAAAAAATTACAAATCAATCACCATATATTTTGCCCAAAAGTCAAGCGCAGCCAAACAAGGTAAGAGATTAGATTTTGGAGTCATTCTAGATCATACTGTGGATTCTAGTGAATCGATAAAAATACATAACTCAATCTATCAGTCAATAACCAACCTCTCATAAAGTCAAAAGGATAAGCCTAAAGATAAAAGATTAATTAAAAAAATGGCAAAAGTAAACTACGAAAAATTAGAATTAAAGAATACCAATTAAAGTCAGTCTATGAACTCTGAGAAATTGATGTTTAAAGAATTTATTTAAAGGATGCGGCATGGCATTACCATTAAGCATCATGGCATAGACGAAGACTCTGCTGCGTTTGCCAAATGGCAGCAGCACTACTCTCAGTAAAGGTTTGAAAAGTGCTTCTAGCTATTTTATCTCAAATTCTCAGAAAACGTCGAGCAAAAACAGTGCAATGAGCAGACCAGGATTGCAATAGGACGTGGCAAAGTGTGAACAATGCAACAAATGCATGACGTTTACAGTTGTTATAAAAATGCAACGAGCATATCATGGCAAACACACCGGGTTTGCGTTTGTTAGGACGCGGCGATGCTGGCGATTCAGAAGACGATCGTTTGCGCGATGACTGCTGACCTGGCATTGCTTCATCCGCCTCATCAATCATCAGATTCTGCACCCCACAAAACACAACCAAATACAAAAAAATACAAATACAAGGCTGACAAATCTTAATGCTGCAGCTAATCAGAGAAAAAATATAACAACACATAAATGAAACATTGTGAAACAAGTCAATCAAGATTGATGTTTCCCATTTGTGTTGACGTTATTTAGCACCAAGTGTTAGTTGCAGCGTATGTAATTGCATAATAATACCACTTACCACGAAACACATTAAAATAATCATAACAATACCAACAACAATAGATTGCCTGGACCAACAGCCATTCCAGTTGTCTATACATTAACTTTTGCTTTCAACTCCCAGGAACCTTTAGCACTGGTGGGCTAAAGATAGCATTTAATAATGCCAATAGCAGTAATAGCATTAACAAACATTTGCAAAATGCTGTCAAACTGTACATTCAGAATTCTACGTTTCACATCGAAAATCATTCCTGTTGCATAATTAATGGCAGCAACTACATATAGTCTGAAAGTGCATTTCAGCTGTCCACCAATTCAACATTTCATGACAGAAAGTGCAGTTCAGTTCTTCATTAATCCACTCATCCGATCCAAAAAATATGTTCAACCGGTTACCTTGTTGACTTTGAATGGGTTTCCGAACGTATGTTGTCTTGCTGGCTGAGTTTCAATCTCGCGCATGGGAGGAGGCAATCGTTTCACGTACTCCTGGTAGTTGCCCATGTTCTGCACCGACGTGCTGTGAACCAGTTCTACACAGACATGCATACAAACATCAGTAATACACTAAATCTATTTATCAACAAATCATCATCACCATTTCAAACCATTTTAGCTTCTTACGAAAGAGTATTATACATTAATGTTGTTCTTCAGGGGACGCACTCTTTTACGCTAAATCAGACTGGAGCCAGATTGCTGCACTCATAGCACGAATGTATCAGAAATTTAACATGGATTAAGTAACTAGTATTTAACTGCTTTAATTGGCCAGCTGGCTAAATCTTGGAAATGCTTGACTTTTCAGAGAAAGACGGGCTGACACAACTTTACGTCAAGTGACAACTCAGCTGGTTTAGTCAAAGTGCGTAGTCAAAGTTCAGCCATGATGATTAACAACCAAAGATCACTAAATCACGGCATATTAGAAAGGAAAAGATTACAGCGATGCTGTCACATCAATGACATTGCAGGGGGTGACACCTTGCAGGGGGCGACATCCACAACTTGAACACGGCAAATAAACAAACACCATTAGGGGTTAATGTAACAATATGCGCTATATAAATTTACATTCTGCTTACTTACTTACCGAGTTCTTTTAGTAACGTACCAGCTTGAATATACAACCAAAGCTGCTACATCAATGAATGACGGCACATATAGAGATTTCATAGAGATGCCGTCACATCAAGAATAACGCAGGGCAACAAGCATAACATGAACATAGCAAATGAATAAGCACGGGGTTGTTTCAGCAACGTACCTGCTTCTTGAAGCTGGATGCCAGACAATGCGGCTTTTATGAAGTTTGGTCGCATTCGTCGAATGTGACTCAGCAATTCTTTGCGTGGAATATCGAATGGATTTCTACACATGTACACAGACACCAATTCGACATCAGGACTAATCTAAAAAAAACTTACACGCTAGGAATGAATAGACTTCACAGCTATTTAATACATAAATGTAGAAACAGATGCATTAGAATGGGGTGTGTGTGTTAACCGAATAGTGCATACATCACATAACACAATAGAAGACTGTAGTCTGATTTGCAATATTCTATAGCAAAACACACTGACAACAGAAATAAAACTAAAAACAATACCAGAAGGTGCACTGAACAAAAATTATATAAAAAATCGGATTGTTCTGAAAAACATTGTGAAACGCCAAACCACAGCATACTCATAATGGGGCACAGAAAATTTCCAATAAATATATACAAAAAGTGACAAAATCTAACATGTAAACTTGTGGCCTGATGACACGATCGCCAGGTACAGCGACTGCAAACGAATCGTAGTCAGTGGCGGCATTCAGTTCCTGTGACAAACACGAGATGTCACCGCCATGTCGCGCCAGCAACTGGTGAAAGTCAGGTCGACGAAGTACGGATGACTTGGAGTTTGATGACGCCACTCGGATAACACCGGGGCACAATGGTCGAGTCTGACCCACCGATGCCACTAGACGGTCATATTCTACCTTTGCCTGTGAAACACAAACAAGTAATGCAGGTCCATTGGTAACAGCTGTGATAAGGCACACATAAGATACTTAAACAAAATGTATAACGAGCTGAAAACATTTATGAAACTGGTGGAATCAAAGGCATGGTCACTGGTGGCACACGTTGGAGATTAAAATGCAGCAGATGTAGTAGTGAAACAAAAAAAGTTTTTAACGATACATACATATTGCACAAATAAAAACCACTTTATGGCTAAGTGCAAAAGTAATTATGTGCAAAGAGCAAATAACAAAACGGACAACGCAATGTAAAATCAAAACTACTTACAATACTATACAAATGTAGTAAAAAACAAAAACTATAACTAGTGGACTGCAAAGTTGAGCATCTTCATATGTTCTGAATGTTCACATTTCAAGCAAGTTCTTGAAACAAAAAACATGTTACAGACTACTTCAGAGTAGTAAATGATAACATGAAAAGTGAGTGAGTAGGGTTCAACATTCCACCTGACACAGTACACAGTGTCTCAAAAAACAGTCAAAATTGTTTTTGTCATAACTTTGTCAAATTTCCACCAACTTTGATAATTCTTGGCACAAAGATGGCCGAGATGACAAAATTATGCAAGATGCACTAATTTTTCAACCAATCCAATTTGACAGAGGGTGCCATGTGGTTTAATAATTTTGTAATATTAAATATTTTACGGTAAAAATAGCAAATAACAAAATAGCTGACTGTTGAGCTAAAATACGTCTAATCAGTGAGTAAATGCCGTTTGATCAGCTGATCATTGATTCCGCCATCATTTAGTGGCCTTGCATCTAAGCCATTGTGTCTTTGTATGCAGGACACACTTTGAGCATAAATTCTGATAATTTACCAAGTGAGTGGTTATATAAGTTTATAATTATGTTAAATAATTCACATTTAAGTGTTTTGTGCTGAATTAAGTTATTACAACGTCTACTTGAGACAACAACTCAGCATTATGCAACAATTTGAAGCATCTATGTCTTACAAGGTAGGGCACTGACAGAAATTAGGTGAGGTGAAAAGTGAGTACATCTTACATAATCATATTGTTTTGGCCATATTTGTGCCAAAAAATATCAAAGTTAGTTAAAATTTGACAAAGTTATGACAAAAAACAATTTTGACTGTTTTTTTTCTGCGACACGGTGTATAGGTCATATTGGAGATGGCCTTTCCAGGCAACATGCACTTACAATCTTACATATAATAAATGTACAAAACATCAGTTTATACACTTGTTAACGGCAACATTTAAGGACATGCACATTGAAAACAGCAAAAATTACAAAAGGTGATATTGCCCGCATCACACTGACTGTGTGTCAATGTGCTGCTGAAACACAAAACACAAAAATGACCTAAACCTAAAATTGTAAGCACTCACCAGTATATGCATGCATAAGTAATAAACAGTAATAGTCATCAATTTAAGGAAATGTTGTCTATTGGAAGATGGGGAGTTATAACATAAAAAAGATTTATAAGAAAAACTACGTAGCTGCAATAAGTTGCACTTGCAGTGCTTAGACTCTGTTTGCTGAGCAACATCTGACCTGCAAACATTCTTTTTTAGCCAGTCACACCAGTTAATTCTATATCTATAGCCTATAGGTATCTATAGCCCTAAGCAGTCCACACGTCTAAGACAACCAAAGCGAGCCAGATAAACCTGAAAATTCTCCCACACACACACACACACACACACACACACACACACACATGTACCTGGTTCTTCAGCTTCTTCAGATAAGACACTGCAGTATAGCTCATGGTGCATGTTTCAATCTGGTCCGGCACAAAGTTCGGCGACCCCATCGCTTTCATCGCTCGCTTCAACGGCTACAATCGGTCAAAACATCATTGACACAAATTAATTACTGATAATTAACCGCCTTCATAATACAAACTTTTCTCAAATGTTTATGTCAGCCGTTCCAAGTAAAAACTTAAAGTTACCGGTACCAACCTTTTCCAAATCACTGCATTGTCTGTGCTACACCAAGGAGATGATGACTGAACACAATCTTAAGAATTCAATGCAGCAGCCAGTAAAAAAGCTATCCTCAGTAGTACTTGGGTGATCATAAGGCAACAGGAAAACAAAACATGCCACATCACTTGATAGAGGCTTCTAACCTTGAGACCAAGCCAAACCTTCAGAAACTCAGAAACTAAGCCACTCAAATGCCAAAAAAAACAGAACAGCAGCAGTTAAATGGAAAAATAGTCAACAAATACAATCCCAAAATCTACAACACAAATAAACTTGAAACCTCACGATTCAAGCAAAAAAGCAGTAGCACTAATATACCAGTAATAATAAACTGTCAGCCAAACTCTATAGACTAAACAAACGTAATATCTAAAGTATATTATTTCCTATAATAATGTAAATCACCTGCAAAAAACATAGTCACTGCAACATCAAACTGTGTTAGTCGACTGATCTTTTAATTTTCTTTTTTTATTTTCTCACCCGTGAGTGAACACTCCAAGTACATGCCAAATTAGATTTGCAACATCCCAGAATGTACACTGTGTCCCCAAAAAAACATCCCCGACATTTGACTGTAACTTGAAAACCAATTATCAGATTTTGATAAGTTTTGGTAGGAATACTAATGACACAACTTGTCAAATGACCATTTAGTTTCCCACCTCACCCAACGTTTGTTTCTGCACTACCTGGGGAAAACACAACCAGCAAAATATCACTTTTTATCCAATGCGATATGATTGCTTAATTAACATAACACGTACAAACACATTTTTCACATTTCTGACACTGTAGCTGACAATTCATCCAGTTATCCATTTTTCAACTGCCAGCAGTAAAACTGCTTAAATTGTTGGCCCACTATGCGAACACAGGCAAGGAGATGCTTTCTCCATTCATTGACAACAGTATCGATAATGTTCTGCTTCAGACCAATCCAGGCTGTACCAGTCGCTTCTTGACTTCACAAACATTCCTAAACTTCATCTGGTAGACACACTGCTGCATGACAGTCAAATATTGTAACAGACCTGCTGTTGGGGCCGACAGATTAGGATAAATGGCATCTATTGATTTTGTTTCATTTATTTCAACACATATTATGCTTGGTCTGCATTCCCTAGGTAGTGCAAAAGCATACATTGGATGAGATAGAAAACTAAACGGTCATTTGATGTCAAGCTGTGTCAGGAATATTCGTACCAATAACGATCAAAATCTGATAATTGGTTTTCAAGTTAGAGTCAAAAATGTCATAGACGTTTTTTGGGGACACAGTGTGGTACACAGTGCAATGCATCATAACAACTGCTAAACTAACTGTGTATGCACTTACAGCAGCGTAGTAAACCGGGATCGTCTTGAGGTAGTTATCAAAGTGATGTCGCCAGCTCTGACTTGGCTTCAGCTTGTGCACCTTGAATAACTCGTCTGACACATAACACCAGTACTCAGGTCAAACTAGCATCACAACATACAAGGATGAGAGCACCCCTTGAGCCAACATGGTTGCCATTAAACTTATGTCACAATAGCATCAAAACATAATGCATAATGTCTGTACGCCTTGTGCCAACATGTCTGCAGCCGCCCATCTAGTTCCTGATCTATGAGACATAAGTAAACATGCAAGCAAGAGTGAGATAATTACACGATGTGTGTATAAACTGTATAATAAATAATTGAACACATACAATAAATTTTTTATAGGAAGTTGAATACCCCAATGAAACAAGAAATGCCCCAAAAAGTTGAATAATTTTGATTACAAAAAGTACTCAATAACAGCAATGGAACAAAGTAAGCAATGAGGCATCAGCCTCACCAAGCAACGGGACAAGAAGTGGATAGTTGTACGGCATAACGATCAGATTCACAGCTTGACTTGTTGAGCTCGCCTTCAAGTAGCCAAATGGACATCCGACGTCATTGTATTTACCGCTGCCACCTACGAATACCTAACACACACCACAAACAGACAGCTCATTTAACTGTGGACACTAACAATACGCAATTAGAATAAGATATTTGTCTTGAGCTTGTTTGTCCCATAACGATCATCCTTATGGTAAAATTGGTTTAGACAACTGCATTCTCCTTTGCCATGGCTCACTGACTGTTACAGGCAGTCAGCTAGCCAAAATTCACAAGTTAAAGGTAATTGATATTTGACCATCAGTTAGTAGTTCTAGCAATGTGTAAACAGTTAACTGGATCTATTCGGTCATCTGCCCCCCTGTGGCAGGTTTATGACAAACTCTTCTGCCAGTTGCTTCTGTCTTCTGCACCAAAGTTCACATAATCTTCGCCTGTGATGTCGCTGAGCACTTGTAGGTGCTTTCATCCTCATGTTGTTTCGACCATCACCCTTCCTTTCGTTATGACCTGTAGCAGTGATATATGCCTCAAGATGTGCCCCATCCATGATATTCCTCTTTTCTTGAACTTTCTGCAGCACTTCATCTTAGCCAAATGACTGTCACTATTCCTAAGCATTAAAGCAAATATCAAATGCACACCAAGACATAACACAGCCGGACGACTACCTGCCAGGCAACATTTGGCTGTCGACGCTCGAGAATATATTGTGTGAGCGGCGAAGGCTCAAGCTCGTACTTGTCAAACGGCAAGTTCTCAATGACGACCGGTTCACATGGCATGCAGGAGAAGTTCACAACTGGATGAGCCGACCTTGGAGGCTGCAAACATTCACACATAGCAGAGCTGACCAAGTCAACTGAGTCTTGTGTTCTACACAAAACATTATCCAATCATCCACAAAACCGTTTTCAAAGCGGCAAAAAAACCCCTCAAAATTGAGGACATTTATCAGGACACTTACAATTAGTTTATCTAATAAAAAATAATTAAATATAACAAATAAGCAAATAATGAGGTGTTGAAAACTTATTGAAAGTTGATACTATATTAAAATTATGTGACAATTCAGACACATTTGCACACTTCTGCATGAACGATTGCATTTACTAGAATGTCTCTCTGTAATTATTTCTACTGGCCAAATAATTGGTCATCGTATAAAATTTTCAGGATTTGCAAGAAAAATCAGCCTCTTTGAAGAAAACTTTCAAATTTCACAATGAGTAAAAAGCAAGTTGTGAATAACGGGTGGTTCACAACTTCACATGGAACATGAGAAGTTTACAAGTGGGTGAGCTGATCTTACAGGCTACACAAATATACCACAGGATACAGCTGAAACTGACTACGGGGAAAATATCATGCCATGAACAAAGAAACAATTCACCTGTTAATAAATGAACAGAATGAGCTAAAATACTGCTAATGTGCTCACTGCTCAGCCAGACAGAAGAATATCACGTAGAGCTACTGATGCATTGCACCCAACATAATTACGTAAAAACCAACAACTGTCGCCATCACTGCTACACGTAAATACATTTTAACAAAACTTTCCACATAACAGGTTGCCTCTTAATTCCTATTCCCACTGCAACCGACCAAAACTTTTAATATCCTTAATATAATTATATTGACATCCTTGGTCGTCGGCTGTGCCTAGTTCTATCATATTCCTGATTGGATGTTCACTATATCCTAATCATTAGCAGCAGTGATGCACTTGAATAACACATGCGATGACAAACATACTAACCAAAGTATCATTGTTGATGTCAGGCCAGAATGACTCGGGGATTGGCCAGTGGCCGACTGTGTAGCCTCTCTGCGCCGACCGCGGTACAAAGATGAGTTTACGACAGCTTTGCCACGATGTTCCGTTAGGCAGAGGTCCGGTGGGCATTGGAGAAACCGGCCGGCCTGTGACACCGTTCTTTTCACCATTGTTTTCTGCTTCAGCAAACACAAAACAATATGTCAAAATTAATAATACATCCCAAGCATTTCTTTCTATAAATGCAATGTCATCAAACATGCATTCTGCTGCACTGTACTTGAGCTTCCCCAGCCTGCTGATAAAAACACATCATCACTAAGCCTGTACTGAGTAGCAAATTTCACTATTCAGCCAAATATTTCATACAGACCCAATCATATGCATTGCATTGCGTCAGGAAAAAAATAACCCCCTGAACATAGTACGATAAAAATGTCAATTCTGAACCAATTTAAATAGAATTTTGCACACTTAATACCCAATAAATTGGTAAAACAAACACCAAATTTTGTAAAAAAAATATTAATTAGTGGAGTTATTAATTGTTAAATACTGATAACAAAGTATCTTCGTTACCAATATGGCATTACATACTGCAGTTGCTCGATAAGAAGCGACGTTTGTTGATCCAATCAGTATAACGCAAACAGTAAGAAAATGGTATTTTCTGCACACAATCATGTTCTAATTAAGCTGTTGTGACAACAGAAAGGGTATGGTGCTAAAAAGTTTATCGAGGAATTTCCCAGCAAGCCGTGGACACTGTCACGATTAAACTAACGACTGTTAAATATTAGACATCTTATGTATTGGAGTAACCTCACAAAAGCTGATGTAACTAGTGTTTGCATCTGCAGATTTAACTGAAATTTTACAGCTTGATTGCCAATGAATGGCGCAGTGTTGATGTAAAATTTTGCCAGAATCAGATGTTCCTTGTCGAAGTTATGCAAATACACCTAGAAGTTCTGTGGTTTTTTTATGTAACGCCATATTGGTAACGAAGATATTTCGTTCTCAATATTCAACAATTAATAACTCCGCTAAGAAATAACATTTATCACTGAAATTTGGCACTTGCTTCAGAAATTTATCAGAGATTAAGTTTAATAAATTTTGTTCAAATTCATTCAGCTTAGACATTTCTATTGTATGATGTCTAGGGGGTTACTTTTTTCAGGACACAATGCAGTTTAGTTCGTTTCTTGTCAACTCCTCACCCCTGCTGGTCGAAATAAAGTACTCCTTAAGATGCATAAAACAAACTCACTGACGAAAGTATTTAGAACTACCATTCTGAATGCAAAACAAAATTCTCATCAACCGTTTTGACGAATTCAGTTTCTCATTTCCAGCAAATGCATAAGTTTTCAACTACTTTACATCTAATGGAACGCAATACAGTGACTTTCATTAATGAACTTGTGAAAGTATACTATAAAATCTTTTTACTGTAATAAATTATAAGCTAACACCTAAGTTTACAACTGAACAAATAAAACAAGATATCAGTAACCATACGTAGGCAACTGCTATTTACAAATGAGAAAGTTATTTTAAAAATCACCACTCAAAAACTAACAGTATATAAAAATAATTTCAACTTAATAAAATAGATAAACAAGCAGTCATCGAGTTTACGTAATATGTGAAACAAGAAATTTGAGCTAATGCTCACGAGATGCACGAAAGCCTATAGCAGTTCCTGTTCGCAAATTGCCCTAGTCTATCTCCAGCCATTTCGTCGCAATTCACTCTTAAATTCGCGGCACAGCCAAAGATTGAAAAAAAGCAATAAAACCCCTTATTTTGCAAGATCGTGGTCTTTCAAAGTCATCGATGGTGATACACCTAAAAAGCACATCACTAGGGATTGTTGTGATAGGCAGCATATCCATGCCTATCTGCAACCATTTTCATGGTAGACTTGCCAACAACGGTCAAATAATGACTTTTAGGGGTACCATTCTTTGATGCCTTCATGTGCCGGTTTCCTTGAACATAGAAAGTCGAGCTTAAACTGCTAAAATCTACGTTCAATGCTAAAAATTTCATATGCAGCTTGGCTTGGTCTATCTGTAGTGATTTCAGCGCAATTTGCTCTTAAAATGTGTCTCACAGCCCAAAATCGCCAAAAAATCCATAAAACCTCTATTTTCATCTTCAAGGTCATCCAAGATCATTGCTCTCGGTGGCAATCAAAAGCCTGTGTACAACTTCCTATTAGTGATTAATAGTAATTTCGGCTCTATCTTGCAC
>Ga0209367_1005563_pt1 | contig 17464 bp, 7 predicted proteins | sample WorMetLIZISLAND2_FD_187412 | JGI IMG/M metagenome (GOLD analysis project Ga0209367, IMG submission 187412) | Marine gutless worms symbiont microbial communities from Max Planck institute for Marine Microbiology, Germany - Olavius geniculatus... ... | reverse complement strand
GCCGGCGGCCCTGAACCAAGCGACTCACGAGCGACCAACGACAACTAATAGGAAAATATTTTTGATTGTTTGCTAAATAAAGTTAAGATGCAACCCTTACACTGGCTGCCTTTCTCTCTGGAACCATGCTGCCCGCTCACAGCCTTTTCAAGTAAGTAAGTAAGTAAGTAAAGTGTAAATTTATACAGCGCATACTCAAAAAGATCTCTAATGCACTTAATACATTTTGTCATCAATATTTCGCATTTGCAAAAATGACGTTTGAAAGTATCGAGACTCGGTTCTGGGTCACGAAGACTGTCTGCCAGCGAATTCCAAGTCAACGGGCCCGCCACAAGACTCGGCCTTTAATTCATTGGGTTTCTCTGTGAGACTGTTTTGCCGTTGATCTAATGATATTGTGTTTAAAGCACAGTGTAAAAATTCAGAATGACTCTGTGTCTATACAAACTAACTTCCGCTAGAAGGAATTAATTTTCGTTAGCTAACTTTATGCATTTAATTTTCTCTGTGACATAATAGAGTTAGTTGGTAATTTTCAGTTATGTGAGAGTCATTTTTGATGGCTGTTGTGTCAAGTCATTAATACGGAGTTGTTGCTGTAATTTAATGTTGTAATAAGCTTAATAATGCCAGTTTTAAATGCTAATTATTACTGAATCATCATGATAATGATAATGGCGAATTGTTGAAGTTGATGGCAGACCTCTCATTTTTTTCTGAAATTTGAAGCTTTCCTTAGAAACTTGAAATAATCAGATTTGTCATGAAAATTCTGAAAATCTTGCAAAATAGCAGGAACTTCTGAGAAATGAATTAAATGACACTAATATTGTTGACTGTCAGGGTACACAGGCAGTGTTATATGTTCCAGGGAGTGGCGACCCTGCCCTTGTGAGCTTTGAAGTTGTTGTTGTCTCCTGTTAAGTAACTATAGTACGACTAGCTTTTTTATACACTTTAGTTTTTTGGCACATTTGCTGTACTTACTGGATCAGCACAGTGTTGTAATAGATACTCCAAATTTGAAGGTTTTTGGTGTGCTGAAAAAATTTGCAAAGTGAGAGGCCCACAGCGGAAAACAGCCTGTGCTTATTGCAGAATAGTGATATTCAATACAGACTGCAGTCCATAGCCACAGTAACAACAAAGTTATCTTGCAGTATATTAGTAAATAGTATGAAATGCATATCATTATATTTATTGATTTTTGTTTCAAATGTACTTAAAGTTTTTGTAAGTTATCGCTTAACAGTTTTTCACTATGCACAGGATGATAACAGTATTCATTGTCGAGTTTTTAGTGTTTAGATCATGACTGTGATTATTTTGTGTCTGCAGGGAATGTGATATACTTACTCGGCGTCGACATGATCAGTGGCACACCAGTGATTGATATTAAACCGTATATTCCGCAGTACGACTCACCGTGGAGTTTCAGCACGGTTGATAGCTGTGTGAATCAGAGAGAGCCACAACACTATGCCAAAGACTCGGCTACTAAACTAGCTGAAGAGTTGGAAGCAGTTGTGAATTTACCAAGTGTTAATGTAAACAAATGCAATGATCATGACGATGATGATGATAATGATAAATGTAGCGATGTTGAGAGCCTATCGTCCACCATTGCTTCTGACTCCAGCCATAACACAGCGAAGTGCGTAGTGTCAGTTGCCAAGTGGATAACGGATCCGTGGCAGCTGCCGGCACTGTTGGTTGTATTCACACCGCGAGCCGAGGACCAACTGAAACAGTTTGACAGCGCGGCGCTGGATGTCAGCTTCAAGCTACATCATCTGACGAATGCCGCTGAACTGCGCTCGGCACTGACCGCTGTGTTACGCTCCGACCCACGGTCCGTCTACCGACGTGAGCACTGCCAGCATCAATTGTATTACGTCACCGTTGACGTGGCGCACGTCACGTGCTGGTTCGATGCTGACACTGTCGAGGTGCTTAAAGTACAGTCTACACACCTGCTGCATAAACACTGATAATTGTGACTGAATTAGTCTACTAAAAGCTCGAAGACTGAGTTATGTTTAGTTTACAGGGTGTCTCAAAGATGAATGACACAGTCGTTGTAAGCGGAATTGTTTTTGCAGCGTAAGCAACTCCATCTACTTCTACGATGGATTTTGATGCCATTTGTGCGGTTCAGTGACACCTTGTGGGAATATTTGGCATCAAACTCCGAGACAAAACATGTATCGCTTCCAAAAATGTTGATTTATGATTCACAAAGTGGCAGCATTGATCAGCGATTTTACTTTTTGCCGAATTACTTTGGCTTTTGTTATACCTAGGCCTACTGTTACTCAGTTGTCCTCCTTCAGTGCTTTGGCGTTGTTGGTTGGGCAGCAGAAAAAGATATATGGCCTATAAATGTGCTGCTGCAATAGTTGCAGGTCCCTGCACCCTCACCCCATTCAGCATCTATAGGTCCTTATCTGCTCATTCATTGCGCTTTCAGCACTTGAATTTGAGGCTTTTTAGCCATCCACCTTACGTAATCCACCACAAACTGAAGTCACCAAGAAATGGCCCATAATTAAATTGAACATACCCGACAGCTTACTATTTTCAAAGTTTACATGTTGAATCATTCTGACATCGTCCACCATTTTGCAAATTTGTTTCTCAGTCAGCGTTAGGCTTTGCTCTTAAAAGATTTTCTGGATTTGGCCAAAGTTGAGTTCTAGCATAATGCTTCTGTTTATGAACAGATAGGCCTACCAAATGTCTATGTCCACATTTCAAGTGGATGCTTCAAGTGGCAAAAATTAGTAAAACTCTTAAAAAATTACGTTTTGTGCCGATATTCAATATTAATGTCAAATACAGTGTTGATGTTGATTTATGTTCTTTAAGCGTATTTGTTCTGCAGTTAGGCTATCGGCTGTATGGATGAGTTTGACTTGGTTGTCAGTGTTGCTGATGTTTGCTGACCTGATGTGACTATTTTCATTTACGTTTGTCATCTGTCGTCTGTAAGTCTGCCTGTTTGACTGTTTGACTCTGTCTCTTTTCTTGTCCTTATGGCATGTTTCCTTGATTGGCGACTGAACGTATACGTAAATACACAGCGTGGATGAAAGCTGCATTTTTATTGCCGTTGTGGTTGCTATATTTTAATAATTTTGGTTACAGTTGTTGCAGAGTAATGTAGTCTGGAACTATAAAAATATTTTCCAGAATGATTCACGCTCAGTAAAAATTGTTAAAAGTTTACAAAATACTATAGGAAGATTGTGCAATTAAGTAGAGGCACGAGCATGCTTTTTAGTTGTATCAACGTCGATGACATTGAAAGACTCTGTACTTCTAAAATAAAGGATTTTGTTGATTTTTGCGATCTTCGGCTGCAGCGCAAATTCCAAGAATGAACTGCGACGAAATGGCTGGTGATAGACTGACAGTTTGTGAACAGGAACTGCTATAGTTTTTCGCGCGTCTCGTGAGCATTAGCTCAAATTTCTTGTGAGACGTCGCTATCCTGCAATTGGGTTTCATGGCGTGTCTATAGATCATCGAAAGCCACGCGTAATTGGCCGTATACCGGTACCGTTAGGCCTATATTGTCTGTACTTCAAAGTATACGTCGATCGCGCAGTCTTCCAAGCAGCAGACTTGTCGGCGTCCAATCTAGCGATGATGATATAGTGGCACAAGTCGCCTGACGTGTACGTTCGACGGCTGTTTTTTTGTGCGGTTGTTGTTGAGGATGCTCGAACGTTGACTGACGTCCGTCTACAGTGGTCGCCGCCCCGTGCCTGGGTGCGGAGTAAAAAAATCACAGGTTGCAGGACGTGTCGGGTTTTTAACGCCTCGGGGCGCTTTCCCGACCCATGATCAGAGTGTTACTGCAGCGGCTGCGGATGATTGGCTGTGATAGATGTGGTGAGGTCGACCGAACTACGTGCGTCTTGGGTCACGTCCGTCGTCTGTCTTCGCAGTGTACGCAATGACTTTTGTGCGTCTGCATCCGAACTAACTATGATCCGTATCCCGTTACCGTCATGTGTCATGAGCGCTATCAAAGCGACAATAGCATCGGAAGGCGCTGTCCGCCCTTGACGGTTCATCGGACATGGTAAGTCCAAATAAACAAATAAAAGGAGGCGACGTATGCTCTTGTCTGCGGTGTTTTCGAAATATCTTTGAAAACTTAATAACATTTTCGTAATTTTTTTATATGAGTCGTCGGGAATATCCACTTTATTTAGCGGTCGAGAAATTTTCTCTTTATATTGCATGTCACTAAGTAGTGATGACGTAATTATGACCACATCGAAAATGCCGTTTTTACTGTATTCGAGGTGAAAAACTAACCGTAGTCACATAACTCTAACGAATTCAAACGCACGTTTTAAATTTTTGGTAGGCAACATTAAAAAAGTAAGGTGCAAGTGAGTGTGCTCCTAGTCCACCTTGCCTACTAGTGCCAAATAGTGTAAAATAAAACACTCTTCGTATTCTTACTTAGGCTAAATGCACAGCAGAATAAAAAAAATGAAGAAAAATAGCCTTTTTAGCTCGTAGCTGCCTGAGTTGTCAACACAACTAACAAAACTTGCTATTAACCAACTTTTGAGTCGAAAACAACATTCAAAATGTGCACTACCGTGAGCTAACGCATGCTACAGAAATGACGTTGCCGCTGATAACGGCTGCTGCACAACGACGTTTGCGTATAGGCCTAGGCCTAGTGATCGCGACGGCCAAGCATAACATGCCGAGAAGCAAGACTAGGTTAAAAGATTTTGACGAAAAATAATTTATTTTTATGCCAACACTCTATCAAGTTTTTTACTGCAAATATTTTCAGAAGTTGTCTTTTTTCATCATCTTTTCGCGAAAACGGCATTTTCGACGACGTCACGATAACAATCAATCAATCAATCGCTTTTATTTCAGGCAGCATGGCCCATAGAAACACAAGACAAGACAGACAGGTATTGACAGACAACAATAAAAGCAAGGACAGACAATAGCATTAACATTAACATTAGCTTCATTTAATAGAAAGTAAATTTTGAAGATAATTTGTAGATGTTTTTAGTAAAGAGTATCGTTGTGATAACGTGTGCCAAAAACCGAAAACGTAAGTTTAAATTAGTTAAAGTTATTCAGGAAAAAGTGTACTCATTTTTCCTGACAAGGTGTAATTTGAACAACAGTAAAGATGTGGCACAATGGTAACCAAATCAACGCTATTTATGTGATTTTAAAACATCAATTCTTAATTTGCTTGATTTTCATCAAATATTATTAATAAAAACCTCCATTATCAAGGCGTAAGTTATGCCATTATGACAAGACAAAATGCGCACATGATAAATTGGTGAACCGTATTTGGTTCACATAAGTTTAGGGAACAAGCGTAGACTAAGCTTCTAAATGTCGCAAATGCATTATCATGCACATGTTTTATTTACTGCGATGCGAAGATCCAATAAGATAATAATATGCTTCTTATTTGGACATCAGCGCAGCTAGATAAATAACTAAACTGAAAAGTACAATCTAAGTTATAATTCGAAACTTGCCGTAGTGTGGATAATTCATCGGTCATTTTAAGGTCTAGCTTATATATTATAAGGAAAGTTGCGATCTGTGTGTCACGTCAGCGAAGTCACGTCAATCAGCGAGCCAGCCAAGCTCGTAGTCGTAACCAGCAGACGAAGTGTGATGCAAATTTTGACATAGAAGCTTAGCCTCCATTGCGTATGTTCTGAACTCGGCGTGGGTATAGGCTAATATTACTACACAGTAACACGGCTTGTATATAAGTTCGTGATTGGATACGCTTGCTGAAAGTCCGTTAGCAGCGCGGAGTCTGCGAATTAATTAACATCGTGCTGTGCGCGGAAATCGTTCGACCGAGACTCGCGGCCGATGTAACGTACGTGGCGCTCATTAAACGCTGCTGAGAGTTGCAGCAGCAGCAGCAGCTACTGCAGTAGCGTGTCTGTGAACTCTGCTGTAGGACTAGGCCGATATAAAATGTTTTATTGCCTTCGGTTAGCTGTCGATTGCCGACACGCGGCACGACGATGGACCGCCGTGAAGGAAGGCGTCAGAAACGGCGCCTTGCAGCAGCCGTAGACAGGCAGACAGGCAGATGGCACTGATTACGCCTAGCTCTCAAACACGCAGACATCTAGACCAAATCACTCCAGTACGAACAGTCTAAGTACAAAACGAATTATAAACTTAAGGCCTATACATCTGCAGAACTTCTCTTCACTGATAAGCGTATTTTATAAACCGAACTTTTTGACATTAAATTACAGTGAAAATAAATGCTCGGATTAACTTCTGCCAGTATTTTCGCTTCCGATTATTTGCTTGCTCGAGATAAACTTGTCTGGGTTGATTGATTGATTGCCTGACAGCATGATTGATTGTGGTGGACATCAGCTGTAGGAATAATTATACTGACTGTCAGTTTATGCCTACCAGCAGCTTGCAACCATCGGACGTCTACTACAATAATTTCACCTGTCAGAAATTTGACAGTACTTCGTGTAGACAAGACAGTCCCAATGCTGTTTTGACTAGTGTCGCATTCGTATGGTGTGTGACCATAGCCACTCTTTTTATTGGCGCGCTACAACTATGCTTTAAGCGTCTTTGGCACGGTTGTCGTCTGTCTGTCTGTCTGTCCGTCGTCTTTAACAGATGTATTGTGGCTAAACGGTAAGTCGTAATGGATCGGCGATGGTATTATCGAATAGAGCGCTGGCGACTTATTGTAGGCCGTCCATAGTAAAACCATGTCTCCATCTGCAGCGGTTTGACCGCAGTTTTCAATGGAAAGTTTTAAGTTATAAGTAACCGTATTTCGGAAACGGTGAGAGATAGGACCAAAGTTGCTATTGATCATTAATCGGAAATCGCCTACGCTTTTTAAATGAGATAAAAATCATCGACCTTGGATGACTTTGAAGGTCAGTACTGCAACAGAAACTGTATAGGCTGTAGCGCGTCTTCCCTAACGACAGCTGGGCTTCCTTGTTTTAAAGCTGACTAGATTTCACAAGGTAGTGTATAGCGACATCTTCGGAGTGTGGTGTGATTTTTAATACTAACTTAGGCCTAATTGCAAATCTACTGCAAACAATGTCGGCAAAAAAGTCTGAAAACAGGCCAATATATATTTGATGCTTTGATGCACTTACGATAAAAACTTTAGTGGCCTAGCCTACTTTTTACTGTGTCACTCTGTACATTATGTTCGCCAGTGGACGCACGTCGTGTGGTCGCGAGAGTTGAGAAGCGGCAATGAATCGTGTTCACAGTCAGGTTGACACAAATTCAATCGCTCACCAACTGACGCAATGTCACTTCACTTGTATAATACGACTTTCTTGCGTTTCGCTCTGTAAGCTTACGCACGTGTAGGCCCCTACTTGTTGATCGATTTGTCATTCCTTTGAAGCAGCGTCAGTGTTGCGACACGCACAGCGTAGAAGGTTCAAGTCGGCACGACAGTCTGGTAGGTAAAGGTGGTGTAGGGCCTATAGCTCTTTGTAGGAAACCCATGTCAGAGCTGCGGAGCTTTATCTGCCGTACGGGATTACGCAGTTTTACCTGCCATCCGACGCAGGTGAACGCGCAATAGTTTTCTCTTTACCATTTGCTGAATGGGCAGCAACAACAATACGACGATGGTGATTGATTTGACATTGACATAGGCCCTACATGCATACTAGCAGTTGAAAAGTCGGCATTGTTAGTCACAATGGGCAAAGTGAAGAATATCTGAGAGCGCTGATACTTTGTATAGGCCTAGGCCTACCCCACCAAATGCCCTTATCGCCGTTATCGGTAGCAAAAATCCGCCGCGGCTGGTCAAACGCGAAAGCATCAATTTCGAATTGCCTATTATTCGATGCTATTAAGCAGATTGCTAACGATGATATACTGAAGAAATATTAGGCTACATATCGCCTGTTTATTAAAGGTTATAGAAACTGTTATTCTTATTGAAGTCGAAAGGGTTAAATGACGGCCGATACGTGCGCCGATGCGTGCCGCACATAAACAGGAGCTATGCGCTCATTCAGTCTACAGCGGCAACAACGGCGACGACGTTATAGACAACAATCAGTGTCGACCGCAGAGCAGCAGTGTCTCGAGTGATCGTCGGTCGACGAAATTAAAGAGTACGACGAGAACGTCTGGCTGTTTGTACACGCGACTGTTGATCGTGGATTAAATAACTGTCACCGCTGTCAGGTGCGCTAATCGTATTGCTGTCGCAGTCTCTGATGAGTTTATAATACAGACGGCTCAAAAGCGCTGCAGTTTCATCAAGCCGCGACGTGGCGTCGCCGATTCTGCAGTTCTGAAACCAACTTCTGTTGTGCACCCAGCGTCGGCAGTGCCGCTGACTTTCTGATCGAGCTGTACAGCACTGAATCTAGTGCAAAGATCGATGATTTGCCACATTCTCGGTCTTGTTTTCTTGCCGGACTAGAAGCTGTAAGTAGTAACTTGTTTTACTGCAAGAAAGTTATCTCAGAATACAGTTTGCTACGTGTGTGGCCTGGCGTAGTGGCTAATGCGTTGGTCTCGCTCAACATGTTATACCCCGTTTACACGATTAAGCAAACGTCAAGCAACCATCAAGCAAATGTATTCAAAATGCACGCGCACGACGCGTGCTCTAATTGCTTGATGTTTGCTTGACGTTTGCTTGATCGTGTAAACGGGGTATTATTGTCACCGATCTCGCGGTTGGTAATTGGGTGGCTGACCACAAGAAGACGGGCAAACGCCATCTCGGTATATAACGAGCCACTATGGGTCAACTTAGTCTCGCCCTTCGTAGGTAGGCGTAATAAGTATTAGTGATAGCCGGAATTAAACAGTTAAACAGAAACACCGCGCGATGCACTATATATATAGCTCTGATCCGTGGTCTCGCAGTGTAAACTGATGTCTGGCTGAGCCTCTGAGGAGAAAAAACTTTACGTTTTAACTCAGACAGACGCAGATTGGCGTCAAAAAGTGAGCAAAGGTCCGGTAATTGATATAGCGCCGCTTACGTGAGTCAGATTCGTGACCAGAAGCGTTTCACGATCTCGGAAGTTGCAGCCAAAGACATTGCGTAGGCCTATTCACTGCGGTTTTTAATGGGTCTGTGGTGACGGCTGATTGGCATGAGCAAATTATATCGTAATGCATTATGCGGCCATCCATGCAGCGGTGCAGCATGCAACCGTGCCATTGCGCCAATCAATCACATTAGGGCTTCATACCGTGACACTTCTCTCATCTCAAACTGAGTCGACCACAGTGATCGATATTATATAACTGGGGGGTCGGGATGACAAAGTTCGCATGTAAGCCTATCTCTGATACACATCCAAAAGTAAGCAATAAAGTTTTTGTCATTGCATCGAACGTTAACTGATTTTTTTTCAAATATTTTATAGGCGGACTTGACAATAAATTTGCCAAATCATAGTCAGTGAACTTGTCACACGTCAAACACTTTTGTATCTTGCCAAAAATACTCACATTTAAGTTTCACAGTTAAACGTTGCTAAACTGTTGTGGGATTTTTATTGATTTTATTAATACAATTTTTGTAGGGTGTGCCAATGAAGAAATCTCGAAATTCGATCAATATTTAATGCATCTATTTTTTTTGCTTACATTTTTGGGCTACCCAGTATGTACACTGTAAGGCATAAAAACACGTCAAATATTTTTATAACTTAAAGAAAAGTGATCCAATTGTAATAAGTTTTGGTAAGAATATTTCTGATACAACTGACCATTAAATGAATGTTTAGTTTTCTACCTCACTTATTGGGTGTTTCTGCACTACTCGGGGAAAGAAAACGAACAAAATATTGCATTTTAAGTTTTAACAACTTTAGTATTATTGCTTAATCAAAACAACACACAAAACACATTTTATTCGTATTTTCATCGATTAAGCTGATAGTTTATCTAATTGTCCATTTTTAACTGCCTACAAAAATGTTTGAAGTGTTGGCCCACAAACATCAGCTCAGCTCGGAGACACTTTCTCTATTTATTGATAGCAGCGTTGATAACGTTCTGCTCCAGACCAATCCAGTTCGCCAGTCGCTTCTTGAATTCATCAATATTCCTGAATGTTAGATTTATTTAATAGACATGCTGCTGCACAACAGTCAAACCTTGTAATTGATTGGCTGTAAGTGGCCACATATTCGGAAATATAAAATTTTATAATTTTTTTTGTTGATTTGAATGCAGATTTTGTTTGTTCTGTTTTTCCCAGGTAATGCAGAAGCAGACGGTGAGAGAGGTAAAAAACGAAACGGTTGTTTGATGGCCAGTTGTGACAGGAATATGTAGACCAAAAATTATTAAAATTAGATAACCCTTCTTCGAGTTATGATAAAAGAAATTTTGGTGTGTTTTTATGTCTCACAGTGTATAGTTTACCAGTATAGAGTGCTCTGCTTGAACCGTGTCGCGCGTTTGTTGACGTCAAAAACGGCGGCCCGCCACTTACACGACAATTAATTTACGTCATTAATTTACGACAGTATTTACGTCATTTCTCACACTTAACGTGTCACATGATAGTTATAGATCGCGCAATGTTGTCAGCAGTGAGAAGGGGAAGTATCATTAAACAGAACACCTGCAGAAGTCCTCACTCTCTGTGTTACCGTCGCAAGTGTATCATCTATAAATCTCTCGTTTTCACGCAACACTTCTGCGTAGCCTATAACACACGTCGTAATAACAGCACCAAACAAGCAAAAACAGTAGGCCAAATATACGTTCGATTCAATAAAAATGTGCTTATCATCATCATCATCATCATTTATTTGCCAGCAAAACCATAACATAGTGCACAAGGTTGACACAAAAATACAGTTGGCAAGACATACCAGGCTCATAGAGCACTTACAGTGGCAAATAAAACCCGATTTTTAAAATAATTCATTTCGCTTTTGAATCCAGCGGATTACTGCAACGCTCTAATAGGCGGAACACCCCAGTTTGTAACTGACAGTAGGGCCTATACACTGCGTCTCAAAAACGTCCCACTTTGTGATAGTCCATATCTACGGCAAATATTCACCGATTTTCGAAATTCTTTCACTGGCACACTCTGTGGACAAGTAGCAGTAATGCGATTATTAAACCCCACCACATCTTTACTGTGTCTCTACACTACCATGTGAAACTTAAATTGTCAAAAATCACTAAAATCTTGGTAATGCATATGCAAAAATTAGTTTTTGAAACAATTTTCGACTAATTTTTATATTAAAAGTTAATGATGTTTAGTTTTTGATACATTTCTATGTTTTTAAACAAAAGCAAAAGATATTATTGTAAATAATAATTTTTAACGCAGTGACAATATATCGGTAATGTATCGTGCATTTACCAATGAGAACAAGGCTTTGACTAAAAGCTTATACGAGTTCGAAAAATCCAGTTCGCGAAGAATGTTCGCAATTTTTTTTACAAAACGGCAAAAAGAAAGGACTGGACACGTTATTAAAAAAAGTATGGAAAACAGGAAGCACCCACCAAAGGCATCAAAACGGCAGACTGAAGATACTGACAAGAACGTGACCACTGCGGATGAACTGGTAAGCCTACTAAACCATGAAGGCCAAAAACAAACACACCGTTCAATACGCCAGATATCTACAAAGATGGGTCTAATACAGTATAGCAACTGTAACATCGTACAGATCGTTCATCGCGATGTTCTTCTAAAGTGTCTTTTATCTTTCAACACGCCTGTTGCCTATTATTGTTAATTTTTTTTCTTGCATTTATATTTTACAGGATAGTGTAGCGACACAGTTATGGTTTGGTGAGATGTTCAATAACCACTTTTTGCCAATTGTCCAGAGAGTCCGCGAGTGGAAAACTTTTGAAAATTGGTTAATATTTGTTAAGATATGGACAATTACAAAGTGGGACTTTTTTGAAAGACACAGTTTAAATACAAGGTGTTCTGCAGAACGCTGCAAGTCGTCTCGTGTTCTGGTCTCGTCCACGGTGCTTTTCCTTTGTCCGACACAACTGCTGCATGACGATCTTTATTGGATCAGTGGATTCGAAGCAATGAATAAAACAAGAAAATCTTTTTAGTCAAAAATGTGTTGAGTATGTCCTGCGTGTACACTGTGTCCGGTAAAAAAAGTAAATCCTTAGACATCGTCAGCAATGTCAAATCTGAACGAATCTGAATAAAATTTTGCGTCCTTGATCTCCAATAAGTTGCTGAAGCAAACGTTAAAAATATTACTTTAGCAGAGTTTTAATTGTTGAACATCGATAACAAAATATATCCGTTACCAATATGGAGTTACATAGGCTCTTGCAGTTGTTCGATCGGAAGTGACGTTTGTTGACGCAGTCAACGCTAAGAATAACGTAAACGATAGCAAAATGGTATTTTCTGTAAACGATCATGCTTTAATTAAACTGTTTAGACAAAAAATGTGTACAGCTTTATGGCGAAATTTTCCGGCAAGCCCTGGACACTGTCAATATTAAACAAACTGTTGCGAAAGATTGACACTTCACGTTTTGGGGTGACCTCACAAAAGCCGCTGTAGCTATTGTTTGCGTTATGAGATTTGACTGAAATTTTGCATTTTGATTGCCAATAGATGGCGCATTGCTGACGTAGAATTCTGCCGGAATCACATGTTGTTTGTTGGAATTACGCAAATGTACAGAGGGATTTATGTAACGCCATATTGATAACGGAGATATTTTGTTGTCGATATTCAACAGCTCCGCTAGGAAATAATGTTTTTAACAAAATTTGGTACTGGCTTTAGCAATTTATTGGGGATTGAGTGTACGAAATTTTATTCAGATTCGTTTGAATTTGACATTTCCATTGTACAATGTTTAGGAGTTACTTTTTATCGGACACAGTGTATATGGTAAATTTTTTTTTTAAAAACATGGAGTCAAAAGTTCCCATATTTTTGCTGAATGCTGATCGACTTAAAAAAAATTTTACTGACATACTCTGCGGAAAATATCTACGTTGTTATTGCGAGATTTGACGACAAAACTTCAGACTTAAAGCTAGTGTGCTTGTGTTATTTCTCTACACCGATGTAAAGCAAATTTGCGATTAAGTCGAGTTAAAAAACATTAAACCACTGTAAAAAAAAATCTGTAGTCTTTCATTTACGTAATTTACGAAAATAGTAATTTTCAAATAAATTACATTTGTATGAACAGTGGACATCGAGTTTGACTAAAATTATAGTGTTTGCTGTTAACTGTAAATCTTTACTACGGCACTGTGCTTGGCGGAGTGCAGCCAGGCGTCGTTATGATCGAACCGCTAAAGTACAGTTTGGCAAACGATCACACCTGTCGTAAATATCGAGCGCATCAGACGCTATCTTGTGCATATGTGCCATTTAGTCAATTCATTCGCCACTCTCAGCTTAACCTCTCGCTGTGGGTCAGAACGAAGTCGATAGCATAAATTTTTATTAACCGAAAGTAAAATCCAGGATACGTTGGCAATAAGTGGCAACGTTGTTTCATATATCCATTTCGATACAGCACGAATCACAGCAGCGCCAGTTTAAACGTTGTTATTTTCTCACGATCGAAGCGAGTCTGATAGAAAGCTGATATAGTAATGCATTACTCGGCTATTATTGCCACTGAATATGCCACCTTTGCATGAGTCAAAGTCATAGGTTCAATTGAGTTCACTCCGATACTCGTTAAAGATGTAAAAAGCTTTCAGTTTCATCAAAGCCCTGGTCGTTTATGCCCATTTGAAGAAAAAAGTTTCTCAGTCTTTTTCTAACTTGACTTGTACTTAAATTCGAGAGAAGTCAAAATGTAGAATATTGTCAAATAATAATACATTCTTTATCACACGTGCGTTCGTGCTTCAAATTCAATAAACCACGCCTGACATTTCGAGCTGAAAATTATCATACCGGTTACTCTTGCCGAGGGGAATGTTCACACATACAGCTGTACTTTGTTTCTCTATGCCCTTTTGTTTTCAAATTAGGAGCTTGTGCGAGACAAACGGACAGACGGAGGGGCGTACAGGCAAAACTGCAAGATGTAATGCGGCCTATTACGGCGGCCAAACAATAAAAAAAATATCGTGTTACGTTGCCGTTTATATCACTTTTTGATTCCAAAATTAGGATCATTGCTGCAAACCTTCAGAATGATGTTTTTTGTTTGATACAGCCACTGTCAGCCAGTGCAGACGACTCGAAGACATAGCGAGATGTGCAGTACAGAGGAGACCCGTTGTACAGGCGCGTATAACGGCTACTGCCTAAACGGTGGCGTTTGCTGTCATACGAAGTTTACTACCGACCCTTTCTGCATGTAAATTTTATTTAGTCACTTTGAAAACTTCTAATTCTCCCCGAATGCACGACTTTTTAGCCGGCCGTACTTAAGTAACGGTCGAGCTATTGGCATGGTTGTCGTCATCTGTCCGTCCGTAACGGATGTCGGTCTATTGTGGCTAAGCTTCAGGTCGTGGGGGAAAACTTTTTGCACGAATAATTAGCCAGCCATATGCGTAAAACTCGGAAATGCAAAATTTCAGTGATTTACTGCAAGGGGAACATTTTTAAATTAGAGGTTGAATAAACGGGGGGGGTAGGAAATTTGATAAAAACGGGCCATATCTGGAAAACGGTGACAGATACGGCCAGATTACTATTAATTACTAATAGGAAATGGCAAAGCCCTTACAGATTACATGAAAATCACTAACCTTGGATGATTTTGAAGGGTCATAATGTACTATGGTATGCCAATCGTGCGGTATTGTGGCTAAACGGTCCGGGGGTCTGCGATTGTATCATCGGATAGGGCGCTGACAACTTCCTATAGGCTGCCAGTAGTAACCATGTCTTAATCTGCAGCGGTTTGGCCGCATTTATCAATGAAAAGTTTTAAGCTGTAAGAGGCCATATTTCGGAAACGGTGAGAGATAGGACCAAAATTACTATTACCCGGTAATCATTAATAGGAAGTGGCATACGCTTAATCAGACAAGATGAAAATCATTGACCATGGATGACATTGAAGATCAGTACTGCAACATCAACTGAATGGGCTGTAGCGCGTCTTCCATAGCAAAGCTTTTTTACTGTGAGAAAAATTTGCGAACCTTGTGTCCATTATTTCTGGTAGATATTTACTACTGTGCTAGATATATCGCCTTGCGAGACGACCGCGTGTTACCGCGCGCGACGTGTGTCATACTAGCGTTAATTATTGTAACTTTCGAGAGCAGCGTTTCGTTAACATAGCGTGCGTGAAACTGTGTCACCTCTAAAAAATTGTTTTTTTTTCATGATTGGAAATCGGACGCTGGGCTTCGGACGTAGGCGGTACGGTCGGTTTTTTTCTATCGACAGCTGGGCTTCTTGTTTTTCTTTCTCAGGCACTGTCATTCGTATTCTTGCATGTATGAGTGGATAATCTCAGGTTGCTAGCCTGTTTTGCTTCAGTGACAACATAGCAAAGTGATCAAGCTTAGAGTTCTTATTATAAAGATAATACTCGCATTACTTGAAATTGACTTTTTGCTCATTACACACTGTGTCTCAAAAAAACTACCCGCTATCTACAGCTTCGCCAAATATTTAACCACCGGGGTAGTTTTAATTTTTTTACTGGCACATTTTGTTAAATAATTTGCAATAAAGGGATTATTATAAAAATTAATCCACTGCATCTTAATCTTGTGAAATAAATCACTTATTTGCCGAAACGGAGTTTTTACTGTTTTTATACCAATAAACTATTAGTTGTATATACATCGCCGGTGTTCTTAAACGAAAGCAGACAATATTATTGCAAATAATGATTTTTAATGCGTCACGAAATACCAGCAGAACTAATGATGCCATTCAGCAGTGAAGGCAGGGCATGATTAAGAAACGGTTTGCAAAAGATACTGATAAAATTTTTGAAGAGGGCGAACAGGAAAACTTACACTTTCGGGAAACAAGAAACACTGACCTAGAGCACGAAAGCGGCAACCCAAAACACAATACTAAATTATTGCGTATCACACGTTAGGCCTAGTGCGTTGACAAAAATCTGGTTAGGTAGAAAATGAGTGCACCTCACACAATTTTATTGTCTTGGCCGTTTTTGTGCCAGTAAGCTTTTAGTTATCAAAGTTGGTAAAAATTTGACGAAGTTCTGACGAAAACAATTTTGTTTTATTCTTTAAAAGGCGTGGTGTACAAAGATACTGCAGATGTTTAGAATTGCGTGCTCTCGTTTTGTCTGTCAGTTGCGATGGTGACTGGACTGGCAGGCGATGCGAGAAGAGATCTGAGTCATTCGACGATTTCTTTACAGATCCGGGTACACTGATGCGTTGTTGTTAATTTCATGTCTGACGAAATAGGGATCTCGCTAGCATATAAACCGGGTGGTGGTCCAAAAAGCTTGGTGCAAATACCGTCTACATAGTCAGTGATTTATACGCCTAAATGTCAAAAGTGAATTTATATGGCCCAAATACATACGTATAGGTCGAACTTATGTAATAAAAATGTTAGGCCTACCGCAGGTTTAGCTAATGTGACAACACTTTCAGTTTAATAGATATCTTGTCGTCGCAGAACTAACGTTTGAACTTCCATGATTCAGTTGTCTGGAGTGACAAAACTTACTGGCGCTACGTAATTTAAAGACAACATCATAAGCCCCTAATTAACAATTGGCGTGAGCAGAAAATTGCGTAGATGACCAGAAATCGGGCATTATTATATAGTCGCATATGAGTTTTTATCAGTGATAGACAAAAGTTAACGAAAAAGTTACTAACTTGAAGTTTAACTAGATTATTTCAGTTAATTTGAAATATTCACTGGCAGTTTGTGAGACTCAGTTCTAAGTCAAGTGACATTCTGTTAGCAACAGAGTAATACTTTGAAACGTTTGATGAATGATGACTTCATGATGTGATTGTTTATAGCCCACACTGAACCGTGAAACTGTGCTGGATGATATGAAAAATATGACTTCAGTTGTATTTTTACGGCATTACTATTTTTATTAATCAGATGTGTCATATATTTGTTTGGTGTCATATATTTATTTTGGTTGTGTTAAATCTCAGTAGATGCGCAGAACAATCAATTAAGTCTGTAAAGTCAATCTTGTCCAAAAAGATAGAAAAAAGTTTAACGATTTAAAAAAGTGTAAGTTAACTTTTTTCAAGGCATTTAGAAAAAAAGTTCAACTAAAAGTTTAACTATTATTTTCAGTTAGCAAAATAGTTAAAGTTTAACAAAAAATAAAAAGATTGTGCATATCACTGGTTTTTATCTATATACACTGTGTCCCAAAAAAAGTGATAACATTGCAGATTTCTTAATAACATGCAAGAATCTTTACCGAATCAAATATAATTTTATAAACATATACCTGCATGTATTGC
>Ga0209367_1005562_pt1 | contig 17464 bp, 12 predicted proteins | sample WorMetLIZISLAND2_FD_187412 | JGI IMG/M metagenome (GOLD analysis project Ga0209367, IMG submission 187412) | Marine gutless worms symbiont microbial communities from Max Planck institute for Marine Microbiology, Germany - Olavius geniculatus... ... | reverse complement strand
TGATGGCTGATCAGCTAATCGCCGATCACGTAATTGGAGATCGAAAATGCATGGAAAAACGAAACACAGTTGATCGACGATCAATTCTGAACATCAAGTTGATCGGAGATCAGTAAATCGGAGATCAGATTTGATTTGATTGGAGATGGAAAAACCGGACCTTAGACTTTCGCTAAGCCTTTTGCTAAAGTTCAGTCTAAGTAGGTACATAGACCGATGTTTTGGCCCCAGACTTTGGTCTAAGTACCTACTTAAGTACCTACTTAGACCAAAGTTTAGCCGAACTAACCTGGCTGAAGTCGGTTCGATTTGCACGGAAAAGATAGCTTCAGCCCTTAAGGCTAAACTTCCAATGAGCCTGAATCCACTTCAACTTTTGACTTTAGCTGAGCGAAAACAGGGCGACTATTTACAGTCCTATACATACGGATAGTTTAGTAAATTAAAGCAGTTTGGTATCAAAAATAAATGCCGTAATGGCTTCACAATGACATAAGACGTTACGTAATTACGTCATTTGCGTGCACGGCACAATTAAATAAGCAAGTCCAAGTGTAACTGGTTGATTTATTTTCCATTAGGCTTAATTTTCCGCCATTTCAATCGTTTTGGTCTAAACAATGGTCTATAGACTTGGACCAAAGTTTAGTTAAACTTTGGTCCAAGTACAGACTTTAGCGTTCAGTTTTAGCTTTGGCTTAGCGAAAGACTAGTCAAAACTCAAGTAAAAAGTGAAGTTGCCTAATGTATCAGTGAAATAAATGTTTGCTGCTTAAAGTGACAAATACATTACATCTGCTGCATATACTAAATATTTTATAAACATTACTTCAGTTTACCATGAGAAAAAAGTTTGTCTGTTGTCTGCTACATTATAGTATGTCAGCACTGTCAGTTGTCTACGTGTTAGTTTTTTTTACTCTGTTTTGGTATTAAAATGTTGCATTCATACTTTTGACAAAGAATTGATGTTACTAGCAAAGTACCTGCCCTACGAGCGGGTTACTTTGCTACTGTAATGAATGCATGCAAGAGTTTGGGGGGGTTGTACGCAGTAGCCTAAGTGGTACGTGGTCGCAAGAACGTGCAGAGGGCGCCACAGATCCAATTGCCAGTGTGAGCCGGCACACGTCACAAAGACTATGAAATTCATGGCCGGCCTTAAGGCCTTAGGCTGGGACCTTTAAATGGCCATCATTCACCATATGTCGTCACGAAGCTGAGCACTATACTGACGAACTTGACAGAATTAGCGGGGAAAGGAGACCCGGCAAGCAGCGGCAACTCAACTCCCGCCCTCTCAGGCTGCCCATGGGGGCAGGTGGGGGGCAAGGTGGGGTGCACATACCTAAGGCCCAAGGACTCAAACGTGCGGTCGGGGTCCGCAACCGTGCAACAGGGAAGACGCTAGAGGGGGCTGACAGACAGACAGACAGAGACAGACAAACAGACTTTTCGTTCATTAGAGTAAGATGGCCTCCAGTCTCCTGGTAGATCTGTCAAAAAAGTATATGAAACTTTTTGGATGGAGGAGTGTAGCCCAATGATCTTTGAATAGATGATTAGATTTTGATCTGGAGCCAGAAACATTTTAATCAAATCATATTTAGCAGCTGCATTAAGTCCCTTGTATTCACTAGGTGATGAATAATTCTCAACGCAGGAATGAAATTTCTTATCACTTTTCTTAATCTCATTAATTTCTGTTAGCAAGCATGCCAGCTAAAGGCTGTCGAGTATGGGAATTGTGTAAAGTACAGCCAATTTGTGTCTTTGCTGAATGTAACACAAAACAACTAACATTGTTTTGTTATTGAAGAGCATTCTTCCAAACCTATATGAGCTCAAGTTATGGCAACTGTGTTGTAGGCTGATGCCCAGTTTTTGAAACGAGGGGTAAACCAGGGGTAACTCTTGATCGAGGGTTACCCCTGGGTTAAGCAAAAATTGCGCTAACCTGGTTTAAACCAGGGCTAACCTTGCCAAAAGTTAACCCCGCATCATCGGAAGGTCACCCCCGGGGGTGAACCAGGGGCAAACCTTGAGACAAGCAAAATGGCTCACTGTGACTACTTCGATGACGATTTGTTAATCTATTCGACTGTCTAGTAACATTAACAGCAAATTTAGAGTTGCAACAGGTTTTCTGATTAAGCTGATAATGAAGCATAAATATTTTGTGCTGCATTATTATTTTAAAATGATGTTTAATAATATGCTTTCACGCTTATTTCACTTAAATGTCATTTTTGTTCAATATCATAATTGAGATTGCTATAATGGGCGACTTCACTTTTTGACTTAGACCGTATTTTGACGTTCAGGGTCATTCAAGGTCATTGAATTAAGCGCCAATTGAGAGCCAGTGTACAACTTCCTATTAGTAATTAATAGTAACCTAGACCCTATTTTGCACCGTTACTGAAATACAGCGACTTATTGGCCAAAAATTGCAAATTTTGCCCACCCCCTGCTTCGAATTTGTGGAAAAGCTTTACGGTTACTGAAACTACTAGAGTCTTCCAGGCAGCCGATGGTGAGGATTTGGTGATCCTAGCTTGCACCGTTTTTGACTGATCCACCCGTGTGACAGACAGAATTGCGATGGCTAAGACGCGCTGAAAGCAGTAGCTGCTTTCGCGCTTAATAATTATTAAATCTAAGATAATGCTTGCATACAACAGGTCATTACAACAAAAGAAAACCAGATATTTTCAAGAGATTTTTTACTCAAATTAACATTTGACGACAATGTCTGTGCAAACTGCTTGGAAGTTAAATAAAATGTTCAACATCGAGAACTGCCGTCTCTATTGAGATGCGGACAACGCATACAAACTAGTAGCTCTACCATCTGCTGATAAGTAAGCATATACATAGAGTAAAGTGCAATCTGAATTTACGCATTTATCATCAGTATCATTAGAATATGTTGCTGCCACATTTGGGTTTGACTGTGGGACATTAAACTGTTTAACTACGTGGTGTTTCATAAAAAAGGACCCCTTTTCCTTTCTTTCATAATTCACTCAAAATGATGACCAATTTACTTGAAATTTGTACTAGTTGTAGCTGAAGAAATACTAATTAAACAACATGTGGCAGTTGACTAAATATTCTTTGCTAGTCGTGATGTAACGCTGACGTCATAATGTGTCACGGGTACAAGCTTGCTAGTCTCAACTTGTGCTGTCAGTTGCTACCCTGCTTCGATGGTGAACTTAATCTGCTTTGCTGATGAAAAATGTTCATCGTGTCAGCACTAAGCAACATGGGGGACATGAAATCAGGCATCTTGCGATCCCAAAATGCAACCACTTTGCAAGCTCGGTGTGCTAGTGCACTGTCTTGCTCAAACACGTGAAAGTCCAACTATCCCCACAGACACGTAAATGCGATTGCTTTGCGCGTTTTTTTGTGGCTACAACTGTAGAACTTCCAAGATTTGTTGTCAATGCACCAGGTTTTTCACCATCGCAGCAGGGTAGCAACTGACGGCACCAATTGAGACTTGTAAGCTTGTACCCATGACACATTTTGACGTCGGCATTACGTCATGACTAGCAAAGAATATTTAATCAACTGCCATACTTTGTTGAAATATTTTGAATTGGTATTTCTTCAGCTACAACTGGTAAATATTTCATGTAAATTGATAATCATTTGAGTGAGTTATGAAAGAAAGAAAAAGGGGTTCTTTTCTTATGAAACACCGTGTAGACTGATACTGACGGATGAATCAGATTATACTTAAAGCATGGCCAAATGTACATCAGATAGATCACCTTTGTGACATTACAACAGCTATTATTAGAAAACTTTAAAATGTTCCCCAATTATAGCACAATATGCTGCAAATTAATGTTAGCATTAGAAGACTTATATATTCATAAATACAACAATAATTGTATGGAGCTATAATTACTGCCCTTTCTGTAATTAGACGTTAATATCACAACTTAAACAGCAATATTTATTCACTGAAGATATAATTATCAAGAAACAGAAAACTACCTCAGGGGTGATCCATGAAGAAGTAAGCCCACAACTTTCATCAGCCAAAATTCTTTTAGTGGTGAACATGAAAAAGCACTACTTGCTAAAGACCCCCATCACATCGCAAATGCATTCTGAAATACAGTCAACTTTAGAATACTGAAAATTATATATGTAACTCATGTTTAGTCTAAAGCTGAGCATTTGAGGTATGTTGAGATTTTTAACGATTAGTCACTTGCAAATATTAACTGCAGAATATATAACTAAAGGAATTGTGAAAACAGATCAATACTTGACGCAATAATTAGTGGCAATGTGCTAGGGAGCAAATGACCCATGCCCCGACAAAAAAAACTAACCTGACAGAACATTGCCTTAAAAGAAAAAAGTTTCTTCCAATAGTCGTAATGTATAGCGAGATTTTGAACAGAAATTAAAATTCTAAGCACCCACAATTTCCCCTGTTGGAAATTTGCAGCTGCGTGTCAGAAAACTGGGACATCCTGCCCGCCACACAATACACTGCTGGCATTTATGACAAAAACTTGGAGGGGAGGGGCTTACTTCTGACTGGGCCACTAGCGAACAGAGAGGACGACCCACAGTATTATGGCAAGAGCTGCTGCAATGTCAAAGCCTGCACAAGATGCACTGCGCTGGTATGTCCGCTGTCTGCACAGTGTGCTGTCGGCTATGGCAGACTGCCACGCTGCTGCATTGACTCAAACTTCTGTCTCAGAGTCTGCCGCAGTGCAAGACGCTGCTGAGCGTGAACCTGCTCGTTGGCTTTGAACTGACGAATCACGTCCTCCGAGATCTCAAAGTCTCCGCAGTCAGCCTCCTCCGATGCCTGCATATAAGACAGACACAGCACTGGAAATGAAACAATTGATCACGCAGTCTGAATTTACGTATTTATCGTAACTGTCGTTAGAATACGTCACTGCCACATTTGGGTCCAACTATGGAACATTCAACTGCTTAAAGCCCAAATTCCATCATGCCGACTTTCACCGAAACTTCCCCACCGGGAAGTCGTGGACACAAATCATGAGTCACGGACACAAACGGTGACAAATCATGCCATGAAGTTTCGGTGAAAGTCGCCGACACAAATCACGAAAGTTGCGGACACAACCCTCTCAACATGTTGAGATGTTTGCGACAAAGTCCATGACAAGTCTGCGACAAACCCGTTTGTGTCGCTTTAATAGAACTGTTACAACGCATGGGGAAAGACGGCGACAAAATCTTTGTCGCGGACACAAATCATGAAAGCCCCACCTTGCCCCACACATCCACTCTTGGGCAGCCTGAGATGAGTTGCCAGCCAGCCATCAGAATAGTGCTTAGTGCAGCACCATCTGGCGAATGATGGTCAATTAAAGTCCTCTTGCCCATTGCGCGGGAACTTTGCTAGTAGAGTTATAGCATGCCCTCCTATAATGAGCCTCCAAATTTATGCCACTGCCCAAAGAAACAATGTCAATCAAAGCGAAATGCTACGAAAGCATGGAAAAGCCGAGGTAAAATGTGAAACCCGACCATGAGCATGTCTTCAAGACTTGGTACTGTGCCATATCGTGATGATGAACATCCATCTACTGCGCAGCCATCAACTCCCTGCCAATCAAACACACATACGAACAGCCTGTTATCTAGTCATTAACGGTGCCGTATGACACTCAGTCGTGGACTCGTAAAATGACCAGTCTCCAACACTGGTGAAACTGCCTTGGACATTTCACTGGCACTCCACTTAATTGCTCCCGATGTTGCAGCTACGCACGTCATGCATTACTAGCGGCACAGAACGGAAACAGCAGCGCAACGTCATAACAATGCATGGACAGTGAACACTGCATAAAGAAATTTAAAATCTTGTAAAAACCACAATGCTGTCGAACATCAGCAGTGCCCTTAACGTGAAGCTAACAATAAACTGGTTTCCCCCATTTTTGATGAATGACTGGACTTTTCCAGATAGCTGGTAAACTCAATGACATTTCCACGTTTTTCAGGCCAGTGGTCACCCTGCACTCAATTAATTCATTTCAAGCCTCCACCAGTGAACAAAAACAGCAAATTATGCATTAACCAATGTGTTAAGAAACTTCAGAGCCATCTGACTGACAATGGCAGGTTAACTTGCAGTCCAAAAGATGGTTCTATGGCAAGCGCAGGTTAATGCATTCAAATATACCACTAAGCTCCTTGTTTACTTGCAAACTGCCAGTCATGAAGTTAACTAAATATATTTACACTGTGAAGTGTATTGCACAATTATTGCAATGAGAGGCAGCTTACAGCAGCCGATGTAGTGGGCGAGCAGGATCTGAGAAACTGATATCCGCTGCTGCCAGTGCGGCATTTGATTCCAAGATGTTCACAGTGACACGCGACTGATCCATCTGATACAGTCACAATACAGCCACACATTCTTACGTCAACCATTTATGCATTACACCTGTGCCGACATATCGTGCAGCCATCTGCCTAGATCTGTGCAATCCAAACATTACTTCGAAAGTGAATATTGTTACACTGGTCACTCCTAATATGGGGAACATTTGCATCAATCTTGGTTTTCAAGGTAAGAGCCCATACAGGCCAGAAAATGGAAGGGCAAGAACTGTAACACAGCCTATTGGAATGGCAACATAATATATACAGTGACAAAGCAATGAACACAAATAGCTTAGCAGACATATAATATAGCCTTATATATTATATTATATTATATAATATACATATTATATAGCCTTATTACATTATATGTGGCACTGGATCAAAAACTACACGAAGGTTTTGGCCCTGTAAGCTACGGAAAACCAGGGAACAATCAGGCACCAAAAGAAATTGACTTTTGATAAATGTGTACTATCAAAAAGAAGTTCTGGTGACTTCAGGTCAGTTATGAACAATTCTCACAGAGCAAAACTGTTCTCTGCACTTATCAGGGCTAAAAAATATGAACAAAGTATTTTGGGACCGTCACAAACTTTCCAGACATGAATGGAAAGCACTACAAAATCAATGACAATGGAACAGACAAGTAGTAGTAGTAGTATGCCTGTGTGGACATGTTGCAATCAATTGGGCAAGTAACTACAAGCACCATACGGAAACCCCGAGCTACAGGCAGGCAGCAGTACAGAATTAATGATGATACTAGCAGTAACTAGGGCTGTACCGAATAGCAGATTGTACTATTTGGCCAAATAAGAATAATGCGTTATGTTACTCGGCCGAATACGAATAGTTGATGCAAGTCCAAACAGATTGCCAAATGCTGTGGTTTCATTACGGAGTGGTAAAAATTTCAAGATTAAGCATCCATGTTAAATGAATGATACTAACAAACATTACTGACTAACATTACACGGCAGTGACTTATGGCAGACTTTTGACAGTGAGCAAACAAAATGGTTAAGAAAATGCCATAAAGCATCGAATGTGGGCGTTATGCTGCCAAGACAGCTGGGCTGACAGCAGCTGTCTTTGAGACTGAATTATTCGTATTCGGTATATTTATGGCAATACTATTCGGCCGAATAGAATACAAATAGAATATTCGATACAGCCCTAGCAGTAAGAGATGTGTACTGACTGATAAGGAAAGCAGTCAGAGGGCTAATACCTGTCTCAACAGCCGCAGTGGATGCCGACGGTGAACAGCATCCGGACGAATGACTGTTCTCTGTGTTCTCCGACTCTCCGCCGCTGCGTGCCAGACTCTGTGAGCTACAGGACTCGCAGTCTCCGTCCGACGCATATCCCGGGTCACTGTGAGCTCCCGCGGGCTGGTTCTCCGCCACACAGCAAGTATCATGTAACGCTGGCACTGCTATGGAGGTACACTGGTTGCTGTCGCTTGTGTCAGCACATACACTGCTGTTGCACTGGGGACTGCATGCCGGCAACACGCTGTTGTGGTTTGCATCAGATGACAATGCTATCTTCTCAGAGTTCGATGTGCACTGGAAACAACATGTATCAATACTAGCAATATAAATAATAACAACAGACATTGTATAGTGCCCTAACAAAATACTAACATGCTAAAATACAAAGGCGCTGGAATCATAAATGAACGGAGTCCGTTAGATGAGGAAATCTATCATTCAAAGTAATAATGTTATTACTACATCGAAAAGAAAACTAATAGCTTTGCCCAAAATGTAACAAGAAGGATGGTACTTATAGGTATCAAGGTTCTACCACTTTCCCCCATGGTAGATGGCTTAACAGGAAAAAGCAGTTAAACTGACAAGAAAAAGCAGCTTTGGATAGGAGCATCTAGACAACACTTAAAAAAGACTGCCTTAAACTGGCTGTATAGGCAGATCACTGAATGAAAAAGCCTTCGTCATGTTACAACTGCTATCACTGCTATAGTCAATTGAGAATTTGTGCCGATCGCTATCAGGTGTCTGATAGTACAAGCAAAGCACCCAGAAAATATGAACGAGTTAAACTGTAACTCATGTATACCTTGTACTGAATACTTCACTAGTGAATTCCTTCAGTGCATCCAGTCAACAACTGTTGCATTTTTGGCCACAAAATATAAGCGAAATTATCAAGAAACCCAGCTATCACCAGGAAAAGCCGACCGTACCGCCTACGTCCGAAGCCCAGACTCCGATTTCTAGTTACGGAAGAAAAGTGATTTGTCAGAGGTGAAACAGTTCCAAGCACGCTATGTTAATGGAATGCTGTTTTGAAAGCTACAATGAATGCTAGTGTAACAGACATCACACGTGATCATTTTGCCGGGCGATATAAATAGCTACAGAGTAAACAAAGAATGAAAATATAGGATGCAGATTTTACATATATTTCTCACAATAAAAACGCCTTGTTCGGGAAAACACGCTACAGCCTATACAGTTCCTGTTGCAGTACTGACCTTCAAGGTCATCCAAGGTCAATGATTTCCATCTAATCTGTCAGGGCGTATTCCACTTCCTATTAGTGATTAATAGTAACCTAGGCCGTATCTCTCACCATTTGCGAGATAAGGCCACTTATAGCTCTAAACATTCCATTCAAAATTGCAGCCAAATCGCTGCAGATGGACACATGATTACTATTGACAGCCTATAGAAAGTTGCCAAGACCCTATCCGATGGTACCATCGCTGACCCTCTATGGCGTACCGTTTAGGCACAATACCGCATGATTGCCATATAATAGTGCGTTGTGAGTTATGACCCTTCAAGGTCATCCAAGGTCAACGATTTACGTTCGAAAGCCAGTATGCGACTTCCTATTAGTGATCAATAGCAACCTAGGTCCTATCGTGCACCATTTAGCCACAATACATCCGTGACGAACAGACTACGAACAAACGACAACTCATGCCAATAGCTTGACCTTTACTGAAGTAAGTGTTTACAACAAAATCATTTGATACCGCCTAACTTCTGCAAACTGATGCAAAAAGTGAGCGCTACTACCAAACTAGAAAAGACAACAAATAATGCAAAAAAGTGCCAAACTGCTAAACTAAAATGTTTAGTCAAGTTTGCCTAAAATTCCAAATCTGACTTAACATGCCACTTGGCGTTAAGTGAAATCCCTGTGCAGTTGTGAAAAATTATGCAAGGATAGATTGACACACGCAAGTTAAGAAACAGACGTCTCACTCACCAAACAGCTGTTGGTGGTCTTGTTGCCAACAGTACCAGCAGCTGATGATGACACCGGTGCATCAGCAGACTGGCTGGGTTCTTCTGGCTGTGAAACAGCATTACAAGTCTTGGAGCCTCCCTTCTTCTTCTTGGTGCGAGGACGCTTCGGTGTCTGGGCCTTTTCCTCGTCCAGCATAAGTTCACGACAAATCATGTCGACGCTCTGACCTCCACGATTACGCTCAAACACAACCTGCAACACGACACAGATCACGTAGCTGACTGACCCAGTACTACAACCATGAAAATGCACTGGCCCACTGCCAACACTAGCACATCATGCAGCCATAAGCCTAAAGATGTGCAACCCTAAACCTGAATTATTGGGATGGTAAAATGAGCAGTAACTCATTTATATGGGTTACGGAAGGTGGTGACCTTAGTACAGCTGACTGGGGCTGCCTAGCCGGCCGCTGGGTTAGTCTGTGTCTGCAGGCTGCACGTGGTGGCCATGCGGCTGGCGGCTCGGGTTAGTGACGAAAAGCGCATTAGAGGCGTTGTACGCGAGATGCTCTATACAAATTGACACCTTTACCTTTTTACCTTTATTGCCATCTACACCAAAAATTTGCCCACCTTTTTCTGCTGTCATGGGGAATGTTCATGCCAATTTTGGTCTCTCTGTGCCTTCTCATTTTCAAGTTAGAAGCCTGAATATCTGTAATGCAATCTACTAGGCAGAAACACAGTAACATACATTCAGTAACTACTTTTCCTAAGCCATTTGAACGTCGAAAAATAGTAGCCGGAGAACAAGATCAAATTCAGATTAAACATTTACCACTACCGTACTCGTGCTGATGGTGCAGTTATTAGGCCTATCACAACTACAATTACCATAGGACTACCACACTACTTTCATTGTTTGTATAACAGTAACATTTTTTTCTGACCAAAATAGGCATCCTCTGCTGATGTTATAATCAACGGTTCAATTTTTTACTAAGAAAAGAAAGCTCCAGTCAGCTAATGAGAAGAATATACTGAAGGAAAAGGTTAAGCAAAAGCTGAAAAATACAATCATGAAAATGACGCCTGTTTTACAATTAACGATGACTGCTAGGATGCCAACTCATAGTACTATAGCTTATGAAAGTCGATAACCTTAACTCTTAAAAAACCAGCCTAAAAAAGAATCAAATAAACAGAAATACTAGTAGTAATAGTAGTAGTAAAAAAATATCAATAATGCTTAGTATAAGTGGCAAAAATTCAGCTAACAATTACAATGTAACTAAGTATCAAATTCAGTCCTAGCAATACCTCAATGTTTCGACGCAGTGTGTCAACACTGATAGCAAACAGCAGTTGCCACGCTTTGCCCTCGACCTTTAGCTTCTGCTGAATGCGGAAGAACCGATCATGCAAATGCACACCGAGACACGTCAGCACTTCTTCCTGCGCTATTTCCATCGACTTGGCATGCCTTTCTGTCGGACTGTTGCAACACAGTGCCACCATTAGAAATCTCAAAAATTATATGCAGTACACACTATACAAACACGTTTGGTTTTACGCATGACGGCAGCTACTGCTGTAGTGCATCTTAGCCATCGCAATTCTGCCAGTCTGTCTCTCTGTCCGTCCATCTGTCCGTCACACGGGTGGATCAGTCAAAAATGGTGCAAGCTAGGATCACCAAATCCTCACCATCGGCTGCTTGGAAGACGCTAGTTTCAGGAACCGTAAAGCTTTTCCACAAATTTGAAGGGGGTCACCCCGAACGAGGGTGCTAAATGAGGGGGGTGGGCAAAATTTGTGATTTGGCCAATAAGTCGCTGTATCTCAGTATCAGTGTGAGATAGGGCCTAGGTTACTATTAATCACTAATAGGAAGTCGTACACTGGCTCTCGATTGGCGCCGAATTCAATGACCTTGAATGCCAAAATTAGGGTTTTGTTGACTATTTTTGGGGATTTCAGGCTGCGACACACATTTTAAGAGCGGATTGTGCCGGAATAACTACAGACAGACCAGTACAACCTGCATACAAAATTTTCTACATCAAACGTACATTTAAATGGTCCAAGTCTTGACCTTGTAGGTTTAAAGCGGTCTGCGCCTAAGGGCATCAAAGATGAGTACCCTCCCCAAAAAAGTCATTATTTTACTGCTATCGACTGCACAAGACCAGTTGCGCCCTCCGGCAAGTGTAAATAAAACACTATACTGGTCTTCATAGTTCATAATCATCGTGTTGGAATCGGTGAGCCTGGATTTTGTTCGCAGTGGGCATTCAAACATGCATCGCTGTCAAGCGTTTTCCTTTACATTAGCTGGGTTTTCTTGTTTGCTGATGTCTGAATAATCACTAAAACTACTGGCACAATCTTGTACTAGCATTAAAGACCTGTACATACAAACCAAATTTCCTTCGAATCAAACGAACCACAAAAAATCTTCATGTAGACAGATGGACATATGTACGAACATACATACAGATGGCAGACGGACTTTTTACGTCAACTCAGTCAAGGAATCGACCTAAAAATGACTAGTATAAAAATGACAAGCTATAGTAACAATGCATCGATCAACAAACTATGGGGACTTACTTTCCCGAGAGTTCAGGTTCAGCTCGTTCAATGAGGTCCTTAAGGTAATTCTCATCGCAGGGCACGTGAATATGTCTCTTGCTAGAGCAAGCCTTCACCTCGCGGAACAACGCCCGACACTGGCCACTGGCCGATGCCCGGTCCAGCTTGCCTGTGATGCCTGATATGTCTGGATCGTCAACTAAGATACCGTACGCTCGCAGCACCTTGGACTTGCATTCCGTGCAAAACCTTTGCAACATCATACATAAACATCACTGGTTCATCACAAAATGCTTACAATACTTCAGGAAAAACGTATATAGTCACCAATCAATCAAAACATCTATATATTATAGTGCGATATTTTGCAAATGAATCAAAAGCACCTGAGTATATAACTATATTACACAATATTGGCATGCTTGTGGCTATATTTAGAAACCAGAATAAATCTTTTGCAAAGCATTAAAATGGGAACTGCAACAATTGAATAAGTTATGCAACTCAATGCACGGTGCAAAATCACTGAAGTGTTGACGGTAGTGTGCTGGCCTCAGTGGCACCAAGTAAAAAGTCGACTGTTGTGGTTCACACAACTATGACGCAAGAAACAGAAGTTGGTTTGTGCACAAATTAACAAAAGAACCGGAGAGATCGCTACGCTCCCTGTCTGTTTGATCTCTGCCATAGTATCGGCCTGCAGTCTTGATAAACAGCGCTGCAGCATAGCCGCTAGCTACAACAATGCTCATGATGAATCACCATGGACAATGTCCATATGACATCACAGCCAATCACAGTCCAAACTGAAACATCCCTATTTTGAAGATACAGAAAACGACTGAGGATCAGCCTAGGCCAACACTCTGTGTTAGACTGGTTTGGTCAACTATCAGCAAATTGAAAGTTACATAACAACATCTCTAATCCCTATATGCAACGATGATAACAACCTCAAAACCTTCTGTGCTCATGCAATCTGTGAAGATGTGTACAAAGTAAACTCTGCCTGATAAATAATAGCAATAATATTAACAAAGTCCAATTTAACCCCTTATTTTGGAAGTTCAGGGTCTTTCAAAGTCATCGATGTTGATACGACTGAAAAGCTCGTCCCTAGTGTTTGTTGTGATAGGCAGTGCTGCCCATGCCTATTTGCAACCATTGTCACGAAAGATTGGCCAACAACGGTAAAATAACGACTTTTATGGGTGTACCGCTCTTTGATGCCCTCGTGCACAGGTTTCCTTAAACCTAAAAAATTGAGACCTGGACCGTCGAAATCTACATTCAATGCTGAAATTTCATACGCAGTTTCTCCATGTGTATCGCGATTGATTTCGGCGCAATTTGCTCTTGAAATCTGTGTTGCAGCCCAAAATCTGTGTTGCAGCCCAAAATTGCCAAAAAATCCATACAACCCTCTATTTTGGCGTTCAAGGTCATCCAAGGTCATTGAATTCAAGCCTTCTAGGCAGCCGAAGGTGAAAATTTGGTGATCCTAGCTTGCACCAGTTTTAACTGATCCACCCGTATGACGGACGGATGGACAGACGGACAGAGAATTGTGATGGCTAAAACACGCTGCGCGTAACAAAATGGAATTGGTCTTAATAGCCTTTTGCATGACATATTTCACAGTTTCTGAAAAAGAGCATTTAGAAGGCAGACATAAGGCAGTAGTGCTAATGTAGAGGACATGCTCGCTGGCTGACTCACCTGTGCTTGCGAAGATATTCTTCAACAGTAATGAGGAGGCTATCGCTGTCAATCTGCGTTATCTCATCACGACATTCTTTGGTTGCCACGTCCCACACTTCATTCCATGTCCTGCAACGCAGCCACAGTAATTAGTAACCAAGGAAATCCAGCAGCATCCAATCAGTAAATTATCCGACTGTTGAAGAACGCAGGACTCGCTAAATGTACACGATACTTCAGTGTGCATGCATCGGTGCATACTTCCATTTGCCACAATAACTAACTGACATATATCATCATATTATACCAATAGTGACTGGCATCAAGGTCATTATTAAAAGTTTTTTGAACCAAAGTTCATAATATTTTGCCCTCGATCGAAGCGACATGTTACAAAATGAGGGGAAAATTTTTCAATAATGATCGAGATGCCAGTCTCTGTTTTGTTATACCTCAACACATCTACATAAAATCTGTGGTATTTTATGCTGTCTTCGAACAAAGTGAACATAGTTGTCTGCTGATAATGTATGATGTACTTAGCCACAACACATGAAGTCGGTGTTGGTGTGGTCATAGACGTCTCAAATTGAGGCGTGTCCAGCTTCAGCATGATGATGATGCCAATCAAATAGTGCTCTCTGGGAGGGCACTATTGTCAATAGAGGGCACTATGTCACTGCGCTGTTGCTGAGCAGGTGACTATGGCATATTTGTGAACATCACGTGATGTGATTTGGACCAATCACATGCAGGTATTTTGCCCTGAGGTATAACAAATCATCATATTTGACCCACGATCTTGGAAGCCTCATTAGTTAATCTAATACTTAAACAATCAATTTATGCAGCACATAGGCAAGAGGTAATGTTATGTTGTCTAATACATTTCAAAGTAATTACTGGGTCTAGAATTTCACATCGGTTCTTGCAGTGACACGGGTGTTGACCCATCAACCCTCAAAACCTGTCTCTCTTTGACCTCAAGCACATCACTGGCCAAAGTCTGATTAATGTCCATCCGCTTAGTTCTAAGATATCATGCACACATGGATGCATTTATGTATAGATGACCAAAAACTCCCCGACTTTGCTGACACTGACCATCGACACAGGCACAACGGTGAAAGCAACAACAGCCTGGCAATGGCAAACAACCGCTACTCACCACAAAGCTTTTGATTTATGCAGATCCAATGAATGAAGAGTACAGCGTTTGCCTTTCTTAACCTTAGAAGCCATTTCAAGTGCAGTATTAGACCTAAAACATGCAACACAAATGCACATCTATACAGTATAACATTAATAATTCTCCATATTTCACTATTATTTACTTTTTATTACCTTCAATTACAGCATGACACAGACAAATACATTTGCATTTTGCAGCCTAAATACCCACTACATACCAACATCAACTTCCAGTTAGCACAGATGCTAAATATGCATTTTCAAAAAGTTCTAGGAATTCAAGCATGAAGTATGTTTGTCACAAGGAGTCAGTTAAGTGACCGATCATGTACTGCACTAGAAAAGTTGTACAGTTTAAAGCCATGACGGCTGCATTTTGATAGACTTATTTCATGGTCTAGTCTATAATGTCTGGAGTGTTATAAGTGCCCAAAATCTCACTCCACTCAAGCATGATGACTGATAGTGTCTCGCATTTGTATATCACATGTGCATCCAGGCAGAACACGCCGTCGATCACGACCATGAAATGAGTATGTCTCAACTAGTGATTTGCAGCATTACCCATTTTAGAACCAAGTACGTGGTTGCAATTACCTGGGTACCCGGACCTGGTTTTAACTAGCAATTAAAAGAAAAACGATAATAAAGTCATGTACATATATAATTAACCAAGCCCATCAAAATGGAGTACAGGGGTAAGTTACCCCGGGCCCCGCAATGTTTGGGGGCCCTGCCATCACTCAAAAATATAAAGTACACCAGAATGTGCCAATTAAAAAAATTAAATATTTTCTCTTCAGAAGGACCCCGCGAGAATGTTTTCCTGGGTCCCACTGTGGCTCTCAATGTCCCTATAGTTAACCAATATTTTTTCCACAAAGATATGTTTTTCATATAAAAATGTCTATAATGTGTCTGTGATACCAAATATAGCCAGTGAACAAAAATGGCTGAAGTTGAATCTCTCTTGCAGTACTGAATTTCACCACAAAGGCTGCAAATAGCAAGATCTTCATCAGTTTCTCAAGGTATCAGTGCAAAAAATGGGTACCAATTACCCGGATTTGGAACCAGGTAATGCCCAGTTAGTGGTACAAATCACTAGTTTCAACACATGTGGTCTACAGTAGGCGACTTCACTTTTTGACTCTGACTTTCGCTGAGACTTTCGCTGAGCCTAAACTTCGGTCTAAGTAGCTAATTAAGTCAAAAAAGGAAGTGATTTCGCTGAGCAAAAACATACCGACTAACACGGATAGTTTAGTAAATTAAAACAGTCTGGTACCAAAAATAAACGCCGTAATGGCTACACAGTGACGTGAAATGTTACGTAATTACGTCATTTGCGTGCACGGTGCAATTAAATAAGCAAGTCCAAGCGTAACTGGTTGATTTATTTCCTGTTAGGTTTACCGGTTTTCCGCCATTTTTAATTGTTTAGTTGAACTTTGAACTTACAGACTTTTGCGTTCAGCTTTAGCTCTGGCTCAGCGAAAAGGATCAGCAAAAGTCAAACTCAAAAAGTGAAGTTGCCCAGTGTACTATGCCTCGTTAAATTTGCCTAATACATTGCATACCGTGTTGAAAGTTGAAATGTATGTACATATTATGTTATCACTCTGTCAAAGCTGACCTGCAGACAGAGATAAGAGCGAAGAATGACTTGGGATCACGTCGGCATTCTGCAGTAACTGCCAGCACCCCGGACTTTGAGACTTGCAGCGGATCCAACGCTGCACATGCCGACTCTGATAGCTCGTCAAATAATCGCTCAATGCTACAGCATATCACAGCTGGAATTATTGCTATTATTTCCAGTACAGCTGGAAACATGCCATCTGATCAACATAGGATTGACATTGATCATATGACTTAATGCTACAGGATATTCCACCAATAATACCTAAGCGTAAACTCAAACTGGCATCAGTAATCTGAATGGTGGCTGTCCTGTTCACTAACTGGTAATTAGTCATACAGCAGTCCAAAAACTATCTAGTCACACAATATGCTGCATCGTACAGGCATCATAAAGTCACAAACAAAAAGCAGTCGTATATGTTGACATTCCAAACTAAGCAAGTTGCAAATTTTGTTGTTTTTAATACTTAATTATTTAAAATACAACATAATCTGAAGCTCTCTGCACTCAATAAATACATTAGAGAATATGTCAATATAACTATTCTAAAGTAACACAAATTACTTGTGTGCATACACTAGAATGTGCCCCCACTGAGGTCAGCCACCTTGCCGTGGTGGTGGGGCTTAGCACCGATGACCCGAAAGATTTATAAAATCTGGAGGCGAGGAGCAACTAAGCACTGACCAAACTC
>Ga0209367_1005561_pt1 | contig 17464 bp, 14 predicted proteins | sample WorMetLIZISLAND2_FD_187412 | JGI IMG/M metagenome (GOLD analysis project Ga0209367, IMG submission 187412) | Marine gutless worms symbiont microbial communities from Max Planck institute for Marine Microbiology, Germany - Olavius geniculatus... ... | reverse complement strand
GTTCGCTACTGTCTCTTTTCTTCTTCAAGATTCTTTTTTCTTAAACTAGACTTAGTGTCTCTGGTGTAATCCATTTTTTAGTTATCATCTCTTTCTCTGGAATCGTCTCTTCTGCAGTTTTTTCCATAGCCATGGCAATCCTTTTCGCGTTCTCGTCCAAGTCTTGTGATGGCTCTGCTTGTCCGAGATGCCGTTCAAGTGCTACTCTGTACGCATTACTAATTCCTTCATCACTGAGTCTAGCGATGTCCCTTCGCTTCCTGAATTGTGCTTTGTGCTTCTTCTTCAGCTTGATTTTGATATTTGCCATAACCAGGCTGTGATTCGAATCTATGTGTGCACCCTGAAAGGTGCGGCACTGCTGCACTGACGTTGCCCACTTTCTTCGGATCAGTATCATGTCAATCATGTTTCTTGTTTTTCCGTCATTAGATCGCCATGTCCACTTCCTGCAATCCTTTTGTTGGAACTTCGTGTTGCAGATCATCATGTCGTGTTCTAGCGCAAATTCTAGCAGCCGTTCTCCTCGATCGTACAGATACAGTATTGCCCTATATTAAATCAGGAGCTGGCTATTTACAGTCAACCAGCTATTCAGGCTATCTATTGCTTACATGAAATGAAGTCATCGTTGGTTTACATGGTAACTTTAACCCTGTTCCGCAATTCTTCCGTAACCCTTCCGCCTCATTAGTCATCGCTATTTATATACCCATGGTTTTGCATATAAGGTCACTCATAATTTTTGCTATTCAGTATGCAAATAAGCATGTGCGCTGTCCAAACTGCTTAAGATTTTTTGGTTTATGATGTTTAACTGTGCATTTCAAAATGAATCCGAAGAAGGGACAACAATTGTGCGCAAACACACGAGCAGCAATAATACTATGCAATGCTGAGAATGTCAACTGGGAAAGAGCAGCAATTACTACAGTACCAGCAAAGTACAAGCAAGCAAAGGAAAACAGAAGAAAATGGGTTCGCTTGTAGTTGTTTATTATTATGTTTTACTAAGGTGCGCTTATCAGTATAGTTTATCACACAATTTTTGCGATAGACTAGGTTCTCGATAAATTTTATACAGGCACAGACAGATGCAAAGTAAAATGTCATATTTTACATTTTACCAATTTGTATCTTTTTTCCTTTGGAAACTTGCTATTGGAAATCACGTATTTTTTAACATTTACCAAATTTACACAAAAGCTTTCTGAACCTTTAGTGGTCCAAAGGTGGGTCCATTGGACCAACCCATTGAATTATTATTAGTTTTAGAAGTCATCTGTTAGTTTTCAGAGGCAAGCATCCATGACTTTGTTTGTACGAACCATACACGTTTTTTGACATATTGCACGTACGCTTGCCCCCACCCTTTAGAGCATAAAAAATTCGAATCTTAGGACCCTTAAAAAGATGTCAGACGAACGACAAAGTCTTCTGACTTATGTGGACGTGGTTTAGTTGCCCGACAAAATTGGCCGACAAAATCGGTGAACCATGGCACACGGCCGATATTTTCGTCGGTTAATTCATACGATATTAGCTAGCGCAACAGCCGAATGCAGATCGCAAAATAATACTTGCATCACTTTTTTTCAGCATCTAATAAACGAAAATAAATAGCAAACACGATAAATAACAAAACCAATATTCATCTTCTGTTGTAAGCAATCACCATGGCAACATAAACACAATTTGTTGTCCGATATACAAAAAGTCGGCCAACAAAATTGTCGAAGATAAAACATGCTTTATCTTGGCCTACAAAATCGGGCGATTTTGTCGCTGGGCGATTTTTGCACGACACACGACAGATTTTTATCGGGCGATTTTGTCGGCAGATAAAATCGGCCGATTTTGTCGTTCGTCTGACATCCCTTTAAGTCACTTTTTTCTGTATTTAATACAAACTGTGGTTGAGTGGTGTCTTGTATTTGTAGAAGTGTCCTGCAGTTATAATAGTATCATGTAGTAGTAGTAGTAGTAGTGTCCTGTAGTTGTAGGAGTAATCTGTACTAGTATGATGTAGTTGTAGTTGTATCCTGTAGTTGTAATTGTATCCTGTAGTCGTAGTAGTATCCTGCAGTAGTAGTAAAATCCTGCAGCTGTAGTAGTATCATTTAATAGTATCTTGCAGCTTTAATAGTATCCTACTTGTAGTAGTATTTTGCAGTGGTAGTAATAACTTGTATTAGTATCATGTAGTTGTAATTGTACCCTGTATTCGTAGTAGTGTCCTGTAGAAGTATTTTGCAACTCTAATAGTATCCTATTTGTAGTTTTATCCTGCAATGGTAGTAGTAACCTGTATAAGTATCATGTAGTTGTAGTTATATCCTGAAGTTGTAGTAGTATTCTGCAGCTGTAGTAATGCCCTTTAGTTGTTGTAAAATTCTGCAGCTGCAATAGTATCCTATTTGTAATTGCAGCCTGGTGGGAAATCGTCCATCGTTAAACTCCGATTACCAGTGCTATCATCTAAGACCGCCAAGTTGCTGCCAACCGAGAACTTCGAGCCACCATCAGCTGAAGTCCAGCCGGGCATTCAATCTACGATTCCGCATTCGATCGTTACGTCGAGTAATCCACCATCGACATTCTCCGAGTTGCTGCTAGCTGCGAATCTTCAGCCGTTATCGCAGTTTGTCGAGTCGCTGCCAGCCGAGAACTTCGAGCCGGGCATTCAGTCTACGATTCCTACGATAGCTGTATTCTGTTGTCACTAATTTTTGTTTTGTTGCTTACACTTTTGACTTGAATAGTCACGCAGAATTAAGCTTATTAGTTGATTCTGTTATAATTTAATTGTTTTAGGTGTGGGAAATTAGATTATTTATACGTTTTACCCCCCCCAATCTGACCTTTAATCCTGTCAAGGCTCTCTCCCATTGTTATTGCCCGTTTGTTGTGTTTAATTCGATTTTTTGAAACTTTTGTCAAACCTATATTTTAGCCCTAGCTCCTAGATGGACTAGACTACGTTTAACTCGTAAGATGGTTGTAGATCGATTCCAAAAACGTTTGTTCAAATTCCATTATCTATTAATATACCGAAATAACGTGAAAAACAATACATAATTTTTGATTACCAAATATCGAAAGAACTGCGACAAGAACTACTCTATCTAGACTACTCTATCTAGACATCGGTTTGCAAGTAAACACGAACGGCCACAAACTGCTCTTTGCCGCTGCAGTACTGGTCTTTTATACAAGAATGTTCAGCTCTTTCAACACAACGCTCGGTGGCTGCGTTTTTCTAATTTAGCCTTGGGCGCGGCCGCCAGCTATCCAGAAATTCCTAGGATATCTGGCACCTACACTCTCCCTGCTTTTTTAAAAAAAATTTTGGGTGCAAATTACAAAATTTTTAAAGTCCAAAAACCAAAATAGAAATCCTAAGTACTAAAAGTTGCCCAAAATTGACCCTTAAGTCCAAGCGTTGTGACAAATGACAAAGGGACAAACACAACAATGCACTATTAAACTAAGTAAACATTAAAGATAAACACCACATGATCGCAGACAACAAAGAACATGAAATAAAAATAATCGACATATGATTACTGCGCAAATGCAATCAAACGCGCAGAAACATTAACCATCAAATATGTACAATATGCAAATGCAGAGAGATATTAGGTTTAAAACAATCAAATTGTAAATGAGAATACGGACAATCTAAATTAATTATCAGTCTAATTATAAATTCAGCTACCCATTTGATTAGGTAGTTTGAATATGAATATGACAACATAGCCAAGTGAATAATTGCTGATAGACAATAAACAAACAAACAAATTAATGTACATGAAACACTTTTAAATAAGTTAATTATTAAATAGCTAAGTGGATAATTAATGATACAAGACTATGTCAGAGATCAAAAACCGTTACATAGTAATTTAATGCAGTTTACATGGCTTAATACATGACTATTCGCTTGGTGGCGCCACTGGGCAATCAACAGTGTAGGAGAGAATCAGCATTAAATGTTCGTTGAAATTCTAGCAAAAATTGATTATGAACTGAACTAAATTATACTATTCATTAAGTTTTCACGGATCTAGCCAATCAATAGTCCATGTGTAAACGTAAACAAATAGATCTATGTACAAAACGCGTCATGCATTGATCAACGCGCAGACGCGTCAAACAGTGACATTCATTAATCGCAATCGGTAAAACATTAAATATGCATGACGACAATAAAAGCAATCTAAGCGAGAAAAACGAGAAAAACAATACCATCAAGTAATATATACAATAGATGCAAAGTCCAAAGTGGCTGTCGTGTGAGTAAGCTATGACGTTACTTGAACTTTAGTTCTATGGACTGTAATAATTTATGTCTGTATTAATTATCGTATTTGTGTGTGATTTGTAGATTTGAGAAGAAAAGACTCAAGTTTGATACATCAAAATAAAATTGACAAAACTGTTTGAACTTTGACTGCGAAATGTCTTATAGTGACGTTGTACTAATAAATGACCTTTATAGTTTTGAATGACCTTGCTTGTCCGACCAAAAGGTGGTCGTCGTTATGAAATAAAAAAAAAACATTCCTTAGACTATCACATTGTGGCGTGCATGGCTGACACACCATGGTGATGTACGTGGATGGAGAGGTGGAAATAGTAGGCATAACATGCTTAATAGCGAATAAAAGGTAATACAATAACCCGAATGACAAATATATTTTCGACGTGCAGTCGCCACGTTAATGTGGGCCTACATCAATATTTATTAACACGCTTTAATCTGGCACGAAACACAATCACGTAGCATAATAAATGCAAGGTTTATACACGTTCAGTATCTAAGACAATGCGTTGTGACGTTGGTAATCAAGTATATCGAACGAATAAAATTGCGATACATGACAGATTCAGCCACAATTCGCACACACTCAAGGAGAGCATAAGTTAAGTGCATAAGACATGTGTTATGGTAAGTCACAGAAAATATTCATCGTGCTTAGAATTTACTCTAATGTGTAAAGACAACGATCTGAAAAATTGTCCCTTGTTTCATTTTCAAAATGTCTAAGCACCAACAGCTGCCGTAGAATGAGAAGGCGTACAGCCTTATCGTGCCGTGAGGCTGTTAAGAAGCCAATCGGAAACTTAACACGCTTTCCATTATCAAGCCGTAGACTCCAAGCGCTAAAGCGCTCAAGGCGTCCAGTCATAATGTGTGGGGTGTTATGTAAATGAATGGGGGCCTTGGTGGTTTTACAACCCCCCGCTGCTCCCATCTGGTATACTCCTCTCTTCGTACTTTCTTATCCTATAAGCGTGGAGTATACAAAGTCTGTATGACGTCGGCAATAAAATAGCTGCACGTGCTCACACTGCACTGCTACTGTAAACAGAACCTAGAAAAATTTATAACGACAAATTTTCAGATCGTTCCACTTTATGCTAAGGGCTGCTATGGGATAAAGCACGTGACTGTAGGCGCACCAGAACTCAAGTCTATGCACATTGTCCACAGTATGGGATGGAGATATATATATTAGACAAAGCTGAAGTAGTGTACTGTCGTTACTGGTTATAAATATGTGGTCATCCGGTATAGTCCCAACTGCTATTCATTAAATCCTGTTCACTGCTGTCCCGCAGGGTCGATATAGGAGGCGGCTGTCTGCTCTAGGCTTGGTTGGTCATTTCACAGTGTTTTCTTAGCTCCAAATTTTCACATGAAAATAAATTTTCTATGTAAAATTTGTACATCAAATAATACAAATTGTAAGGAAATATATGCACAACCCTTTCAGCTGGTGAAATTTTGCAACAAGAGATAACTTTACATAAAATTTGTGACATACATGCTTGCAAATCGAATGCAAAATTTTGATAGCTGTCTCCAAAATAACACTACCAGTTTTCGCTGGTCCAAGTGTATGCCGCCGGTAGATAGTGAGAAAGGTGCCTAAGATTTTGGCCATGCTGAAATTTTCATCCTACGCAAAGTGATCAAGTCGTAAATAAAACTATATTAAGCAATGTACAAATTAACAACAGCACAGTACGTAGTACCCTAACGCAAAATTCGCAAAGTAAATGATACAGCGCTCATAATGGCATGAGTTACCGCAAGGGAACAAGGCATCGTAAGACAAGGTATGAATAATAATCAGTAACACTTTCAGACTAAATACGGCAGGACATAACATTTCGGATTAAGTTAACTGATACATATTAACAATGGGTAACGGATAAATTAAACAGTTGTACGAAAAAAATGTAAAAAATGTTAATGCTATTAGGGTGGGGATAAAATTTCACGATGACCATAAAAGCGTGGTATCTATAAGTGAGACTTCTGGCCTGATTGCTGACAACCGCTGTAAAAGTGTCAGTCAGTGTCTTAAGACGGCTCGGGCCTGCTCTGGGCCTGCTCTGCTCGGCCTGTGTGTAATCAAGGATGTGGACTGACAGGAAGTAACTTAACAACCGGCAGAAACTAACAGCAAACACGGTTGTACAGCAGGTCTTTAGATAGACCGTGTTCAAGACGTTACAGTTTTCAAGCTAACAGAATCTCTGAAAATCGGTGTACAAAATTTACAAGGCATGCAAAAGGCTGTCAGGATAATCAAGCAAAAATGACACAATTGTCTGTTTGTCAATCTGTCAATCTGTCCATCACAAATATATTGGGGTTAAATAGTGCAAGATAGGATCTAGGTCGCCACTGGCCACCAACAGACATTCGCACATTGACTTTTAAATGGTATAAAAACCACTGATCCTGAATAACCTTAAAAATTTATAACACACTATGGTATGCCAAATCCCAGTCGTGTGATACTGTGGCTAAACGGTACGTCGTAGAGTGTACTATCGTATAAGGCATTAGCGATTGCCTGTAGGTTGTCAACAGCGATCGTCTGCAGCGATTTGGCCGCAATTATTAACGAAAACTTTCAAACTATACTATAAACAGTGAGAGTTTTCCTTCAAAGTCTCCCTTCAAATTCCTCAATTATATTTCGATCGCTAAACCCATTTTTAAGATTTCAAATACGTCAATGGGCCCAAATCTTTCGCCAGGGGCCCCAATTATAAATTATTTTAAACAAATAAACGTACTAAAAATGTTATAAAAATTTTGGTCATATGGAATAAAATTTTTTGGTATATTACGTCTATTGAACATCCTGGGTATAAAATATCGTTTTGTCATAATTAAGTACAAAAATCGGTCTATAGCAATCGTCACAAACAATGCATAAATTTTGGTGACTAATTGGCCTTTTCATATACGTCCATATATAATTTTGAGTGGCAGCGTTACGACGATTACGCGGACTATATCAAGCGAGAACTCACACAATAGAAGGACTTAGCGTAGACGTACCACGCCAGACGTATATGCTTAAGAAATAAGGTGACTACGTTACGTATACTCATACATATTTATATTAAGGCTTAATACATATTTTTAAGCAATCTTCCAACGGACTTGCCCATCGGTCAGCGAGATAAAGAGTTCGGTACAGTATTTAAACGAAGTGAGAGATACGATGGGATTATAGCTTTACAAACGTTTACCAACATTATGTGCCGCTGTGGCCGAAATCACGGGGCTAAGATCAACTACATAAGCCGCTAGGCGTCCCATTAGATGACATCCGCACCCCGAATAACGACCCCAAACGGTACACAACCCTGGTCTAGTGGAAACTCGCGTCGTATGTAGCCATTTCCAATCTGGAAATAGACCACATCCAAAAATGACGCATAGTTCCAACACCTCAACAGTACGCTCACAACCTGTTTACAACTGATGGGATTTGATTAAACGTTACTTGTAAAACCGTACCAATGACTCACGAACTCATTGTAATAAAACAGCAAACTAGGACATGACTGCCCCCTGCACGTCAAGATCCTAGCTATGGTTAACTAAAAAGGTACAAGAATTCCTTGATATTGATAAATATGAAAATAACATAAAGTACAATTATAAGCCAATGGGTTAGGTCTGTGAGCAGGCATGTCCAGGCATGTCCAGCACTGGACATCACAGGCAATTCATTAAAAACTAAAAGATAAGATTATGGCCAAACAATTATAAAAAGAAAAGAGTAGATGGAACTTGTAGGAAAGTAAGGAAGAAAAAACCGTGGGCAACTAAAATCGCCGCTGGAACTGCCTGCCTAGGCCCCCATTGGTTGCGGCCTCTCAGTGTGCCCAGGGCTGGCCATGACCGTTAGACGGCCTATGGCCTCAAATAGGCTACAGAGAGAAGTACCAATCCCGGGGGTTCGCCCATCTCCCCAACTGAAATATCCTTTAGCCTGCGCCGAGTTGTGACTGAAAAATATTAATTAAACAAAATTAAGTGCAAAACTAAAATTAACTAAAATTTAAGTCAAGTGTGATCTCGTGAGTCCATAATAATTTTGTGGCCTAATACTTTTAGCTGAAAGCGCCACTACTGGTGCCTGGAACTGTTATCCTATAAATTTTGAGGTATGGTACATTTTATAGCAAAATTTTTATTTCGAGAAAGTTCGTTATTGGCGATCTAATCTACACAGAAACATAATAACAATACTACATATCTGCTTCGGGAAATTAAACGATTCTGGACGCACGCCGACCAACCAAATGTCCAGTCGTGTTTCCTTAACAGTTATTCGAACCAACCCTGAAAAGCAATTCCCTTACGCAAGCACTTATTAACGGGCTTCTGATTAAAACTGTTATGTGCGCTAGCCTAGGGCTAGTAAGTGCAAAGCTTCCAACGGTGTTAAATCTAGCCGTTCAAGCAAATGCGCCATTGGTACGCAGAAGAGGAATCAGTCACTCGACTAAAGTTAAGGGCAAACACTTAGCGGTGTATAAGGCCGCCACACCTAAATTTAACCCTTTTGTTTCCAAAGGTAAGTGCTTGCGTGTTTAACAAAATTTTGCGTTAGCTTATAGGTAACCGCATGTTCAGCCAAGACATGTCACACCCAACTCGTGTGCCTATACGGAAAGTAAGGGGTATTTCTAATGAGTGAGCTTTTGGACTTAGTGTCATCTTTCTTTCAACAGTGTAGTTGTTAGTTTTACCATCCACTAGGTGTTTTTAGCATACTGACAATTCTTAGGATGCCGAACGACGACTAGTTAAAAACTGTGAACGCTGAAGCTGTCTGTTTTTGCTGCTGTTTCCAATTTGTTTCCGACTCCTGAGCATAGAAGCTAGAAATGAATTTAGTGTGGACACGAAGTCTGACGTTCAACGATTTGCTAGCAATTTGGTTAGAAATTTGGGTACCAGGTTTCCACTGCTTGGTAAGACACCAGCGGTAATCATGAGAGATGAGTTGATGACGTGTACCAAGGAGTGTTACAGAAGTTACAGGAGGCAACTAATTAGAAACATTCCGCAAGGAACACTAAGTGAAAGACACTCGTACACACTGCAGAAAGAAAACACACTAACAGAGTCTAGTCCTGATGAAATCCGTGAATTTTCGTTTCCTACTAAGAAAGTCAGCTAAAAGCAAGGTTTAGTCTAGTTTATTTTAGTGCTAAAATGTGATGTAATTTTCCAATTTTCTAAGACAAGAGTCTTTAGCCTAATATTATACAAATATTTGTGCACTCTATACAACAAAGTGCAATGTATGCTAATTACACAATTGTTACATGTCATTCAGTGATAAATAGTATTTTTATTTCTGTGACCTTCTGACTAATTTTGATGCTATCAGCCAATTTGATCATTCCAAATGTAAAAATTTTCTCTACACGAAATCCATTATAATAAATGTCAATTTTGTACTATTTCAGGTTATATTGCAATTTGCAAATAATTGTCTGCAAGCAGTAGTTGGCGTTTTGCAAATCTAAACGTACGTAAGCTTGATATTTTGTTTTTTTAAGGCTGCTTTTTTGATCAACAATATCAGTATGATGCCAAGTATTAATAGAATAAAAATTAACAGTGTCTCGACTCCCCAAATTTCTGTCAACGCCTCTTGAATAGACTGCTAAATATTCCCAACTTTTAATACCTTTTAGGTCTAATTGTGGTAGGTGGGTAAGTAAATACGAAATCAGCTGTTGCCGAATGCACGGTGGCTGCCATGAAATACAAAGCTTTTATGCGCATAATTAGTCAAATGATAATGCAAGAATTCACAACTGTGACGGTCATTGAGAAAGCAAGACACCATGTTTCGGGCCTTAAAGGATTAAAACTACGAATGGATGAGCCTATTGTAACCATTTTTTCGAACAAAACAGTAGATAGGTCGCTGTAAATCTTTTTTTGTTAAATACTGGAATTCAAGGCCGCATTAAAATCAAAACGTGCTTCGTCTTTTTTAGCCAAAATTTTGTTGTATTGGCCATCTTGTACCAATAACGGTGGCAATTCTGCAAATAGACTTTGGTTCAATTTCAAAGCAGAATTCAAGTCACTTAATAGGCTATGATTTGAAAAGTAGTGTTTCAACACCATAATATTTAATGGGAACGTAGTGTTAATGTCAATTTTGGCAATTTCCGGATTACAATGTCTTTCGGTAAAAAAACAACATCATTAACTATAGCTCGTGATTCACAAGGCAGATTGACTATGTACTGGGGACTGAGATTTTCCAAGGTTTTGTCAATATCTCTTACATCTCTTATATGGTTTATATGGGTCGCTAAATTTTGGACGATTCTGTCTTTACGTTTGATGTGGACTGTGCTAACATTACTGATTAACAGTTTACCCTCAGCGATGACATGGACTGCTGGCTGTAGAAATCTGTACAACAGATGCAACTCACACAGTGCTTTAATGTTAACCATACTACCAATTATCAGAGCCAAAGAACATGTTAATTTATTTTTTGTTCGCAATTGAATATCACTGCTAAACATTCTAACAAACTGCATAGTTTCCGGATTATTACTCATGTGAAAAAGCAACTCGTTTATGTCAGCTGCTATGAAATAAAATGGGTTATTCTGTGAATAAGCAATAAACTTTGGTGCATTATACAGAATAAAGTAAAATTCTTAATTGTCTGGGGAACGAAGAAAAAAATAAGTCAATTCTTAAATCTTCAGTGGAGATATGGCGGTTTTGAGGACTATGGGAGCCTGGATGATTATTAGCAAAACGTGAGTATTGGATTCCTTGTGGATTGCTCTTCCCACCTTAGTTTGTGTGTAATAATAATTGGGAGTCTTGTAAATAAGCTCAAATTCAGGGGATATCCGCTCCAAATTCTTTGATATATTTCTTATCCTAGCTGCCAAAGAGGTGCTGTTGACTAGATAATGTGATAAACGACCTTTAGACAGTTCATGCAATGCCATATAAATACTGTCTATTTCACACAAGTTTAATATAGCCATATGAATTTCCTTTATTATGACTCCAATCACTTTATTGGTTGTTTGAGCTTGTTGGTTCAATGTTCGTAATTTTAAATTTTTGTCCCTTAAGATTTGTCTCCTCCAATGCATTAGTTTAGCAAAGTGATCCAATCTTTTGCCTGTTAAGCTTGTTATTTTTGTCATCAAATTTTGTCCTTTCCGCCATGCAGACGTCGCTTCTTTGGTGCCTGTTAGTACTTCGGTTAGCAAGTGTTTGATGCCATTTAAATTTTCGGTGGTTGCCAGTCCAAAAACATGGACTATTTCGCTTCCAAGCCAACTACTCAGACCTCTACGCCTTCTGGTCCTAGGATTTATTTCAAAAAGCAGTTTTTTTTATTTTCGATTTTCGACTTTCCAATGTCATAACAATGTGGCTTTTCATCTTATGCAATTTAATAGCAATATTAGCTACGTATTTTCTGCTTGTTTTGCCTGTAAAATAATTTAACCTCCTCATGTCGTCTATTTCTTCTGTCAACGCTTCTTCCGTATGAAAAGTAAAATCAAGCAGATGATAGTGATAAATCAAGCGGACGTATCTATTATAGAGCTGTACCTTGTTACGCAGTTTCATGGTGTATCCGAGATTTGTCTTTACTATGTATCTGTCCTCGTCTGTGGCATCAGAGCTTGCTATCCAGACGGCGATGACTGTCATCCAAGCGAGAGCTGTCTTTTTGTCCATCGTTCTGTGTTTTCTTCGACTCTGTTACAAAAAACACTAACAAAAATAGTTCTTTTAATTTACTGTCACCCACATAATGCGCAAATAGATGGCGTAGTCCGATTCATTTTTGTTTGCCACTTTGGTAGACCTCGGCCCATCAGGTGATTTTTTCCCAAAATTGTAGGCCTACATACATCGTTCAATTTCTGTTTTCATTTTTGTCATCTAGAGCTCATCACCTGCTTCGAATATCAAATTCGCGTTGCTGCGAAACAATTGTCACACATAATGAATGGCACATAATTCAATACAGCATTTTTTATTCACATTTGCTCAACGCGTGTGCTCTTCAATGAGCATGATTAAGTAGCTGCGTTTGGCATAACAAACCTTTTTATTCTATCGAAATTCACTAGGTTTTTTACCATTTTTCCAGTTTTCTGGTTCATTATTTTATAAGCCGGGCCGATCCCGCTGTGCTCTATTACTTCGATTATTGTAAATTTGTCATTTAAATACGGTTTTCTCCTCAAAAACCTGATCGAATTATTTTTTATTCGATTATCTCGTAACAAAACCGTATCGCCGACACGATAATCGACATCTTTGGTTTTATACCGTCTGTCGTAGTTCTTTTTCATCGTCAATTTACTCTCAATCTTATTGCGCCTAATGCCGTCATTAATTGAATTCATTGCCGTTTTTAGCCATTTTACGTAGTTTCGACTGTTTGTACTACAAAAATTCGAAGCGGAGTCCTCTGTGGATACATAACTTGGTAGTGGCATTTTCTTAGCATAGAGAATTTCAAAGGGTGATAAACCTGTTTCAAGGTTGACAGAAGCTCGTAAAAAAATTTGGATTGCTGGTAAAATCAATTCAATTTGAGTGTCGTCAATTCCGTCAGTGCTGAAAATTCGTAGCCCTTTATTTAGCGCACGAATACTTCGTTCATCTGCGCCGTTAGATCGTTTGCTTTGGGTTGCCGTGAACCTGTGTTTGACGCCTAGAATTTTCTTTATAATGGAGAACAAAAAACTTGTATAGCCCGGGGCCTTATCACTGATTATTACAGACGGGAAGCCATAATTAGCAATAACTTTCTCAACAATTACCGTGGCCGTTGTCTGCGCCGTTTCGTCGCAGACAGCTTTATAAATCGTCCAACTACTAGAATGACATATAATCGCCAGAACGTGGATGTTGCCTTGAGCTGTTTTTTTTCTGCTTAAGGTTTTATAATCAAATGAAATGACTTGGAAAAGGAACATTGGCATGGGGAGTGTGTATAACGGTGATCTTTGCTGTTTTGGGTTTATTTTTGAGGTTTGACAAACTTCGCATATTTTTGAGACATTTTTGCATCTTGAGTTATATTTTTCAAATAAAACCTGGAAATTATCGTGGGTAGCAATCTATTAGTACTAAAATGTCCGCACAAATTATGCCATTCCATTAATAATTTGTCCTTATGTTTATTATGGATGCAAAGTTGGAAATTTTCACCCCTTACTCGTTGCTCTTTTTGTGTTCTCGGTAATGACAGTTTATATAGTAGACTGTTTTTAAGAAAGTAATTCTCCGCTAACAACAACGTTTTCCGATCAATTTCTTTGTTGCCCGTTAATTTGTCCGCTTTTAAGTATTGATAAATGGGCTGAAAAAATTTATCTTCCAAGTAATCCGCTTCCGTGATTATGGGCATGTCAATCATGTTCTGAATTTTTTCTGCGGTCTCTTTAACGTTAATCTGATCTGGCAGGGATCTACATTTTGTAACTCATTGAAAATTTTACTGGTCGTTTTATCTGGGGAAGGGGCCCCAAAATTTGGCGTGGGAATCGATGTAAGAGTTGTTTTTGAATTTGGTTCAGAAGTTGATATGGAGGTCGGTGTGGAGGCTGGTTCTTAATCTCGTGTATCTGGGGCGGGATTATCATTAATTTCGATATTACTTTCGTCTGTCCTATTGGTAACGGAATCTTTTGTCGACTTAGTTAATTGTTTTAATTTTGCTTGTCGCTTTGCTATACGGCTGCTGCGTCGCAATGGATTCACGTCCGCCGCGTCGGTTGGGGTGGGCTGTAAACTGTAAACCGTCCAATTTTTATTTTCCATCTAGCTTATGGGCAAAATAAACTCCTCATCGTATAATTTTTGGGGTGAAACAAATTTCACGAGGTTTTCTTTTTTAAGGTCTTCGCCAATACGTGACAAACAGTCGGCGATTGTATTTCTGCGTCCAGGTAGGTAACGTAAAGTCATAGGAAACTGCGAAATGTAGGCAATGAGACGACGCTCTTTATTGTTTATGGGCTTGTAATTTTGTATTGCTGCAACCACGGCGTTATTTTTAAACACAGTTAGGTCAAACTGCAAAAAAAATTGTCTCATACTGTCTAAGACATAGTTCCAAGGCCAAAAATTCTAACTGGTACGGACTCCATCTCCGCTGGGTATCTGTCGTCGCAAAAGATATGTAACCACAGACGTTTGGTGATTTAGTATCGTCTCCGAACTGTAGAACTGCTCCGCCGACCCCAATTGTGCAAGCGTCTATATACAGGTAAACTGGGCGATCAAATTTAATGGGTTGCAAGATTGGTGCCTCTAATAAAAGTTTCTTTAAGTGGTTTAACTCTTGCTGGCAATTTTCTGTCTAGAGGAACTTTTGGTTTTTTTAGAAGCTGTCGCATGTTAGCGATTTTAGTACTAAAATTAAGGATGTAACGCCTGAAATATTGGACTAAACCAATTAGCTTTTGCAATGACTTCCTATTTGAGGGCGGGGCTATACGTTTAATAGCTTCCATTTTATTGGGGGATATACTTATTTTTTTATTGTTTACCGTAAAGCCTAGGAATTCCATTTCGTGAAATTCTATGCTAGTTTTAGTCGGGTTTAAACGCATGTTATTGGCTCGAACAGTTTTAAAAAATAGTCTCCAAATGGGTTAAGTGTTCTGGAAACGTTCTGGATGCAATAGCAATGTCGTCGATGTAATTGTAAAGGAAATGATAGTACTGTTTATTTTGAAATACTTTCCCCATAGCTAAGACCAAAGCTGCTGCGCTCACGTTTAGTCCCATCGGCAAGACCGAATACTGATAACTTACCCCAGTAGTAGGATCTGTGAAAGACGTATAATGGCGAGTTTTAGGGTGTAATTTGATACTCCAATATCCTTTGAACATATCGACACTTGATATGTACTTTGGCCTATTTTTAACAAGATCAGCTAATAATTCGTCAATTTTGGGAAGAGCTACAATTAGAGGTTTTAAGATGGAGTTTATACGTCGTAAGTCAACAACCATTCTACTTTTTCCAGATTTTTTTCTTTCTAAAAACAATGGGCTATTAAAACTACAATCAACTGTTTTTTCAACAAGGCCTTGTTTATGCAAATCAACTTTTTGTCTATGGGCTTCCACGGTGTCACCCTCGTTCAATTTATACTGCCTAGTATAAATTTTGACAAATGGGTTTTTGGGATGCAATTCCAACTGGTATCCTTGATATGTTTTCATTTCGGATATATTCTTCGCAAAAATATCCTTGTATTGGTAAAGCTTTTGTTAAAATTTAAGTTTCTCATCCGGGTTTAATTGGTCGTTAATTTAAATTTTATAATTTTTAATGAATATGTCTAAAGTTTCCTGTGTTATTTCCGGTCTTTTTTTCAATTGTTTCTCTCTTCGGGATAGTCGATTTAGTTATAGAATTTATAGTGGCTGGAAAAGCTAAACTGGCAATATTCGAATTTTTTCTCAAAATAACTGAGTTGGGCTGAATGTTTAAAACTCGAATTTGGGCTATTCCATTATTAATCGTATACAAACTCCCTGCTACCAAAACTGGCGTAGTGTAGTTTTTCAGCGGCTCAAGCAATATTTCATCTGCAATAAATTTTTTTGGGACCCTTACAGGCACAATTGCTTTACAATATTTGGGTATGACTGTGTTTCTATGCACCACGACACAATTGTCAAGTGAGTGGAATTTTTGCAATGGCATTGAGACTAACCCATCCAAAATATTAAGTGTATTGTCCCGATAATTAATAACAGTCTGGTTTTGGAATAAGAAATCGGTTCCGACTATTAAATTGGAAAAAATGTGTTCGACTACGATAAAAATATAACTAATGCATAGTCCATTAATATTACAATTAACGCTAGTTTTACCCAGCAATCTGAAAGCTTGTCCCGTGGCTGATACTATGAGTCCTTGATTTTCCAAAAATTAAATTTTTAAATTCAACTGTCGTGCTAATTTCTGGGACATGAGACTTTTAGGACTACCGGAATCTACCAATGACTGGACGTTGCGACCTTTTGCCTTGAAAACAATGTGATTCGTTTACGGACATCGTGTATGCATTGCCAGAGCGTCCTGCCGTTTTTGGCGCCATATGGCCCCGTTATGCCTGCTGTATCCGGGACTGTCTACAAACTTTGGCAAAGTGTCCGAAGCGCGCAACACATACACATTTTGTTGTTTCTCAGGACAGAGTAAAACGTTAGCATGTCGTTCGCCGCCACATTTTTGGCATCGTGGGTTTGCGGGCTGTCCTTCCGTGAACGGGTATTGAGCAACGAACTGTTGGCCGTTGAAATTGTTTTGCCACTGGGAATTAAACGACTGTCCGTTTCGAGCTCCACACCCAAATGGTCTGGCCCCAGTTGTTCTGCCTTTACCTTTTTCTCTAGGCATCGGCATGGGCCTATTGTTAAAATTTGACCTTGACTGGTATGCGTAAGAGCCATCTTGGCGCCAGTCGTAGCCGGTCGTAGCCTGGTGACAATGGGCGTGGCCTAAATGTCGGATCTCTGACCCCCTCAAATGTGACACGACGGTTGGGTGACCTCGAACGTTCGTTTTGAATGGGAGCGCTGGGGGTAATCGAGTCGTACTTTTCGGCCATTCTTTTCAGATCCCTACGGATTTCCGTTAACTGCTCGGTCAGTTCGTTGTTTTCAGATTTCTGTGCCTCTCCTAGACTCATTTCAGCTACCTTGGCTGCGTCTAGAGCTTTATTCATCGTATCGGGTTCCTTTGACAATACGAAGGAGGCGATTTTAGGACGAAGGCTACTCACAAAAGCATAACGAAGCGTTTCATCGTTCGCGTCAATGCGATTGGCTAATTTCCGCGTTCGGTTTGCATAACTATCGACACTCTCATCAGGCATCTGTTTTTTAGTAAACACCTTCCTGGCCGACCTGAATTTTGAGAGTGCAGGCTTAACCCAACGACTCTCGAAAACCTGTTTGAAATTGGCTCCAATTTTTCCGCCCAGTCTGCAGCTTGGTCTATGCACGTGGTTTTTATCAAGCGGAGTTTATCAGCATCGGCCACTATGGGTTTAAACTCCAAATAATTTTGAAATCGGCGCCAAAATTCTGTTG
>Ga0209367_1005560_pt1 | contig 17465 bp, 12 predicted proteins | sample WorMetLIZISLAND2_FD_187412 | JGI IMG/M metagenome (GOLD analysis project Ga0209367, IMG submission 187412) | Marine gutless worms symbiont microbial communities from Max Planck institute for Marine Microbiology, Germany - Olavius geniculatus... ... | reverse complement strand
ACTCCATGCAAATGCAATGCGTTACATTGCAGACTATATTTTTACAATAAAAAAGCAGCACTGTGCGAAATACTGAACATGAGTACTTAAGAAAAGATAACAGTTTTGCCAATCGCTGAAATTTTGCATGCCTAAGTTAAACACACATGGATAATTATTATTCGTGTAAAAAGTTTTCTTCTACGTTACAGACAGACAGACAGAAGGACGACAACCATGCCAGTAGCTCGAGAGTTACTTAAGTGTTGTCGGCTAAAAAGTTAACGTCCAAAATAAATACGCAGTTCTTCAATAACTACGTGTATTATTTTTATCCCTCGTATTATTAGGTCTATTTTATTGTATTTTACTTTAATGTGTCGTAAAGTTACAACATAAATTAACTGCAAAGGTACTTAAAACAGTGGACGAAATGGAAAATTAAACAGAATGTTTGCGCCTACATTAAGAAAACATAAAACTAAAAAAAACAGTTTTGAGTCGTTGTCTAAAAATTTCAAGCGATAACGCCGATACGACAGATGATGGCAAATTAAAGTACGTAGCTATAGCATAACCTCACCAAAAGTAACGTTTTATCAGAAGTTCAGTATTTAATTGTTAACGTCATTGTGAGAACTTTATCCGTCACATGGCTGAAACAACTTTGCTTAAAGTTTAGCACAAGATACAGTCATAAGTCAAATGTTTTCTACAGTACAAAGGCTTCAACGACTTCTTCTTGAGTATGACCAAGTTTTCAAATAGTTCGTTTAGTTCGTTTCCTGCTGCTTTAGTCTGGCGTCTACCAGTCGTCCATTCACACTTCAAACGCGCGGTAGGTCTACGAATTACTATATAATCGTCTGGCTGGCAGAGCTGTAGTGCAACGAATCCTCTTTACGCGGTCTCCTGCTGGGTGTTTTTTGGGTTCCCTGAAATTGGTGTCATGCTGTCGGCTGGCCTGTTGTTAACGTTGCAAACTGCGACTGCGACTGATCTCATGCAGTGAAAGTCTTCGGCGACTCGGCGCAACTAATTGTCCTCGCTCAGTTTTCTGCTGCCCACTGTCACGTCGTAAAACTACTCATAAAATTAGGCTACTTAATTGTAACCATCGCTGGTTATCTGATCTTGAACTACACACTGGTCGGTGCTTTTCTGGCCAATTAAGTGACAACAGTAAAAATACGAATGACGGAAAATAATGCACAAAAATGTGCGGTAAAATGTAAGTCTGACCCGCGACCCGACCCGACCCGACCCGATCCGCGGATGGACCCGATCCGTGTCCATCTCTGATACAGGCTGCACGGCATACCACCATTGCGACAACAAGAACGGCCGGTACGATGTACTGCCTCGAAAATGAGTGCCAGACAGTATCGGCAAAAATTAGGATGTGAATGATGAATATTTATAATAATAAAATTGTATTAAATTAAAACGCCAGCAAAACATGAATAAACATGTTAAAAATACAAACAAGCTTCTGGCAATAAACATTAGTTATGCACTAAATATAGCACGTACAAGCTCCAAATGTCGATCTCTGGCCCGTACGTCTTGGTGCCGTCAAACAGCTCGGGTGCGGCGTATTCGGGCGACCCGCAATGCGTCTTGAGAGGTTCGTCCTCCTTGTAAACGTTGCTTAAACCGAAGTCTATACACGCACAGATACGATGTGATGTTACGAAAAATCACACACAAATTTAAGCCATAATTCCACTTACTTTGATTTGATGTACAATAAATCCCCAACAAGTTGTACAGCAATTTCAATGAGTACTCAAAACTCTGTAAACCCACAGCGAAATTGAGCAAATTCGCATCATTCTGTACAGCATGTTGTAGGCCTACGACTCGTTGTCAAATTTAAACTAGTCCGCAAATTTAAATAGTGGAATTTGGGCTTCATACAACGTCAGTAAATTACAATACAGTGGAATAATGCACAAATAATTTATCATATCACACCACAACGTACGGCTGCCTATACTATGCCTACGATGACTGATGGTAGACCATCTATACCACGTAAGCCTACTGTAGTTAAACAGAAAACATACGGAAAAACTCGGAAATACAATACTTCAGAATACGCACATTATAAATTCGCGATCTCCTTACCTATCAGCTTGATGCTTTTCTGCTTTTCGTTGAGCATAATGTTCTCCATTTTCAGATCCCTGTACAGCAGAACAACAACGATTGATCTACACGTTGCACCAAAAAACTCACACACAAGGAAAAAGACAGAGCCCATCTCTCTTAGCGCTCTGACTGCTACTCACAAAAACAAAAACAACAAAAACAACACTTTCTGTAAACTTTTTATCCGACCATACTAACGGTCGCGTTTACGGTACAATGTGTCGTCCATCCGTCTGTCGTCTGTCTGTAACGTTATTGCTGTGGTACACATATTTGCACTACACTACAATACCCAACCGGCTTTGTAGACGCAAGCAGTCTATTGCTCTGTGCATGTTTTTTTTTATTTAGAGCTTAGAAGCATGTACGTTTTTATGGCATTCATCAAATTTATGAGTCAAAATGTAACTTTAGAAGATCGGAGACTGTTAAAATCTGTCCCTTTATTTACACAGCGACCCCTATCTAAAACATGATTTAGTAATGCATTGTAGGCCTACATTATACACTGGTTGAGCGCACATTACAGCAAGCAAACGTGATATCTCAACGACATAAATAAAATGTTTCAATGTTCGTTTCAATGTTCAATCTATAAAGGACCCGTTCAATCAGTTCCGGTAAAAATATTAGTAGTTGGGGCGTCTACAGTAAAAACCACGATTAACAGATAGAGACTTCTCACCATAGTAAAAACTATTAATACGTCAGAAAAACTGCAGCACGTCGTCCAGTTTAAAGTGTTACTATAGGCTATTGGAACTATACGCTGAATTGTCGCTTGCAGCTGCTGCGGCGGGGCAGCTGGCGTGACGACAAAAGTCACGGTGGCACCGGGGGTAGCGACGGTGATACTTGCTAGGCAAGTCGAGTCAAGTCGGTAAATGGATGCGACGCGTACGACAGACGTATACTAGAGCTGGCAGGCCAGCGGGCGCGCGGGCGCCAAGTCGTATTAAATACATAAATGACATCAGTGATTGCCGTCCCGCCGAGGGTAGGAGGCTGAGTTGGAGCAAACGACAAGTCGTATTAACGCGCGACATCGTCGTTCTATCGACCGGTCCGCGCTGCCAGCATCACAAGCTGTGACGTACCGATCAGCCCCTCGCCGATCTGCGGATTACTCGCAAAATCCGATCCACCGCAAGCCGCGATTCCATTTCGACGCGTTCTACCATATGCACTGCTTTGCGTAAAACGTTCCGCGGTGGCGTTCTGGGTAGAGTAGTTTGTAATTAAATGTTCTAGCCGTTATATCTACCAGAGAAACTAAGTCCACGATCACAATAGCCACAAGCGTATCCATGTTTTATTTTTTATATTGTTTGAATATTCGCATATTGCACACAACTTGCGAAAAAAAGTAATAGGACAAAAACACGTTCAGAACAAACGAATAGTTATGAAACATTTTATATGCAGCCAACTTCAACTTTTTACAGGCAGAGAAATTCAAAAAGTTATTTTGAAAAATGTCTGCAACATTCATCCCACGTTTTTATTTTACATCCAACCACGGCGTAACTTAAGCTTCAGTTAACGGAATGAGTTTTTACGATGTCGATAGACTGCGCTTTTGCTAATCCGGATTAATGCAAAGCAACGTTAGCGATCGAGACCAATGGTGCGCAACCCTAACCTTATCCCTGACTTTGAAGTAAAAATGACATATTAGTTACTCCCGGCACGGAAAACGTTCACGCCAATTTTGATTTATCTATGCCTTTTCGAGCTATGAGCCCGTACTGAACAGAACAGATGGGTGGGCAAGATCCGTAATGCCGCCTGTTCGGGCGGCCGCACAGTAAACCAAGCCGCCAGCGCGAAGATCCACTGGATCCTGCGGATTTCAGTCCGTGCACGGATTCATCCACAGTCCGGACATTCCTGGCGATCACTTCCCAGCCGACCGAATGACCAATCAAGCAACCGGCTTGCCGTTGGGTGTCCGAATCAATCGTGCACCGAGACAGCTCGGACAATATAAAGCACAGAACACAAGGACGTCGTGACTGACTGCAGTGGCCAGCTGCCGTGTCGGCGAGCCTGATTCCATTGAATGTCCGACTCAGTCAATCGTCTAGTCTGCCCGTCTGTCGGTGTGTTATACACTGCATGCGATGATGACGCTCATACGAACATCGCTCTAACGCCGTGTCTAGGTCACTAAAACATTTTCAGAAACGTTATGCAAAATCACGTAACCACGTTTAAAACAACTACAGAAAGAAAACTGAGCAAAGGTCACGTGATGCGCGACAGCATCGATGCTACCACCTGAAGAATCAGTGTAAACGTACAACAAATTGACAATGCGTTTTGGAAGAGTACCCAATTTGACGCTTCCGTACAGAGGACTTCTTAAAGTTAGGAGTTCAAAACTCGGACAGCTAAAATCTGCGTTTTATGCTGCACATTGCATATGCAGATTGACCTGATCTATCTACAGTAATTTCGGCGCAATCTACAGGTAAAATATACGTCGTAGCCTAAAATCGCAAAAAAATCACTGAAAATTTGCTTTCTGGATTTCAAGGTTGTTTAAGGTCATCGATGTAGGTACCCCCGAAAAGCTCGTTAGCAGCGCTTGTTATGTCTATCTGCGACCGTTTTATGCTAAATTAGTGATATTAGCAGAAATCGCGAAGTGGATTAAAAACGAGAAAGAAAAGAAGACAAAACAAAGAAAAGGCGAAAAACGAGAAAGGAAGAAAAAAAGACAAAAAAACTCGCATTGCAAAATTCATGCCTATTCTATTTTACTGCACTGCATACAGTAAACACGAATTTGAACGACATTTTTCAACACGTGTTAGTACATACCTTGTCGCTAAATACCACTAAAATTCAGTCTACTGCATGAATTAAAAATTAAAGAAAAAAACTAAAAGCAAAAAAATATTTAGTCGAAAAGCCTGGAAATCCGACAAACGATTTTAGTCCGTCAAGGCAGCGATGACGGCATAACCGACACGATTTATTACGAATCTATTATGTACTGCATCGGCGTTTTTACTGCGTACCGGTATTGATTTCCGGCCAATCTTTACGCTACATTTACATTATGTTGTCATTACGTTATCGCACGATCATTCGCGATGGACGTTCTTTTGTTTAAAGTGCTGCGGAAACGTCTGCGTGCGTGTGTGCAATGTGCACGTTACTGCAACTGCGTGTTGAGATGACGACGACGACGAACTTTGGCGAAGTGCACCGTCCGTCCGTCACCGAAGCAACTATAGCAAATTAAGCAGTTGCACAGATACCGCACACCGTTAGTACAGTTATTTGTCTCAGATTCGGCATGACTGTTGCCGATATTCCGCATTCGGAACATTTACTTTTTTACTTACATAAGTACTTACAATGTATAGAGTTGCTTACGCGTGTAAGCTATCAGAAGTGGCACAACTTTCGCTTTATAAATCATGCATAGCTTAATAAAACAAGCAAAAAAAACGCTTCGTTTGCCGATCCGTTCCGTCCCGGGCAGCAGCCGACCGCCGGAGGTCCGAAGAAACGCTTAATTTCAGCGTAAGCTATTTTGAGACGTCTTCGCGCCAAATGTCGAAGGCGACTAAAAGACGTGACACTATGAACCGAGATGAGTGACAGCGTTGGGGACAGAAATCGCGCGCAGGCACAGTCGGCCGAGCATTTAGCGGGTCTTGCGTCTGTCCCACTTGAAAAGTAAAACAAGAAATTTGAGCTAATGCTCAAAAGACGCGCGAAAGCCTATAGCAGTTTCTGTTCGCAAACTCTCAGTCTATCTCCAGCCATTTCGTCGCAGTTCATTTTTAGAGTGTGCGCTGCAGCCAAAGATCGCATAAATCAATAAAAACCCCTTATTTTGGAAGTTCACGGTCTTTCAAAGTCATCTATGTTGATACAACTGAAAAGCTCGTCACTAGTGCTTGTTGTGATAGACAGCATGCCCATGGTTATTTGCACCGTTTTCACGAAAGACAACGGTAAAATAACGACTTTTTTGCGGGGGGTACCGCTCTTTGATGCTCTCGTGCGCAAGTTTCCTTGAACCTAGAAAAACGAGACTTGGACCATCGAAATCTTTGTGCAATTCTGAAAATTTTATGTGCAGCTTTTCCATGTCTGTGTCAATTGATTTCGGCACAATTCGCTCTTGAAATGTGTCTCGCAGCCCGAAATCGCCAAAAAATCCATAAACGCCCCTATTTTGGCGTTTAAAGTCATCCAAGGTCATTGAATTTGGTGGCAATCGAAAGCCAGTATACGACTTCCTATTAATGATTAATAGTAACCTAGGCCCTATCTCGCACCATTATTGAGATACAACGACTTATTGGCTAAAAATCGCAAATTTGTCCTACACCCCTCTCATTTAGCACCCTCGTTCGGGTGACCCCCTTCGAATTTATAGAAAAAGCTTTACGGTTCATAAAACCAGAGTTTTCCAGGCAGCTGACAGTGAAGATTTAGATCATAGCTTGCACCGGTTTTGACTGATCCACCCGTGTGACGGACAGACAGACGGACAGACGGACAGAATTGCGATGGCTAAGACGCGCTAAAGCAGTAGCTGCTTTCGCGCATAAAAATTAACGAAAAGAATAAAAAATAATCACAATTTAAAGAACAGGAGTGAGTAAATAAGTAAGTGAGTAAATAAATTTAGATAGCGCTCAATAATGTTGGCGAGATCTGAGGCGCTGGAATGAGGCGAGGCACTAGAGATGGTGGCAAGACATCGAGAAAAGGAAAGTTTTGAGTCGGCGAAAATCGAAGCTATTGAACAGCTATTACGAACGTCAATATAAAGGGAATTCAAATAGTAGGGGCAGCTACAGAAAAACTTCTAGAACCAAAACATCTACAGACACGAGGCGCAGACAGCAAATTAGTGTCAGATGAACGCAATGTACGAGCTGCAGTATAATGTTCAAGAACAGAGTTCAGCTTAACATAGAAATATTTCTGATGCAGGCTTAAATTTCAACATTTTTGCTGAACGGTAATTATGCAGTAAATTAGCGTATGTCATTTACAGTTTGAATAGTATTTAGCAATTATAGGCACAAATAATGTTTGAACACATAAAAATGTACATCTAAAATATGAACCCGATCCTCATTTCACATTCCCAGCTAACCATCCGGCTAGCTGACTGTTTGTGGACAGGTGAACGCATCTCAGATCAACTCAGCCTTCTATTCCTCCGGTTGGGTAAATCAAGTACCGTCCTGACTGACTGGGATTGAGGTGGAGAGCGCTCACCTATGTCGGGTGGCAGGTTAACACTGTGTGATTCCGTATTCAGATGACGCTCCGTAGCAGTGAAACGGGATCCTGTGCAGAGCTATAGACAGCCACAACCATGCTTAAGCCACAGCCCGAAACCGACGACGACGACGCTAATTATTGGCAACAAACGGCAACGTAAGAAGAGTAATAAGTGATGTACTGCATCTGTAAAAGTCAGCAAGAAGTGAATAAATCGTCACAGATTTAGCTAAGAAATTTTTAGTTAAAGCCCCAATTCCACTACGCCAACTTTCACCGAAACTTCCCCGCGGGGAAATTCGCAGACATGAATCACAAAAGTCGTGGACACAAACAATCTCGACATGTCGAGATGTTTGCAACAGAGTCCGTGACAAGTCCGAGACAAACCCGTTTGTGACGGGGAAAGTCGGCGACATGATTTGTGTCGTGTACTTTCATGATTTGTGTCTGCGACAAAATTTCGCGGACTTTGTCGCAAAGTCAGCGTAACGGAATTTGAGTTTTATCACGCGAGAAGAAAATGACGGACACCATCACACACTTCGTTGACACAGTGCGTATTCTCGCGGTCTGGTGTCGCTGTCGTCGGTCAGAGAAGACATGGCAGGCAAAGGTGGTGTATAGCTCTTAATCAGTCAACCAATCAGTATTGCCTTGGTAGCAGAGCTACTTCAAGGTTAGACAGATAATAGAAAAGTTCAGACGATGATGTCCGGATATGACTTTCTGAAGAGCCAGGTTTTAAGGTGACGACAAAACATTGGAAGTGACTGTGTTCCAGACCTTTACAAAGCTACGGAGCGTCACTTGCCATATGGGATCACGCAGTGTTAGCTGCCACTCGACACAGGTAAACGCGCCCCGCCTTAAATCCAGCCAGACAGGCCGGTACTCGATTTACCTACCCCGGAGGAATGAAAGACTGAGTTTACTTTAGTGTTGGTTATATGCCAAAATGATTTTACCTGCCCGCAGGCAGTCACCCATCCAAGTACTAACCCGGCCCGGCGTTGGGTAACTTTGTTGATCGGATGAAACGCGTTACCGCTACGCCAGAGAAGAAACCGGAAGTCGGTCGGAAATTTTGAAAAGTTGGGCGAGGAATTAATCGGTAATTCACTGACGCTCGACGGTCTTCGTGCGCTACTTGAACGACGTCGACGCCGGTAACGGGTCAGCAGCAGCAGCAGCAGCGCGATTGGCTGACGCCTCAAGACGCCCAGGACCCGGGACCCCGCCGGTACCTACTCGTCACTCGCCGCCGCGGCATAATAGCGGCGAGGCGACGGATCAATAGTGGGTCTTTGCCGCCGGGCGCGCTCGCCCGCCCCTCCCCGGCATTATCTCATAATGCCTGCTGCTGCAGTCGGCCTGATAAGAGCCGCGGTCCGACGAACGTATGACCAGACCGGCCGGCAAGAACGGATGGGACTGGACTGTACGGGACGGGGTGCTGGTTGCCAGGTACAGAGCAAGCGACGGATGGACGCACGGCGCCTGCATAGTCACAGCCAGTAGCAGCAGCAGCAGCAGCTGGCAGTCAGTCGGCAGACCCACCAAACACACGTCCGTCGGACGGACGGACGGTCGGACAGTTCGTCGATGTATCGACCAGTGAGTCGCACGTTTAGCCGTCGCACCGACTGCACGCACCGTCCGCACCCAGACACTGCGGGACCCTGCTCTGACACCCTCACTGCGACGTCATGGGGTCACCGCGCCTAAGACAGGTGCCCGCTCAGAGTAAAACTATGTCTCCGATCAACGACGTTTATCGCCGGGCGCGCTTTCCTGTGTCGGGTGGCAGATAACACAGTGCGATTCCATACGGCAGGTGACGCTCCGTAGCTCTAACACGGCTTTTGTACAAAGAGATATACGCCATTTTTATTAACCCTTCTAAACCTTTTTTATCGACTCCGGGTCCGGTCAGTAGTTGTTGGGTTAATGACCGTCGGCATCGCGGTATGTAGCCAGCAACCTACTTTTCGTGGTGGTGGACGCGATGGATACTGAGTACCAACGAAAGCAAATCAACAGTCCTCACGCTACGTCGCCACTGGATTCTGTTAATATACCCCATCCACCATTATTATTAACGATCCACCGGACGTCCTTACACTCAATGCTAATCTTCAAACTCCCTCGTTCTGAAAGATCTGTTATTCCCCACACATCACGCATAGAATACACAACAATACTACGGCACAGTGTGGTAGCCAAGACGCAGCTCAGCATCAGTGCGTGCCGTGACGCCTACACATCCGCCCGCACGTCTTGCCACACCGGCATCGCGCGTAATCATTCGAAGAAATTGGTCGGTCCGACGGTGGATCGCCCACGCGCGCAGACGGCGCAGAGAATCGTCGCTAGGGGCGTCATCATCGATAGACAGACGGACACGAAGCACCGATTCCTTTCCATTATGTATATCTGCACCGGCCGGGCGTCCTATAGCAGTCTATCAAATATTATTACTCCGTTATTCGTCGGAATATAAACGACCGTGTCGCTATCACAATAGCCCTTCTACCGCCACCGCCGCTGCCACGTCTATCGCCTTTTTGCGCCATCTGGTGTCGTTACAGCGTCACTGCTTGAACGTAACGATTTCATCGATGCCAGCATTAATTAAATGAAGAAATGGAGATAAATTACTGCTAAATGCTTTCATGCCAGTAAACGACGTCCATTTATTCGGATTTACTAGCAATTTTATAATATGGACTGTAGTTCAGTTTTTCGTCGGTTTTGTTTATTAACTAAAAGAAAATTTAAGCAGAAATACCTGTGTACGATGCCGCGCTCGTGGAGGTAAAAGATGGCCGAAAGGAGTTGGCGAATGAACGGACGTGATGCGCTTTCACCGAGTCGACAATCCTTCTGACTCTTGATGTACGCGAGCAGTTCACCCCCGCTAGCGTACTCTGTCACCAGGCAGTACAGTGTCGTTGCCTGCATCACCAGCAAAGCAGTAGCATTATAACCACATCATCAGTAAACAAAGTAAAAACTTAAATGCTGGCTTGGAGCAGTTGTTCTATACCAGACCCAGTCACTACTTAGACAGGTGACTCTCTACCGGCAGGCACGCCATGTCGGTGTATAGCCAGCCACAAATTCAAGTTCAACTCAGACTATCGTCCCTCCGGGGTAGTTAAATCGAATACCGGTGTCGTGGGAAATTTGTCGCACCTGAAAAATCCTTCCCACATCCATATTGTCATAATGTAACTAACGCTAACCCTAACCCTAACCTCAACTTTAGCCCTAATCTTAACCTTAATCTTAACCCTACTCCTAACCCTAACTCTAACCATAAATTTAACCCTATCCTTAATCTTAACCCTAACCCGTATACTGCTGTGTGTGGGAATAATTTTCCGGTGCGACGAATTTTCCACTACACCGGCTTGCCTGGCGGGGTTCAGGTGGGGCACGTTCACTTGTGTTGGGTGGTGTGTGATCGCTCAATGGCAGGTGGCGCTTCATATAGCTCTGAGCAATCTGAGATGGGTTTACAGGAAGAGCAACGCACAATTTTAACCTTTAACCCTTTTGAAGTCCTTCCTTAGCCACGTGCCCATGCAGTAACGTTAATCTCTGTCTCCTTAGCCCTGCAGCCACCGCCTAATATGGGGCGAAAATATGACACGATTTGTATGTTTACTCCCACGTTTCTCTAATGCTCAGTGTAAAACACGAAGAGACGGCCAGGCTGAGTTGACCTTGGTGGCTGGATGCAATACATACCGAGAATGTTTATCGTTTAGCCGTCTGAAGACGGTCACCCATCCGAGTACTAACCGGGCCTAACTGCACAGAGTGATCTCGTACTGCAGATCGATACCAGTAATCCATCAGCACACGCTAGTCCATAAATATGTCGCAGCTTACTCGCGACAACATACATCTATCTATATCTGATTCACGGTCAGCGGATGCAAAAGAACGATAGCGAGAAAACAACATATACAAAACCGCAAACAAAATACGCACAAAAACACAAAGGTAGGCTAACTTACGACTAAATATACAGAGAGAAGAGAGAGTATGCTTTTTAATTATGTTTTTCAATTATGCACAAAAATCGACTTAAACTCCATCCGAGTTCATTTCCTGTAGCAGCCTCCATTTTCTGGAATTCTCTGCCAGATGACGTTTAGTCTGTTACATCTCTGTCAACTTTTCGGCGTCAGCTCAAAACATTTTTATTTTAGAAGTCTTTTTCTGACATTATTCTTTAAATTTCTGTACTGCGTCTTCGTGGACTTCGTGATAGCCTTGGCTGTTTTAGCCACGTAAAAAAATTTATGATAGACATTATGATTGACATTGACATTTTGCATTGCACAATTTCCACCGATTCAATCAAATTTAAAACTAATCATTTCACATAGGGTCAAAATGTCCCAACTCACGAACGCAGAGTATAGCCATCAGCTTGGATACAAACAACGCCAAACGATCAACGGTCGTTTTGCGTGAAAACAGCGACATTGGTGAAACTATAGTGTAAAATTTCGAGCAATTACGGTTCGAAAAAGTTACCATCATATGTCGTGCACATATAGACTTCGTCTTCGATCGGTATCATTAAATAATGAGCTAGTAATCGAACGAAAATGGACGGACGACATTCGGGACCGGTCCTGCATGTCAGTGGCGCACTGCACTCAAACAGCAAGGAACAAAGAGTAATGTAGAAAACTGACCTCATCTCCATTTCTTCAGACCCTCAGTACCAAGGACGGTATGCGACGACGGCGACGAATCGAACGTTACTATCAGTGATGGGAAAATATTGACTGCCGGCTACACTGTAGCACGTTAGAAATCAGCCGCTACTGATGTGCATGTGTTTTGTTCTAGCTTATAGTGTTACTCTGAGCCTAGGTTTTGGTCTTGGTGTTGGTTTTGCAGGCATGAGCGTTGACTCTTTGCGTCGCTGATGACGATGAATGCACGAAGAACAAGAAAAGCGCATTAAGCCGCTGTCCGGTTCCTTTATTTAGTTATTTATTCGCCAGTCGGAGCTAGTTTGCGGTCAGTAAGTGCGACGTCCGTTTAGCGCGGACTCCAAACTGCTATTAATCGTTCTGGACTGGCGTCGCGGGGAAGGACAACGATCTGGAATCATTTCACTGGAAAGCTGTGCACTAATGTCTTCGACTTCCTTCCCGAGCTCCACGAAATCTCTCTATATAGCCTTAGCTCCACTATTTCAACTTGTCGTGAACTTGTCGAACAACAAGTCGTACAACGAATTAAATACGAAATTTCGACAAATTAACTGTACGCTGCATCTCTGCTGCTCTTAGTACTTCTAAACTGCGCAACTTTTCTTCTTTGTCCATAATTTTCTCAGCATTCTCAGACATAAGTAACAAGTAATTTGAGCAAGGTTCACGTGACGCGCGATAGCCACCTGGGCAATCAGTGTACAGCTTGCAATGAAATAATAGTGCGTCCTGAAAAAATACCCAAAGTCGAGGCCTTCGTACGGAAGACATCTTGAACACGAGGTCGGAACACAGATGGTTAAAATGTACGTTTTATGCTACAAATTCCATACGCCGGTTGTCGGCGCAATTCACTCTTGAAATGTGCGCCGCAGCCGAGAATTGCAAAAATAACACTAAAACTCCCTATTTGGGAGGTTTAAGGTCATTCAAGGTCATCGATGTGGACAGCATTAAAGAGCTCGTCGTCATTGCTTGTGACACAAGCAATATATCTATGTCTATCTGCAACTGTGTTCACTCTAAACGAGTCAATAGCGGCAAAATAACCACTTTTTAGAGGAGTAGCCGCTTTTTGACGCCCGCCTGCACAAGCTTCTTTGAAACTAAACAACTCTTACTGCTAAAATCTGCTTTTAATGCTAAAAAAATTTATGTGCAAGTTGTCTGGGTCCATTTCCAGCCATTTTGTCGGAATTCACTGTTGAAATGTGCGCTGCAGCCAAAATTGGGAAAAATTCATCAAAACTTTCTCTTTTGGGGGTTTAAAATTGTTCAAAATCATCGATGTTAACAAATCTAAACAACCAGTCACCAGTGCTTGTTATGATAGACAGCATGTCTGCACCCATCTGCAACCGTTTTCACACTAGACGAGCCAATAGCGACAAAATAAGGTATTTTGAGAAGGTACCCCGTTTTGACGCTCTCGTTCTAGAAGAACCCACACACACAACGGCACGACATTTTGTGACAAAAAAAAACTAGAGTCCTTGTGGCAGTCCACAGTAAAGATTTCATGATCGTACCTTGCACCGTTTCGATAGGGCTCAAGGGTGTGACAGACAGAGAGGCACACACACATACAGACGAACGCCCAGGCCATGGCTAAGACACGCGAAGCATTCTGCTGTCGCGCGTAAAAACCAAACTCGAACTGCCAACGTAACGTAGCGTTGCAATACTCGTGTTTCACGCACGGTGGAGCTGAAACGTTTGCCGTCGCAACGTCTCGTTTATGGTAAGCCACAATCGATCACTCAATCTGCTAGTGACGCATGCGTCTTATCCATCGGCGTGAGAATGGCTGAGGCCAGTCGCCACACAACGTGTTCAGCGCTGGAATGATTTATCACAAACGCCCGCAAGTTACAAGTGATCGAAGTGACTGACATATACGCTGCCAACCGTACCGTGATGACCGACATTACAGCAGCACAGTTTTTCGTAACGTCTCAGGCTCAAAGTCCATTTGCTTGGATTTGTCGTACAACACACTGTACGACATGATATACGACAAATCCACAATAGATCGACGTAGTGGAGTTTTGGCCTTATTGGCGCCTACATACAGGACGCATCAACGAAGGATCGATAGTTTACATTCGCTATATCTTACACGTTTTAGCACCGCCTACACAGCAGAACCAAACGATTATCAGTATCGACTTTATATCCTAGAAATCTACAGTCCCCGTGCCACATCTCTTCGCTGATAGTATGGGTCTATTTTTATTCTATTTCACGTGGTAGGCTAAGAATGACGTCGCTGTAGATCTTCGCTTATGTTCGCAATGCTGTCAATGACAGTGCGTAATTATAGTTCAATGTCATCCAAGGTCATCGGTTGTGGTATGAGAGAGAGAGATCGTTTATTTGTCTCAGACACATTAACACAGTTACGATAAACAAAGGAAAAAAATCGTGAGACAGATAGTCAGAAAAGGCAATGCCCATCAAGTCTGGCTACCTTAAAAAAGCCTTAATACAAAAAAAATTACAACTACAGAAAAAAATAAAGAAATAAAAAACCACTCAACTACATAGATATACATCATAAACATGCATAGTCATACACTGCAACATGCAAGACTAAAAAACTATTATTGCACTGTATTATTGTATCCAGTCGAAAGAATGTATACGATGTCAGCTGTTAGCACTAACTGTTGTTATATCTTCCGTTTCGGAGGTACGGCGACTAAATGCCAGATATTGCTACATCGCCGCTATTCGACCCCGAATTTGATCGTGTTTTTCTTGTAGGCTACTGTAGATCGTTGACGCATGCAGAACGGAGATATACATAGTTACTTGAGCAGGTAAAAACATACGACAAGGCTTAACTTATATGACCACCGTATACCTCATCGTTACGCCGAACATACAGACGGACAGACAGACAACATAAACTGTGCATTATCCTCGCCATTTCTATTGCACGGCCATTGCACTAAGAATACAGCAACGCTGAGTTAATACTCGTACGGTACAAAAACAAGCCGGTGGGCAACGTGGCTCGCGAATGTATAGGCCCTATACAATAGCAAAGATGCGGACAGACAGACACCGTCATACACAGACCGAGTCAAATACACGTTGTCTGACAATAAGGGTCGCTTATAGTTTGCAGTGTTGCGACGCAACAATTTTGCGATTGTTGCAAGAGATCTCGCTGAAATATGAGACATCGCCGCAAAGTCGTGACTCATCTCTGAGAACGGAGTCATGTCGTAAATTGCTCACAAAGACGAGAGATTCATTCGAGGATGAATGGTTGGATCGGTTGGTCGCAACGCGCACGCGTGCGTTAAGGGAAGCGAGGAGCGCTGCACAAGCGACGGAAGGCGCCGATGGAAGTAATTTTTCCGCAACGAATCTAAAGAACAGCACACGGACGGGCGCCGGGCAGAGATTTCGAGCGAGCGCGTAGCCCGGTGTACATCGGACCATTCGTATTTCATCGTGTCGGCCAGCGGCCTGGTCAGTGCCGCCTACGAACCGTCGTGTCCAGTGGTCAGCGTCATCAATGTTTCACCATGCAGGCAGACAGGCTCTGCAGCTGACGTCATCGATAACAAGCCTCGTTATCGACGCGCTGCATGCAGCCAACAGATGCTGATGATGCGCCGGCACCGCCGTGGACCGACAGTTGAACAGCGCACGCCGTCGAGAAGCGCACCAACTCGATAATTTATCAAACGTTTAAAATAACCATTAATCTTAAAAACAGTCTGTTGTCTCTTCATTGACTGTGGCTACCTGGGGCCATCGAAACGGAATCTTTCTGTAACTGTATTTGCGTCATCCCGTTTATGTAAAGTTAACTGCCTAAAACGCGAATAACTCGTTATGCGCAGAAAGTTTTCGATCGTTTTGTTCGTCTCCCATCTGTCCAAAAAACTGAATTAAAATTTGCATACATTTTCTGTAGCTGCATCTTACAAAATGTCAATTTTGTCCTATCTGGCAAATGGTAAAAAAAATTTTGCAATTTTGTCCTGATCCGGATCACCACCGAAATCTAATCACTGATAAGTTGAACCAAATCTAGCCTTCCCTAAAAAAATTCGGGTAAATCCGTCCGTAACTTTTTCTGTGATCATATTAAAAAAAAACTTTTCTGTCTTGTCTCGCAATGTTGAAAAAACACAGAAAATCCGGTTTTGTGACCCTGATCTTTGACCTATAACCTTGATATCCAATAAGCTTTTAGCGGTTGACAAGGTACATGTTCGCGCAAAAAATTATCTACCTGAATGCAACGGTTTGCGAGTTATCGTGCTAACAAAGAAAAAAATCAACTGAAAACTACACTGTTGTCGCTACCGCGGACAGTAAAATAAAAACGCGACTGCCTACAGGACGATCAGCAAACACAGTCGTGTCCACAAGCCTGTCACGTCAACGGCTGTTTACGTTGTAAATAAGCTGCAGCTGCGGCTGCGGCGACTGCTGCTGCTGCTGCTGTTACGCCGTTCGTCGACTGTAAAAGATGTAATTTGGCGTCACAGGTTTCTTGGTAACAATACGTAAAGGTCCTTTAATGTTACACAAATCAGATACCCGGCGGTTTCTTTGAGCATTTTGTCTATCTCCTTCGTCTTGTGCGAACACTGTTCACGATCAAATCTCAGTGCCAGTCTATGCATCGATATTTAACAATGCGAATATTAACTACCCGATTAGAATTCTAGAGACCATTCTGTATGGGCGAAGTAAGCCTACTCTACGTTAACCCGACACTGTGCTTTCTTCAACGTACCGACGCAAATACTGGAAATATCACTAGCCATCGCTAAAAACTACAAATCCTGCATTCCACGATGTTTCTATAAGAATCTCGTATTTCAAACAGTAGATACGCGTGCCACAGAGTGTGCAAAATGTTCCTAAGGTTGTATTTCCTTAGAAACGCTGACACACTGAGAGAACGAAATAATCAAGATTCAGCGTGCTAACGTTTAACTGCGCTGTAGCGCAGCCGACTAATTTTACAGAACCGTGCCCCACCACCCCATAACACTCTCACGAAACGGAGTGGCACTACGGTCCGGCAAAATTTTCTTGCCATAAGCCCTTCTGAAGTTTCTGCCATTCATTTTTTCTATTTTTCCGAAATTTTACGTTTTTTTACGCGCGAGAGCTAGCAGCTAGCCACACTCACAGAGGACGTTCCAGCAAACCAGATTCTTCGGACTTGCTGCGAAGCCCAAGACGGTGCCCGACCATCTCCTGATTGGAAACGCGCTCGTGGTCGACCTCCCATTACCTGGATCCATCAGATCTGCCGGGACACAGGAATATTAGTGACCGACGCTCTGC
>Ga0209367_1005559_pt1 | contig 17467 bp, 11 predicted proteins | sample WorMetLIZISLAND2_FD_187412 | JGI IMG/M metagenome (GOLD analysis project Ga0209367, IMG submission 187412) | Marine gutless worms symbiont microbial communities from Max Planck institute for Marine Microbiology, Germany - Olavius geniculatus... ... | reverse complement strand
GAGGGGAGGGGAAAAGGGGAGAGGAAAAGGGAAAAGGGAAGGAGGAGGAAAGGGAAAAGGAAGAGAGTGGACCCCCCAAGGATTTTGTGAAATGACGCCACTGCTCAAACCTCTTGTCATTGACATGATGGGTCCGTGGAGTCCTAGAAAGAACTACATGTAGCGTAGGGGCGTCTGGATTTTTCGTTGGAATCAGCGGTGTAAGCTAACATTTTGCTTGAATTCTTGCATTTTAAAACCGTGATAGGTCTACAATGGGCGTTATTTAGGGGGAGTTGGAGCCTGGTCTATGGACCCCCCAAAGATTTATAATTTTATATTTTCGACTGTAAATCGTAAATTTAAATTAGTGTTACTGCTGCAAGAACAATGTTACGTAGACTGAGACTCCCCCGATGATTTACTGAAACGACGCCAATGTGTGGTACGTAGGCTACAACAAAAAGCTAAGCTGTCGCTAGGGGTAGCGGTTACTGCACCTTCATTTGCATGCTTTTCTGATAGTTTCCAGTACCGTGTAAAACGTACCGTTCAGCCACATACAGACAGACGAAGACGGACACAACATTATGCCATATCAGCGCGACCGTTAATACGATCGGCTAAAAACGATGAGATTATAATTATAATAGGTTTACGTAAGTAAGTAAGTAAAATTATATAGCGCACAACGTCTGCCAGAATTCCGCCGCGAATCTGAAAGTTGCACTAAAATCATTTTGATGTTTTGATATTATGCACTTTTTTGCGCAACGAGTAGGCCTTCTTCTTACGCGGATGTTAAGTTAAATATTTTGGCACGCGTGAATTCCGCTTCCCCGTGACCCCGCTCCGCCCAATTAGTTGTAAACATATACTCCTTCGTCCGCAGATTATTTGCTTGTCGACTCTGTCATACTGGAGTCGTTGTGTAAGCTGATCGACGTGCATAATGGGGTGTTTACACAATCCAGCAAACATCCTGCAAACTTTCAGCAAATGTATTCAAAATACAAATGATAATGCTGGACATTTGCTGGATCGTGTAAACACCCTATAAGGGTCAAAGTCAGCGTTCGGGTGAGTGAAAAGGAATTACGGGGACGTATAGAAGTTATACGTGGAAAATTGAAAGAAGTTGCGCTGCAAATTTCCGATAATTACGAGAGATTATAAGTGCGCAAGTGTTACATTTTGCTGCTAAATCCCTCAAAAATGGAAATCTTCCGTCACAGCTTGTGTGTCTGAAAGAATATTTTTCAAACAAAAGAAAATTATCCGACAGAGTAAAAAAATAACGCAAAGGAGCTATTGCCCCCTATCCCACCCCCTTCACCGACGTGCCTATTTGATCGACTGACAATGTTGTCATTTAGCGGCAAATCTCTCGCAGGCCCTGCAGTCATTATGTAATCGACGTGCATCATGGGGATCAACAGCGTCCGTGCAGACGAATCGATTGTCTAAAGCCCAAATTCCATTACGCCGACTTTACGCCGACTTCCCCGCGGGGAAGATCGCAGACACAAACCATCTCGACATGTTTGCGACACAAATCCTGAAAGTCGGCGACGTGATTTGTGTCGCTGACTTTCATGATTTGTCGCAAAGTCGGCGTGATGGAACCTTGGCTTAAAAGCGCGTACAAAACTGAACTGAACTGAACTGATTTTTGGCCTAAGTTTTCGTATTTCTGGAAGCATTTTTTGCGACAAAAACGCCACCCAACAAGCAAAAATTCGGGGGTGTAGGCACTTCGGAGCACTAATATTGCTCTCACCTGGAGCAATTACGTTCCCCTCGCGAATAACCCTTCCCCTGTCACAACGCTACAGTGCCCTTCCCAATGTCATTAACAATCTGCTGGTGAGAGTTATATGTTTGGTGATAGTCCATCCTCCTTTTTTATACATCTTCATCACTCGTTGCCCTGCTCTGCTGGGCAGACGTCTCCATCGAATTATGCTGCGAAGTAGACCCAGACCAGCTGACAGCCGGAGATCCCAGCTCTGGTGGATTTTCCAACCCTGGCTGTTTCGGTATCGATGTCGGTATCGGTGTAAGGGCTGTCGAGGCGGTGGCGGCCGTGGCTACCGAGTGGTTCATGAAAGCAACCAGACGTCTCAGCTCTTCCAACGCACTCGCCTACATACATACATACATCCAGTTAGACACAAAACTGAAACGACAGACTGCTACGTAAGTTTACGTGAGAAACTCAAGTCCCGAAAATGCTGAATCATTCACTAAAGGTTGTAACAGTGCGTACATTTTACTAAACGCTGATAAAAGTTTGTTTCAGATGGAGGTAAAAAGCCAAAGTTAATCACAGGCGGCGCTGAAGGAATTACCACTATGACTCATACTAAATCGGTGAGTGGCGTTGTGTTGAAGGCGGAACGGTGGGAAGTCGTCTGCAAATCCAAATTTTGTTTCTTGTCGTAAATAGACTACCAATTATAAAGCTAGAAATCTTTTAGTTTGGGGGAGCTTAGGGACAAAATTAAAATTGTGAGCATCCACAGTTTTCTCTGTTTGCTGCTCCGAATTTCATTTTTTGTCCCAATTTTCTGTTAATTTACCTCAACCCCTCTATCACAACGCCGCTGTTTGTAATGACCAATTCACACCTACGACGCCGAGGCGAATCAACTCAACTCAGCTGCTCAGTGAGGCTAGCAAACAACGCGTGGTCTGAGCGCAGCAGCGTGACGTCACAATGCTAATGCCGTCATTGCGTTGTCGCCCACGGTCACGACAGTTGAGTTGAGTTGAGTTGCATTGCAAGTGTGAATTGGCCATTTCGCCAGTTGATGCATGCTTGCCTGCATGAGGATGTAGTTTTTGGCGAGCAGGAGAGTTGCGATCTTGGACAGTTTGCGCACAGAAGGTCCATGTGCGTACGGTATGACAGCCCTGAGTTCATCAAGCGCATCGTTCAAGTCGTGCATGCGACGACGCTCGCGAGCGTTTATGCCCAGTCGAACCATCTTAGGCTCCACAACCTGCGAACGGATATACGTATTATAACCCATGCACGCACAGAACGAAGTAACTGACGTGGTTCAGTTTTGACGAACTGGCCAATGGGCAAGCACCAAGCAGTAATGCATTACAGTAGGCACCGTCTAACAGTGTCGGTGGCCTACGTGACCACGAGCAAGTACGCGTCAACCAATGACCAATGGGCTTGCCCACTTGCCCAAGCGATAGCGTTTTGCGGATAAAAATCAGTTTATTTAAATTTGGCCATATTGTAGTATGGCCGCATTTAAATATTTGGAAAAATAATTCTGTCCTTAAAGTAGGTTCTAATTGATTGACGCAACACGAATACAATATTATTATAGCCTACGGTAAGCTTAATCAAATTCAATAATACCGATTTTACTAAGAAATGTGATTCCTGTTTTAATTGTAGCCCTACAAACATTATAGCGCAAAAGAGAGATGTCAGAAAATACGCGAATGTTGCGCTTCGTGATAAATTTCTAAAATTTGACACGAGATTAGACTTAGGTCAGCTCATAAGACATACATTATAACGTGCTACTATTTCAGTTTCTCGCATCTTATTTCCACTTAAAACTTTTCAGTTTTTTAAGTTTACGTGCTAGAGATTAAACTGTCGGCGTGTCTGTCCGTTGTCAGTTGCAAATCCATTTCGTATCGTATCGTCGTCGACGATACGATACGAAATACGTCGTAGAACCAGACGAGCCGAATAAACCCAGAACTAGTGGGAAAACGCCAGACGTGGCAACACTTGCTGCGTTAGCCTATTATGCTACCTTGATATGTCGCTGTCTGACGGCAGAGTTGTGATAATGTTGATGATGATGATGAGCGCTGTTGTTATAGCAACCAGGCAGGTGTGTGACGTCACTGTGACGTACGTCTTCAACGGCAACGGCATCTGCTCCTTGGTATCGGTTTAACAACCCTTCAGAGCTCCGCTCCATATTTCCATCTGTTTTATGCCACATTATTGTAGGCCTATATGATTATCACATACGCCGAAAAAGAACGCTGAATATGCGAGAGTAAAAAATGCGAAAGTGAAAAAATAGAGCACAAGAAATGCAGGGTTGAAATGCAAAAAGCAATTCAAGCTTTACGTTTGGTGTAAAAGATGATGCTAGGCCTGACGGTGCAAAATATAGGCCGAGGTCTACATCACTGAATGCTATTTTCGAGTTATATGAAGTCTTCTCACAGAATATAAAATCTTGTTAATGTCGGTGCTAATGTCGAGAAAAACAATCTTGTTTAGGGTAAACCTAGATCACTGTGAATAAAGTATTAGGTCTAGGCCGACCAACCTGAAACGTGTTGCATTGCATCGTCCGAATCCAGACATCGTGAATTCATCATCAAACCCGCCGAATCTTCACCACTGCTACTAGTGCTGCTGCTGCTGCTAACTGTGCTATTGCCGCAAATGAGCGCCGATTCAGAAAGCTACAATACAAAGCATCGTTATAATAAATCACAGTTGAAACAAATGTTTAAAATTTTTTTTTAAAACGCTTGCAAACGGGAATCAATACCAAACAAACAAAATGTGGGGCTGACAGTTTTCGATTTTAGAGAATTCGCGGGCAAAATTAAATATTTGAGCCCCGATAATCTAGTTTTTCTGTCGGAACTTAGCAACTGTATATGTCGAAACCCTGTCGCAAATTTTCAGGAGTCTGTGATAAAATTGCAATCTCCTGCCCTCCCCCTATTTTCTTAACCGACGACGCCGCTGCAGTCTCTCATTACCGTCGCTGACTATAAAGTGACTGCTGACCCTGGCGAAATTCCATAAGAGACCCGGCTTCTATCGGAAGTTCTACAGTAGGCCTATGTCAACCGTACCGCGTCTTCGTGGTGTGAAGTGGCGAATCTCTCTGCGTGATAGGATGACGTCGTGCTCAGGCTGATGACAGACTGGCTGAAACTCTCAACAGAATGATGATTTAGGATTGAACCCTGTGACAAACTAGCTAAAAAAAATTCCAGTATCATGGTGGTGGGATAGCGTCGTATTCAAGACGGTGATAGACTGGCTGAAACTCGTTGCAGTTGCGTCACTTTGCTGCATCGCTTAGCTGCACCAAACAACTTCGCAGTTTACTGCACAAGCTTAGCTTATTTAGTTTCAATTATTGCAAAAATCGTGCTGCTTCCAAATTCGCGACAGTTTGTGCACGTGTATAAACCTATTCTGTGATGCAAATCATCATTCTTGTATACAGCTATTGTTAAAAGACAAAGTCAAGTAATTGCGATTGATAAGCTCACATTCGAAGTTAATTTACGTGCACCATGTGAACCGTACAAACGTGTCTGCACTATACTTTGTCCTCAGTTTTTATGTTCTTAATTTTTTTAAGGTTTTTATTTTTTTTAAAGTTTTGAAGGTTTTTTAGGTTTAGCGTCCACCAGTGAACACCGTAGTGACCGTACACAAAATTACGATCCATATAGGCCTACACTCTAATACAGGCCTAGGCTAAGTGAACGAATAATGATGCGATTGATGTCAAAACTCAAAAGCACTATTAAAATATGAAATAAAATATAATAAAACTGTGTGATAAATTTCACAGCAAAAACAAAAACCTTAGAAAGCCTACAAAATTAAACTTTTAAATCTTTTAAATTTTTTCAATCTAAAAAATTAGTTTAAAAATGCAAAAAACTAGCCAACTTTTTTCAGACCGATTATCCATCCCTGACCCTACAGAATAAACAAAGTTAATTTTTATGTACGACACATACCTTGTACCTTCAACTACCGGCAGTCTGCAGACACAGTGAGCGAGTAGGCCTAAGTGAAACTGCAGCGTTCTGTGAGACTGTTACATCATCATCATCATCATTATCAGCAGCAGCAGCAGCCGCGAAGCCCCGCCCACGAAAGCTGTCAATCAAGAGTGTAGGACAGAGCCCCTTACGGCAAAACACTCCTGCGATAAAGCCTCTATGGCGACGAGAAAAAAAAACAAGAAGCCCAGCTGTCGCTAGGGTGGGCCGACCGTACCGCATCGTCTGACTTTCGGTCGCATAAAAACGATTTTCCAGAGTGACATAAAGTCCGGTACACGCCATGGTGACGCTGCTATATCGAGCGCTACAACCAACGCTAGTTTGGCGCACATGGTGATGGCTGCAGGCGGCAACTCTACATTAGAAATTGTGGCTAAACCGCTGTACATAGAAACATGTTACTACTGACGTAAAGTTCAGCCAATTGTGTAATATTAAACGGCGTAAAATCCCATCGCAGTGCTACTGAGCGTAGGCCTATATGCATCACACCAGGCCCGTCTAAAGCCACAGCGGGGCCCGGGAAAACATTCTCGCCAGGCCTTCAAACATTTTCACGGGGTCCCTCTGGGAATTCTTTTTTGAATTTGTTTTTTCAAAATGGTACATTCTAGCGCACTTTATATTTCTGGGCGACGGCGGGGCCCTCAAACGTCGCGGGGCCCGGGGTAGCTAACCCTCTTTACCCCACCCTCTCGACGGGCCTGCATCACATAGTGTTACCATCTACCTGTCACAGATAAACGCGTAGACTACTACCACCTTAATTCAACCCAAGCCAAGCCGGTCGGTAATCGCTTTACTCCAAAGGAATGGAAGGCTTACTGGGCCCATGGTGCTGGTTTACCTGTCTACAATGTGTCGGCCATCCAAGTAGTAGGTTAAACCACTTTGATAGCGACCCGACCGGAAGTCGAACCCGTGAACTCTCGATCGCACGTTTTAGATCCTAAAGGTTGTGCCCCCGTAGAAAGTTTCTGGTTATGCTCCTAGTGTCTGCACCAAAGCTGATAGGTGATAAACTGCCCGAGGTGCATGTGACGTCAGGACATGCAGTGAAACGTTGACGATAGCCAGGAACCATACATAGGACACGACGCATGCGCGGACCTCACACACATCCCGGACATTATCCCACCCTTCGACGTACATAATCTCCCCTAAACAAAATCTCCCCTGAAAACATGCCAATTTTTTGTGGGGCAAGGCGAAACTGAGTGGGAGATCAGCACCCCGCCTACGCCCCATCTGGGGCATGGCTGCCTTTACCTTTACCTTTAAGGCGAAATTGCCCTGTACTTCGAATTCTCCATTATAAAAGACGACAGACGGACAGACAAACAGACAAACAGATGTTCAGCAGCGTCTTGAGTTTAAAATGTAAACGGACAGGAAGTCGCAATAATTTTCTGACAAACACTGCGAATTTCCTATACACAGGAGATTACGAGTGGTCGACATTTCAATTGTGCCCTTCAAGTTGTCCCCAAGATAAAAATTTAATCCCAAATTTTGCATTATTGTACAAAAATCTTTCGCCAAGAGGAAGTTTTTCCGACATTTTTTCAATGACAGCCAAAAATTTAAGGGAAGAGGGCAATTAACCCCTCTCCGTTTATACCCCCACTACGACGCTACCGGTGGTTGTGGCAGTATATATATAGGACTACCGCTCGTTGCATTAGACCTATCTAGTCAACTTTCGCAACTGTACGGGAGGGGTGATTTTGTCCGGGCGGGGGTATTATTGTTAGGAGAGATTTGTCTATTTCTTCCAAGCTGGGTCGTCGTTGCTTTATGCAATTGCTGTTAGAGCAAATTGCATTTGTTCGACGGTCGATATCAAGCTATAGATGATGCTCTCAGTACGAGACGTCGACACTGCGGCGAGCAAGCAGTTCAACTATGGTGATGAATCCCATGTGCCCATGCCCCAGCTAGAGATGCACGGAAATGCAGCATCTATTCGTATTGGCGGTTTTAAGGCGCATACACAGCAACGTAACTGAACTGAACTGGCATTTTAAAAAATATTTGTGTGAACTGACCAATGGGCAAGCAGTAATGCATTACAGTAGGCACCGTTGGTGGCGTCGGTGGCCTGCGTGACTACGCTCACGTACGCGTTTGCCAGTGACCAACGGGTTCGCTCTACTCGCCTAATAGCCAGTTCGTCAAAAACTAAACCGTGTCAGTTCAGTTCAGTTAGGCCTGCGTCGCTCTGAACGCTCCTTTACAGACGGACGGCAATACAGTGACAAAATGTCAGTGATGCGACATGGTATTTAGTGACGACGATTTATGTCTAATTTATAAACAAGCACAAAAGTGATTTGGCAAAAAGCGAAATCGCTGTGGCAAGTCTAACCTACCCGTTTCTCGTTTGTGTTCGCCAGATGCCAGTATACGAGTATAGAACTGACTGCTTGGTTGCAATTGCATCTTCTAGCTGGGGGCTTGACCTTTTAAATATTTTTATCTAACATCGCGTGCCATTCTATCCCACAAGCTTATTGCCCGTCAAATGTCATCCAAATGCGTCGAACGGTATAAACAGGGTCAACGAATGTAACAGACGATAGACAGACAGACCACGGTACGAAAAATGTGCAGGGATAGGCGAAATCGCTTGTACTGCAGGAACGATAAATTCGCCTAGAAATTGAGATTCTGAATGTCCATCTCTAATAGGCCTATAGCTGGCGTCGCCGACGCCTAGGCCTATTGGCGACAGCGTCTTTCTTTCAATCATCGTTGTCCGCGTAAATTCAATCGAATCAACGCGACAGAACGACAGACACAAGAAGACTGCAAGCCATCGGCGACAACAACAACAACGACGACGACACAGTCTAATTCAATAATGGATGCATCAGATTATTGTCCTCCTAGTTCCCTGCTCTTGCGCTGGCCGGTGACACATTAAAATGTTCCCATAAAAATCCGCCGGGGCAGATAATCACGGATCTGATATCTCTCCCTCTTATTAAAATATTGCAGGCCCTTTTTCCTCCCCTCCCCCAGAAAAGTCTCCCCGGCCGACAATTTAGTGACTTTCCCGGTAAAAAAAATTCGTCCCGCCCGGGCCGCCGCCGAGCGGGACAGAATTTTGCCGGTAAATTGTCTGCCGGGAGAGGATATTCTGGGAGAGGGATTCTATAATGCGACACCGGCTCACCCTGCGGCGCATACACAGATTGAGTGACGCTTTGCACCTCTGGTGGATCTCTAAACGTCGTCTTCGCACTCAACACGATAGCACAGCCGCAATGCGTTTACTATAGGCCTAGCGGAGCTTACTGTGTGACACGTAGAGACTTGCAGGCTACAGGCTAGTTTGGAGCGCGTTCGACGTTGTTACTGTGTTACAAAGACCGCGCTGTATAGATTACTTACTTACTTACTTACTTTGCATCGGACGCAATGAACGCGACACAATTGAGCCAGTAGCCTACTTTTTGACATGACGCATGCGATGCAAAAAATACGCAACAAAGGCAACGAACGCGGCGGACGTAAAACGCAAGACTGAAACGGTGTCTGTTTTGGGTTGCCTTCGTTGCGTTGCGTCCGTCGATCGGCCCACGTCCAGTGGCGGAGTGGCGGCCGACTCGTCCGCTATGGCAACAACAAGCCAGGTCCAGTTCCTGCAGTGCGATGAGAGCATGTCCAGAACGGGGCGGCAGCAATTTAAATTCTACCTATTAGGCCTGTCGATGTATCAGTTACGTGGTATAGCCACAAACTTCAACTGGGGGCCGCGTCTCCCTTTTATCCCTTTTTCTTTTTCTTTTTTCGTCTCTTCCCTTTCTTCTCTCTCTTTTCCTGTCCTTTTCTTTCCCTTTCCTTAGAAGTATAAACCCCATTGAATCCATGCAGCTGGAGGGCCTGGCGAGCGCTGAGCTCACTCAGCGATGTCTGGGGGAACCTCAGCCGAAATCGAATTGGGAGCATTTTAGCTTTAAAAGACATCTTCTACCTCTAAAATGCACCGAATTAAATTTGTTGCCATCAGCTCTCGAGATCTGTTGGCAACTAATTTTATGATTTTTCTGAGAATTACTGATCAATTGGCAAATTCAGTGCAATTTAAACTTATGCTTATGTTTGTTTGGAAAATTGGGGGAGAGAGCTGGGATCCCTGAACCCCGCCCCACCCCCGCTTGTCTACGACACTGATCAATGCCTAGTCTATCCAGCTACCAGGTTAGGTTTGCTGCCACGAAGACATTTCGAACTCTAATAGGGTGTTTACACGATCCAGCAAACGTCCAGCATTAACACGTGTATTTTGAATACATTTGCTGAAATTAGGCCTACGTTTGCTGGACATTTTTACGCATTTCCCGCTCTCCGGTAGCCTACATATCTGGTCATGCTGATGATCTGTGAATGTTTTAGCCTACCGTACTTACATTAGTAACAGTCAAGCTGTTGTCATGGTTGTCGTCCGTCCGTCTGTCCGTCTGTCACAGATGTACTATGGCTAAAGTGCTAAACGGTGCAAGACAGGTCCTAGCTTGCTATTGGCCATTGGTAAGAAGTCGCATATTGGCTTTCAAATAAAATAAAAATTATCGACCTAAATGACCTTAAAGATCACTGACAACCAGTACTGTTGGCTGTCCTAGAGACAGCTGAGCTTCTTGTTGGTTTTAATGCGATTGGCATCTTACTTATTTACTGACTTGGTGAGCAGCTACATTATTTTACTTACTCGTTGTTTACAGCAGAACTTGGGTATGATTCAACTCAATGGATTGTTTGTTGTTGTTGCTAGGAAGTTTGAATTACGATTACTTTTTTGCTTTATTTTAGAGTTTTTGAGTTTCAACAGTTGCAGAATCATACTACAGAAAGCCGGCTGTGTTCTAGTTTTTGATTTGCGTACATTTTTTTGCCATGAGTAGCGCAAAAGTAAGTTAAAGTTTCGTCACAGGAAATTCGTCGCTAACGGGCACGGGTAAAATGCGGACCTGCAGACCGACCAACAGGTAAACTGCGGACCAAACCTGCGGACCAGGTCCACAGTTTACCCGTTAGTCGGTCCGCAGGTGCGCATTATCTATATAAGTATTTCTTCCCTGTTGCTGACGTTTGTATTATAACTGCGTTAGACGTAGGGTACCTACGGAGCATCACCTGCCATATAGCACCAGTAAACTGTGCAACATCTGCAACGCTGTGGTCCTGCCACATGTCAAGAAAAGACGTGGGAAAAACAGCCACAGCACCGACAAGATCACCTGGGTCAAGTGCAAGAGCTGCAGCCGCTGGCATCATTGCCGCTGTGTGGGATACCAACACGGAGAATTCGTTTGCGAACTCTGCTGACAATTTTTTTATTGACATCCGACGTTTTACTTGCTTAACTGCTAGTTCATTTTGAACCTATTATGAAAAGTTTTTCTATTTTTAGGCCTATTGATCTGAAGACGATTTCCATTTTTAGGCCTGTTGTATAGTAACATTTTATTAGCTTATTGCATTCATTAAGTGACTGAATGAATATATGATGGACATGCTGCAAGCTGAATTTGAGGTGTCAATATTTTGGCCTACACCTATAGCCTATCCTTAAAATGAAATTCACTAGAATTAAGCCTCTGTAATATCAATAAACACAATACACGTGGACTACATCTGCAAACAGACGTATCATAAATTACATTAAGTTAAAATCTTTTCACACTTACAACTGCCTGCACTGCAGCAGTAAACGTTTAGACAGGGGTCTAAAACATGAATGCTATAGTAAGCTTATATACGTTACGACACATTTCTCATTAGATGTTCGATCACGCAGGGTCCGCATTTTACTGGTCCGCAGTTTACCCACTGGTCTGCACTGACGGTCCGCAAGTTTTGGTCAGCAGTTTACCCGTTGATCGGTCTGCAGGTCCGCAAGTTCGCAGGTCCGCACTTTACCACAGCCCGTCGCTACCGTGTTTAGACTAGGGAAAGTTGATCGATTGGTTGCATATCACTTTGAATCATAAGCTTATCTCTAACTTTAATTTTTAGTTTTGAGGTTAAAGGTGGCCACTTTGAGCACAAACTTTAAAGATCAGTTGAGAATGATTGTTTTCGTGAATGTTTTAAATTTTTTAAAATAAATCCATCAAGTATTGACGATTTTACACTAAGTTCTCTGTAGGGCCAGTATGGGTGTCGCTAATTTTGGAGAAAAGTGTATTTATTATCTGTTGAGCTGTTATCACAATAACTGTGCAGCATTGTACTTCGGACTGGAAGGCGTTCATTTTGTGTCAGTTTATTACTTTATTGCACACTGTACCCTGTTTTTCCAGTTGGCAGCATCATGGCTGTCATGCATCTCGTGAGATTTGCTTAGATTACTTGTGCTGCTTAGCACAAACTGACAGTTACTGCAGCATGTTTATTGAGATGAGTTGTTGCTGGACACAAATCGTGAAAGTCTGCCGATTTTTTTGACGAAATCCATGGACTTTGGTGATTTATGTCGGCAGACTTTGTCGCCAACTTTCCTCTTGCTTTGTCACGGACTAAATTCCATTAGAGAGACACAAACGAATTTGTTGTGGACTTTATCACAACCGTCTGAACATGTCAAGATGGATCGAAAGTAAAAAAACTTTCCCACGACTTCCCTGTTTCATGATTTGCCACTGTTTGTGTTTGCAACTTTCATGATTTGTATCCGCAACTTTTACCAAAATTTCCCCTCAGCGGAAGTTTTGGTGAAAGTCAGCATAATGGAATTTGGTCTTAACTGTGCAGCATTGTTCGTCGGAGTGGCTGGCATGCACTTTGTGTCGTTCACACAAGCAAAGCAACAGCGTCCTAAGGAAGGCGTCACAACGCAAGGTTGACTGGCCTCAGCTGAAGCCGTTCAAGAAGAGCCCTGTTGAGGTTTCACCAGTTTTACTACAATATTTGTGTTTACAGCTGGTAACGATTGGATTTTTTTACATGTCAACTTTTCAAAAAATAACCATTAAAGCTGACAGTGGTAATTGCCAGAGATTTGTTCAGCATATTTTTTTAGGTAAATGAGCTATAAGCTCTCACCGAGACATGATTATTGACTTATTATTTGACTTTCATAAAATATGACTGGCAGTGACAGTTTGACAAAATAAACAACTCATCAGCGTTATAATGTTTAGTGAACCCGGAATCGAATTTTGTGACTGATATTGTTGTTTTTTTAGTTAAAGTAAAACTTTGCAGTTGTTTGGAGTGCTGGCACCACAGGCATCTCAGCTGGTACTCTGTTCTTAATTTTTTTACAAGATAACAAATGATTTTAAGTGCTGACTTTGTAGGTATTTTCGTGCCAAAATTTGTTGATACTGTTGGAGTTATTTGAACATGTAGCAGGTGTATTTTTTCTGGATACATTGTATGCTGTATATTGTTCGAAGGATCCCAGTGTGTATACCAGCATTGATGATGCCTTCGCAACTATAATGCAGTACATGTCTACAGCAACTCGACAATGCAAGGTCAATACTTTTCTGTACACTGTAGTAGTAGTAGTTAGTAGTGGTGGTACCATCAGCAGTAGCAGTAGCCGTAGCATTGTAGCCATAGTTGTAGCCACTAGTGATTGCAATCTCAGATTGCGAATTCAATCCCAGGATCCGGGATTGAGAAATTTGTAATCCTGGGATCCCGTTTTGGGATTAGGCTTATAGAATGGTTGCTGTTTTGGTATACATAGTAAACTTATTTTGTGCATGAAGATGTAGATTGACTCTGGCCCGAAGCACTGCCAGGTAACAACCTTGGGCAAGTTGTTCGCACGCATGTGCCTTTGTTCACCAAGCAGTATAATTTGGTACCGGCCAAAAGGCGGTGATGCTCTGCGGCTGGGAAGGTAAGCGTAGGTCTGGCGTCGCACTGGCCATGCGTCACGGACTCAGTGGTCCATCCACCTACGGGCTCAACGACCGTGGAAAGGGAGATGAGCACCCCGCCTACACCCCTTCTGGGATATGATACCTTCACTGTTCTTTAGTCTAGATGGCAACTGAAAAGCACAGGAATTATGTGTGTTATATTGTATTGTTGCACAGAGATACTACCGCAGTTGTTCGTCAGACAGACTCAGTGCAGCAGATGATATTCACTGCAGGCGATTCCATACTCCTTCATATGCCAGCATCCAGCACAGAAACCCCGTACGTAGTAGTAGTAGTATTAGTAGTACATGGTTCCTATGGTCAGGGGAAGTAGAGAAAGTCAGGGAATGTAAAAGTACCAGGGTGCAAAAGTTAAACAAAGATGCCAAAAAAATGCCAAAAACAGTTTAAATTTTTTCCTGCTCGCTTTGCTTGCAGATTATTTGTATCTCCACTTTTGAATTTGTTCCGCTGCTTTTGTTTCTAGTGCGATTGCACGCGATTGAAAACCAAAATTGGTATTTCGCGTGAACAAATTAGTCACAGAACACGATTCATTTTTATCGGAAAGTCAGGGAGAATAAATTCTGCAGAACAGTAGGAATCATTTAGTAGTAGATTCTACACACCTTCCTATCTCAGTGTTAAGAAAACCTGTATGTAGTAGTAGTAGTAGTAGTAATAGTAGTAAACTAGGCTGATTTTATTGCCAACTTTTTTATATCGGTCAGCAGATTTTGTTGGCGTTACCATGAAGTTTTCATGTTGTCAAATGGGTGATAAATATTTATTTTTATCAGATATTCTTCAATATTTATCTTTGTTAATTAGATGCAGAAAATGAAACTCAGGTATTATCTTTGCGATAAGCCACTGTGCATTCGTGGACCTGGGGCTAAATTTACAAAACATTTTAGGACAATTTTATAACATTTTGTGCACGGTTGCAGTCTTGTGACAATGTGCTAACTCATGAAACATCTTACGACAATTTTACGACAAAAATCTTAGGACCTCTTTTTAGATATTTTATGACAATCGAAATTTCTGATTCCAATTCTATACAACATAAAAAGCCAAATTACACTGAGTTGGCAGTACAAAATGCCAATTTGTGTTGCTGTTAGTGTGTGCAGTCGGAGACGGCTCAGGATGTGCATGTTTGGCACTTATCTGGCTTTATAAAATGCCCAAAGTAGACTTATTTGGCACCACAAAATGCCCAAATTATTAAGACTCATTTGGCACTATAAAACACCAGCAGTTGTGTTGCTGTTGGTGTGTGCAGTTGGAGACGGCAGAGGATGTGCGTGTTTTGGTCCAACCCGGCAGTTACTCAGTGACAGCGGGTGAGTGGGGCACAGGCAAACAACAAACACATCTTGTTCACGTGGATTCCGGACAAACTGTCAATGTTGACTTTGTCATCTGATCTGATCTGATCTGACCACGACACTGTACACTTATCCGAAGAACAGGACGACGGTTATGGTTATTGATACGGTTCAAAAGAGCATAAATTGATTAATTTATGTTTGGAGGAATGCCTCCCTTATTGTTTTCTCCCCCTTTCTTAAAATTAAGCCCTCTTTAATTTAGTTTTTGTCTGAAAATTTTCTTTCAGTGAATATATTTTGATGAAGTTTTTTTCTGCAGGGCCATGTACGACTCAAGAAGGAACGAGTTCAATTTTTTGACAGTCTGGATTCCTATTTGAATCCCGGATCGTTTGGGATTGTTTACCATGAGGAGATAAGCTGTAGACTGAGACGCATAAGAATACTTTTTCCAGATGCACAGCGTATGATTGTGTAATGAACTTTGTGTGTGAATACAACATTGAATGTAGCAGAATTAGCTAGTGGCGGATCTAGGCTTTAGCATGGGGGCGGTGGAAAATCCTTCCCTTTTCTCTCCCTCTCACTCCCCTTTCCTTGCTTCCCCTTCCTGTCCCCTTACCTTCGTTTTCATCATTATTGAGCTAGAGGGTCTGGGGAAATGGTGTGAATTCCCTCAGTGGAGTTTGTGCGGAGCCCCCGGCTGAAATTGAATTTGATGCATTCTAAGGTGCATACCCAGCTATGTAACTGGAATGAACTAACACAGTTCAGTTTTCGACGAACTGACCAAAGGGCAAACAGGGTGAGCTTGCTGCTCATTGGTTGATGCGTACGTGAGCATAGTCACGTAGGCCACTGACGCCGTTAGACGTTGCCTACTGTAATGCATTACTGTTGTCCATTGGTCATTTCATCAAAAACTAAACCACGTCAGTTCAGTTCAGTTGCATCGCTCTGTACGCATTCTTTGTGTTAAAATCTGTCACTGGATGGAGACAGCACTGCGCTAGTCATTAAACAGTTCTGTGTTTGCAACTGTACAGTGTATGTTTCTCAAGATAATGTCACACGTGTCATTTCTGATGGTTATTACATCCATCTGCATCATAGCAAAGATGAGGGTAGGGGGTAATTTCTCTTTCTCATCTAAAAGTTTTAGTTGTCTGAAGATTGATAGAGTCTTTTTGTCAGAAATATTCGTCCAATGATGCAATGTCTGGGTTGAAAAACACCCATTTTGGTAAATATTTGGTGCAAAAATAGAAGTCTCGATCACCCATTAATATAATGTCTTTCGTCTGAAGTTTGTAGATGTCTTGTCAGGAATGGAAACTTTTTGCCACATCGATTTTTCAAACCCGCGACGTCTCTACTTGCCTCCACACAGGTGGCGACACCTGACGTAAATTCGTGTTCTTCCGGTTGCCGTCGGTTGGTCCCTAAAACCCTCATTTTCTGAAATTTGTGTTGGATGCTCAGAATATTGATACAGTTTTTGGTTTGGTTTTAAAGATTTACTGAGAAAAATATGTTTGCATCTGCAGCGTTGCTTTTACTTCGTTTCTTGGCAAGGGCAACATCACGGTTGAATGTGTCAGTTTGTTTGATGGGGATAGATAACTAGAAACCTGAAAACCTCAATTTTCAGGGGTTTGTGATTTGTTATACAATTCATGATACAAATAAACTTTAATTGCATATTTTAATCGTCTTTTATTTGCTCTAATGTTACGTCATTCACTCAACCAAAAAAATTGTAAGCATGATGATTATAGATGGTATAGATGGAAACTGGAAATAGTCCATGTACGGGTGTGATATGGTATTGGTGTATCAAGAGATTGTATTGGAGGATCAAGAGATGCTACCATAACGTCACATTAGCAAAAAATTCGTCACTGCCGCGTGTTCGGGCGATAATTCCACGGCATTAAGCTAGGTACCAAAACGTCGCACTTTGGGGATCAGAAGATGGTACATAACGTCATACTGGCAACATATGCGTCAGTCCCGCGGGCAGCTGGCTGTGGGATTTACACGTACTGATGGTTTGGTGATCATCGGCCTTCAATTGGCTGAGAAAATTTGAGGGGGGTGAATTATGGTGTTTTGGCACTGAGCCAAAACCGGAAGTGGAAATTGAGATTTTCTTTCGAGAGTGTTGTAGAGCTGAGTGAGACCTAACATGCAGTGAAAAAATCGTGCCGATCAGTCGAAAAATTAGCGAGATATACGAGAACGAACATTGTGCGCAATATGGGTAATTTTTAGGGACCAACTGAACGCATGGTTTTCAATAGCAGACTTTTGGGCATAAATACGCCCAAAAAATTCAGCCCGTACGCCCAAATTTTAAGACGTGGACGTCACGACGTCCAAATCAATTTGCTTCTCATTACGTTTATTTGTCTATAATAAGCTGGAAATTGACGTCAGAATCTG
>Ga0209367_1005558_pt1 | contig 17470 bp, 16 predicted proteins | sample WorMetLIZISLAND2_FD_187412 | JGI IMG/M metagenome (GOLD analysis project Ga0209367, IMG submission 187412) | Marine gutless worms symbiont microbial communities from Max Planck institute for Marine Microbiology, Germany - Olavius geniculatus... ... | reverse complement strand
CCTCCGCCCCCTGTTCCAAATTTCTGGATCCACCACTGGGCTTACGCACTTTTCGCTGCAGGTTCGTTGTAAACGGTGGAGTTGTTTCATCTGGCATGACCTGTAGGTACCGGGTTGCCAAATAAGTGCGAGATTGCTTCAAATTTGCTTGGAAAAGAAAAAGAAACGACCAGATATTGTCACTCTGACTGTTACAATTGTGTTTTAGAACAGGGCCTACTTTCTATTACCACTGCAAGACATGTCCATATATTGTTATGTGTATTATCAGTGTTTTGTAGCATGCGATTTCTGCATATTGGGTTCCCTGCCGTATCACCTAACCAGTCCCGGCGTTAGAGAGTTGGAGGCCTCCCAAATACAAGTGTGAAGCCCCTATAACAGAGGGACTGGGGGCGGAGCCCCCAGCGGGGTCCAGGAGCAGAGCCCCTGGTCATGGGGCGAAGACCCCTGAAGCTGAAACACATTTGGCTTTTGGACGTTCACTGAAAGTCGCAAATTTGCCCACTTTAAAAAATTGAAACACAAAAAATCAGATACAATTTGTGTTGTCTTTTCAAAAAATGACGTTTATAGGACGCAGTACGTCTCAGATTACTGTACAGTAATGAAAAATAATAGACTCGTCCACTTTGGCTAAACTTTTCACATTTTTATTTATTTTATATTTTGAATTTATTTTTTTAAAAACTAGAATTTTTTCGACACTTAACATGAGGCCCCTTGGCATACTTGAAGCCCCCTGGCCGGGGGGACGGGAACCCTTCCGCCGGCTCTGAGTGGGAAAAATTCCGGATAATGCGGTCATGTTTGTAGTGCCTTATTTGAAGCCGGACTAGCGTATATAGGCCTAACTGCCCAGTTTCACCCAGTTCTGAGGCATATGTCAGATGGTTTTTGCTGGCAGGCATTAGTGCCAAACTGCTCATTGGGAGGCGGAGCTTAGCCTATGTGGCCAGTTGGCCATATCCTTATGATCGTCAGAGCAAGAGTTGATGCGTTCTTGCTGTGTCCCCTGTACATGTGTTGTTGTTAGATCGTCTCGTGACGTCACTTGTGACGTGACAACCCACGTGACCAGTATGCATCTTTTTTCAGACAAGTTGTTAGGCAGGTCCTAGCCCTATACTACACTGAACTATTTATATCATTATAGCATTCTATTCTATTCACGTTGACGTTTTACGATTTTGCAACATAGGTTCATCGGTATTGTCTTATTACCAGATACCGTTTTTACCATGCATCCACCAGCGTTATGCAGATTTTGTATGATTATTGATGCCATTTGTTTACGCTTCGTCCGACAGTGATTGCTGACCGTAAATGAAACATTGCGTAGCATTTTTTCAGTGAACGTTTAAGAAATGGGCTATCGCCGTCCATATTACTATAGTAGGCATCAACCTGCTTTCCGGTACATTGTAAAATTGTTAGGTTTTTTATGCCTTTTTCTTGTTTGGGTAAGCTACAATTGATGTCTTATTTTGTGTTTTGTGCTCAGTTTACTAGTAAACGATACATTTCTACCCTGCTTTAGACATTAGACACAAAGGTTTCATTTAGCAGTATGTATAAACACTAATCACTCAAGTTGATACTGAAATCCACCAATGTGTTTATTTGCTCATTTTACTGGTGATTTATTCATCTCTACTTATTTTTTGATTGCTCACTATATGCAGCAGAGAAATAAAAACCAACAGCTGTATATGTGTAAAAAATAAAACTACTGTATGTGTACAAACGCTTTAGATACGTCGATGCGGGACACTGATGTACGCTTCCATTAAGTGCTATTTTTGCTATATAATTATGATATAAAGTTTACGTGTAAGATTAAATTTGTCTCTATTCAGTATTTCATTATTGGCCGACATGAAGTAGTCAAGTGTGGCAATAATTTTTTTACTTACTTATCGAGGCTGGTCCTCGGGTTTTGATAAGTTGAGAATTCGTATTTTTATATCTTGCGATGTCTTTACAAATTGTCTGTTATAGGGTGTTTACACGATTCAGCAAACATTCAGCAAACTTCCAGCAAATGTATTCAAAATACACGTGCTAATGCTGGACGTTTGCTGGATTGTGTAAATACCCTATTAACAACCTACCTACCTATCAGACAACTCTGATACGTTGCTTTAGTTGAGTGTATCTTACAGAAATTGACACTGCTATTAATGCTATAATTATTTGTACTAGAAAACAGCGAATTTCCCCGGCAGGCGCGTCGACATGACAAGTCTGTACGTGTACTACTGTGTATTATAGCCTAGCCATAGTTGGATGTTTTCCATCGCTGTTTGTGTAGTGGTTATTGCTCGGTATTCTTTGAGTACATAGTTTGACCACGTGACGAGAGTTTGTGGTCAAATATCGAGGTCAAATCAAGTGCCTTGATTCATACAGGCTACTTTTTGAGTGCGCATTTGTTACTATATAGCAATTCTATTGATGAACATTGCATTTATGCATTCATGTTCACTGAGTGCCTATAGACAAATAATTATACCAGTACGTAAATGTTTCGCGTTTGTCTGAGTTTCTGGTGACAGACGTATAGCTGTGCCTTGATTGGTCACGTTAACATGTTCAACTTTCTGCCATTATGACATTCTGCCGCGCTTTGATCTCTGTTTTACATGGGCGGCGCCAGAGGGGGCGGGGTAAGGGAGGGGCAGCTGCCCCCTAGCTTTTTAGCTGCCCCAGGAAAAATTTTGATGGTGATAAACTGTCCTCTGGTAACCATAAATCTTACAAATGCTAAGGTGTGATTTATTAAACGTCACTTTGCAAGACAACACAGATGTGTGATTTTTCCGTTTTCAAATATTAAAAACAGGCAAATTTGTGGCTTCCGTTGCATGTCTGAAAGCTAAAAGTGTTTCAGCTTCAGGGCTGCTTCGCCCCGAGTCCCCAAACTAGGGGCTCTGCCCCTGGACCCCGCTACATCTTCTTGATGCACACAACAGCTGAAATAAAATCGACATCTGCCCCACCCACAAAAAATTATTGCCCCCTATGCCATAGCCCTTTCCTTCCATTGCCCCTAGCTTCAGATTCCTGGCGCCGCCCATGCTGTTTGCACGCGCGCGCTAGACGCGGTCGTGGGCTCTTCAAAGCAGAACACTTTGCGGATAAGACGTTGTAATTTGCCACTGATCTGTTGAATCGTCTTGCATGCACACTCGCTGCATTTGTGAATATATGATATTAAGATCCAGCAAACGGATCGATACGCTGACTGGTCGTTGTTTCTTATTCTGTGAATTACGGACATTTTCCCATGGACCTGTCAACCGCGTTCGTTTCGCCATTCGGACATTCTCTCCCCCCACCACGGACGTTTCCGCCTTGCTTTTTTGAGTCCACGTGAGGCCAGGACGTTTTCCCCTGCAGTAGGCCAGTAACAGCACATAATCAGAACCAGAGCAAAGCCTGAGCAGAAATTTTATTCTTTCACCAAGCTGAAAGTTATAGGCAATCGCTCGATAGGCGTACTCATGTATAACAGTATCCTAGGCCTATAGGGAGAGGGGGAACGTCCGAGTATCGCAAAAAAACGGGAGGGAAAACGTCCAAGGGGTGTCATGCACCTAACGTTTCGCCCCTAGGACGTTTCGCCAACCAAAATTGAGGAAACGGCGAAGACGACGGATGAATGTCGAAAGCGGACGAACGGAGGAGATGAGAGCGAAGTCGAGGTCGTCGTCTTCGACGTCGTTTTGACTGTTTATTCCCTGCGCGCGTCTTCTCTGTACATTCTTCTCGGCTTCGTCTGCAGATCTTTAGGCTTATAGGGTATTTACACGATCCAGCAAACGTCCAGCATTAGCACGTGTATTTTGAATACATTTGCTGGAAGTTTCATTTCATTTAATGTCAAAGGGCCGCAGCCACTAACATGCCACAATAAAATAACAGTATACATCAATGAATGTGACTGATAACACAATACAACAATAGGTCTACTAGAAAAAATTAACTTTGCAATATCTAGCCAAGAATGTGGAAGTAATAGATCGTTTGAAACTATTTAAATTAGAAAAGTCAGTATTGTCAGCTGGACGTTTGCTGGATCGTAAAAACCAAAACCCCCATATATAGTGGCGAAACGTCCAAGGGGCGAACGAAACGTCTTGGCAGCCAGCTGCCCATGCTATGGGCGAAACGTATACTATGGGGGCAAAACGTCAAAGCGGCGAAACCAGCGGCGGATGCAGAATTTTGGAATAGGCGGGTGAAGGGTAGATTGTTGGGGCCTGGAGAGGGAGCTCTGACACCCATACCAAGAAAATTTTTCCAATTTTAATGCAAAAATAATGCATTTTTGTGATAGTGCAAAGTTTTTTTACTTGGTTATAAGGATTGGTATATTCAGGCTCCAGCTAATAGAGGGGGCGCCCCCCCTAATGCGCTACACTGGGCGAAACGTCTTGATACTTTCGATGTCATCGCTGCTAAAACAACTTTCTAAACCGCTCGAGGCACTGATAAAGTCTATCGTTTATCAACTTTATTTCACCAATTACAATTATTTTCATTTAATTATTTTTACTCATTATTTTTGGCGGGAATATTCCAGTTTACTATTTCACATAGGGCTTATAACTGCAGTACGTAATAGGAAGATCGGCCGAGTGCCGACAGTGCTCGATTTCTGTTAAAAAAATGTTGCGTTTGTCCAGTTGTCATGTGACTATGGGCCTCTCGAGCACCTGCGCATGCGCACCGGAACAAGCAGCAGCAGCAGACCGACTGGAGGAAGGGACCACCCACAGCGCCGCTCATCTCACTGTGTTTCAACAATACGTAGTAGCATTGTATAATAGCTTAGAGTCAGTGGAGACGAATCGTCAAGCGTGTCATTTGCACCACGAGTAGGCGCCGCTGAATTAGCCCGAGTGCCGGTGTCCCATTATAGGATCGCCCTCCAGAAAAGTCTTCCCGCCCTGACGGGACGGATTTTTGCCGGTAAATTGTCGGCCTGGGGGAGACTTTTATGGGAGGCGATCCTATAATGGGGAGACTTTCTTATGGAGCCGGCGATATTTTAATAAAGGAAAGACATATCAATTCCGTGATTATCTCTCCCCGGTCGGATTTTTCATGGGGGAGGCATTTTAATGTGACACCGGCCGGCGTCCGGCAGTAATTTAATAGGCTTACTCGTGCATGATGACGGATCGGCGGAGAGCTTCGGCTTCCACTTGGGCGCAAGACGAACGTATGTTAGGCCTATATTCTTGCTACTCGTACAGTCGTCAACACACAACTGTTACTGTCCAGTGTCCAGCGACGTTTTGATGTTCGAGGACAAAGGCTGCGAACATGACGACCCGTCTGTCATCAAAGTGATGGGCCGCTCGCAGGTGTGTAAGTTGCAGCTACAGCGCCGCGCGAACGACACAAGCTCCGCTCATTGTGCTGTATAAACGTAAGGCCTATGCATTGTAGTCTTATATTGTTCATCACGACGACGCATCGTTACTTGGCCGCCTGATCTCGGCCCATCTTTCATCACCCCTTATTATCGCCCTGATAACGACCGGGTTTGCGAATGCCTTTCGGAGCAGAGTCTTAATCGCTGATAGGTCGTCATCATTCGACGATCATTAACGACGTGCGTGCCATCCTTCATCTGTATGACTTCAATCAGTCAGGACGATATTACGTTGATAAAACTAGAAATAATATTTAGTGATAAATGTACATAACATCAATTTATTTTATACAGTTGTTAACGGCGACATGCAATGACTGACTCATCGAAAACAGCAAAAATCATAAAAAGATGATATCATTCACCATCACATCGTCTAACTGTCAATGTGCTGTTGAATAATATCAGTACACCTTTTTATAATTTTTGCTGATGGCAGTTTACCAGCTGAGTTAGACCACAGTAGCCAGGATCGTAATCGTTTGGTAAATTAATTTTCGATATATCACCAAAATTATGTTGATGTATTATTTTTTGGCAAATAAAGATGTAGGCTTACGTGTGTAAAATAAACCAATTAGCCTATATTTGGATAAACTACGGACTGGCAGATTTCAAGACAGAAGAGCGAAACCATGCAAATTCAATGATTGCATGGACGCCAGTTTCGAGACTTGGTTTCAAGAGTGTAGACCGCGTTTCTAGTAAAATTAAGATTTCAGCAAATTTAAAAGTGTGTTTTTAACGTTTTTTTGGCAAAAATGTTTTTAGTTTGCTAAAAACCGTTTTGCAGATGGATTTCTGTCGATCTTCGAACTGTCGACCGACGACAGAACATTCGCCTTGCTCTGAGTTACTTACTATTTTCATCAGTTATTTACCGGAAGTGGTGAGTTGTCACCGGCTGGTTTGTTTATTATTTACGTGAGATTATTAAATACATTGAAATTTAATGAAATAACTGTAGTTCTAATGTGACGTTATGTGGTGTAAGAATATTATTATACGTCTAACACATGGTGTTATTGTTTGTTTGTACGGAGGAGAATAAGGTAGAAATCCTGCATGCTCCTAACTTGTGTCATCTAGCACAGTACTGTTTTTCTCTCAGTCAAATAGACACATATTTGCATTGAATTTTGATGGTGGTACCAGGCAATTAATGCTCGAGATGTAGAGTTATGTAATTACAGTTGTCACTCACACATCCCGTCCCAATAATCAGTGACTGTCCGTAGTACACCGTGCCGGAGCCTTCAACATAGTGGCGGTTCTAGCCCCCAATATCTGATGGGGCACGGCCTCATGGCGAGCGCGGTAGCGGGAGCCTATAACTGGGGTTTGGGGTAGAGCCCCCAGCGGGGTCCAGGGCCTGGTCAGAGGGTCGGGGGGAAAAACGCAAAGAAATCAGATTTGTGTGTTATTTTTGTAAAAAAATCATGGGTAGCCATGAAACTGGGGGGAGGGCTGGAGCAAAACTGGGGGACCTGTGCTCCCCGCCCTCCCTGGCCCGGGCCTAAAACCGCCACTGAACATACTGAAGTTGGCACGTATCCCGAAGAAGAAGACATAATGTGTAAATGATAGTAAACCATTGCAGTGTGGTCTGCCACCTAGGACCATAGACCATATTTTGACTTCATTGCACAGTTGATTTGGAATATCAAATTTTTTGTGGTTGCTGTTGTTTCAGATTCCACATTTTGTTCGTCGCTGTCACGTTACATGCTACCATGAGCTAATTAAGTTTTTTAATCTGCCAGTAAAGAGTGACTAGTAACATCTTACACCTGCACCTGCTGCTGAATGCTGGCAGACAAAGGACTGTAGCAAAATGCGCATTACGTTAAAATTTCTCGTCAAGAGTTTGATTGTTCTTGTCTTACTGATCTTTATACTTCCATTGTTCCTTCATCACTTAGACTCAAAAGAATGGAAGAAAATGGAAGAGATAGCAAGGGATCGGAGGGATCGTGCGGTAAGTATTAATGTGTGATATCGTTAATAACTTTGCCAGTTTTTGATTAATTTGTTTGAAGTTGACATTGCTGAACACTACTCATGGTTCTGTTGGCATGTGTTCACAGGTATGTGCGATTTTTTTTTGGTTGAACGTTTGTTGTCTAGATGTTAACTTTTCATTGCATTATAGTTTATAGTAATACCTGTTAAAGCATATCAAACTGCTGATATTTTATAATACTGTCATAAAATGCTGTTGAATTTTCAATATGCAGATTGCAAAGCCAAAACGTGGTGCAGTTGTACATGCTAGTAATTTCAGCCGGAAGCATGTTGTAGATGCATTACAGGTATTTACTCTGTTTAATTTGTTGCCATTGTTTTTTGTATATTTTTATTTTTCATTACTGGAGATGTTTGTTGTAACAAGATTGACCAAACTAAACTGACATTTTGCATCTTGACTTTATGAGAAAATTCCTTCAAAGCATACTTTGCAATACTGTGGCATATTGATGGATATTGATGGAAAAATAATATGAGTGTCACTAAGATATACTGCTTTTGAGAGTCTGTACATTTCAACTGAACTTTAATTGATATTTTGAGTGAGTTAAAGCATATTTATTATATGCCATTGCACTTACTTTTTTTGGCTTAGTTCATTATTGTGGAATGATTACATAATGAATGCGTTCATTGTGTTGTGCTGTTAGGCGCCAGATAGAAAAGACATCGGTGATGTTCGGGCACCTGAAGGTCAAACTGTACCAGAAGGACCTGATCTCAGTCCTAAAGAATTTGGTCCTGAGGCGGTATTTACGTCTGGCAAACTTGGAAATTATGAGCCACCAGTTGTGACGCAGTCGGGTCCAGGTAAGCCTCAGTGAAAACGTGATCTCTAGTTTGCACTAACAGAACATAACAGTAGGCTATATAGGATCTCTGAAATGAGAATTTTAGCATACACTGAGGAAGTGATGAGTAGCCAGTTTAATTTTTTTTTCCACGCAGAATTATGCAGGAATTAACAACTACAGAACAGAAAGAAACAAGTAATCTGAGCTAATGCTCATGAGATGTGCGAGAGCCTATAGCAGTTCCTATTTGCAGATTGTCTTGGTCTTTCTCTATCCATTTCGTTAGAATTCACCCTTCTGCAGCCAAAAATCACCAAAAAAAATCACTGACTAGACGGTAGACAGCTATACGTCATACCTGTGTGAACATTTTTTTAATGTGGATATGGTAGATTAAGAAGAAGTAATGTATACATCGTACTTGCAAAATATTTTTGTTACATGGTCATTTGCGCTGATGTGCTTATTTGTTTACTGTATGGTTCATATGTATATCATTGACTGTAACAGTGAAGAATCGTCAGTATGAGTGTTGAAGCAGTATGCGGTGTGAATGGTGTGAAAGGTGAAGGTGGTGCCCCTGTCTACACAAGTATGGAGGAGCGTGGGATGGCCGATCGATCGGTGCGTGAATATGGCTTTAACATGGTCGTCAGTGACAAGATTGCGATGAACAGGACTATACCGGACACAAGGATGCCTGAGTCAGTCGTGTTGTTGTTTTGTTTTTCATTTTTTTTCTGCAAGAGTGCATAATTATGAGGGGTGTTCAATAATTTTGATAACTAATGTATTAGACTGAAAAATTTTTCACAATTTATATATCAGTAAAGTGTATATTTTTTTACGAATTATTGGACGACTCTCATATTTGCTGTTTTCCTGTTGGTTTGTTTATAGCCAACTTGGTCACCAAAGGCTAGGTCGGGTTCTGGTTTTTGGTAAAACTTTTGGAGAATCTGATGTGTTTGTCTGTTGATCTTGTACTTTGCATTTTTGCTCACAATTTACCTGACGAATGATCGATCATTGTTGTCTGCGATGGACAGATGCAAATACTGGCAGTACCCTACAAGTCTGCCGACGGCCAGCGTCATCATTGTGTTTCATAATGAAGGATTTTCATCACTGCTCAGAACTGTTCACAGTGTTATCAACACTTCCCCTCCACAGCTGTTGCACGAAGTGGTCATGGTGGATGATTTCAGTAATAAAGGTATAATTTGTGCTTTTACAGTCGTTTCAGTTGAAAGCTCATAGCATGCACACGTAGAACGATTTTGCTGCTGGTTGGTGTTGTATTATTTTGCTGTTTGTTTTTAATGCAGCATGAGAGACTTGCATCATTTTAGATATTATATGTGGTTGTCATTACATTCTGGAGTAAGGATATAAGTAAGTAAGATATGTATTTCTTGTACACTTATAAAATTTGTTCTGTACTCGTAATGCAGTAAACAGGGTTTTCACGTCTCTTGGAAAGTTGCAAATTTTTTTTTAAAATTCCAGAACCTGGAAAGTCCTGGAAAAATATCCTTGAAAATCACACATTTTTTATAGGCTCAAATGGAAATCATTGTACTCCCTTACTTTTTAATTTGTGGTGCCATTACATTATATTTAAACATTCGTGGGCTACAAAAACGTTCTGGAAAATTTTTCGTGGTGGTCCTGGAAAGTCCTGTAAAAGTCCTGGATTTTTTGTCAGCAGAAGAGTGGGAACCCTGAGTAAAGTGCTGTATGTCACAATAAATGAATCCAGTGTCCAGTCAAGCCATTTGAGTGTTGCATCTACTGTGCTCTACATTGTCAAAAAGTATGTAGAATAGTGAAAGTAAATGGTAAACTTGTAAGGATTTTACGAACTTGCATTTTTTTTATCTAACTTGAGGTATAAATGTAATAGGTTTTTGTTTTGTATGTTTTAGGTGTGCTAATGCAAATGTTCTATCAATAATTGTATAGTGAAGTGATCTGCTGGAGCATGTTGAAATCATTGACAAGCAATTAAGTACTGGTATTTTGTATACTTTGGTTTGCAGAGAATCTAAAGTCAGATCTGGACGAATATGTGAAGCAGTTCAAAGGAAAGGTGAAGCTGTATCGTAATGCTGAGCGTCTGGGTTTGATTGGAACGCGAACAAATGGTGCACGTTATGCAACGGGAGACGTAATCGTATTTCTCGATGCGCACTGCGAGTGCCAGCCAAACTGGCTTCCACCGTTGCTAACTCGCATTGCACACGATCGGTAAGTTATGCTATTGAATTTAGTACTAGTCTTGCGTTTGTGATTTTGTTAGAACATCAGCAGTTGTATAGTAAAGAGTTGATTTTGATTAAAAACATTTTGATGCTTATCAGTAATCAATGTGCCGAACTTTTCAGACACTTGGTTGCTTTGCCACTTTTTGTGAAATATGAAAATACTCTGAATGTTTCGGAAGTCATCACCTGTGACTATGATAAACATATTACAGTTAATGTACATGATGATGTGCATTGCCAAAGACTTGAAGCAGTTTATAAGAATTCTACAACCTTTAGTGCTAGAACTATCCTTGGACAGTAATGGCAATGCAGATGTAAGCTGTTGTTATTGTTGAAATAATAATTCTGCCCACGATTGGTTGCTGACGTTGCAGTACAATTATGGCTGTGCCAATTATCGATGGCATTGATTCGGAGACATTTCGTTATTCGCCGGTGTATGCAGCCGGACAGCATTATCGTGGTATCTTTGAGTGGGGTTTTCTGTACAAAGAATCGTCTGTGCCAAATCATGTGCTAAATGCTCGAGAGCACAATAGTGAGCCTTACAAGTGAGTTTCACTTTCGTTCGGGGGCCTAATTTTGAACATCTCTGTTGCTTCATATTGGAAGACTTAAGCTTTGTATTGCATTAGAAGTTTTGTTAATGATATCTTTTTTCACATGATTTTCACATGATGCTTAGCTTGCAGTCATTTTTTTGCGACTTGAGATGCAGAATATGTGTATATTGTTATGTGGCCATTCTGATTGGTCACATTAAAGACTTTGCCCATCTGACTGTCCCATATCAACTTCTAACTATTCTAGTTGTCCACTATACAGGGTGAGGCAAAAAAAGTGGTCCCCTAAATTTTTCCACCATTTTCTCAGCAACCGTTTGGCATTTTAATGTGAATTTTTACAGCTTTATTTAATGAAACCTTCTACATCCAACTGCCAATTAAAATTTGTTTCTGTTGAAAAACGACGAAGTTATAGACTTTTTAACATGACTGCTTACCAATTTTTCAGCATTCAAAAATGTTGAAGCTAAAAATGCTATTTAATTTTAAAAAAAAACTGGTTACGCGTTACTGCCGGTGATGTCACAGTGACGTTTTGATAAACAGTAATTTATATTGTTTATATATTATCACTAAATTATCGTTCCTTTGAAGCAATCGCCGGCTGCCCACCGGATTCATCTTCCAGCAGGACGACGCATCAGCACGCACAATGTGCAGCATGCAGAACTGGCTGCAGGCCAGCTGTCCAGATATCATCACAAAAAACCAATGGCTTCCAAATTCACCGGATATAAACTCAATGGACTATCACGTATGGGGTGCAATGTTGGAGGCTTACTGCAAGCTTAAAACAAAGCCGAAAACAAGCGCTGAACTCAAGGAAGCACTTCAGGTTCTTTGGGGCAACCTGCCACAGGGACCGATCGACAAGGCTACGAAAGATTTCTCAAATAAGGCAACTGGAGACTGGTGTTGTAACTTGGAGCTGGCAGTGGACATTTCGAACTTTCACATGACAGTGGAATTCTGGCATTTGGTCATTATTTAACTGTGTTGTTTCAACGATGTTATTAAATTGGTGTTGTAGCCGGAACATTTTTGAATGCTAAAAAATCGATAGGCGGTCATGTTAAAAAGTCTGTACCTTTGTCGTTTTTCAACAGAATCATATTCTACTTGGCAGTTAGATATAGAAGGTTTTTAGTAAATAAATCTGTAAAATGCCAAATTAAAATTCCAAACGGTTGTTGAGAAAACAGTGAAAAACTTTAGGGGTCCACTTTTTGCTGCACCCTATATACTGTGTATGGACAGCAGAAAATCACGGAAATCGAGTTTTTTGCCAATATGTCGCGTTTTTTGGCCAAAATGCCGTAAAGTTGTTTTTACAAGAATTTTCCATTTTTAGTACTTGGTAAGGATAAGTTGAAGTTTATCGTGTGATTTGGGATTTGATGTCGTGTCTTTGTCGTGATTCTGCCGTGATTTTTGTCATTTTTTTGCGATGATTATTACTGTCCCTAACTATGTGTGAGTCTGCATAAACTGCTGGAGTCTGTATTCCGTTATTGATTGTATCAGTCTTTTTGCAGGTCGCCAACTCATGCAGGAGGTCTGTTTGCTATGGATCGCAAGTATTTTTTTGAACTTGGAGCGTATGATCCCGGCTTGAAGATTTGGGGTGGAGAAAATTTTGAACTATCATTCAAGGTCTGTATTAAAGTTGTCTCTCAGTTGTCTTCATTATGTATTTATTTCTAATAATCCCTTGGTAAAAGAAGGGATGAACTGTGATGCAGTGGACAGAGCTATGTGAAACCTTTTTCTTCTTGGTGATACCTCTCTATTGTTCACTTTTGCTTTTGTAAGTACTATGTGATGATATGTGTTGTATTTTGTTTTGATCAAGAGTTTTTTTGTAGACCATTGGAAGACCATTGACTGATCCAGCTAAATATGGAAAATGACATTTACCGTGCTAGCTGTGTGTTTGTGAACTCACTGGCAAAGCATACTGGTTTAACAGTAATAATCATCGCAAAAAATCACAAAACATTGGTGTGATTTTAGCGATTTCCTGTCAAAACCTAGACTGTCAAAACTAGCCCACTACAAGAACCCTTGCCATAACCCAATTCCTATTCTTAATCCATAATCCACAACCTTAACTCTTACGTAATCTTACCCCTATTCCTAACCCTAATCCATAACACTATATACCAATCTGTAGCCCTATCTCAAACCCTAATCCCTAACTCTTAATTCATAACCCTAACTCTATCCTTAACCTTATTTCCTAAACCTAAGCCTATATTACTGTGTCCCGGTTTTGTCGGTCGAGGTTTTGTCAGGACACCAATTTTAGCATATACACATTGCACGTTGATTAGTCTGATGCAGCCCGTGTGTTGTGTTTGGCCGTGTGAGACAGATCTGGCAATGTGGTGGCAGCGTTGAGTGGGTGCCGTGCTCGAGAGTGGGGCACGTCTATCGTCATCACATGCCGTACGGCTTTGGCAAGCTGAACGAAAAAATTCCCGTGATTCTCATTGTAAATATCGGCTAAAGTCGCTATTTTTATTTTACCTAGAAGATAAATTGGTGTAACATATATAGTGTTGTTTGATATCAGGTTCATCATGAGCGTCATTATGTTGTCAAAATCGCTTCAATTTAAGTTTTAGTTTCAAAAGTTAGTTAACTTGTTGTCTGTCCAATGCAATGTATAGCATTGGACAGAGTATAAAATCACCTGAGCATCCGTCTGTGCATCCATGCGTGCATCCGCCCAACTTTTGAGGCACCACATCTCCATAACGGTGCAAGATAGATGCATGGTCACAATGGACCACACATAGGAAGTCGCCCACCGCGAGTCGAATGGTCACGTGACTGATGACGTCACATGACCCCGAAAAGGTCAAGGTCGTGACCCAATTATGTTTGAGGTGCCATATCTCCATAATGGTGGAAGATAGGTGCATGGTCACAATGCACCATTTATAGTAAAGCGCTGGTGACGAATCGAATGGTCACATGACTGACAGTGTTAATTGTTTAGTTATAATAATAGCGAAGGATGACAATAACATTGCTGCTGTACAATTTGAAATTAAACTGCTTGATTTTTTTCTACTAATCTAAACAGCTTACTGATTATATTTATACTGACGTATACTGTAAACTATCGAAATGCATTGGACAGACTCCGTGTTCGTATGAATGTTATCTTGTATTTTTCAGGTATACCAACTGAGGCGTGGGAGTTGTATGCTGATGTGCTGTTTTAGAATTACATGAGAGTTGTGGAGGTCTGGCTTGATCCTGAGTACCGGGAGTACTTCTACACTCGTGAGCCAACCATACGCGGCTATCCAATCGGTGATATAGACAAACAGGCAGCATTCAAGAAACAACACAAGTGCCGCAGTTTCAAGTGGTTCCTTGACAACGTTGCCACCGAGGTTCTGCAGAAGTTTCCAGCGCCTCCGCCCAACATTGGCTGGGGAGAGGTCAGCGAGTGCAGTTTCCACGCTGGTGCTTTCGTTTATGACAACTTTCTGCTGCATGTATTGCAAAGTTGTGTATTTTAGGCTCTTGCCGGTGATGCTAACAATTACGCATTAGAGATCTTTTTGAGTATGCGCCATATAAATTTACACTTTACTTTACTTTACTTACTTTACGCAAAGCAGCATCTGCCATGTGCTCAAAATTAATGCTTTAGCACAAACTACAGAGAGTGAGTGAGTGAGTAGGGTTTTAATGTCCCACCCGACACAGTATAGGTCATTTTTGGGATGGCTTTTCCAGGCAAAATGAACACAAACACATAATAATAGAACAGTAAGTTTAACCTTTACAGAAACACAAAACCCGCTGAAACAAGCTAAACCTAGAATTGTAAGCATTATACGCGTACATATGTAACTGAAGATAAGGGTAGTTCTAATAATCTTCCCTGTTATCCTCCAGACAGTCATTGATTTTAAACTACAGAGATGTGTAAACAGAAGTCACATTTACTCAAGTTTTCAATGAAGTTGGGCCAATTTTTTCGAGTTAATGTATATAGGTTAGTTCTGGTTCCAAAGCATACTTTTAAATCTTTTTCGGTTAATGTTGTGCCAGTAGTGGCACTTTTTACGTAAGAGGCTGGATGCCCACCTGGGCCAATGCAACGCCAGTGTGCAGCCAAAATAATACAAATAATGTCTGTATTTTTGGCCCATTTTCATTGCAGAGCATATGAAGCATTATACAGTTGTCCTTTGTCTTCTCCATAAGGTTTACAGCCTGCCGATATAAACTGCAATTTCTTTTACAATATGTCTCAAGTTGTGAAGAGATTCTGATGATATTTTCAAGTTACTTGGTAAGAAGAATTAGTTTTGGGAGAGAATTTGGATTCTGCCTTAGATATGGGATAATTTGCAGGTTTCCATTACCAGATACGGCGTATGCTGATATTTTGCAGTGTATCTCAACATCTGTGATCAGAACAAATTTTTTGCAGCAGAAATAAAGATAACATTGCAAGTTTGAAATTCCTGTAGACATCTAAGAATGATGCATGAAAGTCCTGACTGGAAGCAGCAGGTCTGCATTCCTCAAAGTGTTCTCCAGTTACGACTGAATTGGCTACGCCACAAAAGTTACAATTCTGTTTGTTGCTTGTGTTTCAGATAAAGCTACGGCATGACAATATTTGCTGGGACACTCGTGGCCAGGCACCAAACGGAGGACCCATCGGTGCCTATTCGTGTCACCATTTCGGTGGAAACCAGGTATCTATGATGTGCAAAATATTTGCCACTTTATATTCTCAATACTGGATTAAAAGTAGCATAAAATAATACATAAAACCTGGAATGCATGTCAACCTTGTGCCAACATATGTGACCTACCATCCCCCTGACCTTTGACCTTTTGAGTTATAAAGTGGCACACTGCTTACTCGAGCTCAGGGGAACATTCGGACTGATTTTGGTTTTTCTGTAGCCTGGATGGGAAATCCGTAATTGCAGCCTTTTAAGATGGCTGCATAATAATGAATGTTTAAAGCGGTGCATACTATTCCAGGTTAAATACTGCAACAGTTAAATAATGAATATTGGTTGTGCTTTTTGGCTTTCTGGAAAGGGTCAGTGATTTGTTGCGGTCTACATGTGGACCTTTCTGGAACGGTCATAAAAAAACACGAGAAACTATAGAGACAGATGTAGCCACGCCCACATTTCGAATTGCCTATAGCGACTAAACAAGTGCTTCCTGCCCAACAAAATGATCCTTAACAAAAAAAAGTGCCGATTAAGAAGCCGATAAATGCACACACCTGTATGATTATCTTTGCGCATAGTAAAATGCACAAGACTAAATTAATCGGTACATAACTACATAATCTGGTGTGAAACAGATGTGTAAACAATGTGTTTGATTGGCTGACACGGTGTGACGTCAGTCACCTTCTCGCGCTGCACCGACTTTACGTACTTTTGACCTGGAAAGCTTTGGATCGGATCAACACTGGCTTTTCCGGAGCGATTAAAAAACGCGAAACTTTCGTTCCGGAAACAATAAAAAAATGACTTGAAAAGAGCAGCCCCAGGCCTGCCCAGACCTGGTCAGACCTTCAAAAAAAACACAACCATTATGTGCTTGAAACTTGTTTGCTTGTGTCAGTTGCAAACTAATGCTACTGATATTGAGCCTGTATCCAGCAGCCAGTTCGCCTCATGAATATCTGCTATGTGTGCGCAGCTGTTTAGGCTGAATGAAGAAGGTCAGTTAGCGTACGGTGAAAGGTGCATCGACACAAGAGGCGGCAACACTCTACATCTAATATATTGCCCGGTTGAACCATCAGGGCCGTGGAAGTATGACAAGGTGTGAGAATATTTCATGTGACATATAACACTACTGTAGTTTTAAATTTCTGCTGCCACTGAAATAAATTAATTGTGAACTGTTCCAGACAGTGTTTGCCTGCTATCAATTATTTTGCACAGCAAATGTTAATCAAATACTGTAGTTCTGTGCAGTATTTGTAAAAATTCTTTGAAATAAATATCGATTATGGACTGACAGACTAGATCATTATCTGACTGTACTTAAAGGTCCGTGGTCACCAAAATTAACATATACATTTTATCCATTTTCCTGAAAGTGCGGAATTTTATGATAACTTTGACAGTAATATCGGCGCCCAGCGTTCTGTCAACGCGGAAAAATTTACCTTTGAAGTCGACGATCTACGAAAATGACGTAGAAAACGCGCCGCCATGATGATCTGTGGTGACGTCATGAGTTTAGCCTATAGACGTCATGAATTAATATTCATGACGTCTATAGGCTATGGCCTAGCCTAGAATGATGACGTCGTCGGCTAGCCATTAATATTCATGATCTATAGGGGCTAGGGTC
>Ga0209367_1005556_pt1 | contig 17471 bp, 11 predicted proteins | sample WorMetLIZISLAND2_FD_187412 | JGI IMG/M metagenome (GOLD analysis project Ga0209367, IMG submission 187412) | Marine gutless worms symbiont microbial communities from Max Planck institute for Marine Microbiology, Germany - Olavius geniculatus... ... | reverse complement strand
ACCCCATGAATTGATCCGTGAGTCCAGCGACGTACGCGAGGATGAAGCTGCGGAGTGTCTACAGACTCATTTGCCTAGCAGAGCAAAACCCCTATGAGGACGAGAAAGCAAGCAAAGATGACCAACATTAAATTTGACCACATTAACAGGTAGAAGTACGTTATTGTATTTAACGTAACATGAGGGCAAGGCGATCGTCGACGGCCGCTTAGCACCCGCCATACCAACTGAAATAATTCATCATGTAAACGTCCTCGTTAAAGATACGTGTTTTTTAAAATTTTGCTTAGAATAGTGTTTAAAAAATTGAATTCATTAAGTAAATGGTCAAGCGATTTTGTAACCATAGGCCTAACTCTAATCAATGCGTTTTTTCTTTTCTTCATCTTTATTTGCAATAATGTACTTATCCTCGGAGTTGAGTAGCTTAATGTCGTGCATAGAAAGCCTGCGCTCCTAAAAATGCAAATATGCCGAGATTACTAACAGCAAAAATGATTTAACAGAACTGGTCTATGCAAAAATAAACGTGTAAAAACGCAATTTCGGACAAAATATTTCATGATGAGTATTTCTACGACGTTGTTTGGCGAGATTTCGCATGCTAGCTTATTTTTTACTGGCCAGCTGCGGAACCCTTGGCAGATGCTCGCGGAACCCAAGTTGAAAAACACTGCAATAGACAACGTCAGTCAAGAGACCATTTGATTCACTATAAATGGTCCATCATCACCATGCATTTATCTTGCACCATTATGGAGATATGGCGCCTCAAAGATAATGGGGTCACGAGTTTAACCTTTTGGGGTCATGTGACGTCATCGGTCACGTGACCATTCGACTCCCGGGGGTCGACTTTCTATGGGTGGTCCATCACCACCATGCATCTATTTGTCACCATTACAGAGATATGGCGCCTCAAAGATAAAGGGGTCACGACTTTGACCTTTTGGGGTCACGTGACGTCATCAGTCACGTGACCATTCGACTCCCGGGATCCGAGTTCCTATGGGTGGTCCATAGTGACCATGCGTCTATCTTGCACTGTTATGGAGATATGGCACCTCAAATATTGCACGGACCTGGACACAGAAAGAAAGATGGAAGAATGGAAAGAGAAAGAAGAAGGGGGAGAAGAAAGGAAAGTAAAAGGAAAGTAAAAAAGAAAAAAGGAAAGGAGAAAAGGAATGGAAAGTAAAGGGAAGGGGAAGAAAAATAAAAAAGAAAAGAAAAAAAGGGGAAGGGAAAAGGCAAGGGAAAAGGGAAGGGAAAGAAAAAGGGGGAAGGTTAAAGGAAAGCAGAAAGAGAAGGAAAAGGGGAAGGGATAGGAGAAGGGGAAGGAAAAGGAAAAAAGAGGAAAGGGCAAGGGAAAGGGGAATAAAAGGGGGATGGAGAAGGGGAAGGAAAAGGGGAAGGAAAATGGAGAAAGGAAAAGGGGAAAGGGAAGGGGAAAGAAAAGGGTAAGGAGAAAGGGAAGGGAAAGAGAAGGTGGGAGGAAGATAGCTTAAGAAATGTAAGACGCACGGATGCAGGCATGGATGCACGGACACAAAAGTGATTTTATACTCTGTCCAATGCTATGCATTGCATTGGACAGACAACATTGACTTGCTTTCCCCAGAAACCTATACTGTGTCAGGCAGGACGTTAAACCCTACTCACCCACTCGCTAATTCACTTCACAAGAATTGAGGCTGACTCACGTAGGAGGCACTCGGTGGTCGATTTGCACGCACGTTGCTCTGCTTCTCCTTTACCTTCTCCTGGCGCTGTGCACTCTGGAAGTTTGTGAGAGCTTTTGAGAACTCATCCACGAGCCGTTCTCTCTGGATTCTCTGCTGCCTCTGCACATACACAATTAGTGATTGCAATCCCAGGATTAAATTCTCAATCCCGGGATCCAGGATTAAGAAATTTGGAATACCGAGATCCTCTCTCGGGATTTGGCTTACACGTTGATCGCTATTAGACTTATTTCATGCATAGGATGTAGTATATCCGTTACGTATATCCGATGTAGGCTGTGACTGTCAAAATACAAATTACAGTACATAGCAAGAAACAGGACTCTAACGCACATAGAATATTTGATTCATTCATTAGATAGCTAGAATTGTTAATTGTATCAATTAATGCTCAGAAAATTACAATTTTAACAAATATTCGTAATCCCTAAATCCCAGGATTGGACGCTGCCAATCGTGGGATTCGGGATTGGCGAAAACGACCAGAATCCAGAAATGCAAAAATCGCAAAATATGCTTTGCTATTCGAATTAGACAAACATAAATTATCCAACTGCTCCAAATTGAAATACTAGAAATTTGGGACACTAGCACTGTAAGTCCGATTGGGGGGAAATTCATGGGGGTGAAATTTCCCCAGCAGCAAAGTCATGTGGCCCAAACTCAAATGCATTAGCATACGCAAAACGTGCACTGTCAACCTAAGGTAGGTAAACATTAACCGCATGATTTCTGGCATTGGTGGACCAAAGTTCACCAATTTTTTGTTCAATGCGGGAGGGACAGTAGTTGATAACGCTATTTACAGCTTGTCAATATCTTCATCCAGTCCAGAGATATTTGCGGTCAAAGTTGAAACTCGAAAGTTGTCGTAAATCGCACCAAATTTAGGACATTTTGTGACCTCCTCCCAAATTTTGAGGAAGTGGTGCCCCATAAAAGTTGTATCTGCATTATCAATATAATATATTCACATCACAATCAGTCAGACCCTGACTTCCACTAGTAATACATGAAACGATCATATCAATATTACTATTATTAATAAAACAAAGATAAAAGTGACACTGTGACATCAAAGACGTTAAAGAAATACCCCTGTACAAGATTAAACTAGATATGTTGTTTGTCATATGTTGAGTGGTAGGAAATACTGTGTGATTCAGTATGGCAGGTGACGCTCTGTAGCTCTGTGATGGGCTACAATTGAATTATTAGCTACAGACGATCTTCAACCATTTGTAGGTTTAACTACATATCACAAATTACCTGCTCTGAACTAAGCGATGGGGTAGGCAGGGCTGTCAGGTCCTTAATGTACTTGTTAGTATCCTTTGCCAGCTGATTAGTGTAGTGCTGCACCTCATGCCTAGCAACGACATATCATTAGCAAAAACAACAAAATTAAAAACAATGTCATCAATAAAAACAACAAAATCAACTGTGTGTGCTAAAAATGAAATTTAAAATATCAAGTAATGGCAGTAGTAGCAAGAATATTTCTATGGTGCACAATATCATTTACGATTATATCCAGAAAACCTGACTCAGTAAGTAAATAAATGCATAATAAAGAAATAGAACAATTTAAACAAAGTAAGTGGTGCTCACAGTTTGTCATGGAGTTGCATATTATCACTGGGAGTGCCATATTGACTCAGCATTGTATTCATCTGTGTAACTAATCACAAGCATTGGAGCACTTTAATATTATAACACCAGACAAACTTTCATCCACTATTCTATTTCTCTAAAATCACAATACTAGTAAAGTAACTAAGTAAGTAAGTAAATGATTTATAAAGCACCAAAGTCTCAGAAAGAATCAGGGCGCATAAAGCATCTGGTCCCTTGTATTGACAGTCATGTTCACGCCATGATCTGAAAACCTCATTCACACAACTTCTCCATATCCGGTCCAATAGCCTGGTATTTACCACCATTCATGAATTGTCATCATCACCCTGTTTATTTGCCATCTAAAAACTGAAGTGTTCAGTAGGGCGGGCCTATAGTATCAACTACCATAACACATAAGTGATAGCTTTGCTATCTGAATTAGACAAACATAAATTAACCCACTGCACCAAATTGAAATATAATAAAATATTAAATACAATGTAACATATTACATAAAATAATAATAAGTTATTAATCAGACTAACCATTTTGATTAATTTTGTGGATGTTGTTGCTGATAACCTGAGCGAGACGTGTGAACTCATTTGGTACTGAAACGCAAAACAAGCAACAAATTGCACACGCACAACTACTTCATGACTTCAAGCATGCTGTTTTTATTATCACACAGAAATACTGAGTTACATGTTCATAAAAATTAGAAACACTAATAATCGATCTACAGCCAACACAAATGACTTCTAAAAAACATTCAGTGACATCAAATCTAAACACATATTTCAAATACTGCACAAGTCAAGGCCAGATGCTCTAATAATTTACAAAGTGTTACTAACTATTCGTATGCTGAGCTGCACGAATCTGTAAGAATGTATTTTTATGGCAAGCAAGCAGGAGTGGTCAGATACATCACTACCAAAACCGAAACAACACCAATGGCAGCAGATGAGGTGTATATTGGAAGAAAGTTTTCCATTTCATACAAGTAATATGTGTTAGTGTTAATAGTAACTGCAAATGAACATGAATCACAGATGATGTGGAGAACTACTGTGTGAATAAGCACAGCATGCATTATTGACCATGTGCATGCATGGCCTGATGTTGCACAGATAATGATATTGACCGCGCAAGCTTAATTTCTGTGCATGTCTGTGCATGGTCCAAACTTCTAAAGTGGATGTATGACGTCGTGGGTGGTATTACATCACTGAAGGACAAACACCTACCTAGGGTAGTTCCTTGAGTGGCAGGTTTATCATAGTAAAGGCTGACATGATTTGAAACCGAAATTAGATGATGAGAATATTCAGTAGTCAAAACTGCTGTAGCCAAAACAGCATAAAATATTTCTAGAGGTTGAGTTATCTCTCATGGCTAATTAACCCTGTCAAGGTTGAATAAATTTTCCAATAAGCCTTCAAAGAGCATTTTGCAGATTAACATTTGACATTGCATTGTGATGACAATGTCTGTCAACAAATCAGCTACTGTCAGTCTCCTACCACCCACTGTTGACTTTTGTCAACATCAGCCTCAAAATTGTTAAGAGCAGCAATATGCACAAAAAGCACCCACGCAACTCATACCTATATACCATCAATACCACTCCACAACTGTCCTACCAACCAACAACAGAATCCATCCAAGCTCTCTAATTACCCAAAGTGACCCAAAAAATACTGAAACGTGCACAACATTCAGTTAAACCATGGTTCATTATTGCCAATAGGCCTAATGCTAACAAAGTGCACTCACAGAGCATAATCGATGTAGCAAAAACTAAAATTCGGATTCCTTTCAGGATAGCAGTTTTCTGCAATCCATTAAGGAAACCGAAACCGGTTTCGTGAAACTGAGATTAACTGGCGAAACTGACTCTGGACCAGGTTTTGCTGGTTGAAAACAGGTTTTTTTGTTTGTTAAGCGTAAATAGGACCAAAAGTAAGATAAACTTTTTCCAGTGTTATATTTATGTAACAACAGCAGATATTTAGGTTTTGCTGGTTGAAAACAGGTTTTTTTGTTTGTTAAGCGTAAATAGGACCAAAAGTAAGATAAACTTTTTCCAGTGTTATATTTATGTAACAACAGCAGATATTTATGCATGCGTGTGTGCCAATGATAAATGTGTTTGTTGTAAATGTGTTTGTTTGACAAGATCAATGTGTATAGACCTAACCCTTCGTATCCATCGCCGGGCTCAGTACATTGACTACTGACTAAAAAATAGTTTAAGAATATTGCGAAATAAAACAGACATGCACTGCAGAATTGTAAACGTTATTTAGTAACACACCTACCCGGTTTTCGCTGAACAAAAACTACAATATTATCGTTACTATATCAGGTGGTGGCACACCTTATTGCATGTTTGCATAGAAATCGGTTTTGTGCAATCCATTTACACACTGAAACCCACCCAGACCCGAAAATGGTTTCAGTTTTGCTAAATCGATTACGCACTTAATTTTGACTAGTGCTGTGGAAAAAGCTGATTAAATATATGCTGTCTGAGTGTGTGCAATCTGTGCATGGAAAATAACACTTTGTGACCACATATTCGCATAACCATTGTGTGAATATTTGTACAGTTCAATATACAAACCACCAATATACAAACACCAAATAACATTGGCACAATAGTATAACTACATAGTGCACATTAAAAACATAAATCATCACCTGATACAGATGTCGAACTCTTTGCATAGGATCCAAAACTCACTTCTCGTGATGCCATTTTTCACAGCTGGCAATTATAAATGTTAGCTATTTTTATTCTGTCCACAAATGAAAACAAATAAACACAATAACTAGCACAATAAAACCATAATAATTAAACATATTATTTCTAAAGCAATACAGCAAAAGGGATAGTAGAATCTAGAACATTTACTTAAAACACGTTAAATCAAAAACGCTGAAGTTAGCAGACAGTACAAAATTATGACAATTTTATTTAATTAGACGTCTGCTATTTCTAATCAATAATTCTAGTGGTAGATCGACGATCTTGCTGTTAGCATTAAAAATTGCTAGAGGTAGATCGGGTAGGCCTACTTTATTGGGAAGATGGTAGAACTTACATTCCTGGTAGACACAGAAGGTTTATAAGCATGCAACGACACTTTCACGTATTTAAATCAGGCTTATTCAGTATTGTATCACAGTCCATTTTAAGCCAAAGCTGTTTTTTTGTAACACGGACTTAGAACTATAGTATTTTTGAATAAATTTTATTTAATGCTTGGTAATTGATAACATTTCAGTTCCAACCAGTCTTAACAATGCAGTGAAGAAATATGGCTGCATTCTTACATTAACAACGAGATAAATGTGATTAGATGAATGGCGATCTATCGCTAGTAATTTTCTGCTCACTAATGCAAGATCGGGGATCTACCGCTAGCACTGACCATTTCTAATTTCCTTGTGTGTAGTGTGTATTCCGAAATAGTACGCATGATGAATTTACCTAAATTCTGCGTGAAGCCTTTTAGGAGTGCAAGAAACAAACAGAAAAGATACAATATGATGTCTAGATATTAAAACAATGTTTCTATTTCAACTACGTACAAAATTATCGGCTGACACATTTTTTGTTTACATTTAAGTGACAACATAGATAAAAAGTTGAAATCTATGGTTAATTCGGAATAGTTCATTAATTTATAAGGGGTAAACACCAAAGTTGATAAAAAAAGTTGTACCACCCAAGTAGACTAATAACCGTTAATGTCGCAATAAATGTTAAAATTTTAAATGATAACTAAATTAGCATGCTTAATTTGCGTGATTAAGGTTTACAGTATTATGTTTTCTTTTAAAAATTAGTGGAAATTGTTTATCGAATATCTTACGCTTTATACGCAAAACCCTCAATGTCGACTTGGTTTGGTCCCCGTAGACGTAATCAAACAGCGTAATAAATAAGTAATATAAATAATATGAAAAATGAATTTGACAAACGCAGTTAGTTACAGAAAAAGTGAATACAAACTCTCACCTAAATAAAAATACATTACACAAAAGTAGCAATAAAGCAAATGAGTAAAAAAAAACAATGTAGAATCATCCTGCTTTGTCATCATCATTGTCGAGTCGACACTCTTTGGACGCAACAGAAGCTCCTCTATGTGCAGATACAGATTTGATCACAATCTTACATCTTCATTGTTGCTATATTTCATCGGTTGATTCTATCATTCATTGTCCAATTTTTTTCTAATGAATATTGTTGGTGTCGACACATAACACGTCATCCGGTAATGACTTTCATGGCTTGACTAGTCTCATCAAAAGAAACTATGCTTTCTTAGGCCTGTCTTATTTTGTTGTATGCTTCATCTGACTATCTCTAGGCGATTTGTAATTTTTAAAAAATTATATGAAAGCCAGTGGTCATTGTGTATGAAACGGTACAAACTGTTCTTAAGTATGGGATAGATATATGTTCAGCAGCGTCGTGAATAAAAATGTAGGTGAGCAGGAAGTTGCAATGCTCCGACAAACACCGAAAATTTCCAGCAGAATTCTAGACAGCTGCACATTTCCGCCGAGGGAGATAATAGGTGCAAAATTCAATTTCACCCCTTTCAGCTTCAAATTTTGCATACTTAAACGGAAGTTTTCTGACAAGATTTCCCAACAGCCCCCCAATTTTTTTGGGGGGGGGGGACTAATGCCCCCGATGACGACGCCACTGTGAATGTTATCATGCTAGGATGGCTCAACTTCAAAGCAGGACAGCGATACAATTAATATGTGATGGGATCTCCCGGTTATTATTTTACCGCAGATTTCCTACCACACTCACCAGTGAAATGAATCATCTTTTTTTTTGAAATCTCTCATTTGTTTGACGAATATATACAAGAGCAGTACTTAGTCTGTACAAAAAAGTGGCAGTAAAGTCAATCAAGATGCCAAAGTCGAGACAAAGATGGCATCCATAGAAGAAGAGGCTATCATAGTGTGGCATCCATTTCTCCAGCTGACTGGAGAATCTGGGGAGCCCTCAGCCAGGTTCACTTTATTGCGCAAGAAACGCATCTGACGTGTAGCAATTCCCAAAACAACCGCAATATGTAGGCATATGCAGGCTGCATAGCATACCAACATTGTGACATGAAGAACTGATGGTATGGTGTGCTGCCCACAAAATAAGTGTGGGCATGTCGTATTGGACAGTATGGGCACAAATTAAGCCTGGTACAAAAGTAGTATGGCTTGGGTTGGTGTAGATTGTTTATGCAGTTTCGATGGCTTGATAATTGCCTGCCACTGTCAGTCAATATTAAATACAGTACAGTTCATAATAATAGCAATAATAATAACAAGAAATTTGAGCTAATGCTCACGAGACACGTGAAAGCCTATAGCAGTTCTTGTTCGCAAACTGTCAATCTCCAGCCATTTCATCGCAGTTCATTCTTGGACAGCCAAAGATCACAAAAATCAGTTTTAAAAACCCTCATTTTGGAAGCTCAGGGTCTTTCAAAGTCATCAATGTTGATACGACTGAAAAGCTCGTCACTAGTGCTTGTTGTGATATGCAGCATGCCCATGCCCTACCTACAACAGTTTTCACAAATAAATGGCCAACAATGGTAAAATAACGACTTTTACGGTACGGAGGTACCACTCTTTGATGCCCTCATGCACAGGTTTCCTTGAACCTAGAAAATCGAGACTTGGATCATCGAAAACTACGTTCAATTCTGAAAATTTCATACGTAGCTCTTTCGTGTCTATCTCATTTGATTTTAGGCGCAATTCGCTCTTGAAATGTGTCTCGCAGGCCAAAATCGCCAAAAAAATCCTTAAAACCCCTATTTTAGCATTCAAGGTCATCCAAGGTCATTGAATTTGGTGGCAATCAAGAGCCAGTGTACGACTTCCTGTTAGTGATTAATAGTAACTTAGGCCCTATCTCGCACCATTATTGAGATACAGCGACTTATTGGCTAAAAATCACAAATTTTTCCTACCCCCTCTCATTTAGCACCCTCGCTTAGGGTGACGCCTTTCGAATTTATGGAAAAGCTTTACGGTTCCTGAAACTAGAGTCTTCCAGGCAGCCAACGTTGAAGATTTGGTGATCCTAGCTTGCACCGTTTTTGACTGATCCACCCGTGTGACGGACAGACAGACAGACGGATGGACGGACAGAATTGCGATGGCTAAGACGCGCTATAGCAGTAGCTGCTTTCACGCATAATAATAATAATAATACATTATCCTTGTGTACACAACTGCAGTCAATGGTTTTGCAACATTGCGTACCAGTTCAAAGACACACGACAGTGACACAAAAACTATCTCTAAACCTTGTCACCTTGATCTTGACTTTCGATTAGGTCTCATGACACACTGTCCTGTAGCACTCTTCAACCTCTATTTACATACATGTGCCTTTCACTCAAATCAGACTAACGTTTTGTTACTGGCAACAAGGCAAAAAGGCAATTGCACCAACCTAAGTTTCAGGCTGCTGGAAAACAATGGCGAAGCCAGGATCTAGTTGTAGTGGGGGCACTTGAAGGATGGACTATGAGGAGGGAATCATGGGGAAAGGGTCTGGGGAGGCGGTCCCCAAAGCATTTTCTTTTTTTGCATAAAAATGTGTTTTGGTGCATTGTTGGCACTAATGTGAGTAACTGAGTAGGCTCTTGGAGGAAGCACGTGCCACAGTGCCCCCCTATGGCTATGCCAGTGTCGGAAAATTGCCCAAAAATCTTCCTGTGAGAAAATCTTAGTCTATTTGGGGCTGAAAAAACCCATTTTGGGAAAATTTGGGGCACAGTTAAAATTTTGAACATCTATAATCATCTCCATCAAAAATTCTGTGCAAAATTTTTGGTGTCTGTTGGAAAATTGCAACTTCTTGCCCCGCCTACTTTTTCAACCCGCTGCCTTCTGTGGACAGCTAGATGTACAGAGATCGGCTTTATTCGGTCAGCTCAGTCGAAGTGCGAACCAAATTTCAGTAATTATGATAATCACAAGAATTAATGATATTATTATCAAAATCATTTGTTTCGTAGTTTCTTGACAGTCGGACGTTCAAAGCTCTGTTTCATGCCGGCGCTCATCGTGGAGTGGAACTTGATGTTGAGTGCACTGTTGTCGGCCCACGGAGCGTCAAACTCTGTTGTGTCCTGGTCCACCAGATGAGTGTACTTTGTACGACCCGACCGACCAAAGTTCTTCACCTACGTGACAGAGACAAAGGCACTAAGACATAGACAAACTTGCAGACAGACAGTGATTACTGCCACAGATCAGCAACGGTTTAACTTAAGTCTTAAAGAGCAAGTAGCAGGGGTATAATATCTTATTTCACAAACATGCCATAACATCGATTCCCCCACTCACCGCAATCACTCACTAACTAAAATATCTGACCATGCTGTGATCTTAACCTTAACTACGCAACACTGAAAACTGAAAGTGCTCATCTAACTCTAATTGACAGTATACTACAGAACATATGACATTGTCGTGGCTGTGCGTTATCGAAACCGGTTCAGAAAATATAGAATCCCAATGCATAGATGGTAAGTTTAATCAACCTAACCCCCAGCGAGCTATCTAACAATGTGAGGAGACAACTTGCTGACTGACAGTTATATGTACCTGCATGACTTTAGGTAGAACAGTTTTGTTGAAATGGTCTTCTAGCGTCGGCGCGGAGAAGTCACGTCTCAATACGTCATCGTCTTTATCCTTTCAACACACATACCAGCAGCACACACTGACAATCACATTGACAATCCATACTGGCTGCTTAGTCACCATTCTCAACTACCCCCCCCATGGCCCATTTAGTCTCTTTCGTAATCTGTACATTATGCGGCGTTTGTAATGAGTACAAGTATTGGTCACTGGTACAGTAGCAGTACAGTAACTGTATACTGTTAACTTCATATTGAGTTTGCTTCATTTATCTATCGTCAACCATTGTTAGCTGTTTAAATTGCAATTCACATACATATTGATATATGCACTTCTTTAAATAAATAGATGAATAAAGAAATAAATAGTTAAACTGAGTCATTGACTGCTAGGCCACAATAACCCCAGCTTGTCACGTGGAACACTCATGCACACATCTGAGGTGAAGACCAGCGATCAATCAATGCAATGTAATCAGGTATCTACCACTGCTAAGACTGATGCATCATGTCAAAGTTCAAACTTCAATGAACAGCAAAGAACATGCAGCAATTAAAGAATTACTGAAACCAGAGCTAGTTAGCTTAATCAAATAGGAGCTGCAGTTTGCATCGGCTTGGACCCAATAAATGAAAAGATGATTCCAACTGGCTGATGTGAAGCATGTCAATGGAGACTAAGAGATCGAAACAGAAATCTAGCAATTACAGAGCTATTCTGCCATGCTTATTAAGGTTCAAAAATCACTAATAACAGAACTGCTTTGCCATGTTTGCTAGGGTTAACAAGTCAACAATTACACTGTGGTTTTGCCACATTCACTACCAGTAACTAGGGTTAACATGTCAACAGTAACAAAGCCATTTCACCATGCTTGCTAGAGTTAACAAGATGACAATTACAAATCTTTCCTGCTGTGTCTGCAAGGGTTAACAATTACACAGCTGGTCTGCTGTGCCATGCTCACTGACCAGGAAGAAAGCTCCTCGGTGATAGTACTTTTGCAGGAACTTGTATTTGCCCTTTATTGCCTTGTTAGTGATAAGTTTTGGATTCAGTTTCTGTTCCTGCCGTCTCTCCTCCTCTGTCAGATGATGAAGCCTCTCTAACTCCGCCTTCTCTTTCTCCATCCTGCACACACAGATCAGAAACATGGCTCGGGACCACTGGACCTCTACTCAGTGGCATCGTGGCTGGGCAGGAGAGATGAGGAAAAAAGTTCCCCCCCTTAAATTTTTGGCTGCTGGAAAAACTTTTTATTGTGAGAGAATTTTCATACAAAAGTGCAAGATTAAGTGCTAAAAACCAGATTTTGGGAAAATTTGGTGGCAAAATTGAAATTTTCAATGCTCATCATCTCCTCCCAGGTCAGAAATTTGCAGCTGTCTACAGTCAGAATTCCGTCAGAAATTTGTAATATATGTTGGAAAATTTCAACTTCCTGCCCCGCATACTTTTGTAACCCACAATTTCAGTAATTATAATAATCACATGAATTAATATTGTTATCAAAAACATTTGTTTTGTAGTTTCTTGACAGTTGCATACTTTTGTAACCCACAATGCTGCTGCTGCTGCTATTACAATCACCACTAGCACTAACTGCCACCAACAGCACTACTATTTGAGCCTTCTCTTGCTCTATTCTAAACAGAGATCACTCACTCATAACAACAGATTAGCAGCCTATAATTTGAAAGCATTTGTGACCTATTCATTCAGTGAAAAGTCAGTCACCAATTCTGGGAAATGACCTTATCAACTAAGCAAAATTATTTATTTATTTAATGCTGATAGCATACATGAAATACCCAATAAAACACACATACAAATAAGACCAAAAATTTATAAATACAAAAAATACAACAACGATAATACAATGAAAAGAAAAAACACAAAATATGACTAATCAAAATATGACTAATCAGCAGCTTATATTTTAAAACATTTTACTGACAACAGTATGAAAGTCGGTCGGTAACTTACTGGTCGCGTTCGTCGCGGTCGCGCTTGATGCGTTTCAACTCGCGGAGTTTCCACGCCTCATATTCTTCCTCGTCATTCTCGACATCCGAACTGATAGCATCAGCGCCGGTGCCATCAGCCAGTGCCTGCTTCTCCTGTTCCAACTCACGCTTTATCTCCTGCTCCACCAGCTGACATATCGACCCAAACACCACACCCGAGTCAACAGTCAACCCATCCAGTCAGTCAATCAAGTTCAACAGAGCTCTTCCTTCTGTCAATTATTTTGGAAATAACACAGGAGACTACTGTCAGTCATCGACTTCACAGTCAGTGTGGACATCAAAATGATATTAAAACTTAATTGTTTACAAGTACATAAAGTAACTACAGTAGACGGAAACAAGACTCACAGATGCTCTATACATTTTCACAAGTTTTATTCATTCTGCACGGAACTCCTGCAGCACTTAATTTTATTGATTATCGATCAACTGAATGATCAACGGATGATAGGCAGTTTTTTTATTAACAGCTGTTCATTTTGAGCTCCAGCACCTGGCAAAAAAGTGCTGATTTCTTTGACATGCATCTCAATGTTACAGGAGCAGCACCCATACAAAATCTTGAAGCATTTCTGTAGTAACTCTGCCAGGTCTCGATTTTTTTGCTGACCATGTTAAGAATAGCTTCATGAAACAGAATTGATTCTGGCTTTTTTCTCAGAGCTCAACGTTCTGTAAAAATCATCAATCTTCCTTCTCTCATGCACTAAGCTCATTAATTTTGTTTGTTTCTCACCGACTGTAATTAATCTTCATGCAAATTTCTGTTTTATTATTAATGCAACCAACAGTGCAGTTATCTGTCTGGTTGTTCCTGATGCATTGCTGCTTTATTGTAATGCTATCTGTACCATTAAAAGACTTGCCTGACTTGTGGAGCTAGTGCTTAGTACCGGCTTTGGTGTATTATTATTTGCATATGAAACAATGATGATAAATGCAAGATAACCTTGAGGCTCTGTTGTCGGCGTTCACTTGCAAGACGCTTGGCTTCATGTTCCAAGTCCTTCTGTTTCTGCTGTTCACGTTCTTTCTCCTGTATTGTGATCCGATCTTTCCTACATACACCACACACAACAAACACTCTTACTCACTTACTGTTAGCTGTCACTCGCCTCTGACATGTGTCACCAGCCATCCGCTTTATCCCCAGCCTGTACAGTAAGGCCATAATTTTTTTAGGCGGGGAGGAGGAAAGGAGGAGAAAGTAATTCAAGGATTTTTCAAGAACTTTCAAGTCTCTGTACCAGCCCTATTCAAGTGTCATTCTGCCACATGATGCTAAAGAGTGTTTAATGTTTCGAGCATCACATAAGAACCACTAATAGCAAAAAAGTAGTATTACTAACTGCAGTTATGCAGCACATGATGGATCAGTAGAATCTCTGCATTTTGTAAACTAAGTGCACTGTCCAGTCCACTGAGCATAATATTAAGTAAAATGAATCAGAAGGGCAGTGAATCTGGGAAATAAATTAAATACTGATTGCAAAATTTGCACTGATGAGTACCAAAATTCACCCTACTTGGAAGATCAGTACGCAAGTTGTTTAACCCTGAGTGATATTTGTCACCGAATGTTTTCCAGTGTTGTACCTTCTGACAAAGACAGGTTTGAGACGAGGTCCTGTGTCTTCCTCATCAGAGTCAGAATACTCTTCATATTCTGAGGATTCATCATGATCTTGTCCTTCTTCATCTGCACTGTCCTTCTCCTCCTCAACACCTAACAGCTCCTGAACAGACACACACGTCTCTGCCAGTCAACCACTACAGTCTGCATCAAGTCAGTCAGAAAATGACGAGCACCATTCTTCTACCGGTACTTGTTCTCTTGTCTAATGCAATGCATAGCATGGAAAGAACTATTATCTAGCATCTATGACATCACTCTTGGACCGATGTTTGCCATATTTGGAACATACGAGAGGCATTCAATAAGTTCCAGGACTATGTACTTAATACAACGACAGTAAATCGCACATTTCTGACAGTTATGTTACTTTTGAACATATTCTACCTGCAGTTCACTGCAGTGTTCCCATTGTTCTACAAGTCGGCTGGAACCCATAGCATTAAGTTTTTTATTGGCACCTGTAGAAATTTCCGGACAAAATGCTGTAGAACATCTTTATCACTTTTAAACTTAATTTCTCCAAGTGATTCGCTCGGTGATCCAAACAAATGAAAATTACTTGAAGCTAAATCTAGACTGTATGGCAAATGCTGTAGCAGTTCCCAGCCCATCTTTTCAATTTTCTTAACTGTCTAATGGGCCAATTGCATGATGAGGCACTGCCATTTTAAAGAATGACACCTTTCTGCAGCAAACCTGGTCAACTGCTGTGAATTGCTGGTCGTAATCAATCAGACAATAATGCCTGGTAATATTGTTCATTCACAGTATGTCTTTCAAGCAAAAAAAACAACTCTTTAAGTAAACCAAAAAATACTTCATCTGCAGCTGACCGTTTTTGCAATAAGCAGTGCTCCAACACTGACATCATCACTAGCTGACTAATAATCACTGCAAAAGTGAGCAAACTATTCAAATACTTTCAAACGTCATGAAGTGTCACTGCTAATTACTACAAGTAATCTGCAATAAATTTCAGCACTTTCTACACCTTCTACGACTAGAAAATTATGATCATTCTCTAATCTGATTCTCTAAACAAACGTCAATGCCTATTATTTATGTCTTAATAATAATGATGTCACAATGTGATGCCATAAATGAGACCATGGTAAGTGATGTACAATAGTGGCAGTACAACTTCATTATTTCATAATAGTTTTGGTTTTCTGCTGTTACTGTGTGCTTACTGAGAAGAACAGTCCTGGAACTTATTGAATGCCCCTCGTAGCTTCCTCAGTCCTCATACAATGTGGAAAACTTTTTCAGCAGTTAAACTGAAAGTAATATATGTGCATATGCGACCCATGGACCACTAATTGATAGCAAAAAAACTTACAGTTTCAAATTTCTAGTCAAATCTCTTACTAACAACTAAATTACTTGCACTGCAAAAAACCAACTACATCATTTTTTCAAAAACTGGTCAACTACAAATGTTTAAGAAAACTTTAGCAATAAACGGAAAATAAAACATTAACGTTTGACAAAGTCAACGAAAACACAGATTCCTTGCCAGCACAGAAAACTTAATAAATTCAAGAAGAAAATATGCAAATATCACATGCCTCTTCCTTCTTGATAACTCGGACTTTCTGTCGCAGAAGTTCTCTCCTTCTCTCAATTTCCTACACAGACAGACAGAAAAGAATGCACAAACAAATGGACCTGGACAGACTGACGTACTTCACTGACAGACAATTCCAGATAATTTACTATGCAAAACAAACTAAAAGCTATGTCTACATGACAGACTGACTGCACAGCTTTCATTTAGTATGACGTTACGTGGTCACATCCTCATTGTGATGCATGTTCGATAAACTGACAAGATGGAGGCAATCACAGCACTTGAAAATTCTCCAATATATCATCTTAGTCCACAAACATAAAATAAACACTAAACAAACAAAATTCAGCCAAAGCGATAAAATGCCTTAAAGTATCAATGCAGAAATTATTCCAGTTGCCTGATATGTAAACCTAGTCTTACCTACAAATACTTGCCTGACTTGCAGAGCCTGTCGTATCTACCAATAGTCAAGAAAAAGTTCATCAGAAGTAGCAGCTATGAGCATGACAGACCTCGTCATCTAATTCTTCTTCTTCTTCTTCTTCACTCATCTCATCTCTCTGTCTGCGGGTATCGGCGTCGTCAACAGCGGTGAGAACTTCAGGTTCCTGCAGCTGTCTGTGACGAAGTACTCTGCCACAGTACAACACAGCACAATGCATACCATGTATCGAAAAAACCCATGCCACTTTTATTTTTTGAATATCCAAGCTGTGAAACACTGGCCAATTTTAACAATTTTTGGCATGCAACATGGTGAAAAAATTTGGCGTAAATGACTCTAATTTTGCCCCCCTCACCTTAATACTGTTGCTACACCACCCTCAAAAATGCAAAAAAATCGTTGTTTGGCTGTTTACAACAATGTATTCATACTAAGTAGCGCACATATCGACTCAGAAATGATTAACTGAATAATGACAAACACGAGTAACAGTCATTATCTGTCAAAAATTAACAAGTGTTACATCACATCATCTCTATTACAGCATGTGCTCAAAACGTAAACCTCCAGCACAAACTCAAGTGCATAGACATTGATCATCATCATCATCATCGACAACCGTGGGCTCAATGCCCGTTGGTGTCTGACGCCATTCTTACTATCGCTGCCCACCGCTGCCTATCTAGGGCAGCGTGGCTTAACTCCTGCAGGGTTGTCCCAC
>Ga0209367_1005555_pt1 | contig 17472 bp, 11 predicted proteins | sample WorMetLIZISLAND2_FD_187412 | JGI IMG/M metagenome (GOLD analysis project Ga0209367, IMG submission 187412) | Marine gutless worms symbiont microbial communities from Max Planck institute for Marine Microbiology, Germany - Olavius geniculatus... ... | reverse complement strand
ACCCCTCCCTTCCCGTGCCCTCCCCTTTTCTCCTGCCTCCCTTCCATTATAAGTAGGACCCCCTAAAAACTAGCTAAAGGGTCTGGGGAGCGCTATGAGCTCCCCCAGCGGAGTCTGACGAAATCGAATTTGGTGCATTTTAGCTTTAAAAGATGAGATCTGGTGGCAACAATTTTAATTATTTTCCCAAAAATAAACTGACCAAAATGGCAAATTTTGTGCAGCTTATACGTATGCTCTAAATGTTTTGTCTGGATCATTGGAGGGGACCTGGGCGCCCTTGGCTACGCCACTGTCACTGCGTCAGTCTGTTTTTACGAGTTGCATGAAAACTAATTCACACTTGTGACGCCGACGCAAATCAGCTAGTTCATGTCTCGTTGAGTCGCATGTGTAATTGTGTATAGGCCTATTACACTACACGACGTGATGGGTCAAAATTTTCTGCCCCTGTCCCTACTCCAAGAAAGAATTTTCACCAGCTCGGCTGCAACCAGAAGTCATCAGATCTTTTGTCTTCAGGGTCGTCACGTGCTCTAATAATGAAATGAATATTCATTCATTGTGAAGAACGGTATAACACTCACTGACCTACGCACTGTTGAGCGTCTTCGTCCCACGTGTACCCGCTGCCCATGTACGACGTGCAGTCGCACGAAGTGTTGAAGTAGTTCAGGACGAGGTCGGTGAAATGTCGGTTGAACTTCGTGTCGATGAAGCACTCGATCCGCGCCGGGTTCTCGGAGTGTGAGCATGGGTTGCCCGGCGCCTTCTGGCATTCGGCCGGCGACGGTACGAAGCCCCGCTGACTCGTTCTCGACTTGTACGTCCCACAACACGGATCTGTATTAACACAGGCACATGATCCAATGGCTTAATTCTATCCCTATACCTGGTGGGCGCAGCTTGCACCCAGAGAAAAATAGGGGGAGTTTTGTTGAAGATAAAAATAAAAAAATAAGGGGGGGGGTAAGAAATAAGGGAGAAAGTTTTGTTAAGGATGTAAATCAAAACTCCCCACATTAGCGACAGCTAGACTTCTTGTTTTAAGTTACGGACTTGTAGGCTAACTGAAGCTGCTAGAAACTGGACGCAACTGTCCTGGGCAGAATAGATGCAAGGCGCACTCGAAGGCGTATCTGTTGTGGCTGCGGAAGTCGTACGTTTTACCCCACTTCTTGCTTGCGTCATTGCGCACGTGGCACTTGCCGATCTGGTCCAGTATCGGCTCGCGTAACATCGTGTAGTAGCACAGGTAGTACATGGCAGTCGCCTGCAGCGCATAATACGTAGGCCTAAACAGGGTTCTCGCCGGTCAGGTAAAACTGGAAAATGTCGGAATTTGTGTTGTAAGGGAAATGTCAGAAAAAATACTATTTTTGAAAAATCAGGGGAAAATGATCTTGGATCATGCAGACTGCAGATATCTGTGACTTTTGCATCTCCAAATATTAACAAGAAATTTGAGCTGATGCCCACGAAACGCGCAAAAACCTATAGCAGTTCCGGTTCAGTAGCTTAGCTGAAAATTGGGGTGTTCATGCTAAGTTAATATACAAACACCAAATTCTCTATCTGGATCGCATAACGATAGTTCCGTGGCGCCACCTTGCGAATGATATAGACTTGTGTTGCAGCCCGAAATTGCCAAAAATCCATAAAAACCCCTGTTTTGGCGTTCAAGGTCATCCAAGGTCATTGAATTCGGCGCCAATCAAGAGCCAGTGTACGACTTCCTATTAGTGATTAATAGTAACCTATAGGTCCCATCTCGGACCGTTACTGAGATACAGCGACTTTTGCCCACCCCCTCTCATTTAGCGCCCTCGTTCGGGGTGACCCCCTTCGAATTTATAGAAAATCTTTACGGTTCCTGAAACTAGAGTCATCCAGGCAGCCGAAGGTGAAGATTTGGTGATTCTAGCTTGTACCGCTTTTGACTGATCCAGCCGTGTGACAGACAGACGTACGGACAGAATTGCGATGGCTAAGACGCGCTGAAAGCAGTAGCTACTTTCGCGCGTAAAAACCAGGCAAATTTGCGGCTTCCATTGAACGTCCAAGAGCTAGACGTGTTTCAGCTTCAAGGGGGCTTGGCCCCCGGCCCTCCTGACTAGGGCTTTTGTCGTTTGCATATTGCTCTATTAATACCGTTTCATTACTTAATACCATTTATGCCATTTGTGCGATAGGGTTATTGTTTCGATAATGTCAGGCAAACTGTCATTCCATTACTGGAAAAGTTAGGGAATTTTGCTACAGAAAACCTGTAGGAACCCTGCATACAACCATACACCCATTTGCAATATGGACTAAATTTTGCTGGCGAAAAGCTATCTCTATCCTAGAAAGCGAGTGCATAACTTTTCTACACGTAGGGCCTATGTCGTCCGGTTGCTGGTCATGTACTAGATTAATAAGTTCATCCACCTTTGAGATCGTGATGTTCCCATTCGGAATAATATTAAATTATCAATTGTTGCTTCTTGGGTCCTTTCGAAAATTATTAAGAGATAAGTAATCTTGTAGACAGAAAAACAAAAAAATGACACCGGTAAAACATCTCACGTTCTTTCCGTGCAAGTAATGTCAGTTTCAAAAAAACTGCAGATCTTTTATTTTCATAGCGAGTAGGCCTACAGAACTAAAACTGAATTGTGAACAAAAAAGACTACAAATACGAAACGTATCTGGGGCCTGTAATTATTAGTAGACAAGTAATTTGAGCAAAGCTCGCGTGACGCGCGATAGGAGCGATCTTGCCACCTGGCAATTGTGTACAGCATGCAATAAAATAATACTCGGTAATGCATTTTGAAGGGGCACCCAATTTGAGGCCTCTGTATGAAAAACACCTTGAATTTAAGAGGTCGAAATTTAAACTGTTAAAAATAGACGTTCTATGCTAAAAAATTTCATAGGCCTACGCAGGTTGTCCATGTTTATCTCCAGCCATTTCGAAGCAAGTGCGTAGTCGAGCTAATAGCGGTAAAATAACCACTGTTTAAGGGGTACCCCTCTTTGGTACTTACCTGCGCATGTCTCCTTAAACCAGGGGCGTATTTAGAGGGGGCGCGCACGCTCCCCCCTAAACTCGGCAACAGCCAATGCAAATTGCCTGGAATACGCACGGCATGCGACAATTCTGCGTACAATACCTCAAATTCTTTTCTGCTCGCTTCCCTCGCAGATTACTTGTAACACCTACTTTTAAATTAGTGGCGCCGTGCACCGCCCTTGTTTGCCTTCACTGCATAAACTTGGTCAGTTTATTTTGTAAAAATTATAATTGTTTCCACCAGATCATATACTATAATGCTCTAAATTTGATTTCATCTGGGACTCTATAGGGGAGCTCATATAGTGCTCCCCGCCCCTACATCCCCAAACTAAAAATTTTGGGGTCATACTTAAAACGGAAGGAAGGGAAAAAGGGAAAGGGCCACAAAAGGGGAAAAAGAAATGAGAGGGTGCAAAGGGAAGGGAGAAACGGGAAAGAAAGGGGAAAGTAAAAGAGAAAAAAAGGCAAAGGAAACGAAAGGGAAAAAAGAACTGTCTGGATTTGCTCTCTGAAGAAAAATTTCTTAGTTACGCTGAGACGCAAAAATTATGCTCTTATAAGCAAAAAAAGCTTCAGCTTCTGGGGACTTCGTCCCCCAGACCCGCTACCGGGGCTTTACCCCTGCACCATACTGGGGACTTTCGTCCCCCAGACCCTCTCACTTCACGCCCCCCAACTTGAAATCCTGAATATGCCCCTCCTGTAAACCTAAAGGGTCGAGACTTGAATTGTTAACATCTGAGTAGGCTACTCCAGCCATTTCGTCGCAATTCACTCTTGAAATGTGCGCCAAAAAATTGCAAAAAAATTCACTAAAACCCTTTATTGAGAGTTCAAGGTCGTTCAAAATCATCGATGTTAATAAATCTAAAAAGCCCATCGCCAGTGCTTGTTATGATAAGCAGCATGTATGTATCTATCTGCAATAGTTTTCACGCTATATACGAGCCAGTAGCAGTAAAGTAACTTTTTAGGGGGTACCCCTGTTTGACGCCCGCGTGCGCAGGCCTCCTTGAACTTAGGGAGTCGGGACTTGAACTGCTAAAATCTACGCTTAATGCTGAAAATTTCATACATAGGTTGTCTGGGTCTATCTCTAGCCATTTCAGCGTAATTCACTCTTAAAGTGTGTGTCTAGCCCAAAATCACGAAAATTCCTAATTTTGGGGGTTCAAGGTCATCGATTCCGATAAACTTTAAAAGCCGGTGAAAATTTCGTGATCATAGCTTGCACCGTTTTAATACAGTACAGCAATGTAACGGACAGATGGACAGACGCCCTGCAGGCCATGGCTAAGACGCGCGCGAGGCATTTTGCTATCGCGCGTAAAAATGGCCTAATGGCTGCACGATCTGGATGCCGTGAGAGACTCACTCTGATGATAAATCGATCAGTTTCGCTCAGATCGATGTATCCTTTGATGTCGGCCTGGGCGATGACGTGGATCAGACGGAGACAGAATAATATCGATTCCAGACACGCCTTCATAACGCGGGGATCAACTTCTTGCAGTGGAGGGTCCGGAAACCCCGCCATCAGTCTCTGTAACACATTATCAACCAGCAGACATTACTTCGCGAACTGTTTCGATGATAATCTTTATTCGCATCAGTCAAAATGCATGGAATAAGATGTCAAGGCCCAACCTTGTGATCAGAACGCATTCAACGTCACACCAGACGAGCAGACGGACGGACGGACATCACACGACAGCAATAGGCCTACCGCCCCAAAATTCAAACGCATTCAAACTAATTATACTTTCAGATCGTCACTAAGTTATTTTTTATAAGAAATTCGTATAAACTTAATTATTTCTACAGTCATGGCGCCTATTTGAATTCGCGGGGGATCGAGTGTTAAACTTCCCAATCTACATGTAGCTGTTTTTCGAACCCCAAGGCCCCAGATTAACAGTTAATCAGACTGTCAAATTATGTAAGCCTATGCACCCTCAGTTAAGCCTATAAGTGCCACATGCAAATGTTGTTTAGCCTACCTGTCCATTCCGAGGATCGTGGGCAAAAAACTTGTGCTGGGAAATGTATTGGCTAACGGACAACAGCATCGTTGCTTCAGTAATGTTTTTGTGCGAAGCGCGCTCAATTGCCTCGTGCATACGATCTTCGTCATAACAGAGCACCAATAATGTGTTTTTATGCAATTCTTTAACCACACAAAGCAGTAAAAAGAATAAATGCGAACAGCGATCCATCCCGACTCCCGAATTCCTGGCCGCCACAAATGACGTCTACGATGACGTATTGCATCGTGACGTCACTCATATTGCGAGCCACGTAGTGATGGGCGAATCTCACGTTTTTGTTAAATAGATGAAATATCGATATTTCAGAGATGCCGATAGCATCGGCGATATTTTTCGTTCATTCTTTTAGGCCTACTGAACAAATCGTCACTAGGAAGGCAGTATGACTTTAATCAAATCTAGCTACCGGTACCTATAAATAACAGATGATATTGAGCTGGCCATAAAACTTGTTATTTGTTAAGTCAGCTCTCAACTCTCAATGTTAATTCTTTTCAACTTTTGAAAGACTACGTACGCTAATAACTTATAACGAGAAGAAGATTTGAATGCCATCGTCTACATTACATGTTTATTTGCTTTCACGATTTCGTGTTTACTTTTTTTGATATTGTGTCATAGTTACACTGCAGTAAGCCTAAGCAACACTGCGTCACATTCACACGCCGGTTTGATTGTACGATAGGAATACGATACCGGTATTGGCCCATCTCTTGTGGCACCGTTGCTGCCATAGAGTAAAGATTTATTTATTTTATCGTCAGGCCATAGTCATCTCTATGATTTTTGTTTACTATTATCGCTGGTCTTCTTATTCGGTGATTAAGTTTTGTTTAGAACTACGCAATTGTGCTGTACAATTGTAATCGTCAATATTCGTCAAACTTTTGGTATATCTTTTGTTTGTTGGACTACTACGTTGCAAAGCTGTTATTTAGTATGTTTACCGTAATCTCTAGGTTGGTGATCGACAAGTTTAAACTTGACCGCCACAAACTTGAAATAAGTTGAATGTTCACAGCTGTACTACAGTGTGTAATGGAGTTATTTATTGTAGTGACACTAAACCTATTTTGTATAGTATTTGTTGTTGCGTTGCAGTTGGCGGTAATACAAATTGGGGTGCAATCACACTAGAATCCTAATGCTTGCCCGATAATTCTAGCGGTAGATCTGCGATCTTGCTGTTAGCACTGGAAAATTGCTAGAGGTAGATCGGGTAGACACATTATAGAGTATATGGTACAACTTATATTTCTGGTAAACGTAGAAGGTTTATGAACCGTGCCACAACACTGTCGCATATTTAAATCAGGCTCATTCAGTATTATATCAGAGTCTATCTTAGGCCAAAGCTGAAATAGCGTTTTTTGAATAAATTTTATTTAATGCATGGTAACTGACAACAAAGTGACTAATATTTAGTTCCAACCACAGTCTTGGTAATGCAGTGCAGAAAATTGTGACTGCACCATTCTGGCATTGATAATGAAATGAATGTAATTAGAGAAAGTGGCGATCTACCGCTAGTAATTTTCTGATCACTAGTGCAAGATTGCCGATCTACCGCTAGCACTGACCATGCTTGCCCATATGCTTATTACCATTTTATTCTTAAACTTAACTGTATCTCTGACATTAACCCTAACCTTAAGGCTAACCTCTGATTCGGCCACTGGCTGACGTTGGGCACTTTAAATATGCATGTACTTTAAGTATGCACGTATGAATTTCAATATTGGCTGAAAATCACAGATGTTTCTTTTACAGTCACCAGAGGGCACCAGATGATCAGTGGCTGCAATAGTGTTTTACTTGTACTTGCAAGAGGCCATGACCTGTCTCACTCTGCTAACACCGTATCAGCTGGAAATCGCAAATTTTCCCTACCCTTCTGTCATTTAGCGCCCTTTCTTGGGGTGACCCCTTTCAAATTTATGGAAAATTTTTTGGTTTCTGAAACTAGAGTTTTCCAGGCAGCCGACGGTGGGTGATCCTAGCTTGCACCATTTTAGACTGATCCACCCGTGTGACGGACGGATGGACAGACGGACAGACAGACAGACAGACAGAATTGCGATGGCTAAGATGCGCTATAGTAGTACCTGCTGTCGTACGTAAAAAGTGAGGTGATGTGAGGTGATAATTTGCAGTTAGTGTACAGCATGATGAAACACTAGCCATCTAAATGAATCAACCCTGCCATCTTTATTATTCACAAGTATTGCTACATGTATTTCAAACTTGCTGCTGCAGAACTTTTGCAATAGTGCAAAAATTGAAATATATTAACCTATATGGAGAACAGTTTCCCTTACAGCACTCAGAACTAGAAATAATTTGCAACAGTCACTGTATATTTGTGTTTTGTGTTTTTTAAATTTGAAAATCCACCGTTGTTTGCTTTAAGATTCAATTTTTTCTTTGGTCACTAAATCTGTTTTTTCTTTATTGAGTGTTGCTAGTTTTTGGTATGTTGTTCAGTGGTTCAACTGGGAGGCCAATCCAATGGATCACAGGTCTTACCCATTCCATCCGTTTGTCTGCCAAGTAGTCTGTTTTTAAAACAAAAAGCCACAGGAAAACCATATTTAGTATTGGTGTTTGCCCGGGCCAGAATAACCAACGTACTGCTTTGCAGCTTGAAAGGTCAAAGGTCAGACTGGATATCAGCACAATATGTTCGCACTAGGCCAACATATTTTTCTAGTTTTATTAACATTGTTTAACTGTGTTGTCCCTGTGCAGAATGCTGTAGTGATCTGCTGCCATAGTGTTCCTGCACATCTGCTTGCTGAGATACAACACTGATGATGTCTAACCATGACCTTTATCAACATGATAGGGTTAGTGCTGAGTCTGTATCTTTTCATTAGATATTTTGATGTCATGTTTTGTTTATAATTTTTTGTTAGTTTCACTGACGTTTTAAGCTGTTGGACTTTTTTGATGTTAGTGTGTGTGATTAAGTGAAAATGCTAAAAATATTTGTACTTTGTTAGTACTGCAGTAACTTTCTAAAGTTTTCAAGTTTTTGTCATTGTAACAGTGGATCTTCAAATCTCTGCTGTAAACTTGGTTTGACATGAAATGTCTCAAAAAGTGGACCAGTTTGAACAAAAAAGATTAATATAGTACTGTAGTAGTTATTGCTGTAATCTTATTAGATATTTTTGCATGAATGTCTTTCTATGAGTAGTTTTAGTTTAAAGTCCAAGTCGCATAGTTTATGTAACTGTTATAAAGCGCTAATTGACTTAATCAGATGTTAATTTGTCAGTATTTATTAATCTTCCTGTTGCCAGTGTTATCTTTATACTGTAAAAATAAAGTTTGACGTGGATAAATGTGACAAAAGTGTGACGTCACAAACAACTATTAGCATCAATGTAGCATTCCTCAGAATCTGAATGCTAGCAACATCAATGGAGCGCGGTACCAAGCGAAAAGACTTCACTTGCATTTCGAGAAGCCGCTGTCGTACCGAAAGTAGGCCCGCTATGCCATTTCCATCGCACCAATCGCTGACAGATTCCGACCTTCGCTTCTGCGAATGCAAGCAAGTTCCTTTCTCTGAGCGTGTGCTGCATCGACACTACAGCCAGCTCATAGCGTGTTTACTTTCTCCCACGCTGCAATACACGCTATAAACAAAGCATTGTTTGTGACGTCATCATTCCGTTTGCACAACATTATTAGTCCGCCCGAAAACGATAGTTTTCGGAAGGACTTATGTTTTATGCATGATGTTTTTTTCTTGCAATGCGAGATCTCTGAGATGCGCGGGCCGATTGGCGCGAAATTTTGCACGATGGTCAGTACTTGGTCGAATTTTATAATGCCGGTCCAAAATTTTGGGGGGCACACCCCAAAAAAATTTCGGGGGCGAAAAACATGCAAAATTTGGCCCGATTTCGGATGACTTCGAAGTTCGGCGGCGAATATCTCCGAAACGGATGAAGATATTCAAAATCGGATAGTCATTCCGTCTATGGCGATTCCTCCTGCGTTAGGTGAAACAAGAACGGTGAAGTTTGGTCAAGTGACCTTGGAGATTTAGATGTGAAATCGTACCCCCCTAAAGCGCATATTTCGGAAAAACGTATTTTGTCTCCTAGGGGGTACTGCGCCCCCAAATTTTTACACGCGCTAAAGAATCACCAAGTGTTACTAGCGCACCCACCACCGGAGATGGGGCCCCCCTTACAACTTTTTTAAAGGGGGGTCAAAAATTGGCTTAAAATGCAATAAATGAGCCATTATAACTTCGGAGCTAGGGAGTGTAGCCCGACGAAACTTTGGCACTTGACGTGTCTCTAGGTTGGGGTGTTAACGCAAGTACAACTTTTGGGGGCACCGCCCCCCCCTTAAAATTTGGGAGGGCAAAAAACGTCCAAAATTTAGTACGTTTTACGACAACTTTCGAGTTTGAGCGCAAATATCTTTAAACTGGATAGAGATATCGACAAGCAGTAAACGGCGTTATCAAATACGGTTAATTCCGCGTTGAACCAAAAAATTGTGTAAACTTCGGTCTTCTACGAACCAAGTTATAATGGCTCATTTTGACCTACCCTAATTCGCATTACCTGGAAGACCATATTTCGGCCCCTAAGGGGTGCTGCGCCCCCAAATTTTTACAGGCGCTGGAGAATGACCAAGTTTTACTAGCGCACCCCCCACCTGGGACGGGGGCCCCCTTACAACTTTTTTCAAAGGGGGGTCAAAAATTGGCTTAAAATGGAATAAATGAGCCATTATAACTTCGGAGTTAGGGGGTGTAGCCAGACGAAACTTTGGCACTTGACGTGTCTCTGGGTGGGGGTGTTAACGCAAGTACAACTTTTGGGGGCACCGCCCCCCTTACAATTTGGGAGGGCAAAAACGTGCAAAAATCGGTGTGATTTACTTTAACTTTCGAGTTTGAGCGCAAATATCTCTGGAACCGATGAAGATAGTGACAATATGTAAACGGCGTTGACGCGATCTTTTGCGCGTTGAACAAAAAAAAACTTGTGAAATTCGGTCCACTACGAACAAAGTTATAAGCGCTCATGTTGACCTACCCTAAGTCGACAATGCGCGTTCGGCGTATACAAATGCATTTGAGTTCGGGCCACGTGACTTTGATGCCGGGGAAATTTTACCCCCTTCCCTAATTTCCCCCAATCGGACTTAGGGCGCCGGGCGGACTCACGTTGGGCTTTGCCCCAAATTTCTAGTTTCATTTTATAATGTGTATTTTAGTGTATGCTTTTTAGTGTAGGCCTACTTTAACTGTAGAATTTTATGCTGCATGTTTGCGTGTGTGTTTTTAACTGTATATATGTGATGTGCTGCCTTGTTGGCGTAATAAATGATGATGATAATGATGATCATACCTTAGAGGCTTAGACCTACGGAAATGGTACATTTCTGCACTTATGGATGTGTGTTGTTATTTTTCGTTTTTTTTGCACTGTTTTGCAAAACTTTGCACTGTAGTATAGCTATTCGGGTAGTCTACCCAGCCGCAAGTGTGCGAAATGTAGGTCTACTCATTGTCTGTAGTACCATTGACTTACTGTCTCCTGAACAGAACTCACACGTCCAAGTAACAAGTATCTCACCGAATCTATTGCAGGCCTAATTAAACGCTAACGAAACATGGGCGTGACGTGTAGCCTACGCGTACGTTATAAAGTATCTTTTGCCTCTGCACATCCTGCCTTCCAATATTGTGAGCCATCGGTCACGTAACTTACAGTGAATATTGCCGAACTTCATAATAGACGACCCGGACGTACCTACGTTATGAAACGCAGCGACTGCTCCCCCCCTTCCAAAGTACTAAAGTCACTATGTATCGAACGTGATTTTTATAGGCATTACCCGGTAATTCTGAGATACAACGACGACGAAGCTGACACACACGACAGATCTGCCTCATTAGCAGAATCTGCAATAGGTTTCTTGCGCAGCCGTATAGACGGCAGGTATAAAGCAGAATTTCTGAATGGAGGAGGCTGATGGTACTTTTCTCTGGGCGTTATAGGCCTACCTAAATCACTAATTAGGTTTTACTTATAAAATATCCAAAATCAAAAAAGCCAAAATCACAAAAACCATAATCACGAAAATAGGCCTAACGTTTTGCACGTAAAATACAACATAACATCACACACAAGTCGTAGTACAAAGTGTAAACACAAAATCAATTTACTCAGCGGTAAAAGTCTTTAAAACTCACCTATAAATCGTAGGCCCTATACCGACAGCGCGCAAGAACTGTTATCTTGAAAACAACAGTACTGCTGTTGGAACTTCTGCCAGGCTCGAAAAAAACGTTGCTGTCGTTTGCGTTCAACAATACACTAGGCCTACGTCTCAAAAAATGTGAAATTTATTACTGTCCATATCTTTGCCGATTATTAACCAATTTTCAAAATCCTGTTTCCCAAGTCTTTTTATTAACAAAGTCTTTATTGCACTTTATCTTTAAAAATTTTGACAGAATTTTCCAAAAATGGGATTTGTTTTAACTGGTATACATTCTTAACCAGAGCCTTGTCTTCATTGCTAAATGGCATGTTACATTAAAAGTGAATTGTCACTGCATCAAAAATTATTATTTACAACAATGTCTTTTTTTTTGTTAACAAACTCAAAAAATGTGTTTAAAATTAAACATTATTCACTTTTAATAAAAAAACTTAATTTAAAAAATTGTTTCAAAAAATAATTTTTGCACATCCATTACTGTGATTTTAGTGATTTGTGGCAGTTTGTGTTTTACAAGGAAGTGAAGTGACACAGATAAGGTTTGATGGGATGCTCAATAATCACTTTATTGCCAATTGTATACATAGTGCATGTGACAGTGAAAACATTTTGAAAATCGGTTAATAATCGGCAAAGATAATTATAAACAATACCAAATGTGACGTTTTTTGAGACACAGTGTAGTAACAGGCGCAATGTCCAGATCATTTATGGTGATATACGTTAGTGTTTGTTGTTTTACGATCTCAACTCAAACAAAGAACGTAAGATGCGGTGAAGTGACTTGCGCATTAAATGCCGATGGAAAGACTCGGGTCTGTTATTAAATGTATACGACGTGCATCAGACAGAACTTGCGCCCAAAGCGAGGGAAAGAAGATTGTAGTTTGTACATAGGTCGAACAAAAGTAATCGCCAAACTGGTCACATTTATTCAATGCGTGTGAACAAACATTAGGCCTATATATCACCTGCCACGTTTTGTGATTTTTGTTGCCTCTTATTTCGTGATTTTGTCACACAGCGTTTGTGATTTTGGTTTGGTGAGTTCGGTACATTTTTTCTGTAATTAGTGATTTGGGTCGTTTCCGTTTTCTCTCCGTCTTTTTACATTATGTTCTGTCACAACGTAAGCTTAGGCCCCTATCAGTTACCAACGCCAATTAGCGTACTTTCACGGCGTCACGCACTCACGCTTCGGCGTGTGCTTTCGTACGTCAGGCGCTCATAAGCTGAATTAGCTGTTGACCAGGTAGCTTTATACACTGTACGTCTTGACAGTCGTAGAAATAATCAGAACGAATTTGCGTTGTTTCGATGAATTTCGCATGCATCTAGCGGTAAGCTAAATTTTGTTTGTAACCTGTTTTAGAACTTTGGCGTGGAACACAACGCAAGATGACCGGTACACCATCATCCAGCGTCGAGCACCTGTCGGTTGTCATGACAACGGAGCAAGTTGATAACGTCACTCAGACTACAGACGGTAACGTTGCCATGACTTTATCATCACGTGGTATTGAATTTTATTTTCAGTGCGCTGTTATAGTTATCGGAATTGTGGGAACGGCAGTCAACGCACTTATCCTGTATGGTTTTATTGTCTCAAAACAGCACAAGAAAAACGTGCTGATATTTCACCAGAATGTGCTGGATTTTCTCTGCTGTCTGCTTCTGATAATAACTTACTCGCTAAAGCTGTGCAATATCTATCTCACTGGTTCGGGTGGATATTGGCTCTGTATGCTGCTTCTCAGTGAAAATTTCATCTGGTGTTTAGTTCTGGCCGCTAAGGTCAACCTCATGGTCATTACCATCGAACGCTACCTAAAGGCTGTGTATCCCGTCTGGAGCAAGAAAAAGTTGCGAAAATGGATGATATATTCGGCAATGGCATTTGCGTGGATCTGCGGTACTGGATACACCTTCGCAGTGACGTTGAACACGAGCGATGTGATCGACGGCGTGTGCTACGGGTATGTGATCTGGAAAAGTAAGGTGGATCAGGCGGCCTACAGTATCTACTATTTCTTATCCTGGTACGTTCTTGTACTTGCTCTCTTCATTTTTTGCTACTGGCATATTTTGGTTGTCATTCGTCGTCAGGCACGTGTGATGGCCAGCCATGGATCAACCAGCGGCCAGGCCCAGTCACAGCAGATTCAGACCAACGTCATCAAGACCATGATCATTGACAGCACCGTGAGACAAATTAACATATCACACTTTAATGTAGCGACACAATGTTCAATTGTTACCACCGTCGTCAAACACTGAAAACGCCGTAAGACAAATTAATGAAATTGACATATTACAAGGTAGTGTAGCGACACAGTGATCAGCCGGTGCCAACGTCATCAAAACCATGATTTTTGTCAGCGCGTTCTACGTCGTCAGCGACACGCCGATGGATATCTACTACTTGCTGGTCAACATTAATGTTAACCTCACGCTGCTTGAAAGCGGCTACTACGCAGCCATGTTCATCTCATTTCTCTACATCTGCGCCAACCCCTTCATCTACGCCACAAATTTTGATCCGGTCAAACGCGTCCTGCTGGGTTTGATTCCGTGCAAGAAGACGTCGGTGCAGCCGATTGAAAGTGTCGAGATGAAACCTGCGGCTCGCACACCAATGGCTCAGTCGAGCAAAACGACAAAGTCCGATAGCACTGCAAAGACGTGAAAAAGAAACAGTGAATTCTTTGGCTAGATTGCTAATAAATGTTCTAGTATTGCTGCTTTGCTGTAGTTTGGCACATGTGTACACTTGCTGAATATTGCATGCGATTGCGCAGCTCTGCACTTTTTGTGAACAGTTTACAGGCTACTTTAACTGTTGATGTTACCGTTGTCACGTCCTGATGCGTTTGTAAGTATGAACGCCGGTGTAAGATCATGATGAACTGCGCCGTAAAACCCAAATTCCATTAGGCCTACGCCGACTTTCACCGAAACTTCCCCGCAGGGAAAGTCGTGGACACAAATCACGAAAGTCGCGGACACAAACCATCTCTACATGTCGAGATGTTTGCGACGAAGTCCGTGACAAGTTCGCGACAAACCCGTTTGTGTCGCTCTAATGGAATTTAGTCCGTTACAATGCACGGGGGAAGTCGGCGACAAAGACCACGATAAAGTCCGCGACAAGTTGCCGACAAAGTCGCGGACTTGTCGCGGACACAAATCATGAAAGTCGGCGACGTGATTTGTGTCGCAAAGTCGGCGTAATGGAATTTGGGCTTTATTCGTTTATAGTACATGACTTGATGTCTTGATGTAACAGTTTGTTCAGCAATACACTGTGTCCCCAAAAACGTCCCACTTTTTATTGTCCATATCTTCCCCAAATTAATGTTAACGGATTTTCACAATTCTTTTACTGGCACATTCTGTAAACAGTTAGCAATGAAGTGCATATCGAACATCCCACCACACCTTAACTGCGTCGCTACACTACTTTGTGAAATAGAAATGCACAAAAATCAACAACAATAAGCAGCAAGCGTGTTAGTAAACGAAAAACACTTCGGACCGAAGACAGTGAATGATCTGTACGATGCTATATTGTGTTAGATCGGCCCCTTTGGATATCTGGCGTGTTATACGATGTGTTTGTTTCTGGCCTTCTTGCCTTAGTGGGTTTACCAGTTTATCCACAGACTACAGTGGTCACGTTCTTTTCAGTACCAACATGCTTCAGTCTGCCGGTTTCATGCCTTTGGTCGTGCTTTTTGTTTTCTGTGTTATTAACATGCTCAGTTTTTTGTCTCCATTACTGAATGGCATATTACAATACCAGTATATCATTACTGCATTAAAATTATTATTTGTGATATTATCGTCTGCTTTTGTTTACAAACATAATACAGTTCCAGATGTATCTGGAACTAAGCAAAATTTGATTTAAGCATAAAAATTAGTAAACAATATTTTTAGAATATATTTTTGCACAGTAATTTTTGTGATTTTTAAAAATTTATGTTTAACTTGGTAGTATAGCGACAAAGTTAAAATGCAGTGGAATATTAAATAAACATTTTATCGCTAATTGTCCAGAAAATGTGACAGTGAAAGTATTTTGACAATCGGTTAATTTTGGGCAAAGTTATTGACCGTGACAAAGTGGGACGTTTTAGGGGAACACAGTGTAGTTAAGATTTTTCGTCGTTGTCTAGTTTCCCTGTTCATTATAGTAACCGTTGTCGTGTCATTTTTTTCTGCATGTGACGTGCTCACTCAGTTTTAAGCGACATCTCGCTGGCTATTGCAATAGATGTTACCATGTGATCTGTCCGTCTTCGCGCGTTAGTCACACTCGTGCACAGTGTTATAGCCAGTGAACGGAATTGAGATGCTTTATCACCGGGACCATCGCGGACTCCTAACTCCCCAATAGCACTGTATTAGAAAGAGAGGTTCCTATTCCTCACGATGTAGGCCTGTTTAGAACTTGAAATCTCCTGTCAATTTGACAAAAAAATATTCGTTTTGTTTGGACGAATGCTGTTGTTCTAATAAAACTTATTCTACATATTTCGGTCATTACATATTAAAATTTTATTTGTAGCATTGCCGCTCTGTTACGTTTTTGTCTGTTTTTTCGCTCATAAATTAGTGTTTGTTCAGTGTTCACTGAGCGCTAAGAATGGCGTCTTAGCCAGGTACTTCCACCATGAGAAAGCAGGATGATTCACAGCAAAGTGGGGACTGAACTGGTAGGATTTGTGACTTAATATGCTGCCATTAGATGAGTTTTGGGGGGTCCAAAATTTGCAAAAATTTATTTGCGGCCGGGGCTTCGCCCCAGACGCTGCACACTTCTAGGTGTGCAAAACAAGTAATTTGAGCAAAGCTCACATGACGCGAGATAGCAGCGGTTTTGCCACTTTGGCAATCAGTGTACAGCATGCATTAAAATGATAATAATTTTATACGAAATTCACTCTGAAAATGTGTGTCGCAACCCGAAATCGCCAAAAAATACTAAAACGCCTTATTTTGGGGGTTCAAGGTCATTCAAAGTCATCGATGTTGACACTCCTAATAAGCTCGCCACTAGTGCTTGTTATCATAAGCAGGACGTATGTGCCTATCTGCAACTGTTTCCATGCTAGACGATGCAATATCATAAAATAGCCACTTTTTAGAGGGGTACCCCTATTTTAGGCTGCGTTCACATAAACACGAGTACGAGTGAAGCTTTTACGGGCCATAAACGGAAACCCGGACTCTTACTCGTACTCGTGTCTGTGTGAACGCAGCCTTACGCTAGCTTGTGCAGGCCTCTTTGAACCTAAGGGGTCGGGACTTGGACAGACTTCCGACAAACACGCCTCGGCCGTGGCGCGATCGTGCAACTACCATGCACAGGCAATCCGCCACATTCGGCATAATGCTTGCATGCAGTCTGATTCTATCCGGGATCGACTACTGCAACGCTGTGCTCCACGGCGCTCCATCCGGCACCATCCACAAGCTGCAGCGAGTACAGAACAACGCCGCAAGGATTGTTCATCAAACGCCAAGACGATCACACGCATATCTACTGCTGAAGAAACTACACTGGTTGCCGGTGGAGCAGCGCATCTCTTACAACCTGGCCTTGCTGACGATCAAAATACGACAGACGTCAGCACCGGCGTACCTCAGACAACACATCAGAGCACGCAGTGGAACTCGGTCACTGAGATCATCGGACGTGCCCTTCAGACGGACTGCCATCGGCAAACAATCGTTCAGCTGCGCTGCACCAACAACCTGAAACTATCTGCCTGCTTCTGTCATTAACTGTGACACTCTCTCTGTATTTTAATCTAGGCTTAAAACTCACTTATTCAATTTTGCATACAGATCTATAAACTGACCTGCTCTGTCAGTATCTCTGAAGCTACGGCACTACGGCGCTATACAAATGTATTATTATTATTCGTCTAATACGCTACATTTATTATTATTATTATTATTATTTTTTTATGCCCTAAGGTGTAAAGAACCAAAGGGCTAAAAACTAAGCTAAAACTAAGAAAAAAGAATGGAAAAGCTAGAGGTCTGGTGCATCGTCGGATAAAAAGGTTTCGCTGATCAAGATAGCGTTAAAAC
>Ga0209367_1005553_pt1 | contig 17473 bp, 8 predicted proteins | sample WorMetLIZISLAND2_FD_187412 | JGI IMG/M metagenome (GOLD analysis project Ga0209367, IMG submission 187412) | Marine gutless worms symbiont microbial communities from Max Planck institute for Marine Microbiology, Germany - Olavius geniculatus... ... | reverse complement strand
ATCTGATCATTAGTTAATTGTGTTGTTTGACTTGTTTCAACAATATTATTGAACTGGTGTTGTGGCTTGAACATTTTTTCACTCTGAAAAATCGGTAAGCGGTCATGTTAAAAAATCTATAACTTCGTCATTTTTCAATGGAATCAAATTTTATTTGGCAATTAGCCGTAGAACAATTTAGTAAATAAATCTGTAAATTTTCAGATTAAAATGCTAAACGGTTGCTGAGAAAACAGCAAAAAACTTTAAGGGGCTTTTTTCTGCCGCACCCTGTAATGTTATACTAATAATGACTGGCATCAAGGTCGTTATTGGAAATTGTCTTCCCGTCTCTGTGGCACTGTTGTCAAAATATGGCGCCTCAAAGATAATGGGGTCACGACCTTGACCTTTCAGGGTCACGTGACGTCATCGGTCACGTGAACGGTCGACTCACGGTGGTTGACTTCCGATGGGTGGTCCATTGTGACCACGCGTCTATTTGACACCATTGTGGAGATATAGCGCCTCAAAGATAATGGGGTCACGACTCACGAACTTGACCTTTCAGGGTCACGTGACGTCATTGGTCACGTGACCGTTCGACTTGCGGTGGTCGACTTGCTATGGGTGGTCCATTGTCATCATGCGTCTATCTAGCACCGTTATAGAGATATAGCCGTTTGAAGTTCTTCCAGGAAGGCTCTTCCAGGAACAGAGGTCGGTCGTTGGTCGGTCGATCGGTCGTCAATATAACGCTGATCTCATATACTCCTCTTCACTACTTCAGGAACGTAGCGCGCAAGGAGTAAAAATCCAGGTGAATGAAAAGAATTTTTGCTTGATAACTGAATTAGCCGAATTATCATGAAAAGCTAAAAATACAGCTATTTATTCCATTGAGTGCCAATGTTTTCAGCTGATCTAAATTAATTCTAAGTAATCCCAAAACAAACCATCAATAATTCTGCTGAAAAAGCATGTAGCAAACTGTTCAAACCAAGTCACAACTGTTTCAGAGTTACAACTTTTACCGACTCACAAACATAGGCACTATTTTGTAGTTTTTATGCCGACTTTGAAATAAAGACGAGGTGCATCTCAAAACCAAAATTGATGTCTATCGTGCTGCTGTACTTAGCATCCTTCTGTACAGCTGTAAAACATGGACCATTTGGTCGCGTTGCATCAGAGGAAGTAACTTTGCAACTTATTAATAGAAAATGTATACCTAGCCTCTTATACGGTCTTGAGGCATGCCCACTGGTTAAGTCAGAACTCTCTTCTTCAGACTTTGTTGTCAATAGGTTTTTTATGAAAATGTTTAGAACGAGTAACATGGATGTCATTAGTCAGTGTCAATCTTACTTTGATTTTAAATTACCAAGTACACTGTGGTCTTATCGCGTTAAGACGTTTGATGTTAAATATGCCATATGCGGGGGCAGCTTTGTAGATTATGGCATCAATGTCAAATAGTGGTTATTGTTGGCGTTATTATTATTATGCCTGTGTGTTTATTTATTTATTTTTCTTTTCTTGTTGTTAATTGTATGTATGCGTGTGTTAATCTATCGTTTCTTCGATGAATAAAGATGTATATATAGACGTCACACACACGGCCTGAACAAGTTCCATCCCAGATGTCTAAGACAGATAACTAGCAAAAATGGCAAGACAAAATACCAAACACAGAAGTTCTAGAGCACTGCAAGATGACAGGAATTGAAGGTATGCTTGTACAGGCACAGCTTCTCTGGTCACATGTCCAACACACGACTTCCTAAGGCCATCTTCTACAGCTAACTTGCCTCCGAAAGCAGACCATGTGGTCATCCAGTTAAACGGTATAAAGATGCATTAAAAACCCCTACAGCTGTGCAACAACGACTTAGCAACCTGGGAAACAACTGCACAAGATTGATCGTTGTGGCAAAGCTCCTGCAAGTCCAGACTATCCCATTTCGAACATTAACGCATCTCAGACCTGCAACTGAAGAGAGAAAATAGGAAGGCGGTTGTCACGACAACTTTTCTGTCTCACAACTGTACCATCTGTGAACATGGATGTGCTGCCGCCATCGGACTCTACTCACACATGAGAACTCAGAAGTGCTAACTGCTCATCCATCAACTTGACGGGAAACTCCAGCATGCCTGTTTTTAGCTAAAAAATGGAATTGAAGTTGTCATGGGTGTGAGCTTCAGATTAAATATCCATATTTTTTTCTGCAGAATTCTGATGGACAAAATTCAGCAGCAGACTTGGTGAGCTGTAATTTTTTTGGCAAATTTTTAGCAAATTTACCTGCTCCACACTGTGACCTCCCTCCTTGAAACCAACCCGTACGTTGTCATTGTAGCCATCGATTTTTCTAAGACCTTCGACAGTGTACGCCATTCTGCTGTGCTTGACAAATATTCCTGCTTGAATATTCCAGACAATATTTACAACTGGGTGGAGTCATTCTTTCAGGACCACTCGCACAGTTATTTGGTGGCCAGGTCTCTGCGTTGAAGGCAATATCAGCAAGCATCATCCAGGGATCTGTTATTGGCCCAGTCTCCTACATCATTACAGCACCCGACTTGCAGCCAGCTTCACAGGCGAACTTTATAGTGAAATGTGCCGATGACACATATGTGATTATCCCAGCTGGAAACATCAGTTCTGATCCTGTTGAGCTCACTAATACCAGCAACTGGGCATGTGATAATAACCTGGAGGTAAATTTTGACAAATCTGTGGAGATGGTGTTTGTCAGACCAAGAAGCAAAGATCCCAGTCTGAATCACCATCGGTAATTTTAGGCCTAAGGCAAGCTGAGTCAATTAAAATGCTGGGAGTGACTATCAGTCAAAAATTTTCAGTCTCACGGCATGTCGACAACCTCCTGGCTATGTGCTCCCAGTCACTGTTTGCTCTGCGAACACTATGACGACACGGTTTAACTGAAAATGCTTTACATGAAGTGTTCCAGGCGATAGTGATCAACTGATTGAGTTAGCTTGGTGGGGATTCACCTCAGCAGACGATAGAAATCACTTGGAAGCATTTGTACGAAGGTCTGTAAAACTCGGTTACTGAGCTAACAGTTCAGCGACCTTCGCTAGTATCTGAGACGATGCCAACAACAAACTTTTTTCACAGATTACAGGCAACAGTCAGCACCTGCTACATCCACTCCTTCCTCCTGAACGCAAGCAGCACTACATACAGTCTTCACAACTTAAGTCACAACTTCCAACTTCCTGATCGTACGTGAGTCACCAATGACAAAAACTTTATAATAAGAATGCTCTATAATGACAATTTGTACTAGGGAGTCGTAATTTTGTAGCTTAACGGTTCCAGGGACTACTGCTCACCTTCACCGAACCAATTTACTCTTGCCGAGTTGAGGTGCTATCACCAGTTCTCAGTGATAATTATCGGTTAGTAGAGTATAAGTGACTCAGTGCGAGGTCACAACTTCCAACTTCCTGATCATACGTGAGTCACCAATGACAAAAACTTTATAATAAGAATGCTCTATAATGACAATTTGTACTAGGGAGTCGTAGTTTTGTAGCTTAACGGTTCCAGGGACTACTGCTCACCTTCACCAAACCAATGTACTATTGCCGAGTTGAGGTGCTGTCACCAGTTCTCAGTTCTCAGTACCATTTCAGCCTTCAAGTCTATTCAAATATACGTAATCGTTTTACTTCTACGTAAACTATCACATTTGTACTAGGGAGTCGTAGTTTTGTAGCTTAACGGTTCCAGGGACTACTGCTCACCTTCACCGAAGGTCTGTAAAACTCGGTTACTGAGCTAACAGTTCAGCGACCTTCGCTATAGAGTGACCGCATAAAAGTACCGGTAGGCCTACACCATGTCTGGAAAAAAAGAAACCAACAGTTTTCCCTTGCTTACTGGACTATTTGTTCATATCGTTTCATTGAACTTCACTTGTTTTTATTGTGTAACAGCGTTTTGTCTGTTTTTATTAAACTTTGAATGAATGAATGCATGAAATTTCTGGCAAATTTTTAGCAAATAAAAAATTGGCACCAAATTTGGCTATTGGGAGTCGGTTTGGGGTTCTACCACTAGATCACCTTAAATCCACATTTTGCAGCCTCTGCAACAATGCGACCGTCTCCACTGCCAAGATCCACGAGTCTACCTGGCTTGCAACCAGCCAGCAATGACATCACATTGTGGACCTGAGTGTCTGTCGCTGGCACGTACGGCAAACAAACTCGTCGAGCAGCAGGTAATACGAATGGCACTGTGACAGCACACATTCCGACAAATGATGCTCCTGCGATCCCCAACAGGATTTTCCCTGTTTTTGTCAGCTTGGGCCGAGAAGCAGTTGAAGAAGACATTCCAGCAAATTCGTCAAGTCTTGTATCTGCCATTATGGCCAGCCTGAAACATGCAAATAAAAGCAGATTAAATGCTGTAACTAACAAATCAGTAACTGTGCACTATTAGTCCGTTCAATAGTGCCACGCCCCCACCGTACCGGTAACAACCCAGTAACGACGACGGGACAATAACAATAACATGCAACTCCACGACGTTAAAATATCATAGTAAATACGGCGGTCGCTACAGATGAATGATGCACGTAATGTACATAAGTTCGGAAACTAGCTGATTAAACGAACACCGGATTTCCCGAACAGTCCCTTCAACAAAGAGTATTTAACACTGTTTACAAGATTGACCGTAGCACGGGCACCTGTTCTAATAGTAAGTAGCGATAAAAGGATAAGGTACAGATTTGTGACGAACCTGCCGCAAAGTCCCGGAACCGCCCCCGTTCGCCGCCGCCGCCGCCGTTAAGGCCTCGAACCGCAACCAATCGTTAAGTTAGCGGACCCGGACCGCTAAGGTTCCACGCCGCCGGGGGCGCTGAAATCGCGAGACCTGACATCGTGGCACCAAGTAGCACCTAGGTGTGGACGTGTGGACATCTCGAGACTTGTTTTAATGTGCGAGTATCTGCTCACTGCAATTTTTTTTCTGCGTGTCACGTACGTAGCCCGCGAAATGACGGCAAAAAAGCGAACAAAATACATCATGTATAACCAGACAAAAAGGCCGAATTAACTTTGACGTGATCCACGTCTACTCAGCAGTTATAAAAGGCAATTGTTCCGTTACGAAAATCTCAGCTAAACAACGTCAAATAACGAAAAATACGCTTAACGTCTCTATCGTACTTGCAGAGACATATGATATGAAAGTCGACGCATAGCTTGAATTCAACAAAAACACAAAATCAAACTTCTGCTGCTGACGTCGTCACTGCTGACAAGGACGGCCTGACTGGCTTCGTCGTCGTCCTCGCTGCTGCTGCTGCTGCTGCTGCTGTCGACACGCGGCTGTAGGTGTAGCCAAAACTACGACTCCCACGTGCACTGTTAAATTTGAACACCGTCACCATTCGGTTCCAAATAATTCTAGCTTTCTAACGGTCCAAACCGCGTCCAAATCGGTGCAGCCGTTCCGGAGATACCTCCTACAACTCGGCATATTTAAACACCCTTACTTAATGGGCCATACCCTTCCTTCTTTATTTTTTAGTGCGGACGGTTTAGAAAATGAAATCGTCCTTTTCTTTAAAAGCGAGTGACGCCGCTCGGTTCGTCACTCTAGTTGCGGAGTCCCAAGAGAACGGACCTCGCACTGAGTCACTTATACTCTACTAACTGATAATTATCACTGAGAACTGGTGACAGCACCTCAACTCGGCAATAGTACATTGGTTCGGTGAAGGTGAGAGCACCTCGATCGGCGTTCCAAGCTACTAGTCGTTCCGACGCTGTTGCTGAATAAGCTACGGCTGCGGTGGAGACACCAGTCGGTTCACTGGCTTGGAGCTGAGCACCGAGTGCTCCGGTAAAATAACCCCCTGGTTCAAAATAATCGAAGACTCCTGTGGGCTCCGGTTAAGCTGAACACCGCGGGCGGGTCGCACCTTTAAATTGGTTAAAGAATACGTTCGTTACTGTACGACGTAGCCTGCTTTAACACCTGATAAACTGCCGGACATAAATTCATTATTTGTCAATCTCGGCAAAATTGGTGGATATGTTCGCTTCGCTCACGTGGGATGTGTGGAAGTATTACAGCCCAGGGAAAACATTTTTGCGGGTCCGATCTGGAGAGAATATTTTTGAATGTTGGTGTACTTTATACTGCTGGTGTAATGCTGGTGCACTTTATATTTCTGAGCCACGGTGGAGCCCCCAAACGTCGCGGGGCCTGGAATAACATACCTCCCTACGCCCCCCCCCTCTCGAGGGTTTGCCAGTGTTAAACGTTTTAGCGGTCCGGACCGCTAAGCCGTCGCTAAGGATTCGCGGTCCGGACCGCCGCTAACTTGACGGCTTAGCGGTTTAAACCATTAAACCAGCCGCTAAGGCTTCGGGCCAGCCGTTAAGGCCTTAGCTTAACGGTTCCAGGGACTACTGCTAAAGATTTGTCTAAATGCAAACTTGCAAAGCTTTGTATTGCCATCCTCAGGGCTAACGAGTCCGCAGTCTAGAGTTCCCAATTTCAGAAGCCTCCGATTCATGCAATGATTGAACTGCATGAATATCCTGCAAACTGCAGGCACTTCTCAACTTCTCATGTGTAGAAATTAGTCAAATTAGCTGTGTTTCACGAAAAAAATTAAATATTTGTTACCAGAAACGCTTTTTAGTTTAAAATATACTACAAACAGTTTGACGGCCGCCGGCCGGGTTCGGCAGACTTTCTAGCTCCTTATAGAGTGACCGCATAAAAGTACCGGTAGGCCTACACCATATCTGGAAAAAAAGAAACCAACAGTTTTCCCTTAATAACATTAACACTTTTACAATTTTTGGCGCACATTATCCCAGTGATATGCTTTACTAAAAATGTGTAAAATTTGCTTTTAAAATTTGGGTGTCACTTACATGCGGACGTAATTATGACGTCATCGAAAATGCCATTTTCATTGTCTTCGGGGTGGAAAAAAATTAAATATTTTAGATCATAACTTTTACAAATTTAAACGCACGCTTATAATTTTCAGTAAGCAACATTTAAAAAGTAATGTCTAATTGCTAATAGGCTTACACGGATTACCCACTTCATCGAATTAGTGACGCCACTCTTACCGTGTGAAATATTTCAACAGTTGTTTTGTTTTTTTGTATTGTAGAAGAATTTTTGATAACGTCATATTTACATCAGCACTACATAATAAAAGTAAATTTTGAAAGCAAATTTTACACGTTTTCATTTTCAGCTGAGAAATGTTCAGTTGTTTAGAGCTGTTTTACGTGTTACCGTATTCGGGTTAGACAAACAGGTGAACGAAAAGCGAACAAAAACAGATGAATAAATAGACAAGACCGGTATTGCAACCTATAAAACGGCCACACAATAGTAATGTTGTTCTAGAATACGACACAAACAGGTTAGAATATTCACGTTCCGCAAAGATTGGTGGAAATAAAACGATCATTTTTGATGATCCAACTGCGAATGCTATACTAAAAAATTATTGGAGCGTACTTTACCTGTATCGTATGATTACAGATTACACCATACATAGTATAATATGGGGCTTAAATGAAATAAGATGGTTTTGGAAATTACTCATGCATTTGATGTCCAAACTCTAAACAACTGTTTATTTTCCTAGCTAAAATTAATCAACACTGTTCTAATTTTACTAAGCGATGGGTGGAGACAAAGAACGATTTCTGCGACACGTCGAAGAATATGGTTAACTACGCGGAAATACACTGAATCCACTCCACTACTCCATGGGACGCAAGGCACCGAGAACACAATAGCTGGCAGCGTAGCGCCGCTATTGCCGACCGACCGGCGATGACGATCGGACGTGGCGTATAGAGTTGTGGTCGTAGCTTGAGACCGACTCACCGAGCGCGCGAGCGACCGTTGACGGACGTGCCGGAAATGTCGATTAACATCTCCGTTAAACGGCGCCGCCTGGCGGATGACAGGCGACCTAATTTCACGCTGGCTGATCGCCCTTAGAGTCGAACGAACGGCAACGCGGCCGCCATTGCCGCGTGGGACGGTGGCGGCGTTGTACATCAACGAATTAATTTCGCTCTGCACGCTGACACATCGCACAGCGCGACAGTCCGAGTTCATGTCCGCTGATTTTCACACGAATTGCGCTTTCCTTCGCCGGTAGCGACACCGAGACAAGGACAGAAGCAATGGCACCCAGAATGTACGTGCTTAGTTACGACTCACCACAAACGGAAAAAAAGTAAAAATGTCGGTAGGCCGCAATGAAATGGTTGAAGAAATCAAACAATATCGACAGAAAAGCTAAAACAGAGCAGTTTGGCGTCTGTAAACAGGGATCTGTCTGGCAAAAAACCTGAAGAAGAAAAAACGGATCTACTGAATGCTGCTGATGCTAACCATATTCTAATATTATGTTGCTTTTTCCGGTGCTAAATGTAGCAGAGTGCTAGTACAAAATAAGCTATTATTTTCGCTGCGTGGGACGGTAAAAACGCAAAAAAACAACAGCAACAAAATTAAAATATGCACTTGTCTACGAAAGCAAAACAAGTGTCTAGACATTATAGACATGGTGTAGTATTATATGGTTTTTTAGAATAAAAATGTGTTGTTTACGATCATGTAATCTTGTGGAGCCACGACATTGGCTGATGCACTGGAGTATCTTCATGATCCGTAGTCCGTCACCATGGGCAGAGTTTGTGTATCATAGGTTGCTCTTCATACAGTCGCGCACCTTTGCGTACCAACCTGTCCTTCGCTCATTTGCGATGCCAGCGGCTTTTCCTTGGCCGCGGGCAACTTGCCGGTCGTTGTCGAAGTCGGAATGTCGTAAAGCGTATTAGCTTAACAAAACAGCGACGAAACAACAAAATGTCGACTGCTCGAACTGGCTAGAATGAATTGACGATGTGCCTAATGACGTTGATCGAGCCGCCGAGTTACGCTCGACTGCATCTAAGGAAAAGCAGCAGCCGATTGGCTTTGGCTTATGACACGCCGTGTTGCCAACACAAACGCTTCGTCCATGCTTTATCATGCAAACAGCACGGTGAAGCGCACCGTCAGTCGCTTCCATGACTCAGATTTGACACGAACGCCATTCTGTTCGTTTCGTTCTTGTATATAGCATATTTGCCGAATCCTTTTAATTATGAATAATGTAAGCACGAAAATAATATTTTTATTTAAGAAATCGCGCTTGCATACTACAACTCTCTAGATTTTCTAAATCTAATATCAAAGTAAGAAACTTAATCTTTTCCAAGAAGTGACAGGAAAGTATGTACAAAATGTTAGACAGATATGTGACAATTTCTTGAGTTTTTGATGTAGGCCTACGGACGTGACTTGATTTTTGACGTGACTTTTAACCTTTTGCACAAAAACTTGGCATATCACTTACTTCTCCTGCTGTGGGTAACGTTCACATCAATTTTGGTTTAACGTATGCTTTTTTGAGTTAGGAGCCCTTACCGGACAAACGCATAGTCGCCCGAGTAAAACTCATATTGCGGTTAACGTATCATGCAGCATGAGAAAGCTCAAAAGTACAGATACGTTTTATAGGCGTTATAATTACTATGCGACTTTCCTTATACATTGGCTTAAAACTTTGGCACACGGTTCGATTTATTTGCGTTTAGGCACACTACTCGAATCAAACGTGTGCTGTTAGTGATTGTGACGATTAGCCGGTGTAAGTAAATGCTGTGAGATAAGTATACAGCCAAAGAGCAATCGTGTGCACTGTTGCCAAACAATTGCGCGTTGGCTGCAGTGTAATGGTGACAATGAAGAGCGTCTCTTGAGCGAGCGTCTTAGGTTTCAACTCAAGTAAGATCGCTGGTTGAGGTGGGGAGGTGTAAACGCGACGACTCCGACGAGGTGGCGGCGTCACGCGGAGGAGAGACGAACACATGAGAGGCCGGGGCAGAACCACGCGCGGCGCCGGTGTCAGATTAAAATGTCTCTGCCGTGAAAAATCCGCCCTGGGACTGGAGAAATAATCCCTGATTTGATATATCTTCCTTTTATTAAAATATCGCCACACCGGCCTCGAAAAAAGTCTCCCCATTATAGGATCGCCCCCAGAAAAGTCCCCGGCCGGGTAGGGCGGATTTTTGCCGGTAAATTGTCGGCCGGGGGGGAGACTTTTCTGGGGGGGGGCGATCTTATACTGGGACACCGGCCTGGCTCAGGAACGGGTATTTGCTTGACGAACACGCGTACATGAACAATGGCCGAGCAATATGGACCGGCGCCGAACTGTCTAGCGCGAGGAATGTTTCGTTACGCCCCGCCGCCTTTGGACTATGCTGGGCAACCCCGCGTCGCCTCGACGCTTGATGGCCTCCGTGCATGCGTGTGATCTTGGCAAATACAGCGATGAATTTAGATGCTTATTCGATCGTCAACTTTGTACTGTAATCTGGGGCTTTGAATTGAAACACCGTACACCAACTCTATCTGGTTGCCACTAGCTCAATACTAATGACTCGTTTTTTCCATATATTCGGATGCCACACACAGCCTAAATACGAGTGCATCTGGAGTCACACACTCGACAGTGCGTCAGAACAAGAGAATATCGCCCTGTTTTCAGAACGAACAGCAAATTAATTTCTGCCGCCATCCCAAGTGGACCTTTGTTCCTTTAATCAGACGAGGACAAGCATATCTCGTGCGAGACAAAGCTAAGTGAAAGTTGGAGACATAATTATAGCGTGCGGTAGGCCTACTGGACAAAGTCTGCTGCGATATCGCGTATTATAGCAGAAACACGAGCACGTACACACGCGTATGATAAGCTATACGACTTGCACCCGATATACCCGCTGTCGAGCGCTTAGTCGGCTTGGGTAAGTATTAATATGTACGAATGGTCTCGCCAGACAGACTGGCGCCAGAGACACCACCACGGCGCCACATTGGCTGCCGCAGGGGCTGCCACCGGCTCCGTGCTGCGTGGGGAGTAGTGATTTCGAACAAACAGTAAACGGGCTTGGCTGATGTCGCGCCTTTAGTTGCTCGCTTTGCGCGTGATCCTCTCACCCCGCCGCCTGCCCGTCCCCTCCCTCTTTGCCCCTCTGACGACGTTTTTGGGGGTCTGGCCGAGTTTTGTTGAGCCTCGTCGTCGCTCGTGGGCTCTCCCCTGCCCCTCGCCTTACCGTCATCGCATCCCGCAAATCGTTGCTTGGATTCTCCGTGTCGTACGTAGGCTACGCGTTATTTGCATGCTGCCAGCGTCCGCGAGCGATCATTAAAGTTTCGTTGAGTAGTTCGATCGCATTATATACGTCACAAAGTTCCGTGAGCTCTTATCCGTAGGCCTATTTGTTGTGTCGCTTTACATCTTGCCAGCAGAATGAGCAGATAAGCTAAGTCGCTGACTATCTCGCATAAGTGAGGAGTTACTTTATGGCGATTTTCTGCGAATACTGGCGCATCATCGCGGAGCGAGGCACACTGATCTAGAAAAGTACTGCGTGTCGTCAAAAAAATCACTTGAGCGGCAACAAACGGTGCAGTAATTAATTAGTCGCTGCATTGTTGATTTAATCGTTTGTTAAGCGGTGCTTAAAAGTTGTTGACGGACAAGAACGACTTCGTGAGTGATGGCTAGCTGGAGCTGTTCAGATCATAACAACAGTGCGCCGAGTGCGTCAGAACAACACGGATGTGTTCCGATGCAGTCCGTGTGCGCGGTACAGCAGCAGCGGCAGCACCTGTGTGTCGCTGGAGGTGCGTGGACCACCGTCGATGATTCCAGCTCATCCCGTCCTGCGGCTGCGGCTGGACCAGCGTGTCCGCAGGGCGGCTCGTCGTGCTGTGCTCAGAGACACATGGGCGGCGTCCACACAGCTTCGCCGTACATGGACGCTGGCTCGGATGCCGTGTACTGCCGAGCGTCGAGGTTCCCGACGTCTGCAGTCAGTGTAGACACTTCGCTCTGTCACACCTCCGCTACCAGCCACGAGCCGTCCTACAATCCGGGTATGTCCACCAGAGTCTCTGCACTACAGCAACTAGAATACATCATCATCATCATCATCATCAACGAATATCCAGAAACAGGCCGAAGGCTTCTATTTCCGTCCACAGTAGACGAAATAAACACGAGTTTTAGATAGTCTGCGGATAAACAATTATCGCATGGACTATGACGATCTAATCCGTGAGCAGTTGCGGTTCAAAGTGACTGTAGAGCCCGATCCAGTTTACCAGAAAAAAAACAGCAACGCAAATTTTAGACTGGTGTTAAGACTTATGCAGAGAAAAATAAAATAAACCATTTTAAAAAAATAATCTGCTTGTAGTTAATTTTCAAATTCACATTGTAATCAACTTCCATGACAAGATTGCAACATTTAATCAAGTACATGCACGAGTACACGAATTAGAAGATGCATGCATTTTTTGAAAAGGAAGTTATCGATGATAATAGGCCTAACATTATTACGTTGCATTTATTTTCCGGTTTAATTAACTCGAGAAAAATATCTTCACACAAACGTTGAAGTGCTGGAATAATACTTCTGATTCCAATTTGCATGATAGCAGGAAAACATGCAGTACTAGTACAATATTTTTGTCTTTAAGAATTTAAGTAAGTAAGTAAGTACAACGTAAATTTACATAGCGCATAACGTTAAAATTTATCTTAAGTGCGCTAAAGCCACTTTTGTTTTATTTTTTGGCGCTATGAACAGTTTTACTGGCACAAATCATCGATTGCGTTGTTCAAGCTCATCGATCGGCTTTTTCAGGTCAATTTTTAACTATGATTTCGTGCGATAAACTAAATGATTGACTTTGATCGTTGTTACAGGTAAGAGAATAAATGTTCATTAATATTTGGCACATCCTTTGTGTCTTACCGCACATGTAACCACATTTAAAACATGAAAAGAACTAAATTATAGAACATTTGTAAAAATGTTTCAAACCGTTTGAGGAGATGCACTTCTCGAAGATATGAAGTGGCACCTCTGTTTCTTTTGACGAACGTCTGCCCACCAATGTGGCGTGGCAGCTACATTAATCAGTACTATATTTGAGAGTTGCGATCGCCAATAACTTCTAAACGGCACGACATACGGCCGCGAAATTTTGCACGCAGATCCGTGTCCTACGTGGCCGGGACATGAGCCAGGTGAAATGTCGCTGAGGGGTCGTCCGTTTGAAAAAAAATTACTTTTTCTAAAATTTTGCAGCCACACCTCTTAAGCCGCAGCAGAGCTGTGCGCAGCGATTGGCTGTGACGTCATATAGACGTCGTCACCATGATGACGTATCGTCAGCGCTGCAACACATACTGGAGCGCTTATAATGCTGCTGAGTAACCTGGATCAAGTTGAGGCCCGAAGGACTGAAAATTGAAACCACAGGTCGTGATCGAGGCCGCAGGCCGAGTTGAGGCCCGAAGGGCCGAAAATAGAGGCCGCAGGCCGATACTATGGCAAAAATCAAGCGAACAGGAAGCGTAGCGACCTGTCCGCCTGTATATCATATTAGCAAACGGAGCTTGAAGTCTGTGTTTGTATATAGATTAAGCTGTAGATCGGGGTCAATTATATTGGCCCGGTGCTGTCGTCAGAGATTGATGTTCGCGGCCTAACGTCGTCACTAGAGACCCTGCGATACGTTTGCGCCGCTCTAATAATTTTATCATAATGCGGCATGCTGGAAAGAAACTGTACATGTAGGCCTATACTCTTTGTCTGCTTCCACATTAATTGCATTCTTACTTACGATTATAATTTTTTTTACGCGCGACAGTTATGCTAAGTGGGTCTTAGCTATCGTAGGCCTACAGGCGTCTCTTTATCCGTCCGTCTGCCCGTCACACTCTGCAGCGCTATCAAAATGGTATATACCTGTTATGATCACGAAATCTTCAGCATGAACTGCCACGTGCAAAGACTGCAGTTTTTCTGTGACAAAATTTTGTGCTACTGGGTGCGGGGATACCCCTCGAACGAAAGCGTCAAAGGGGGTATACCACCTAAAAGTCGTTCTTTTACCGCTATTGGCTCGTCTAGCATAAAAACGGTTGCAGATTGGTACAGACATCATAAACGCACTGAAGAGCTTTCCGGGAATATTAACATCAATAATTTTGAACGACCGTAAACCCCCAAAACAGGGGTTTTTAGTGATTATTGCGATTTTTGGCTGCGGCGCACATTTCAGCGTGAATTGCGCCGAAATGGCTGGAGATAATCAAAGACAACTTGCATATAAAATTTTTATCATTAACGACGCTCACGGCCAGGCTCCAGTCTGCGGCACGTCCGTGATGATGATGATGATGACCTCTACCGTGTGGTACCAATTCAGACTCTAAGCATCTTCATTTTTCCCAAACGGGGAAACTGACTGTACCGCGCCCCAGACACTTGCATGGCGAATTGCGGTCGAACCGCTTTAGTTAGCGTCATGGTTACTATCGACAGCCTATACAGGCCTTGGAACTTATCATCGCCTATCCAACGGTACTATCGCCGACCCCTACGGACACTGTTCTCCCAAAATAGATGCCCAGACCCCTTCCCACGGAAAAAATTGCATGTTGCCATTTTTAAAATATTTTTATGAATAAAATAGACCACGGTGAATAAAGTTATCTTCACAGTGATATGATTAATCGACCGGCAAATGTTTCTGTTATCGACGACTCGACTCGAATGTATATCTGTCTCATCAGCGCCTACTGCGGAATAGCTAACGAACTTCTGTTAAGTGGAAATACGGATGAGCGAGTGAGAAACTGAGCGTTGGTGTGAATTATGATAGGCAGGCACGCACAGGGAGTGCGGGGCTGGCTCTCAAACGAGCGTGCGTCGTCAAGTAACAAAGAAAAACGCACGACGGACGGACGGACGGACGAACGACACGCTAGACAGACTGACGCCGGTGAAACACCTTAGCCTGTGCACCCCGCCACCAACCGACCACCCCGTCTGACGCTAGTATAGAACCTGTTTACACGCCGACCGGCCGAGATGCTTTGTCTGCAGACCCCACGCCATACATGGCAAGGCGTGTCAGTCGTAATTAATCACCATATACGACGACGACGCAACTTTGCGATGTCGTCTAAACATTACCGATGCATCCATCTATAATTATAGTCCGGCGTATCCAACAAAGAAAGCGCTGTAACGGGAGTGATGAAATTTAATTATAGATCGTCGTTTTCTTTTTTTGGTCGAGACCGTTAGGTGTCATTACCGAGTTACAGTAGAGTCCGACGTCCAAGTGATAAATTTCGTCCGTAAGTAGACTGCAGTTGAATAAATGCCGAATGTAGAGTAATACGCATTTAAGTATTTACAGTTAGTTCGAGTTTAGATGTGCAAAAACTAATTTTTTCAGTACACAAAGTTTGCTTTGAATTTGCTCTTGGTTGTGGTCCAAAGTTAGGTTTTGCAATATCCTTCAGTTTTGCAAAGTGTGCCAGATTTATTAATAAAGAAAATGGACTTTAAGTATTTGTCTTGGTTTTTAAAACAATTTTATATCATCATGAGCTTTTGGCTTATATTAAACTTTGTAATACAATTTAAATAGACCCATTTGCTTGTGATGACGGTCTCGTAGTTATATACTCTGTGTGACGGTCTCGATATAACGAAAACAGAGCGCGCGAACTTCGACTGCCGTGGGTTCGTCGTAGTGCGTGTCTGACTCGTTTGAATTAACCTGCACTGAGTCATTCGCCGGCGCGGATGACAAGTACCAGGCATATGGCACGTCGATCGTGGCGTATGATGCTGCAAGATGCAAGATGCAGTCTGCATCTTATTACATTGCAAAAGCTCTTGTTACGTACGCGAGCCGCACAAACCGACGGCAGCGTCTGCTTGAGACAAGACAGGAAGTACGCTGTGCTGCCGCGCACTTGACTCTGACTCAAAACTCGAGAAGTCCGTTGCAGAACGCCACTCGATGATTTTGACGCCGCTTCATGCGTGAAACCATACGGTCCCGTATCTACCAACTCTTTTCGAGTTTCACTTGGCTTTCTCTCAATTCAACTCAGCCTTTTACCCTGAGCAGGAACTGGAGCTACAACTGCTACAAGACTGCAAGACACGAGTATCCGCTGCGGCTGGGAGGCTGAGTTGAGCTGATAGAAGGTCGAGTGGATTCTAGAAGATTTAGTGGTTATAACCAGCTAATAGCCGTACACACATCCATGGTCAGGTTCGAATGGCAGATATCGGTATGCTGGTCATTGCTGGCGGCTGACACACTGCGCCGTGACCGCGTCAGGTTGATAAGTGTGATGCCGAAGTTAGTCCAGTTAACGGCCGAATGGAGCGGACCTGTAGTACGGCGGGAGGGCGGGCGAGGAGAGGGTGGCGGTCAGATCTCTGACTATAATCGTTGACGGCAGAAACTCTGTGTGCCGGGTGCGTTATTGTCCAGTGTGATTTGTAGGTGTGTCGCATCAGCATCAGCAGCAGACTGGGGGAGCTCGCCGGGCACTGCCTGGTGAAGCGTGGACGCCATGCATACGTCACGTCAACTCAACAACGTCACGTCACAGTCTCAACGCCGGCCCGGTGCGTCAGCCATGCCATTGTCATGATGATTATAACTGTGTCACACTCCACTTAAATTACTAGGAGCTTCTCGGGTAACTGCCTAAGAACCGAAATCCGTGACTAACTAGAAAAAAATAGCGGTCATATGTCGACATATTGCCTGACGTTTGGCTTTTTAAACTAAAAATTTGCGTACCAGTTACTTCTGCTTGGAAAACTCTCACACTAATTTTGGTTATCCTGCGACTGTTTATTTTTGAGTTAGAAACTCGGCGGGACGAACAAACGAACAGACTAACAGGCAAGACGCGTAATGCGGAGTATTAATACGACCGAGCAGTAATAGCAAAAACGTCAAATTCCTGGTTTGTGGTGATCTCTGTAGACCTTAAAGTAGCGTTGCAGTCACGTCAAATAATACGGTAATACTAAAAAACAAATAAGTAATAATAATAACTTTTTTATCGATCAGTTAGGTCGTTGCTATTACTTCTTTTGTGTGGATCATCAATTTTGTCACATTTTGTATCGCAGTAACCATTTATTTACTAAAAAATAGAAATTATGACAAAACATATTATTTGTCTTTTAGGGTGTATTTTATATAATTATTATTTGCAATTACTAGGTCGTTTTTGTCATAGAGTAAGATACGGTATGAACCCTATGTTACTTTCAAGTATAAATATATTTCACGACTCAGATGTTTTAATAGATTGTTTTTGTACTTGTTCGTATTAAAGTGATTTTTAATGCATTTGGCGTAAATAGAGAATAAATTAATTCAAACTCTGGTTAAGGTTCTCTAAAAGATAGCCTGTTATTGCTAGTTAATATCTTAACATTGTTGGTACGTTACGTTAAGTTGGTCGTTAGTGATCACTTTGGGCTGGGC
>Ga0209367_1005552_pt1 | contig 17475 bp, 16 predicted proteins | sample WorMetLIZISLAND2_FD_187412 | JGI IMG/M metagenome (GOLD analysis project Ga0209367, IMG submission 187412) | Marine gutless worms symbiont microbial communities from Max Planck institute for Marine Microbiology, Germany - Olavius geniculatus... ... | reverse complement strand
ACGTGTATTTTGAATACATTTGCTGGAAGTTTACTGGACGTTTGCTGGATCGTGTAAACACCCTATTAGACACAAACGAAGATGTTGCGCAAATGTTTCAGTTTAAACGTGTAACGTCGTGGCTACAGGCACCAATTTCCTCGTCCGAAATGTTGTCGGATGTGACCGGGCCTTCCGAGGTTCATAAACCTCGTCCGAGGAAATTGTCGCGTGTAGCCACGCTTTAGCGGGGCATTAGTGCTGTAAATTTACGCATGTGCGTTAATTTTTTAATGCGCGTTAATTTTTTTAACGCGCGTTAATTTATTGACGCATTAACGCGTTAATTAACGCGTCAACTGTGACAGCTCTATTTAAAACCAATATTTTGGTATTTTGAAATATAGTAGTTGTACAATTTTGTACTATTTTTGATTGGAGTTTTGTGGTTATTTTTTTACTGAATTGGCATTCTGTTGTACCAGATGTGCAAGCATTTACACATTGTGTAGTGACACCCTAATCAGACATTATTATTGTGCTACTAAATGAATTGCAGCCCAACTTTGGAGCTTCTCTGCAAATTCTGAAAGTTGAGATTGGTGGAGATGCCCAGAGCTCAGGTTTGATACATTTTCATCTGAGCATTGTATTAAAGTTTTCAACAAGATTATTGTTTGCTGTTATTTTATTACTTTGTGATTTATTTGTGTATATTGTTTATTTATAATGTAACAGCAAAAGCACAATGACAACTAGCAGGCACATGATATCTTCTGCATGCACTTGTATAATATAACAAGTAATTTGAGCAAAGCTCGTGAGATGTGCGACAGCCTCAGCAATTTCTATTTGCAGGTTATCTTAGTCTATCTCCATTCTCCATCCATTTCATCGCAAATCATCTTTGAAATGTGCACTGCAGCCAAAAAGTGCAATAAATTCACTAAAACCCCTATTTTAGAGATTCAAGGTCGTTCAAGGTCATTGATGTTGATAAATCTAAAAAGCCCATCACCAGTGCTTGTTACGATAAGCAGCATGTCTATACCTATCTGCAACCGTTTTCACACTATACGAGCTAATAGCGGCAAAATAACGTCCTTTTAGGGGGTACCCCTCTTTGATGCCCTCTTTCAAGGAGAACCCCCTCACCCAAGGGCACAAAATTTTGCCAGGATAAACTAGGGTCCTTGTGGCAGACCACAGTGAAGATTTTGTGATCCTAGCTTGCGTCTGTTTGACACAGTACCACAGTGTGACAGATGGATGGATGGACACCTTGACGATGGCTAAAATGTGCGAAGCATTCTGCTGTCACACGTAAAAACCGAAAATGACAATATGTACCTTAACTGAGGTGAACAAATTTACTAACATCGCTGTTGCTAAGTAATTTCTTTACGAATTTGATGCGTTAAAAATTATTTGGCTGAGCTTAGTGGCTCTTTGTTGCAGATAAAATAACATCACGGATGAAAATCTTTATATGTCTGTGTTTTCTGGACAGTTTATACTCAGATGCACACTGTGCAATGAAAAGACTTACTTCTGATTCATGATTTAGCAGATTTCATGACGTTAGTAGAAGTTAATTGTTATTTTAGAGATGTGTGCAGTTTATGTTGATGGTGTTGTTCAGAAGGTACAGAATCTTCTCACATGCATGAACATTGGGATGAAAATTACAACCGTGGATATCAGTGGTGGCTCATGACTGAAGCAAAAAAGGTTTGTGCATTGGCTGTTAAGAACAATATATAAAGAATTTTTTGCTTCAAATTTTTATTTGCAGTAATGGTTACTGCCGGTTAACTTTCAAAATTATTGTTTGAGCAAAAGGAAGTGGATCCAACAAGTAAATAGTTTTGCTTCAACGGTTTACTCAGATTTACCTGAATGAACCTGTAAAAATCGGCCAGTTAACCAACAGTCAAAATCAGTAATTTTTGCCTACAAATTTTAGAATAGAACCAAAAATTCATTAATGCAGCTAATGTTTCTGCTGAGCATGTTACAGCACGTTAGAAGTCGTCGTTGCTGTTGTGTTGCTAATCTGCTATTATTCAACAAGTAAATGATTAGCAGCAACAAAAAATGAAGTTCAAAATCACATAGCTGTTTCGTTAAAAGTGTTTTTGTAGCAAAGATCTACTTATAAATGTACATTGTTGTTTATTTTTCACAGAAATTTACTTTGATTTTTTGTTTGGTTGTTGTCCATTGGTTACAGAAATTGTTTTATTTTTTGGTTTCTGTTGTTTGTGATCTTTTGTAGAGAAATTCGGATATATTATTATGTGGATTATCTTGGGGATATCCCGGATGGCTCAGTCATGAATGGTGGAATCCGTATGACATGCCAAATCGTACAGCAGACTACATCGTACGTTGGGTCTCTGGAGCAAAGAACGTTTACAACCTTGATATAAACTATGTTGGTGTAAGTGTCAACATGAGTAACTACTTTTTCCATTCTTTGCCTTTGATTTTTATTTATTAACTATTTAGTAACCACTCAGCTGTGCAAAGATTACATATGGTAGCAGCAAGAATAATTGCTTGACAACCACAGCAGTTGGTACAACATGTTTTTGCAGTCATACCATAAACTGAGTGTGGAAGTAAGTACTGATAAATAAGAAAATTTGGGACAGCCAGAAATTTACTGATCAGCCACAGTATGCATGCCCTCATCTCTTGTCCAAAGAGAAACAGTTTTGGTTTCAATCCATATCCAATTCATGAATGATGATTAATTAGTTTTATCGTTTTCAGTCGCCTTTTCCTTTTTTATTACCTGTGATATATGCATTTATTGTAATTTATCATACAGTGGAGCTTTTTGTTGCAGATCTGGAACGAGAAACCATACACCGCTGAATACATCAAGGTAAGGTACATATTTTCTAGAAAATGTGAACCATCTTGCATTAAGTGCTACATTTTGTCATAGTTTTTGCCGCACATTATACCAAAATAATTTCAAACAGCAAAAAACATAAAAAGGTGATATCACACACCATCACATCGCCTAACTCTCAATGTGCTGTTGAATAATATCACCTTTTTATGACTTTTGCTGTTTGCATTGTGTCAGTCATTGCATGTCGCCATTAGCAAGTGTATTTCAGACTGATATTTTGTACTTTTATATTTGCTGTTTTATTACAAAAATAATGTTTTCCTGTTGGTGGTCAATTATAATCCACCTGCTTTCCATTGCTATGAAGACATAAAGCTTTAAATATTTCGGGGTCATGACATTGATCTTATGGGGGTCATGTGACGTCATCGATCACGTGACCATCGGACTGGGCAAGGGCACTTTCCTATTGGTGGCCAATGATGACCATGCGTCTATCTTGCACGGTTATTGAGATACGGGGCCTCAAAGATTTTGGAATCACGACCTAGACCTTTTGGGGTCACGTGACGTCATCAGTCATGTGACTGTAAGACTTGGCATATGCCATTTTCTATTAGTGGTCCATTGGAACCATGTGTCTAGTTTGCACCATTACGGAGATACAGGGCCTCAAACTTGCATTTAGCCCATGTTGTAGGCTAAAAAGTTCACTGTGCATGCTCTGTGTCACGTGACCTGTAGGCAGGGGGTCCAAAATGACTGCATATTTGGAATTCCCGAGGCCATATTGCCTATTCACTATACAACTTTTATGGCGTACAATTACGATTAAGTGCTGCTTATAGGTGAAAATTTTATACAAGAGCATTTTTGGCCGAAAATTTCTGTCCGTTTTTGGGCCAATTTTTTGACTTTGGGGTGATTTTTTAAGGATTAACTATTAACTTTTAATATTTTTTTCTAAAAAGGTTAAATGATTTTTGCATGAGGCCGCGTTGTTTGAGCCATCTGAAAATCTGTCGGGCAGTATGACCTGTAGGTGCGTCAACAAAAAAGGTATATACACTGTGTCTCAAAAAAAAAACTGGACCCATGCTACTTTTTGCAATAACTCCAACAGTCCTGGTTCAATAGCAATAGATTTTGACAAAAATAATTGTCAGAGAATCAGCACTTAATAGCATGTGTTACTTCGCGAGAAATTTTAAGAACAGAGTACCAGCTGAGGTTTTCCTGTGGCACCAACAGTAGAGGCAACTACACTGCAGTACTCCAACGAACCAACAACGTCAGTTACGAAATGATTAAATGTTATAACGCCAACGTTTGAAGTTGAATGAACTGTTGATTAGCAACATCATAGTCAGAAGTTACAGCAGATGTTCAAGGTGCTGTCCCTTTACTCGAACACAGGCCCGGAGACGTCTTCTCCATTCGTCGATTGCATCATTGACAACGGTCTGCTGTAGGCCAGACCAGACCTCCACCAAGCACTGCTTCGGTTCATCCACATCTTTCACCGGCTGGTACCCTGTTTTATGAAATATCATAAGCCCGTAACACACTACGATATTGAGTACCTTTTGTCGATTTTTTCAGCTAATCATTATTGATATTAGGCACAGTTTGTTGGAGTTATTTCAAAACGTAATAGGGGTCCGGTTTTTTTTGAGACACAGTGTATAAACTAGAAAAAAATTCGTTATATTTCACCCATTTGTCGAGAAGCCCCCAATGGACAGATTTGCGTGAAATTTTGCACAGGGGTTCATCTTGCAGACGCAATCACATGTTTCAATTTTTGTGTTGATTGGTTGAAGGGTTTCGGATCTGCAAGGGGTCGAATTTTGCCATTCTCCATTGACTTAGCCGGTCGCCATTAACACAGGGCTGCACTACCGCACACCTGTGAAAAATTAATTTTATTGTGGATTCTGGTGGTAATGCATCGTGACATTCAGTGTGAAGCTACAGATAATGTGTTGCTTTGCATCAAATGCAGTATAACTTTTCTACTACTACTATTGCTTCATTGCATTTGTATACATCATTTACTAACGTCATGATGACACTGCATTGTGCAGACATTGCGAAGGACATTGGACTCGCGTGGGTATCAACATGTTGGAATCATTGCAGCCGACCAGTTACCGAGTGGTGCTTGGACCATCGCTGATGACATACTACGTGATGCCGAACTGTTTGCTGCTGTCGACATTGTTGGGTTAGTATCCCCACTACTAAAACTACCTCTGCCACTACTACTGCTGCTGTTCTTGTTGTTCTTGATGGAGACCAGAGTACTGACATGATGGGCCGTGACATCAGCAAAGGTAAAGGTAAAGGTCATCAGTTTGTATAGCGCATAGTCACGAGCATGTGCACGCCTCTAATGCGCTTTCTTCGCTAACCAGAGCCGTCTGCCGCACGGCCACCGTGTGCAGCCTGCAGACACAGGCTGGCGCAGCGGCCCGCCCAGTCAGCTGTACCAAGGTCCCCACCTTTCGTAACCCATGTAAATGAGTTACTACTCATTTTACCGTCCCACGGAGGGTAGAAGGCTGAGTCGACCTAGCTGGCAGGCTTCGCACCGAGATGGTTTACCTGCTCGCAGGCAGTCACCCATCGCAGTACTAACTGGGCCCGGCGTAGAGTAACTTCGTTTCGGCCGAAACGCGTTACCAACTACGCCACGCTACCAACCACCAGTGAGGTGCTGGCTGTGTCACACTTGTACGCTTGACATCAGATTGTCTTTGATGATGTTTAGAGGTTACACTACTTTATGTTGTTATGAACTACATTGGTTGATGGACATTCTTTGTGACTGTTGATTGTAGTGGTCACTACACAGGTTCTTACTCGTCTCACTCGGCCAGGAAATGCTCCAAGCCACTCTGGTCCAGTGAAGACTACGCCGATAGTTACGACTACGATGGTGGTGGATGCCTGGCTCGAGTCTGTAGCTTTGTACTATTCAGCCTGAATATTTCATTTTGCATTGTTGTTGTTTTGCCGACCGTGATTACGCTGTTACCCTTGTTTACGTATAAGTTAACGTCGTTTTTTTTTAGATTTTAGAGCACTGATGATTATATAAGTTAAGTAATATTTTTACATCAGTGGCCAGTGGCATCGTAGATTAAAAAGGTAGGCAGGGCAAAAGGTTGCAATTTTCTTACAGAAGAGATTCTGCGTGCTTACAATTTTAATTTTGCGCTTCTAACTTTCCACAAAATTGGTTTTAGCTCCAAATTTAGCATTTTTGAACCATAATTTTCTGACGAACATATTCTGACAGTTTTCCGGCAGCCCAAAATTGAGTAGGGTGGCAATTGCCTTACTCCCCCTCCCATTTTTCAGCCATGATTCCACTTATTTTGGCTCACATTTGAGAATGTAACTACGGCCTTGTATGGTGTCAGCTAGATTTTGAAAATGAAACTCGTTGCATATTTAATCTTGTAACAAACTGAGGATACCAGTACTTTGAAAATCATTTAGTGACCATTATCATATTGACTGCCGTGTAAATGTAATGTGATGGAAAGGTATCAAACTAGTGGACAATATTAAAATGTGTTTAGCTGTTTATGCGTCAGCAGCTAACATTTGTAACATGTAAGCAGCAACATTGTTTATGTTCTTTCATGTCTTTCACTGTTTTTTTGGTTTTTCTTGTATCTTAATGTGAATATTTGTGCTATTTGTGCAGTTGTTGAATCAGAACTACCTGGTTGGACAGATGACTAGGTCAGTTAGAGATTGATTTATTAGGAGCTAGTATATGTAGCTGCCGGTTTGTTTTGCATATTTTTTCTCGTTGTGTGTTTTGATTTTTAAGACTCCAGAAATGTACTTCTGACGGTGTACAGTGAGTGAGTGAGTGTATAATTGGTTGATTGATTTATTCATTTAATTATTCGTGCAGTGCTTTATTCAGTCACTGTGAATGTTTCTGTGCAGTCTAATAGCGTGGAATCTCATTGCCAGTTACTATGATGATTTGCCGTATCCCAACTGTGGTCTGATGAAAGCCAATCAACCTTGGTCGGGATATTATGAGGTTGGACCTGCGATCTGGGCTGCAGGTACTGCCTTATTGTTTATTGTTGTTGCTTCAGTCTTAGTTGCTTACTTATCATTGCATTCACCAAGGACGTTATGTTATTTTTTTTCGTCCATTTGTCTGTTGTTTGGTGGTCGATAATTGACAATTATTATATCAATATTACTGTAAAATGACTGGATTGTTATGACAGTTTTGGAAGTTCTACACCTCACGAGCAATCGAGCATCTTTATTATTATTTCCAGTTAGTTTATGGGGCACAATCTTTGTCCAGATTTTTTTCTGTTTTCCTTATTGCTCAGTTTGTAATTACCAAATAACTTAATGGTATTCCGGATGTGCGAGTTTTTTTACGATTAATTTATTAATGCTCAAACATAATTTGTTCTTCTTGATTTAACTTCTGTGACGTTTTTGTGCTTGTTTAGCTCACACGACGCAGTTTGTCAAGGTTGGTTGGTTTTATCTTCAACATGGCTCTGGCGTCCACAGTCTCAGTCACGGTGGCTCTATCGTTTCACTGGTCAGCCCTGATGGCAACGATTTGACCATCATCATTGAAACTATGGTATATTTTTTGCCTTATTGCCATGCTGCTACTTCTACTGCTTCTACTAAAATTAAAAACACATTTGTGAAGAGGCACCATGAAACCTAAACATAAGAAACAAAGCCGCTCGTTACGTTACAGTTACGATGGATGGGTAGCAGTGATCAGATGAGTCTCGAGTCTCGACTGGAAAACTGTTGCTGGTCTTCCTCTTATTACTACTGCTACTAGTGCTGACTTGTTCTGCCAGTGTTTAAAGTAAACTTTTTGAAAATAGCAATAGTAACTGTTTACGACAATAGTGTTGTAATCATGGCATAGCCACTGTGAGAGTCTTCATAGCTTATGTGATGAATGTAGAACAGCGCTGGATTGATGGGCTTGAGCCAGAGGTCTGCCTAAATAAGCAGCTGTTATAATGTTTACATTCACTATTGGCATTTGTACATACTCAACCTAGAAGCTGATGTTTTCCCATGGAGGGTAGAAGGCTAAGTTGACCTGGTTGTTAAGAATTGTTGGAGAGAGCTTGACAGGTTGAGTGTTCTGTTCGTTGCTAAGCTAGCAGCTTCAAAACATACAGCTAATTTGTGTTATAAAAAGTGTCCAAAATTGTTCCCAACTAGAAAGCAGTCAGAGCCCGCACACCTCCGCCAAGGCAATGTTGTTCGCTAGGTGGCAGCGCCATATTCGGTTTGGCAGCGGTTTCCCTTATGCCCCATTGAAAGCAATGGTAACGAAAATTTCAAAGTGATCTAGAATCCAGGATTCCTTGCGGATCACCCCCAAAATTGAATCACGGGTAGTTTGTGCCATCCCCGACATACCCTCAAAATTTCAGAAAGATCCGTCCATAACTTTTTGAGTTATCTTGCTGACACACAGACAGACAGACAAAGTCTGGCAAAAACATTACCTCCTTGCGGAGGTAATTATCCTTCTTTGTATTCGGAGTGAATCTGCCTTTGTTCTGTCAAATCTGTGTGATCAATATCTGTAGTGTATTTGCTACTATACAGGACACATCGAAGGGTGAGTTCTGTGTTCGACCACCGGCTGTGCCGAAACACGTCAAACCTCAGAACATTACACTTGTGCTCAATGCTAGCTTTGTAAGTTCTGCTGCTCTTTCTTGGTTCCTTTATTTCACTGAAGTTTCATGTAGAATACAACTGTTCACTTTTCCAGTTTTCTAATCACAATACAGTCATTGTTATGTGTTGTTTCCACTTAGCATAAGGCACTGCAGTACTGCGTGTGGTGGTTACACTTGATAAGTTTTTTGAAGCTTTACGGGTACATTTTATAACGAAAAATTTTAGTTTTGGTTGAAAGTAGGGTAAGCTTTTTATCAGTGTAAGTCACATGAAACTAACTGAAAGGCATCAGAACGTGTTTGAACCTCTGCTGAAATCTATTCTTAGCTGTGTACAAAAATTGCAGTAGTAAATGAAGATTTTTGAACTTTCTGGATCTGGATCGTTATTTGAATTGCCACCAGAAATTAATTGATTGTTTTGTGAGCCGTGAAAGACCAGCGAGTAGGTGATTGAAAAATTGATGTTCCAGCAGCCATTGAGGCAATCGATTTAGGTGATCAACCAATCAGTCACCTCAAACAGCAAGCGCTGCACTCACGCTGTCAAAAATTTGGTTAAAATCTGCTCACATTTTTTTGCATCAGTTTTGCAAAGAGACAGACAGATAGACAAGTGCAGTTGAAAGCGCGACTTTCTTTTTTGACAGAGGTCATAGAACAGTCTACAATGTGTTTATATGCTGCATTGCTGCTGTTTTAATGCACAGTGTTTACTGCTGATCTAATAAGACAACCTGCAATGTTTAGTATACCAAAACAGAGAGATTGATTGACACATTGATTGAGATTTGTTCTAATTTTGTGCATTGGCTGCCGGTGTGGTTGTTAAGGCTAACATTGGTTCACTGAACGTCTGGCAGACTACGCTGCAGGATGGACATGCTACTGTACTTTTTCACAATACAGGAACTGTCAAGGTCTGTTCACACTGTGTGACGGTTTATGCAGTGTTTTCGCTAAACTTGCTTGTATTTGGTCACTGTACTCAGTCTGAAATTTTAGCTAAGTTATACTAGTATGTCTAAGATATATGTGATACGTGAATGACAGTTTCTGGATGTCATTATACAAATATTGACTGGCACTGAGGTCATTATTGAAAACTTTTGACCCGAAGTTCCTAATATGTTGCCCAAGATCGAAGATCGAGGGCAACATGTTACGAACTGAGGGGAAAAAATTTTCCATAATGATTGAGACGCCAGTTCTATTCGAAAGAAGTAAATATGGTTGTTGTCTGATAATGCATGACGTACTATTTAGCCACAGTAGATGCTCATAGAACGCTACAATGTATCGTTTAGACACAATACATGAATTCGGCATCGGCATGGTCATGCACGTCTCGAATGTTAATGAGGCATGACTGGCGTCGGCGTGATGATGAAGCAAATCAAACAGTACCCTCTGGGAGGGCACTATTGTCAACAGTGCCCTCTCAGAGGGCAATATTGTCAACAGTGCCTCTGTGTAGGGCACTATGTCACTGCATTTATTGCTGAAGAGGTGACTATGGCATATTTGTGAACGTCACGTAATGTGATTTGGACCAATCGCATGTGGGTATTTTGCACTGAGGTATAATAATATATTATATACGCTAGCATCAGTTTAAACACAGCGTTGCTGTGGCACATTGTCGTTTTTTTCTGCTTGTCATTCATAGAATTACAACTACTGTTGAACTAAGTGTCATCATTGTTATGATGTTGTATTTTGCAGCCACATCCTCAATGTATGTGTATACTGTATAGGTAACTGACGGTCGTGTGACTCTGATGGCCGAAGTGAACAGTATTTACACGCTGACGACATTGAAGACTGGACAGAAAGGCGTCGCTGGGAAAATACCACCTCCGGCTGACTTTCCACTTCCGTACAAAGATAATTTTGATGGTTGTCTTACACTTGATGTCATTTAACATGGACTATTCTTATGTCTTTTGCATTAAACTTTCTCCTAAAACTTGTACATATAAGTACAATACAGCAGTTCTGTCATAGAAATCTGTTTCGGGGCATTGCTTTAGTGACAGAAAGGTACAAGAAGTTATTTGTATGTGTTGAAATGTGAACCAGAAGACAATGGAATTTGCAATCATGTTGGGATTAAGGTGGTGTATATTCACCTGTGTCGGGTAGCAAGTACCACTGCCTGATCCCATATGCTAGCTGATGCTTTGTAACTCTGAAAAGGGTTTTTCACGAAGAGCTGCGCACACCTGCAAACTTTTATCCTTTACTCAGCTGCAATTGGTGCAGATTACGCTGAATACCAAGAGGCATACAACTTTGCCCAGCAGACGGGAGCATTTGAGGTTCATCACAGCAGTAACGCAACACACGGCAAAGTCCTGCGTCAGGTTGTGATGCGAGCGCCCGTGCACTGGTGTCCGATCATTCTCAGTCAACCAGTCGGCGTCATCGGCAACCATAACTGGTCGGTCTGCTGCTTTGCTTTCATTGCTTTGCCATCTAGGTGGAATTGCTGTCACTGCAAGCTACACTTTTCTTTATAGCATTGACTCTCTGTTATATGTCACGTTCATGCACACTGCTTAAATCGTTTGATGGATTCAGATGCCATATGGCAGGTTCACTTGCAGTGTCCAGTGATACATTGTTTCTGATGGGGTCCCACGCCATCCACGAGAAAAGGGAAATTCAGGTGTCAAAATATGCAAGTGCTTATTTATGATTCATTAAGTAGCAGCATCAATCGGCGATTCTTTTGATTATCATTACTTTGGTGACATGTTTTTTTAAAACTACTGCTATAATTACTGAATTATTAAGTAAGAAAGATATGCGTGAATTTATATAGTGCAATAATATGAACTATGCTCTCCAGCATAGTTACAAGCAGACGGCTCGGTTTCTTCGGTCACATCGCCCGCAGCTCTCCTGACGAAGATCACCATCGTGCCATTGCTGCCGCGATACGCAAGCCTCCTCCGGATTGGAGAAGGCCCACAGGGAGACCCAGTCACACCTGGTTACGTTTGGTGGAGGCAGACCTGAGACCTCTGAACATTGGTCTTTCTTCTGCGTGGAGAAAAGCTTCTGGGCGGGCGGACTGGCACCACATCGTGGACACGGCTACGCTCTGGAAGAGTACGCCATGAGAAGAAGAAGAATAATGTGAAGACCTCTGTTGCACTGCAGTAACTGATACTTGGAATTACAGTTTTTTTTTTAGAAAATTTAACAAGAGTTCAAAAGTTTTATTGTCACACATCACCTCTGACAGGTCAAGCTAACAACCGTTGCTAACCAGGCTTTCTCAGTTGTCAGCCCACGGACATGCAGATGACTTGACATTTGCCGAGTCATTATCAGCATTTCATCAGTGACTCAAAGAAATTTTCCCGATTATTTCCTAGACTGGGTTCGGCCTATGTCTAGTGTACGTAGCATGTCGTAGCTGTTGTCAGTTATAACACTTTAGACAATATAGTGACAGGGTGTCTACAACTCCTGGAAATACTGGAAATCTCCTGGAATTTTATTGGTGCTCCTGGAAAACTTTTGTAACTTGCCGTGTAATTTTCGCATATCAGGCACATTTTATTTACACGGGAAGTAGGAATTTCCTTGGGTAAACAGGATCACTATGATCTCAGGGGTTAGCAGCCCTGCCCAGTAATTGTCAGCTAAAACTAATCATCACATGCTCAGTTGCAGACATTTCAAAATTCATACTCATATATGCATTAATATTTTGCGGCTTGTCACTTCATTGTACATGTATTTGTAATGCTTACGAGGCTCGATTAATGTAAAAAGTCTACTGGAAGTTTGTTAAATGTGTCTTGGAAATTTCCTGGAAATTTGTTAGGCTGGATTTGTAGACACCCTGAGTGAGAGATAAGATGACTAAGTAGGTCATGAAATAATGCCACTGAGAAATCTTCCACTTTAGGCGGATCTGTGGCTCAAGCTGATCATCTTGGTCCAAAGGTCGGTGGCTGCCTGCATTTATCAGATGAACTCTTGCAGTGGTTGTGCACGACGACATTGTCATGAATCATGACTAACAGTATTCCTGCTGCTACTGGTACTGCTGCACTCTGTCCTGTGGTTTATTGCACGTCCTCACAAAGTTGATGGTATATCCTGTGGTTTTTCAGGTCAGACGTGCGGGTTGTTGTGGACGTTCTCGTGCCTGAGGTGAATGCAAGTAACGGTGTTTTCATCGCTGCACGGGTTGATCAAGCTGGCTGTCAAACATTCCTTGCTCGCGGCATCTTCTTTTTTCTTCTCTTTGGACACTGTCAAGTTGTCATAGCAACCGATCTTGGTCAGTACTGCTTTGTCTGTCCTGTGTCTGATTGTACTTTTGTGACAAACACTGTTTTTGAAATTGTCGTTTTCAGACTTCAAATTTTTCTGGCAAAATTTTCGGCCACATTTTAGCACAGCTGCAATGCGCACGAACTGTTTACAGCTAAATGCAGTGAAACTTTATTGCAGATTATTATCAGTTGAGGTATTTGATGATTTGATACACTTTCTGTGTCTGCTGGTCAGTGACCATAAATAAGTATTTTCCTATCAAGTTTGTAAGGTATGGGATATTCTCTTAATTTTGAAAATCATGCACTTTTTCACTCAACAGGAGATCTACATTACTGTAAGGTGATCGTCAGAAATCCCACCACAACTCAAATACATTGCTGCAGTATCTTGATGTTTTTGATTACTGTACGGATATTCTATCCTAATGGTTGATAGTTGGCTTGTATTTTCAGTAATATTGTAACGTATCTTAAGGGGACGTCAGACGAATGATGAAGTTTGCCGACTTTTGTGGGTGTGGTTTAGTTGCCCGACAAAATCAGCCGACAAAATCGGTGAACCATGACACAGGGCCGATATTTTCGCCTGCTACTTTGTACGATATCAGCTAGCACAACAGCCGAATGCAGATCGCAAAATAATACTTGCGTCACTTTTTTCTCCATCTAATGAACGAAAATAATAACAAACACAGTAAATAACTAAAGTGAATATTCATCTTCTGTTGTAAACAATCCCCATGGCAACATAAACAAAATTTGTTGTCCGATATACAAAGTCGGCTGACACAATCGCCGAAGATAGAACATGCTCTATCTTGGCCGACAAAATTGGGCGATTTTTGCATCACACACAACAGATTTTTGTTGGGCGATTTTATCGGCAGATTAAATCGGCCGATTTTGTCGTTCATCTGACGTCCCCTTTACTCTCAGCTAAACTAGACTGTTCATTGTTTAGCCAGGTCCTCCTGTGTTTACACACTGTTTTATGTGTTTTAACATGTGACTGCAGAACGGACACAGATGTTGTTTACACATTCCATTGACTTGCAGTATGATCACTGGTACACCATGTCGCTCACTGTTCAGGTATAAACACTACAGGGTGGGCCAAAAAAACGTGCCACTACTTTTGTCCATATCTTTGCCAATTATTGACCGATTTTCGAAATTTTTTCATCGGCACACTCTGCGGACAATTTGCAATAATGTGATTATTATGGATCCCACCACACCGTAAATGCGTCTTTACACTACCTTGTAAACTATCAATGAAATATGCATACATAACGATAATAACAAAGAAACATTTTGGTAAAATTCAGACCAACATTGCAGTGAATGGTCTAAATGACACTAGACGTCATACGAATCATTCATCGCAATGTTGGTCTAACATTTACCTAAATTTTTGTTATTATTGTTAGTTTTTGCTTACATTTATTTTTTACAAGGTAGTGTAGAAATGCATTTATCGTGTGGTGGGACATATAATAATCAATTATTGCAAATTGTCTGCAGAGTGTGCTAGTGAAAGAATTTTGAAAATCGGTCAGTAATTGGCGAAGATATGGACAAAAGTAAAGTGACACGTTTTTTATGGTCCACAGTGTAGTTCGTCTGCAGCAGCTGCTACAATTAGAAGCGTCTGTAAACCACAACAAACAAGAAAGAATTGCCATTTGAACTGTCCTAGGCCACATAGCTTCATGTAAAGTGTTAAAACATTTTTTACAACTTTTTGCATGTCTTGAAGATTTTTGGTGTTTCATAAACGGCCGCTGGGAACCCGTGGCTTACAAGGCTCTGCAGTTTTTCTTCGTATGTCACCACGCCCTAAGAACTTTTGAAATGATTTACTTTTCACACAACCAATCCATGTGCGTTCCTCCAAAATACGTTTTGCAACATTTTTGCCTAGGTTTTTAGCTTTTAAGCCCTAAAACATATTTGCAAATGTCTTGGATGTGGTTGTGTATGACATAAAAATACTAGATGCTTTAGAAATTGTTTGTATCCACAGCCATACATAAAAGAAAAGACCACAGGTGGATGACAGGCCTAATATTACACTGTATTAGCAATTGTGTTTTGACACAGGGGCAAGAAGTATTGGCATCAGTGGATGGCTCAGTACTCTACAAAGGCGCTGATGATAAACAATTTTCTAAGCATGGTTTTGTGGCGTTGGGCACCGATGAGTTTGGACAGGCTGACTTTGACAACCTTGCAATCTTGCCGACATCCTGATTCTTCACTTAGTAACATTCTGTTCCACCAACGAGTTACATTTGTATTTATTGCTTCAGCTTCACAATATTTTTGTATATAGATTTTATTTTAAACAAATATCGCTGTTGCTAGAATTTTCTGAAAATGTAGAACTTAAGGAATGACCTGTCTGTATTTTGCCCTTGTCTACTCTTATGTCTATGCTTTGTTCCTTTGTTACTATAATGTTATAGATATATTTACTCAAAGAGCATATTATCTCAATGAGTTTTTTAAGAGATATTTCAATGATATTACACACACTTCGTATATGTAGGCCCCCTAGTATTTGGCATTGTTATCTGTCCCATTGCTATAGCATAGCATGGGACAGATTATAAAATCACTTGCATCTGTCTGTCATTCTGTCTGTCCATCTGTAAACACTCCTATGGCCACAATTTTGATTCGATCTTGATGAAATTTTGCACAGTGATTCGGGGCCCGAAAAGTAAGATCGAGTTTGCTTGGGATAAAAATCTGACAACTCCTTCCCCTATTTTACACCAATTTTTAGACATTTTGCATTATGGCCTATGGGGACTTCAAAGCGGTGTAACTCGGTCCCCGTGAAAGATAACTGCACTCTGTTTGCACCTACTCCCCTAATTTTGGGCCTGGGCTATCCGATGGCGTCATTTAAATTTCTCCCCTGCCGACCCCTGTTGCCATGGCAACGAATTTTGGGACAAAACTGACTACAACTCGGCCCCTGTGAAAGATAATTGCACCCTGTTTGCATCTACCCCTCTTACACACAGCTGCTAGGCTATATAGCGTGGCAATGGGACACATAACTCGTTCCACGGAACGTATTTCTAGTTTTAGCATAAAAGTAAAAAAAATTCACTGCAGCATAGTAATGATCATGTGGTTAGTTCTTTAGTTCTAATTTCTGGCACAGGCCATTTTCTTTACTGAAAATTATGGCTGCTGTTATTTTAAAATTATGATGATGATTGTTATAAATAATAATATTCATATGCAAGATTCTCATAGGGTATGTTGTATTTTTGATTAGTCTGCAAAGTGTTCATTGTGATAATTGTGAATGCAGAAGTGCATTGGTACTTCGAGGGTACTACTGAAAAAAGTGGAACGTGCATATTTTAAGTACACCGTGACTCAAAATTAGCAGCCCCCCTACAGATAAGTTAGCTTAAAATCGTTAATAACTGACAGATTTTTTACAAAATTTAAAGCAGTCATTGAGACAATCATTCTGAACTTGTCTTTACAGTTTAAGGCAGGTATGCTTCTGCTTAATGCCTTTGTCAAATTGCATCGAACGTATCTTAATGTAAACAAACTCTTACGTCATAATGATGTTACACTGAGCACACATGGTAAAGTGCGTACGTCATAATGAGTGTGACCGTAACTAATGTTGAGATAGTGCAGTGTACGATATTTCGTTGAAATCCATGAACTACAAACCGAATTAGGCGTGTCTGAAACAGGGTGGAGAGGGGGCCGCTAATTTTGGGACACAGCGTAGATCAAGCACTCAGACAGTTTGTTAATGATTAACCCCAATCATTGTGCTGATGGTGATCATGTTGAACACTGCGTTTGAGTGCTCAACATGACCAACCTTTACTTACTACTCAATGATTTGAGGTTAATCATTCTCAAAACTGTCCAGTTACTCATACGTTCCACTTTTTTATGCACCAGCCTGTATATTGCACAGTGTAGTCTGCTTATTTTAAGTTTTATACAAGTGTATTTAATGCTATTTAACTCTTTTATTATTACTATAATGAGTTACATTAAATAACTAAACTGTCTGTTTAATGAACTTTAGTTAGTGGATGAGTTTTCTTTGTATTGTTTTAGCTGAAAAATAGCAATATTGATGACATTTGTTCACTTACATAAAGTTTCTGTGTTTACCCTTATGTACAAAAAGCCATTCAGATAGTAAAATATATTATTATGAGCAGTGCACATACGTATTACCTGAGAGTATGTTTTACTTTTGCTGTTTGAATGGTTTTTTGAAGTGATATACCGATAACAGTAATTGTGTACTTACTCGTCATAATTCTGATGTCTATTTAAATGCGAAAAAACTGTCACAATTCTGAAGTCTAAATGCCATTCATTTGCCAGTATTTATTTCTTAGCACAGATATGTCATGTAAGCATGTGACTTTCACTAGAGATGCAGTCTTAAACACAATTTTCTTCTGCGGTGCACTTTCCAGACAAGAAATATGAGCTAATGCTCACGGGACGCGCGAAAGCCTATAGCAGTTCCTGTTCGCAAACTGTCAGTCTATCTCCAGCCATTTCGTCGCGACTTTTACGGGGGTACCGCTCTTTGATGCCA